>Ga0099364_10013427_pt1 | contig 10989 bp, 2 predicted proteins | sample TergutTh196P3_FD_73070 | JGI IMG/M metagenome (GOLD analysis project Ga0099364, IMG submission 73070) | Microcerotermes parvus P3 segment gut microbial communities from Pointe-Noire, Republic of the Congo - Th196 P3 | ecosystem: Host-associated > Arthropoda: Insects > Digestive system > Gut ... | reverse complement strand
CGCCGTCGGCGTCGTGTTTGCAGTCGTCGCAGTTGCAGTCGGCGTCGTGTTTGCAGTCGTCACAGTCGCAGTCGGCGTCGTGTTTGCAGTCGTCACAGTCGCAGTCGGCGTCGTGTTTGCAGTCGTCACAGTCGCAGTCGGAATTATGCGCCCAGACCGCGTAGACTATCTTATCGGTGGCGCCGATGGTGACTTCCGTCGGCGGGGTTGGGGCGGTTTCGTCTTTATTAAGGACGTCCAACGCTGTCTCCGACCAGCCCTTGAATACCAGTTCCACTTCCTTGCCATTAACGTCTACTTTGTCGTGGCTCGGGATGGTGCTGCTGTTCAGTGCGGCCTTGGTTCCCGGTAAAAGCCCTGGCACGCTGGCGGGGAGGTTGCTGACGCTGCTGCCTTGCGCGTTGCCGTTGTAGATAAGTGTGTATTTATTTTCCAGATAATCCGGCTCGCCGTCGCCGTTCTCGTCATGCGCCCATATCGCGTATACTGTCACGTTTGCGTTTGTTATATCTACTTTTGTTATTCTTGACAGGGTTGAGACGTTCTTGGCGATCATTTCCATCGGCGCCGCCGACCAGCCTGCGAATACCACGTCTATGTCTTTATCTCCGAGTGTTGTTCCGGGGTGCGTCGGCACGGGGGCCGTCTTCAGCGTGTGCTCTCCGATTGGGAGGTTTGTCTCATCGTCCGGGCCGTTCGAGCCTGCGCCCAAGTCATAGGATACTGTGTAGCGCTGGGTGTAATCCGGCTCGTTGTCACCGTCTTCGTCATGCGCCCATATCGCGTATACTGTCACGTTCGCGTTTGTTATATCTACTTCTGTTATTCTTGACGTGGGGGCTGTGGCGTTCTTGTCAAGGATTACGCTTATCGGCTCGCTGGACCAGCCTGCAAATATGACCGGGATAGCTCCGTCGTTACCGCGTGTCGGTACCGCATAGCCCTTCTGCTCATCCAGCACGTATGTGTCGGCCAACAGATCTTTGATCGGGTTCGGGGTCGGGCCGCCTGTGCCGCCGTTAAGGTTATAGTGCAGCTCGTATGTCTCTTCATCATAGTCGGGGGTGCCGCCGCCGTTTGCGTCATGCGCCCAGACCGCGTAGACTGTCACGTCGGCGTTTGTTATGGTCACTTCTTCGATGAACATTGTCGCTGGGACTATGGCGTTCTTGTCAAGGATTCCGCTTGGCTCAGTGAGGGACCAGCCTGCGAAAACTACGTCTATGTCTTTGTCTTCGAGTTTTGTTCCCGGGTGGGTCGGTACGGTATAGCCATTCAGATGTGTGCCTGCCGTCAGATTGTATTTGCCGGGCTTTAACGGTATCGGGTTTAGGTTCGGGCCGCCGCTGTTTCCAGCGCCTAATACATATTCAAGCTCGAATGTGTCATCCAGCACGTCCGGGTCTGTGCCGTTGGCGGAAAAGCTCCACGCTGCGTATACTGTAATGTTCTTTACATCCTCTTTCGGCATGATCACTGAAGTCACCAGCTTGCCGGTTATTAAATCGATGTCGCCTTTTTTGAGGATTTGGTTTATTTGAGTTTCCGTCCAGCCGACGAATACTACGGCCTTGCCGGCAACATTTGCATGCGTGGGTTTTGGGTCGCTCAGTCCGCTCAGGGTGTACTCTATGCCCGCCAGCAGTCCTGTTTGATCTACGGGGATGTTGTTGATGCTGCCGCCTTGCTGCGCGTTGCCGTCGTATTTAAGGCTGAATTTTTTCTCTAAGTAATCCGGGGTGCTGTCGCCGTCCGTATCGTATGCCCAGACCGCGTAGACTGTCTTGTCGGCGGCGCCGATGGTTACTTCTTTAACCAGCATATCTTCCACTTCAGCGGATTTGGCGTCTTTATCAAGGATGGCCTGCGGATTTTCCGACCAGCCTACAAATACCAGTTTCACTTCCTCGCCGCCGAGGCTTACCGCGCTGTGGCTCGGACCCTCTACACTCAGCGTGACTTCGGTTCCCGGCAGAAGCCCTGTCACGTCGGCGGGGAGGTTAGTGACGCTGCCGCTGTCCTGTACATTACCATCGTATTTAAGGATGGATTGTGACTCTAAGTAATCTGCGATGCCGTCTTCGTTCGCGTCATGCGCCCAGACCGCGTAGACTGTCTTGTCGACGGCGCCGATGGTTACTTCTTTAACCAGCAGGGCTTCCACTTCAGCGGATTTGGCGTCTTTATCAAGTATGGCCTGCGGATTTTCCGACCAGCCTACAAATACCAGTTTCACTTCCTCGCCGCCGAGGCTTACCGCGCTGTGGCTCGGACCCGTAACGCTCAGCGTAACTTCGGTTCCCGGCAGAAGCGCTGTCACGTCGGCGGGGAGGCCAGTGATGCTGCCGCTGCTCTGTACATTGCCGTCGTATTTAAGGCTGACTTTTTTCTCTAAGTAATCCGGAGTGCCGTCGCCGTCCGTGTCGCAGGCCCAGACTGCGTAGACTGTCTTGTCGATGTTGCCGATGGTTACTTCTTTAACCAGCAGGGCTTCCACATCAGCGGCTTTGGCGTCTTTATCAAGGATGGTCTGCAGATTTTCCGACCAGCCCACAAATACCAGTTTAACTTCCTCGCCGCCAACGTTTACTTTGCCGTGGCTCGGGCCTGTAATGCTCAGCGTGACTTTGGTTCCAGGCAAAAGCTTTGTCACATTGGACGGGAGGCCAGTGACTGCGCCGACGCTCTGTTCGTTGCCGTCGTATATAAGGTCGGATTTTTCCTCTAAGTAATCCGGGGTCTTGTTGCCGTCCGTGTCGTATGCCCAGACTGCGTATACTGTCTTGTTGGAGGTGCCGATGCTTACTTCTTCAACCAGCAGGGCTTCCACATCATCGGCTTTGGCGTCTTTATCAAGGATGGCCTGCAGATTTTCCGACCAGCCCACAAATATCAGTCCCACTTCCTTGCCGCCGACGCTTATCGGCTCGTGGCTCGGGCTTGTGGCGCTCAGCGTGGCTTCGTCTCCCGGCAGAAGCCCTGTCACGTTGGACGGGAGGCCGTTTACTGCGCCGACGCTCTGTTCGTTGCCGTCGTATATGAGTGTGTAGGAGCGGGTGCCTGTGGTCGTCTGGCTTTTCGACACTGACGGGCCCGGGCCGACGCCGTTCACTGCCCGTATTTCGAAGTCGTACTTCGTGCCGCTGTTCAGGCCGTTCACGGTGTAGCTGGTGGTCGTGCCGTGGCTTATCCAAGTCCCCCAATCGCCGCCGTCTTCACGATACCTGATATCATAACCTGTGAGCGGGCTGCCGCCATTGCTGCCGGGCGCCTGCCACGAAAGCGATATTCTGTCCTCGAAATTGACATTGTTGAAAAGAGAAAAATAACTAACGTTGAGCGCACCGGGGAAGGTCAGGGTTGCGCTTGCGTCTGATCCCGCGCCAACATCATTCACGGCACGGATATAAAATCTGTAATGTGTGATGTTGGAGGGCGACATACCTATGGCGGCGATGGTCGCATCGACGGTCGGCCTGTCTGCAGTGTATTCAGTCGCCAAGCCTACGGGAATATATTCTGTATAGGGGCTGCCGCCGCTGGTGCCGGCGGAGTATCTTATCTCATAGCCCGTGATCGCGCTGCCGCCATCGTTGGCGGGCGCCGTCCAATTAAGCTCGAACTTATCCGCGAAAGGGGTTACGGTAAAGCCGCTTGGCGCGTCGGGGCGGCTGAATGCCGTCCACCGGGCATAGGCGGTGACGTCACCATCGATGATGCTGTCCGCCGTGAACGCTGCCCCGCTGCCATTGGCCGCCGTGTTCCAGCCGCCGAATGTAAAGCCGGCGCGGGTAGGCTCCTCGGTCGGCATCAGGCTGCCCAGGCCTCGGCCGCTCTTTACGACGAGCGGTTCTATGGCATTCATCTGTCCACCGTTGGCGTTGAAGGTCACGGTCCGCCAATGGAAGACGTCGATTACCCTGACGCTGATGTCAAAGTTGTTGTAGCCGTTTTCCGTGCCGTCGCTCCAGACATAGCCGGCGGGCATTTGGATGTACCTTTCGTATGCCTTTTGGAGGGTATAATCTTCATCTTTCAGGGAGCCGACATATTGGAGAAAATCACCGGAGTCTGTGGCATACCGGTTTTTTATCAATGAAAACTCCTTGTCATAGATCTCGGCCGCGTGCTCGATGGTGTTTTGGCCCAATCCGGTGCTGTTGCCGAAAAACTTTACCGGGTTGACCGGCTCAATCTTCAAGATTTGCATATGTATGCCATATATCAGGAACTGGTCTCCGTTCGTCATTCTTTCACGGAGGAATATGCCCCCGCCGAATCTGGCGGCCGTGTTGTTTGAAATCTCGCCGCCGTATATTTCGACCAGACCGATCAGCTGTGACATGACAGACTCGGTTTGAGGCCGGCTGATGCCGCCGCCGTTGTTCCCGGCGGTGTTTCCGCTGATCTTGCCGTCATTCATCTTGAAGCCGGTTTCGAAATACACTCCGCCGCCATTGCTTCCGGCAGTGTTGCCCGTTATTTCGCCGTCATGCATGGTGAAGTTAATGATGAGCGCGCATACGCCGCCGCCGTCGCCGCCGGCCGTGTTGCCCGAAATTACGCTGTTTCGCATCTCGAATGTCAGATAGTTTGTCAGATGTACCCATGCGTAGGGGTTTCCTCTATCGACCTTGGCATTGGCATTCACATACATGCCGCCGCCGGAGCCGCCCGCGGTATTGCTCAATATTTGCCCGTTATTTAGCAGGGACTCGCCGGTATCGCGGATGAAGGCATGGATGCCGCCGCCGTCGCCGGCCGCTGTGTTGCCGCTGATCTCGCCGCCTTGCATCGCGAAAGAGCTGCGCGCGATCACGCCGCCGCCGTCGCCGCGCGCGATATTGCCGCTGATCTCGCCGCCGTACATCTCGAATGTGCTGCCCGCGTATACGCCGCCGCCGTCCCTGTTCGCCTTATTGTCCGTGATGTGTCCGCCCTGCATCGTGAATGTGCCTTCGGCATAGACGCCGCCGCCGCTGCTATGCGCCGTCTCATTTCCGCTGATGACGCCGTCCCTGAGGATGAACTCGGAGCCCGGCACGGTGCGGACGCCGCCGCCGTACAGCAAGGTCCCATAGTCACTAGTAGATCCATATCCTATATCGATTTTATTATTTTTAATGGAGCCGCCCGTCATCGTCATGCTGCCCACAAGATAGACCCCGCCGCCGCTGGTGTTGCCGGTGAGGGACAGACCGTCTATAAAATTGCCGGATATTTCACCGCCGCTTAGGATAAATTCGCCGTCCGCATATACGCCGACTCCGCCGAAAACATTGGAAGGATGAGAGGTGCCACGGTTGATAATGTTGCCGCTTATACTGCCGCCGCTCATTTCGAAGTATCCGAGCGAGTAGACGCCGGCGCCGGAATGGCCTCTATTGCCGCTGATCACGCCGTTTTTGATCTCGAGACTGCCGGTGGCCTCATTGTGTATGCCCCCGCCATAGACATAGTAAACGTGTCCAAACTCATACACGTCAAATCCATTGCCGCTGATCTCGCCGCCGTTGATGACGACGGTGCCGGCCGACCGTATGGCGCCGCCTTCCCAATGCGAACAGTTGGTGATCTTGCCGCCATTCATCAGGAAAGTGCCGCCGGCGCTGACCTCGATGCCGCCGGCTAATACTTTTTCGCCCTCCGCCCTGGTCAGGGTGATGCCATCTTCAAGGGTCAGGCTGCGTCCACTTTCGATATGGAAGTGCCGGGGCCTGCTTTTGCCAGCCGTCATCGCGTCAGCCGTCAGGGTGATGTCCGTTTTTAGCGAAGCCAGGGTGACGGATCCGCCGGCGGGGATGGTGATGGTGGCTTCCAGATAGATGGTCGCGGAGTCCATGTCGGCGACGTTCGCCGCTTCTATCGCATTAAGTAAATCATTCAGATTGTCGACCGACGCGTAGACGACGCATACGCAGTCCGATTGAAGCTCGTTGCATACGGTGCAGATCGCGGAGCATGTGCAGTCATCCTCAAGCTCGCCGCAGACGAAGCAGATGTCGGGACATGTGCAGTCCGCTTCAGGCTCATTGCAGATGAGGCAATTATCGAAGGATGTGGGGCCGAACCCGATGAAAGGCGAACACTCGCAGTCTGCCGGGAGGAAGCCGCAGTCTTCGCAAGGTTCGGGTCCGGGGATGTTCACGGTGCAGATGCAGTCCGCTTCAGGCTCGTCACATACGGGGCAGTTGCCGGGTGTGTTCGTTGTGCATGTGCAGTCATCCTCAAGCTCGCCGCAGACGCCGCAGTAGACCGGACACTTGCACTCATCAGATTCAAGTTCACCACAGCCGCCGGGGCAGTATGCCGGTGTAGTGGCGAAGCACATGCAGTCTGCGATGGGTAAATCGCAATCGCCGCATTCATCCGAGCCGTAGGTAAACGATATCCCGTTTACTGCTATCGACATGATAAGCGTGATGGCGATCATCATCGCTATTGTTTTTTTGAGATTGATTTTCTTGTTTGACTTTTTCATTGTTATAATCCTTTCTTTTTACAGTTCTATAGTTATTTGAGAATACCGGTTTGCTTTCTTTGCATGTAACATTTTGATTAAATTGTTACATGGGGCTTCTTTTTGCTTGGGGTTGCAGGGTTTTTGCTCTGCTTTTTTTGCGTTTATTTAGGTTTTAAGGGTTTGTGATGTCTCTTTTTCCCTGTAGTACCAGTCCTTTTCGCGGCATGTAACCTTTTAATCAAAATGTTACATGGAACCTTTTTTGCTGTTGTACGGAGCATAGCACATATAAAATCGGAATGTGTCAATTGTTACCAAAAAGGAACAATTCAGTTTTTTGAAATTTGGGATTTTAACGAAGGGATTAGGTTAGGGATTAATAGCTGTTTTTTAATCTCTTTGCGAGTTGAGCTTACGTTTGTTTGAGCAAAGAGATTAAAACAAGCGCAAGGCACTGAATAGTTACCATAATATCTTGACAACGCGAACAATTTATTACATAATGTGACCTACGGGAAAAAGTACCGATTTAATGGGTTTTCATGTGTCTCATTTACTTATAGAAAGGGTCTGCGCTATGTTGTGTTTAGTAAGACACGGTATTCGTGACGGGTGAGAATGAAATTGAGCATTCTTAAGCGATGATTAATTTTTAAGGAGGGAAAAGACTTGGGCAAAATAGTCAAAAAGACCAATTCCACAACGGGCGGCCCGGTTTTTGTCGACGTTGACGTTGATGAGAACAAAATCGTGCGAGTGTACCCAATGGATTTCACGGACGACGATCCCGCGTCATGGACGGTAGAGGCTCGCGGCGAGAAGTTCAGCCCGCCCAGAAAAACGACCTACACAGCCTACACAGCCGGCTACAAAGCGATGGTCCACAGCAAAAAGCGGCTTATGTACCCTCTCAAGCGTATCGGTTTCGATGTCAATGGCGAGCGCAATATAGATAAGCGCGGCGAACCCGCAGCCGGTGGCGACCCGATGTACCCCGGCTATGAGCGCATCAGTTGGGAAGAGGCGCTTGATACTGTAGCAAACGAAATGATGCGCATCAAGCGCGAATACGGACCCGGCGCCATTCTCGCGGAACCGTCTTCACACCATCTTTGGGGCAATGTCGGGTACAGGCACAGCACGTTGTTCCGCTTTATGAACTTCGCAGGAATCACATACGCGGATCACAATCCGGACAGTTGGGAAGGCTGGCACTGGGGCGGCGCTCATTCCTGGGGGTTTACGGGCGGCCTCGGCAACCCGGAGCAATGGGACCTCTTTGAGGACGCTGCAAAAAACAGCGAGATGATGGTCTTCTGGTCCGCCGACCCTGAAACGAACAGCGGAATATACGGCGCCTATGAGAGCACTTTCCGCCGCCAGTGTTTGCAGAAACTGGGCCTAAAGATGGTTTTCATAGACCCCTATTACAACCATTCCGCAGTCCTCTACGCCGACAAATGGCTTGCCCCGAAAATCGGCACAGACGCCGCGCTCGCAGCGGGCATAGCCCATACCTGGGTGGTAGAGGGCACATACGACAAAGAGTATGTCGCGGAAAAAGTCCACGGATTTGAGCAGTTCAAAGACTACCTGACCGGCAAGGGCTCTGACGGTTTAGCAAAGACCGCCGAATGGGCCGAAGCTGAAACAGGCATCCCCGCGCACGACATCCGCGCGCTGGCAAGGGAGTGGGCCAAGAGCAAGACCCAGCTCGCAGCCGGCGGACTCGGCGGCTGGGGCGGCGCGTGCAGAGGCCCCACGGGCATGGAGTGGGCGCGTATGATGATCGCGCTTGCGGCAATGCAGGGTCTCGGCAAGCCTGGCAGCAACATGTACTCGACAACTCAAGGCGCACCGACTGATTATAACTTCTACTTCCCGGGTTACGCCGAGGGCGGCATCGCCGGGGACTGCGACAACTCCGCTGCAGGCATCACTTTCATACACCGTATGTTCGACGGCGTCACAAGCCGCCCGTCTCCTTCCAACCTCAATGTCCCCCAGGGCGTCCATATCCCCAGATTCAAGATCCCCGAAGCCTTCATGGGCGACGGCAAGGTCAAATGGCGCGGCAAAGGCTTTGTGGGCGCATCCATCGAGCAGCAGTTCCACGAGTACAGCTATCCTATGGATGGCTATTCACGTATACAAATGTATTATAAATACGGCGGGCCCCATATCGGCACGATGGGCAACACTAATCGTTATGCCAAGATGTATCAGTCCGACCTTATGCCGATGGTCGTCTCCCAGTCCATATGGTTTGAGGGCGAGACGCCCTTTGCCGATATCATCCTTCCCGCATGCACAAACTTTGAGCGCTGGGATATCTCCGAGTTCGGCAACTGCGCGGGATACATTCCCGGTTCGTTCTCACAGCCGAACCACAGGGTCATAAGCCTGCAGATGAAATGCATAGAGCCTCTGGGCGAGTCCAGATCCGACTATGAGATATTCAGAGGACTGGCGCAGCGTCTGGGCATTGAAGGCCCGTTCACGGAAGGCAAAAATGAATTTGACTGGGTCAAGCAGTATTTCCATGCCACGGATCTCCCCAAGATCACCACATGGGATAAATTCCTTGAAAAAGGTTACGCCGTTGTCCCCGACGCACCTGACCGCCCCAGGACACCCGCGTTCCGCTGGTTTGCCGAAGGCCGCGAGCAGGACGTCCCCATGCCCGGCCAGTTCCGCCCCGGCGACACGGTACAGCGCAAAACGCTGCAAACGCAGACGGGCAAGTTCGAACTCTACTCAAACAGCCTTGAGCGTTTCAACAAATCGCTTGTTGACAAGGGCCTGGAGGAAGACGAGACGCGCCCGCCGCTAACACAGTACATCAAACCCTGGGAAGGCTGGCATTATGAGAATACAGAGAAGTATCCCCTGTCCGTGCTCTCTCCGCATCCGCGGTTTTCCTTCCACACGATGGGCGACGGGAAAGACGCGTTCATGAACGATATCAAAGACCACCGTATCAAAGTGGGTGATCATGAATACTGGATCATCCGCATAAACAGCAAAGATGCGGAAGAAAGAGGCCTCAAAGACGGAGACGTCGTAAAAGCGTTCAACGACCGCGGCGCCGTCATACTGGCTGTACAGATAACGGAGCGCGTACCGCCCGGCATTTGCCACTGCTATGAGTCTTCGGCTGAGTACCAGCCGGCCGGCAAACCCGGTCAGTCGCCTGACCTCGGCGGATGCATAAACATCCTGAGTTCCGATCAATTCATCGGTAAACATACCTCCGGCATGGCAACGCAGCACTTCCGTATTGAAGTCGAAAAGTGGGAAGGAGGAAACAACTAATGGCAAAACAGAGATATATGGTCATTGACATCGGTCTTTGCCATGACTGCAACAACTGCTTTATCGCCTGTAAAGACGAGTTCGTGATGAACAACTGGCTTCCCTATTCGAAAGCCCAGCCCCGCCACGGCCCGCGTTGGATGAACATAGAGCGGAAAGAGCGCGGACAGTTCCCGCGTATCGATTGCGCGTTTCTGCCCATGCCCTGCCAGCACTGTCAGGACGCAGAGTGCGTAAAGAAGAACCCGGATTGTGTTGAAAAGCGCGCTGACGGCGTAGTTCTTATCGACCCCGTCAAATCAAAAGGCAAAAAAGGCGTTGTCGATAGCTGCCCTTACGGCGCGATCTATTGGAACGAAGAAGAGGATATCGCCCAAAAATGCACCATGTGCGCGCACCTGCTGGACAACGGCTGGGATAAGCCCCGCTGCGCGCATAGCTGCCCGACCGGCGCCATACAGTTCTACACGGCCGAAAAGGCCGAAATGGACAAGATCATCGCCGACGGAAAGCTTGAGCAGTATCGCAGCGACCTCAAAACAAACCCGAACGTATACTATAAAAACCTTCACAGGTATACGAAATGTTTCATCACAGGCGGCATCCTGAAAGACGGCGACTGCCTGGAAGGCGCCACCGTCACCCTTGGGGGCGCAGCCTCCGCCGAGCAAAAGACGAACTACTTCGGCGACTTTAAGTTCGACGGTCTGGACGCCGGCACATACACGATATCGGTAAACGGCAGGGAAGTGCAAACGGTGACAATAGACGAGTCGCTGAATGTGGGAAACATCGCTATCTAAGGAGGAAGTATGAGCAAATTTGCAGCATCTGAAAAGAAGTACAAAACGATCGTTGATAAAGACGTATGGGTAACTATGCGCGACGGCGTCAGGATACCCGTCGATATCTACCGTCCGGACGGCCCCGGCAAATTCCCCGCGCTGCTTGCCATGTCCCCATACGGCAAAAACGCGCAGGTTTTTGCGACGCCGCCGCAGCCTTTCGGCAAGTCGATATTCGAAGCTTCCGTCGAATCCGGAAACCCCAGGTTCTATGCCGAAAGAGGTTATGCGTTCGCCATAGCCGATTTCCGCGGCACCGGCCATTCCGAGGGCGAGCATGTCGGCGCTTTTGGCAAAAAAGAGGGCGAAGACGGATACGATATCGTCGAATATCTAGCCAAACAGCCCTGGTGCGACGGAGGCGTG
>Ga0099364_10013426_pt1 | contig 10990 bp, 6 predicted proteins | sample TergutTh196P3_FD_73070 | JGI IMG/M metagenome (GOLD analysis project Ga0099364, IMG submission 73070) | Microcerotermes parvus P3 segment gut microbial communities from Pointe-Noire, Republic of the Congo - Th196 P3 | ecosystem: Host-associated > Arthropoda: Insects > Digestive system > Gut ... | reverse complement strand
TAAGACGGGGATGATGCGTCGGCGCGGGGGCTTCCGGCTGCTGCTGCGGTTCCGGTTGTTTCGGCGGTGGTGCGGGAGCCGTTTGGCTGACCGTGCTTCCGCCTCCGCTGCCTCCGCCATAGCTTCCACCTCCGCCGTAACCTCCGCCATAGCCTCCGCCGCCATTACCGCCTCCGCCATTGTCGTCTCCGCTCGGCGTCGCGTTTGCAGACGCCGCCGGGCCTGCGCCCGCGCTGTTGACGGCGCGGACATAAAAGGTGTACTCCGTGCCGTTTGTCAACCCTGTTAAAGCGGCGTTGGTAAGGCTTGTGCTCGTCGCTATGCTTGTGAAGTTGTCTGTGGATACTTCATAGTGTGTAATAGTGCTGCCGCCGTCGTCCGCGGGCGCTGTCCACGACAGCCCGACCTGTCTGTCGCCCGGAGCGGCTGTGAGGTTGCGCGGCGCGCCGGGGACACCTATCGAAGTTGAAGGTGTTGCGGTTGCAGACGCCGTCGGACCCGCGCCAACGCTGTTGACGGCGCGGACATAAAAGGTATACGCCGTGCCGTTTGTCAATCCTGTCAAAGTGACGTTGGTAAGGCTTGTAATTGTCGCTATGTTTGTGAAGTTGTCTGTGGATATTTCATAGTGAGTGATAGTGCGGTCGCCGTCGTCTGCGGGATCCGTCCATGAGATCGCGGCTTGCTCGTCGCCCGGAGTGGCCGAGAAGTTGCGCGGCACGGTGGGAACATCTATCACGGTTATACCGGGTATCACCGTAAAAAAGCTCGTCGGACTGCCATACCTGACGCCGCCGACTTTGTTATCTCTATCTCTTGCCCATGTTACGGAGCCGAGAGGATTTGAGTCAAGGCTTGTAGGCGATCCCGCAATAAAAGGGCCCGTATTTGAGTTGTCATAAGCCGCCAATGTGCCGCCGCTTAAGCTTATGTCTGCATTATGTGTGATATTGCTAACTGTGCTGCCGTGACCAAACAGTAAACCGCCGCTTAATGTTAAGAGCGTATCGGAAGCGTCGAAATAGACAGCACGGTTAGTGGTTCCGCCTATCGCAAGCACTTCACCGCCGGAAACCGTCACGCCGCCTGAGTCGCCGTAAAGAGCTCTACTCGAACCCCCGGTGGTGGACTCTGCTATCACCCTGCCGCCGGAAACTATAATAATGCCAGTTCCATAATCATTTCTTATAGCAGTTGTGTCCGCTCCTCCTATTGCTGAAACGAGACCTCCCGAAACTTTAATACTTCCACTTGTAGGACCTCTAACAGCAAAAGTATCACTACTACCAGTCACAGAAACAATGCCGCTTGTTATATCAATTTCTATTCCACTAACTCCACCAATCTTGATGGCACAAGCTCCAGCAGGGGCGCTCGTAGCCTCTATGCTGCCGCCTTGGACTACCCGAAATGTGCCATCGCCGGTAAGTCCAATCAAGCAGTTCGCGCTGACCTCCGAACTATATGCCGGCATCCCGGAAAACTCTGCTTGCCACACTACGGTTACGCCCGCGTCGATGTTTAAATCAAGAGGTTTTGTCGCTCCGGTGACGCTGCCCGTCACAGTCACGGTACTGCCGGAAACATTTGTGGTAAACGAGCCGGTTCCGCCGCCATCACCGTAGCTGGTTATGGCGGCTGCCAAATCCTCTGCATTTTCCGCGCTTGCCGGAGTTGTCAGCGCCGGGACGAGGGCGAAGATAAATGCGAGAGTGAGCGCCCACGCGGTTAGTTTTGTGAATGATTTGCTTTTTTTCATGTTTGTGTTCCTCCAAATTTCAACTCACTATTCATAAAACGGGGCGCTTTCTGCACCAGCATATGCAAGTGATTTTTTGTGTGCTTTTTACATTATATCATATTCAATTCAAAATTTCGCATTGGTAACATAATTGTTACCCATTAAAATGTAAATTTTTTTTTAACACTATCCGCCAACGTAAAATCAAATCCGCAAGGTTAATAACCGCTCCTGGCGAACGCTGTTTTTATTGCATAATAATATCAAACATAAAGTCATAAAGTCAACTCTTATGATTTACCAATAATTTTTAGCTGTATTCTATTTTTATATAAACCTTGACAAGTATATAAATATATGTTAAAATATCCGTATGAATAAAAACTCGTTTTATATTGGTAAAACCAATTTATGGAGGAAAAAAAATGAGAGCAATTAAGATATGTATGGCAGTTATACTGCTTGCGGCAATATGTTTTACGGTCTTGGTTTCTTGCCAAACAGACGGAGGAAACGGGGATACCGTCAGCAATATTGAAAACGGAGAAAATGTAAGCAATGCTGATCCGGCGGTTACCGAAGAGGAACCTGAGCAAGTATATCCTGATTTACCGGCTGTAAATTATGAAGGGTACGAATTTACTTTTTTATATTGGGGTATTGATTCTGCGGACTGGGCGGAATGGGACCACAGGGATTTCGCGATGGAAGAACTGGACGGGGAACTGATAAACGACACGGTTTACAACCGCAACAGGAAAATAGAGGATAAATACAACATAACAATAACCGGAACAAGAGTGCTGCACAGTGAATTCAATTCGGTGGTCACGCGGGCGGTCAACGCAGGGGACGACCTTTACGATGTTGTTGCCCCGCAGTTATACGCTTTCCCTCCCCTCGCCCAAAACGGAAATTTCATAGACTGGTTTTCCGTCCCTAATCTGGATTTGACAATGCCGTGGTGGGACCAAGGCACTATCCGCGATTTATCTATAATAAACAGGTTGTTTGTTATACAGGGATGTCTGCTTATTGTCGACAACGATTCTATGGAGGCTATGATATTCAATAAAAGGGTCCACCAAGACCAAAACCTTGACGACTTATATGACATAGTAAAAAAAGGCGAATGGACATTTGATAAATTATACAATATGAGCAAGGGAGTGGCGCAGGATTTGGACGGTGACGGCGAAATGTATATAAAAGACGATTTATTCGGCATTATAGTACAGGCTGATACAAACGTTTCGTTTTTTGTTTCCGGAGGCGAAAAAATCGCGGCTAAAGACGGAAACGATCTCCCCGTTATAACTTTCGGTTCCGACAGAGGATACAGGATAACCGATATAATCTCCGAAATTATGCTCGACGAACAAAATGTCGTTCACCTCCACAGATTTGAAGGGCAGTTCGGCATATATGACGAACAGGTAAAAATGATGGAGGAAGACCGCGCTTTGTTTTCATGGATAAGAATGAGGATTGTTGAAAGACTGCGCGGCATGGAAACCGAGTTCGGGATACTTCCTTTGCCGAAGCTTGACGCTGTACAGGAAAATTATATCACGCATATGAATCCGCATACCGGAAGAGGAATGTCTATACCGGTTACAGCTTCAAATCTTGAGCGCACAGGAATGATACTTGAAGATTTATCCGCCGAAAGCCGGTATACGCTGCAGCCCGCGTATTATGAGATTAATCTGCGCGGAAAATATACCAGAGACGACGAAAGCCAGGAAATGCTCGATATACTGCTGAATAATACGGCGCACGATATCGGTTATGTGTATAATTTCGGGGGTTTTGCCGGAGATACCATGCTGCGCCACGGTCAGAACAAAAGAAGCGATTACGCTTCCTCTTTTGAAAGGGTGCAGCAAAGAATGCAGCAGGATATAGACAGGGTTGTTGAAGCATACGAAACAATACAGTAATACAATTCCCGCAAAAATGATAAACATCAGCTATGGTAAACTATAAATAAATTTCACCAATTATTAAAGGAAATTTTTAAAATGATTAAAAAAGCGGTTTTATTATTTTTGGTAATTGTTATATCTGCCAATGCAAGCGTATATGCGCGTGATGCTTTAAATATAAAAGAGACCGCGTCGGGGTTAATTTATGACTCTATTAATTTTTTCAGCGATGGAGAGGCGGTTGCGTGGAGGGATGCAAAAGCGGTTTTTATAAATAAAACCGGCGTCCCTTTTTCGCTTGATTTTGACAGCGCTTTTCATTTTTACAACGGGGTCGCCCGCGTGATGACGGATGGGAGAAAATGGAATTATATAGATAAATCCGGTAAACCGCTTATAACATTCGATTATGATGAAGTCGGGAATTTTCATGACGGGATGGCTTGGGTTACAAAAGACGGTAAATACGGATATATCAATACCTCGGGTGAGCTTGTTATACCCATGGTTTACGATGTTTTTGAATATGATGAAGAGACTTCCGGAGGAGTCGTTTATATAATTGATGCAATCATGCATGATTTTTCCGAGGGGCTTGCGGCCGTTTTAATAAATGGAAAATGCGGGTTTATGGATAAAACCGGCGAGCTTGTTATACCTGCTGTATACGACGGCAATTTTTTTATTGGCGAATGGGGGGCGTATCAGCCCACTTTCAAAAACGGGCTTGCGCGTGTTATAAAAGAGGGCGAGTCCGGGAATCCCGGCTGGGGGATAATAAACACCGCCGGTGAAACCGTTGTGCCGTTCGGGGTTTACAGAATAATAGGCAACGGTTTTACAGGGCATTTTCACGGCGGGCTGGCTAAAGTTTATACATTTGACAATATTTATACATCTGACAATAAATCCGGATTGATTGACCAAAACGGTGAAATTGCCGTGCCTTTAATTTATGATTTGATTTCGGATTTTAACGGGGATTTGGCATATGTTGAAATAATCGGTCAGGGCGGCGCATATATTGACCGGACAGGCAGACGGGTCACGCCGTTTGATTATTATGCCGACCAATGGCAGTGGTGGTGGTATGCCGAATCTTCCGAAGGTATGACAATCGCCAATAAAAACGGTAAATTCGGCGTCCTTGACAGCGGCGGCAATATTATTGTTCCGTTTGAATATGACGATATACAGCCTTTTTCAGGCGGGCTTGCCAGGATTTCTTACGGCGGCAGTTACGGTTTTGCCGATAAAGCCGGAAATATTATTGTTCCGCCCGGATATTATGATGATGCCGCGCGCAGTTTTTCCAACGGGCTTGCATGGGTAAAAAAAGACGGCAGATACGGTTATATAAATACTTCCGGCGAGCTTATCCTTCCTGTTGTGTATGAATCCAACGTTATGTTAAGCGAAAACTTACTTCCGGTAAAAACCGCCGGCGGCACATGGTCGGTGCTGGAGTTTGAAAATTTAACGCTGTCCGCTGCGGGCGAAGCGCCAAAAACCGGGGATTCGTTTGTATATATTTTATATTTATTATTTATTTGTTTTATTTTAATTTTTATTCCCGCGTTAAATTTACCAAAAAATCAATAAAATAAAAACGGCTTTTCCTGCGAATTAAGTTTTATCCTGTATCTGCCTGTGCTGTTATTGTTATACATACCCTCGGCAACTTCAAGCGCTTCCATTAAATCCGCGTAAAGATACCCACCGTAAACCCGCCAGTTAAATAAATTGTACTCCGAATAAACTTCCACCGTCGTATTAAAATTAATCTCGCGCGTATAATCAAGCAGCACCCGGTAAAGCGCGGAATCGTCGTCGTTTATGTAATATAAAAAATCCCCGTCTATATCAAACTGCCGGATATGCAAATTCAAAATCTCACGGCTGCCCGTTACCGGATCAACCCGGTTAAGCCCGGATTCAGCCGCTGCAAAATATATTTCACCGTCATATATTTTTAAATCCCCGCCGAAATCAAACAATATTCTTTCGGTTTCCATTTCAAGGGGCGTTTCAAAATTGTTCATGTCAAGCGTTGCTGTGTTAATTGAACTGCCCACTCTTAAAATTTGCCAGCGGGCGGGATGCACATCTATATCCCATATTTTTTCTTCGTCAATTTTGGGCATGACTATCCTGCTGTCAATAAACCGCCAATCTTTAAGTTCGCCTATTTTTTCGAAATCGTTAAGGTTCAATAAGTCCGAATATATAACGGCGGCGGTTTCGGTAAATAAATCGATTTTTGTGACTGTATAGTCAATTTTTTGCTTTAAATGGTATTCGGATACATAAACGTCGGTCGGCGCCCAGTTATATGTCTGAATATATAGATACCTGCCGTTAAGCGCGAGATTGCAGAATTGCAGGTTTTTAAACTCAATCAATTTTGCAAGCTCATAATTTTCAACATTATATCTGTACACAGCCGAATTAAAATCGGATACGGTAAAATATAAAAAGCCGTTTGAATATACGGAGTTATACAAATGTATATGCGCGCATTTGTTATAAGGTTCATTCCTGCATTCCTGAGCAGGGCAGATTTTTTCCTTTTCCCCTTGCGGGCTGAGCCTGAAAACCGTGCCGTTCACATCAGACCATATCACCGCGCCGTCGTCATTGCAGTATATCATGCTTCCGAACCGGTCTAACCTTTCAAAACCGCTGTAATACCCGCCGGCTGTTATATTATCCGCATCGCTGAACAGTTCGCCGTGAAACCCGTCTATAACAGGAACAAGATTCAAAAACCGATTATCGTCAAACCGGATATCGGCATCAGGTTCCGCCCGCTCCGTTTGCTCGTTTGTATCTGCGCAGGAGCAAACCGCCAGAACAAATATTAAAATAAACAATATTTTTTTCATTTTGTCCCCGTTTTTTGTTTTTTTAATTATACTTTATTTATATTATATCACGCAGTTCTACATTTGTCAATCGTTTTTTTGCAAATTTATCATTATTACCCGAAGATTTTTTAATTTATTGTGTCTGTATAAATGTAACGTTACAAAAAACATTTAGGCGAAGGAAGGAGGAGTTGAGTTTAATGATTGACGGCGGCGCTGACAGGGATGCTGTTATGCTGGTTTTATCAGGTGTTAGCGAAGCGTACGGCGATATTGTCCACCGGTATAAAGACATGATTTTCGGCACAATTTACGCCATTATAAAAAATTATCACACGGCGGAAGACTTGACGCAGGATACTTTTATCGACGGTTACACGAAACTTAAATCGCTGGAAGAACCGTGTAAAATAAGCGCATGGTTTATAAGGATAGCGAAAAATAAATGCTATAATTATTTAACGCGCTCGGCTGTAAGATATGAGAGCGAATTGCATGATTATATACCGGCTCCAAACCTATCCACGCCGGAGAATTTTTTGATAGCGGAACAGGAACGCGGCGCACTTAAAAAATCCGTTCAGCGTCTGCCGGAACTGCAGAGAATCGTCACAGAGCTGTATTATTTTGATAATTATTCACAAAACGAAATTGCAGAAATGCTTAAAATTCCGGCGGGAACAGTAAGCCGCCGTTTGCACGACGCGAGATTAAAATTAAAAAAGGAGCTTGATTATATGAATAACGATAAAATTACCGTAAACAAAGATTTTGAAAAACAGGTCGCGGACAAAGTCAAAGCTATAAAAAATTATTACAGCTTGCATAATAATTCTTATGACGGCTTTGAAAATGAGTTTACCCAAACAATCGGACTTATAGACCAACTTCCCGAATCAGCAGAAAAACATTCCGCTTATGCCGATGTATATTTAGCCGCTTCATGGCAGGATAAAAAGCATCAGGACAGAGCGCTGCAGGAAGCGGAGTTAAGCGGGAAAGGACAGGGTATTGCAAGCATAACAATTGAAAAATTTATAAACGGCGATTACGACGAGTTTATCGCAAAAATTGACGAAACCCTGCCCAAAATACAAAAAATGCCCGATAGTCCCGACAATAATAACGCGATAGGCGAACTGCTTTTCTGGCGCGGTTCAAGGAAATTTATTCAGGGCTGGGAAAACGGCGACGCAGACAAGCTGTCTGAAGCCAAAGCCAATTTTATTGAAGCGGAAAAGAACCTGCACAAGATTAATTCTTATTACCCCAACGCAATCGCAGGCATAAAAGCGGTTGATATTGAACTGAATGAAATGGATAAACACATCAAAGCCACTTACGGTATAACCGGCGAGGGGTACCGCTATGAAAACGGTAAAGTCATTTTTGCGCAGCAGCCCGGGTTCAGTCAGTCAAATTCAGATATAAACGGGTATCACAGCCTATTTTACTTTGTGTCATGTAACTTTGACCGTACTTTTTTTGATGAAAATTTAGAGATTGGCGGCAAAATAGTCGAAACAAAAGGCGAATATACAAAAAGCAAAGGGGCGACAAATACTTTAATATCAAAAACCGAAAAAGTTACAGTTTTAGCGGGCACATTTGAAAATTGTATGCACATAAAGCTGTACTGCCCATTTTTTGGAAGTATATATACTGCGGATGTATATTACGCCAAAGGTGTGGGGCTGGTCAAAGCGGAGTTCACAGAGGAAGATACAGAAAAAAAGGTGGAAAACTATGAGTTAAGCGAATACAAGATTAACGACGGCAACGCGGGCAGCGAATATTTTCCGTTTGCGGTCGGTAATATGTGGAAGTATATCAACACAAATTTATCCCCCATATATTGGCAGACCGCGGAATATGAGCTTATTAATATACACCCCGACGAAAAGGGAGTATATGTCAATTTATCCGCTGTGCGTTATGTGCGTTTGAAAAAAATCGAAAGTTATAACGACGCCTGCGATTCCGACGCATATATAAACCTTGCCGATATGACTGTAACAAGCGCGCCCGAATTAAAATATTTTGACGACGCCATAAAATATATAAAATTCGCCCTGAGAAAGAACAGTTCGGTGCGCGCAAGTCTTTTTGCCGCGGAAGCCCTTGAATATATGAAAAAATGCAGGGAGTATAAAATCAAAAATTATCGTTTCCTGCCCTCAAGAACAAGCGCGAGTCTGCTCATTAAATCAAACGATTCCATAGTATACAAAGAATCCGCCGTTTATAATGTTGGCCCGCACAGAATGGGGTCAAGACATGAAGAAAACAAAATCTTTGGAATGAAACCGTTCAGGTATTTGCAACAGCTTGCGGGAACATTATACAGCGAAAAATGGGTTGCCGGTTACACCGAACAAAAAAAACATAACGACGGGGATATCAGCTTAAAAGTTGAAGACGGAGGAACGGTTACGGTCAAGGCAGGTACGTTTGAAAATTGCCTTAAAGTCACGTTTAATTTGGAAAAAGAAGAAGATGCCGGCGATAAAAATTATTATTTTCATGATTTCAGCTATACTCATTGCGGGGAAAAAATATATTATTACGCTCCCAATGTCGGTATAGTCAAGCATGATTGTATATGGGGCGACTCACTGTTGTCAGTATGCGAGCTTACGGAATATCAGTCTGTTGCAACCGAGGGCGAATATATGCCCGTATATATCGGAAACCGCTGGATTTATGATGAAATGACGCTTGAGGCCGGTTATAAAGCGCGGAGAAAATATGATATTGTCAGCGGGATTGAAAACGATTTCTTTATGATTGACGAGCAGGATTTTATGTATCTCGGTACGGAAGAGGAATACGAAGAATTTAAAAAGTCATTAAATTAAACAGACGCAAAAAACCAAAGCCCCGCCGATAATATCGGCGAGGTTTTGGTTTTTTATATAATGCTATATTATTATATCATGATTTTATAAAATTATTCATTCGCAAATATATCTTCACGCCATTTTAACGGATTTTCGTTTATATATTTCCATATTTTACGGTATTCGGTTTCATTGCGGATTATACGGTCGTGAAACCTAAACTGCCAAATTTTACGCCCTGTTATATTATCATTTTTATTGCATATTTTTGTTGTTATAGATTTATACGCGCATATAATGTCGCCGATTGTTGTTCTGGGATACATCATATGGCGGGGTTTTGTTGGTGTAGGGCAAGGGCTCTGCTCTTGCCGCTCCCCCCATTTATCCTGTCCCTGCCGTTTGTTCCGTTCGTGACATTCGTTAAAATTAATAATAATTATTGCGTGTATATGATTTGGCATAACAACAAAATTATCAAATATTATATGCGGATATTTTTGGGCTAATGATTGCCATTCCTTTTTGATAACCTCGCCTATTTCCGTGAGACGGCAAGAGCAGAGCCCTTGCCCTACACCATCCTCAATTTCTCCGAATAAATGTAATCTTTTTTGGGTACATATCGTTATAAAATATGCGCCGTTACCGCTGTAATCATACCCCTCCATTCTTATTTTTTTCCTGACCGGCAGCTCTTTCTGCATAACTTTTCACCTTCAAAATCAAATTTGAATTTAAATCGCCTACCCATACCATATCAAAGCAGCATTTTCACAATACCGTCTTTGCATGAAAGGCGCATGATAATGTTATTTGCGGCAAAGTCGATAAAGCTCATGACTTGTTCGCGGTCATCGCTTTTTTTTGCTTGTTCTTTTTTGAAAAAGTTATTAATAACCCAGCGTTTGCTTATGTTTATTTCATTCACGCTTATATAGTCTTTTACTTCGTAATCCCATACCGCTTCAAGAACATCGACGGCGTTTTGTTTGAAATCATAATCCGGCGCTGAAATGTCAAGTATTTGCGAGGTTTCGCTGAAAAATTTAATATATTTTTCATTATAAGCCGACGGATCGTCATTAACTTCATCAGCTAACTTTTTACGAAATCCCGGTTCATCTGTATTAATCCCGCTGTTTTTCAAATGATTTTCAAGCCGTTCAAAAAGTGAAAGCAGGTAAAATTCATCAGCAAGCAAATGGACGATGTAACCAAAATACAAATCTTTATCTTCGTTTGCGGTCCGGTAATAATTTTTAATAAATTCATTAACCCTGTTTTTGAACAATTCAGCGGTTTCCGGGTAACCATAGCCGTATGAACGTATACCATCGCATAAGTGAGAGCGTTTTTTATCTGCTCTTTTATAATTTTGTTTAGCGTGTACTGCGTCAGGGGCTAAATTTCCACCGAAAAACAAGGGTAAATTTTTTATTATACCATCACCCAAAATATTATTTATTTTGTCCGCTATCGCAATATGTGTTACTGAGCTTGCCATAATTAATTCTCCTTTTTTTGTTTTTATTTTATTATTATATCATGATTTTACAAAAACTTCAACAGAATTAATGTAAATTTTCAAGGGACGCCAAATTCGGCGTCCCT
>Ga0099364_10013425_pt1 | contig 10991 bp, 7 predicted proteins | sample TergutTh196P3_FD_73070 | JGI IMG/M metagenome (GOLD analysis project Ga0099364, IMG submission 73070) | Microcerotermes parvus P3 segment gut microbial communities from Pointe-Noire, Republic of the Congo - Th196 P3 | ecosystem: Host-associated > Arthropoda: Insects > Digestive system > Gut ... | reverse complement strand
ATGGGAGCCTGTGATGTAGTTTCCTGTGGCTATGTTACTAGTTGAGAGTTCTAGGTCTAGGGCTTGGTTCTCTACTCCAGTGATTTGGATGAAGCCGTCTACTGTGGCATTGACCTCACTGGATATTGAGTCTGATGCTGAGTAGGTGGCGAGTGGGGAGAGGGCGACGCTTAGTCCTAATAGCAAACTAAATGCCGCCAGACAGAGTGTGGCGGCGGACATTCGTTTGATCACGTTTGACGCTGAAAAAGCCCCTTTGGTGCATTCGTTGTCATCTGTTTTTTGCATTCTTTACTTTCAATTAAATACTCTTATATTTTCATTTTAGCATAAGTAAAATCGCTGTCAAGGCTTTGGACGCTCACCAAAATGACCGCCGCACGCTTGACCGCTGTTAGGGAAAACGCGTCGAAACTGTTGACTTTTTTCAGCGTAATAGCACTCCCAAATTAACATTTTCACCCCTTATCCCTATGGTCAGCTACGCCGATTCAAAGACGGATTATCTATTTACTCCCGCTCAATTTCATTTTATAGTGTGGACGTTAAGGACGAAAGGGGTCAAATGTAAAAAGGTGAGATTTTGATTTAGCAAAATAGTTTGATACAATATAAGAGTTCACATTTAGGATTATTGCGTTGGCAATATATATTCTGCCCAATAAAGGGCGGTTTGGACGCAGAAGTGCTAACGTACCTAAGTGTGAACACCCAGACCGCCCTTTATCGACGAAAGGAGAAAATGGAGCAGAATACTAAAAATGACACGGATATGCGCCTGATCAGCATACCGGAAGCTTGCAAGCGGCTTGGCATCGGGCATTGGGCTGTATATCAACAGATTAACAAAAGAGCCTTGAAAACTGTGAAAATCGGTGGTCGGCGGCTTATTAGCGTTAAGACTTTGAATGAGTATATAACGGCGTTGGAGCAATGACATGAAGCGCAGGGCAAATGGCGAAGGTTCGATATTTAAGCGGAAGAACGGGCGTTGGGAGGCACATGCCTCTATAAAACAATTAAACGGCACAACAAAGCGAGTTTGCGTTTCAGCTAAGAGCCATGAGGCTGTTAGGGCAAAACTAAAAGCCATTTTAGAGCGCGATAGTCAAAACCTGCCATATATGCAAAAAGACTGGATAGTTGGCGAATATCTTGATTATTGGGTAGAGGAAGTTCAAAAGGAAAAAATCCGAGAAACCACTCTCTCAACATACAGGCGGATGATAAAGAACCACATTAAGCCCACATTAGGTCATCACAAACTTAAAAATCTTGGAGTAAGCCATGTTCGGCTTGCGCTAAATGAATTAAAAAGGCGCGGTTGTTCAGGAGCAATACAGCAAAAATACTTGATCATGCTGACCGCCTGCTTAAATTGTGCCATGCGTGAAGAAATAATCAGCCGCAACGTGGCAAAGTTAGTAGAAAGACCGGAATACATTCCAAAAGAAACAGCGATTTGGACAGCAAAACAAGCGGTGCACTTTATAGGAGCAATAAAAGATCATCCGCAATTCATTGCATTTTTATTGCTTTTAACTTATGGTATGCGCCGTGGGGAAGTTTTAGGCTTGCGCTGGTGCGACGTCGACTTCGATAACGGTTGGATTCATGTTCGCCAACAAATTGACCGAATCGACGGAGTAATAATGGCGCGTGAATTGAAAACAAAAAATAGCCGACGCACATTGCCGCTCAGACCTATTGTTCGCGCCGCTCTGCTCGCTCATGCAAAAAAATCTGGTAGTGCAATAATGCCATTTTGCGCGTCATTCAGCCATCACTTTGAATTATCTACAGAAGGCACAATTATTGTGAGTAAATACGATACGCCTCTAGAACCGCGTAGCCTTGCTCGCTGTTTTCATCGCTTAACGGAGAAGGTAGGGTTGCCACGTATAAAACTTCACGCATTAAGGCATACAACAGCGACAATCTTAAAGGATCTCAATGTGGATATAAAGGACGTGCAACTGCTTCTAGGTCACGCTAATATTTCCACAACTTTGAGCATCTATCAACATGGGACACTTGAAACTCAATGTGCCGCTGTATCCGATATTGAAGAACATTTGTTACCTGCGTAACCATATCCAGCCTTTGCCGAACATCTCGATTAGTGTACTACTTATTTTGTTTCAGACAAATCTGTTTGACTGTCTTTGACGCAACTGCTGTAAAAACTGCTGTAATAACACAGTATTATGGCTGTTTTTTTACGTTCTATGCCGGAAATAACAGTAGTGCTGGTTAAGAAACTTTAGCTCTATGGCGCATACATGGTAAGGGTAGGGCTATACGAATCATTTGACATCGTTGTCCCTCGAATCTATTTGAATACCTCTGTTATTTGACTCTTGACGTTTTTATGTTCTTATTATTCCGGACAATGCTTTTTGAATGTATTCAATCCAACTGCTGTAAAAACTGCTGTTATTTTTCTGAACAACGACCTCTGTCAGATACAATAAAATGGAGCCACCTCCGGGATTTGAACCCGAGACCTATTTCTTACCATGAAATCGCTCTACCAACTGAGCTAAGGCGGCTTGCCATTATTATAACATATTTAATTCCAAAGTATTGAAAAAGCCTCACTCAGAGACACGACGCCGTCACCCAAAAAAAGTCTAGACTACCGCCAACAACCCACAAATTCATGGAATTTGCAGGCGGCTTTATTGTTGGCAACTCCGCTCTGTTTTCTTAAATGCCCCTGTATACTTCGGCAAGACAAAGAACGCCTTTTATCGCTACGCTTGCCATACCGTCATGACTTTGGCCTGCCCCTATCTTGACCGTGCGATTATTATTATGGACAAAGGGAACACAGACACATTCTACGGCGAGTTGCGCCGCTCGCTCCGCCAAAGTTCAGACGACCAAGAGCGTCTGAAGATAAAGAAAATCAAGCCACAAGACTCTAAGCGCTCATAAAATATTAAACTACGATTCTGGAAACGATTCTAACGTAAGTTGTAAGGAAGGTGATATAGTGTAGTTCCACTTTTCATTAACCTTATGAAAATCAATATTTACATTCGACATTTGTTTTTTTGAAATTCGTATCCCAGTCCGATATTTATTCGTATCCAGTTCAGCCTCAATTTTCAGACCACTCTTATTTGTGGTCGAGGATATAAGATTTATTACAACTTCATGATTCGCAAGAGGTCTGCCACGCCAATTCATTGATATTGCCGAGAACATTCGATGCTCAACTTTGTTCCATTTGCTTGTTCCAGGTGGAAAGTGGCATACCTTTATTGGTAAATTGATGTCATTACTGAATTTTTGTAACTCTAATTTCCATAGTTTGGATCGCGAGCTATTACTGCCACCACAATCAGCCGTTATTACTATCTCTTTTGCATTCGGATAAAGTGCTTTTCCCATATTACTCCACCACTGACGAATACTAAAAACTGCAAACTCTGCTGTATCGTGGTCACAACCAACATTAACCCAGCCCTTGTTGTTGCTTACATCATATATTCCATATGGCGTAACTTTGCCATTTTCCTTGTCTGGAAAGTCGTAGGCATTTACTTCAATTGGCTTTCCTTTTTTGCTGTATTCACGTCCTTTATTTGCGTAATTTCCGATGTTTTCCTTCTTTTTCCCATCTACAGAAATGAACGGATTTTGGTTTTCTATGGCTTCCTTGGCAACTAAATTGATGTATTCAAATTGGCTATTTCTATCTTCGTCTGTCGCTCCTTCAAAACGCCTTTTATTTGCCTGCATACTGTATTCGTTTTTAGCAAGTATATCGGATATAACTGGCATAGATACGTTTATTCCCCTGCTTTCTAATGCAGCTTTTATATTCTGAAGGCTTTTTGAAGTCCATAGAAGCGGGCCCATGGGATCGCCTTGTGTGTTGCATTCAACCAATTTCAGTATTTCTGTTTCAATATTTGGATATATGTCTGTAATTGGCTTTCGTCCGCCACCCTCGCGGCGCATACGCCCTTCGTTTATAGGTGTTTCTCCTGATATTTGTTGGATTCCAAATTTTATTGTATCTGAGTTTAATCCTGTTATTTCTCGCATTACTTTGCTACCGCCATAGCCTAATGATAATGACATTGATGCCGCAAGCAATCTTTTGGTCTTTTCGTCCAAATTTTCATTCATATGTTTCCATATTTGAGTGTAGCGATCCCTGTCTTCGTCAGTAAAATCTATCATACGTTTCATAACGATACCCTCCGACTTTTTGACCTAGAGAGATGCTTTCACAATATTTCTGATTTGTCAAGCTGGTTTAAGCTAGAATCGTAGTTTATTTATTTAAGAGCCCTAAGCATAATAATCTGCTACAGCTCGTTGACTATGTGGCCGGTGTTTCTTCGCGCAAGATGCAGGACAAAAAGGACTGGCAGGAGTATTATTCCTATATTTCACCAAAGGAAATCTTCCACCAAGAGTTGCCAAAGGCATAAAAAAACCACTTGGCCTATCTCTTTCGAGAACGCGCCCGATGAACGGGACTATTCGGCCAAGTGGCAATTCCACTACCATTATACCACTTTTTTTAGAAATCAAACACTTTTCTAGAAATTTGTAAATAAAACTTATCCCGCGCCCAAAAACTATGACGTTATAGCACCTCTCTTCCTCAACAAATTGCTAACCGTTGTGCGGTGGCAATTGTACTCCTTGGCTATGGTGTTCATGGTCATGCCGCTCTCGTATTTAGCCACCACATCGTCTTTTTCATCTGGCGTGAGCCACGTCGGATTATGGGTTCGACGGTAAATCATCTTTACATCTTTGCCAAAAGGAGATAAACTTTCAGCAGGTTTGATGGGGGAATCTGCCCGCAACCCTAGCTCTAGCAAGGCTTTGCGGTGCGCCAGCGCCATCATGATAGGGTTTAAGTAACGTCCCGATTGGCGTGCCAAAGTGAGCGATAAGACATATGCTCAAGTCAAATTGGGAGTCCGAAATGTGGGCTTCCTTTTTGATATTACTGGGTTTGCTGGATGACAATTAGACAAATAGAGAGGCAAATTCGGATATGTATAACGCTTCTATACAGATACACCTAAATGTCCTTACTTGAACCAATAGACATCTTGGACTTGAATTGTTCGTAGAACTCGGCAATCATCGCTTCAATCTCGCCTCTGTTTCGGACGATGCGATATTAAAGGGATAGATTTCACTTCGCCCAAATGAAAATGAAAGATTTTTGCAGAGCGTTAAATGAAAGATTTTGCGGAGCTTAGTTAAATTGACAAATATGCCAGTTTGTTGTATATTGACAGTAGTTAGTTCCTAATGGAATGAACCGCTAGATAAGGTGCGACATTACATAATAAGCGTGTGATCAAGGCGGTAATCATGAGCAAGAACAACAATCAAGTGTTTACGCCCACTGAAGTTGCAACACAAATGCTGGACGAGGTAGGATACACCACTAATTTGAACGGCAAGAAAATACTAGAGAACTCATGCGGCGATGGGCAGATTCTTGAAATCATCATTATGAGATATGTTCAAGATTGCCTGACACGCTCAATGAATATCCATGACATTCAAAAAGGTCTCGGAGAAGACATTACGGCCTATGAAACAGATGAAACTTTGTACATGCAATGTATGAAGAGGATAACCAGAGCCGCAGAAACATTTGGCATCCATGATGTGAAATGGAGGCTATACCTTCAGGATTATTTGCTGTGCGAGCATCAGCCGCAATATGACTATATTGTTGGAAACCCTCCCTATATTTCCCACGGCGTTATGCCGGAAAGCATAAGGACCAGCGTAAAAAGCAAGTACGAGACCTGTCAAACGGGATCGTTTGACTACTGCTTTGCATTCATTGAAGCATCTTTAAACGACCTTCAAACCGGAGGGCAGATGGCATATATTATTCCGGGAAGCATTTTTAAAACACGCGCCGCTAAGGACTTGCGTGAGCGAATGCTCCCTCATATCAAAGAAATCTTTGACTATGCTTCTGTTAGACTTTTTGATGATGTGCTTACATCATCCGCAATCATATTTCTTGAAAATGACAGCAATTTGCCAGACTTCACGTACCGGAAAGCCGGTACAAATAACTCTTTAGTTGTAAGAAAAAGTGAACTGGCTTCAAAATGGTTTTTTTACCACAATGAACCTTTGAAACAGAGCAAACGCTTTGGTGATGATTATCAGGTCGCAACGGTTATCGCCACACAGGCAAACAAGGTGTTTGTCATATCAGAGTATCATGATGCGGGCGAGTGTATAGAAACTGAAGGTTTTTACTTGGAAAAGGGAGTACTCAAAAGGGCATTCAGCCCAAGGCTAATGAATACAGGAAAAGAGGAGTATATTATTTTTCCTTATTCATATGGAGAAAACGGGTTGCAGCGTTTTTCGGAGGAAGAGTTTTGCAATCAGTATCCGGAAACGGCGCGCTACCTTAAACACCATCATGAAAAACTTACTAAGCGAAAAGCCGACAAGGATGCGCTTTGGTTTGAGTACGGAAGAACACAGGCGCTTGCACATTTAAACCAACCAAAGCTCATGACCTCAACAGTTTTTACGAAAAGAATGAAAGCACATCTTCTGGGGCGCGATGATATCCCTTATTCCGGTCTATATATTGTGCCAAAGGGATCACTGAGCTTGGAACACGCAAAAGCTATTTTGGAGTCTGATATGTTCGCAAAGCACATCAGCATATGCGGACTCCATGTAAGCGGACAATCCATGCGGCTTGTCGCTGAAGACATTTTAAATTACCATTATAATCCGGGTGATTAGTCATGGAATCAACTGAGCAGATTCGATTTGAAGTCAGCGCAAAAACGGCGAGATTGATCGGTCGTGAAAACATCTCGGAGTTGGACGGCGCGCTCATCGAATTGGTTAAAAATGCCTACGACGCAGATGCCGATTGCGTGGCAATCAAGTTTGTCACGCCTTTTCCGACAGTTTCAAAAACAATTTCCAGTTTGCTGGTTAATAAATGGATGACTCAGGAAGAGACAGCGGAACTTCTTAAATACTACGAGATGAATGGCGCTAACCTTACAAAAAAAGAAAATTTGTCAGAAACTGACCATCATAATCTTCAATCGCTGCTTTTCAGTAAGAACACAGTAATCATTGCGGATAATGGACATGGTATGAGCCGTGATGTATTACGCCAAGCATGGATGAATATCGGGACAAGCGATAAGGAGTTAAATCAAGAAAGCCCTAAAGGCAGGGTAAAAACAGGCGCAAAGGGAATCGGCCGCTTTGCGCTTGATAAACTATCCCGAAAAACAAAAGTTTTTACGAAAAGCGCTTTGGACGCTCAAATGGAGTGGAAAATAGACTGGGATCAGTTTGAGAATGCGACATATCTTCATGAGGTTGCTGCAACGATGATTGCAACAAGTGGGGATTACCGTCAGACGCTGCATGAGTACTTCGGAGAGACATTTGCTAAATTGGAGAACAGAAACTGGGATACGGGTACGATGATTATTCTGTCTCCCACCCGCGAACCATGGTCAAACGAGATTATTAAGAGGATAAATGCGAATTTGCGGACGAGTTACCCGCAACGGGCGGATGACATCTTCGACTTATTCGTAGAATACTCGTATAACGCCGACTATAATTACGACAGCACGACACCGGTTCTCGATGATAATGATTACGACTACCGAATAGGCGTCGATTTTGACGGAATCGATACTCTAAATATCTCGCTGCTTCGCAACGAAGTGGATATACGGAAGAACGACCTTTATCTCCCGTATTGCAAATCATACCATTCGGCCGACGATTTCTGGCGACGTGAAGCTCTCCAGCGCGACAGATATAGGCGCGAGGATTATGGAAAAGAGATTTTGTTCAACGAGACTAATCTGCAAATGCTGTTGAAATCGGATAAAGATATGCTCTCGCAGCTTGGTCCGGTTTCCGCAACGCTATTTTTTGTTAAACCGGCAAAAAGCCCGGCAAGATATGACATTATTAAGACACTATCAACGGCAAAACGGCGAAAAGTGCTTAAGGAGCAACAGGGCATAAAAATATACCGTGATCATTTCAAGGTCAGACCGTACGGCGAGCCCGGAACTTCTGCAGAAGACTGGTTAGGTCTCGGTAAGCGCGCCCTTTCAAGCCCAGCTTCTGTCGCCCATGATGATGAGCGCTGGCGCGTCACCCCTTACCAGATGATTGGCGTCGTCAACATCACAAGAAATGATAATCCGCTTCTTGTCGATACAGCAAACAGAGAGGGATTGGCGGCAAATGACGCCTATAATGCATTGGTCGACTTGCTGTTATACTGCATCAGCGTGTTTGAGACCGACAGGCGGTTATTCTATAAAGAATACAGCAAATGGTATAAACAAAGGGAAGACGAATATCAAAGAGCTTCCATAGCCTCGTCTGCGAGCGATGATAAGCCGCATGAATCAAATGATGAAAATGAAAACCAAGACCGCTCCGAGCAATTCTTATCCGAGAAAAGAAAGGTTCAGTATCTGGAATCCGCAAGAGAGCGGGAGGAGCGCACAAACAGAACGATGATGATGTTCAGTTCGGCAGGGGTCATAACAAATACGTTTTCACACGAACTCAGAGGGATCAGGTCAAATATGGGCAGCAGAAACCAGCATCTTCGTGCCGCATTGCGCCGTCTCATTGGCGAGGAAGGTTATACGGGAGATCCTGATTATGACCCTTTTGTCATAGTAAATGAAAACGAGTCCATAGACATGCTTATGGACGACTGGATAAATGTGATTATGGATGGCGTATCAAATGAAAAATCCGTGCAAAGGGATATAGAATTAAACGCTTCAGTTGCTAGAATTGCCGCACTATGGACCCCACTGTTGAAAAAAAAGCATATCCGAGTGGAAATGATTGCCTGTGAAGACGATATTACCATCTCCATGGCGGAAATTGATTTATACATTGTATTGAATAATGTTTTCTTGAATTCTTCGTGGTTTCTGGAAAAATCAAGCAACGTGAACCGCATTATCCGCATACGGATTGAAAAAGGTGAGGCTAACGACTATGTTAGAGTATACTTGGAGAATAACGGTCCGCCGCTTGCGGAGCAGTATAGATCCAACCCTAATCAAATCCTTGAGCCGGGGGTGTCGTCAAAAGAAAACGGAACCGGAATCGGGTTGTGGATCGCGGATGAGGTCATTGCAAAAAATAACGGGCAGTTGTTCACGGTTGATCGTGAAGACGGTTTTGAGTTGATTTGGACAATATCCTTATAAAGAAAGATGGAGGCGGAATAATGCGATTTACCGTTGGCTTGATTGACGAAGAAGATAAAGATCTCCGGGCAATCAGGATGACCATTAAAGAGAATACGCCATCCGGAGAGGAAGAGCCGGACTTTATTTCGTATGACCTTTCCGGTAGTTCGGAAACGATTCAGGAAAATCTATCCGCACAGGTAATCAGTGACATCGTCAACGAAGCAATTTGCGGACTAATAGTTGATTATAAGATTTTGCTGCCCTCAACAGCGCTGATTGAAGGCTCTGAGATTTTCGACTTCATACATAAACATGTGCCGGAGTTCCCTGTCGTAATCCTGACAAACTTGCCTGAAGCATGCTTTGAGAAGGATTTTATTGACGCCGACAAAGTATATGAAAAGACCTATTTCTTTAGACTTGAAGAGGACTACTCAAAGCAAAAGACATTTAGTCTATTTCGGAACATGAAAAGGTACGTCGACGCACGTAACGGACTTGAACTTAAGCATTCAGCTTTACTGAATGAAATCAGGAAGACAGGCTTGAATGCTGATTTGATTGGCAGCCTTATGCAGACAGAAACAGCGCTCAGTAATTATAAGCCGCTGGAAACCACACAAATCGAGAGGGCTTATGATCCTTCTAAAATCGAAGAAGTCATCAGACTTTTACGAGAAGCGGATTCGCTACTGGAGGAATAATGGATAAGTACAAGGATTTCAAGGCGCATGAGATAATACGCAGCAGCCCAAAGGCGTACAAGACGGTCAAAGAATACCGTAGGTATTTGGAAGGTGATTTTCACCATCGCTGTTGTTATTGCAATTATTCTGATCAGCGCAGCATGATTCCTTTTGAAATCGATCACTTTATTCCAAGAGCCGAATTCAAAGGTAAGAACGAAGCGTTGAACACTAAATATGAAAACCTGATGTACTCATGCAAAAAATGTAATAACGCAAAAGGAGCCCAATTTAAAGGAGACGTGTTTTCTCCCGATTGCAGCAACGAGTTCTTCTACGACCCGACGAAAACTGACTACAACACTGTTTTTTATCGCGACAAAAGCGGCTGCATCGTTTCTGATGACGTAAAAGGGCGCGATATGATTTGCCGTCTGAAGCTATATCGCGGTATCCATGTGCTTGCATGGCTTTGTGAAGAGCTGGAAGAAAAAAAGGAAATATTACGCGAGAAAAAGGAGCAGGAAACAAACACAGAAAGAAAGCAGCTTCTAACAGAGGCATATTACAGAATCCTCGATTATTACTGCCACTTCAGGGATGTGTTCAACGAATCATACAAAAATGATGACTTACGTTTTGCACCTATTCAGGCAATAATGCATGAACTCATAGAAGCGCAGTGATATGTATGTCTACGACAAGAGACCTGAAAAATCTGGCTTCTTGTTGGGTTCCACGAAACCAAGAATGTCAGCGCCGAATAGATTTATGATAGAGAGAAGTTGGTCAATATTTCAGTTCCGAATCTCAACCCCTCTCTTTCTCAGCAAATTGCTGACCGTTGTGCGATGGCAGTTGTATAGATTGGCTATGGACTTCATGTTCATGCCGCTCTCGTATTTTGCTACCACATCGTCTTTTTCTTCCGGCGTAAGCCACGTTGGATTATGGGTGCGGCGGGTAATCATCTTTACATCTTCGCCAAAAGGATATAGCTCATCAGACACCTCTGAACCGCCATCTACCCGAAACCCAAGCTCTAGCAAGGCTTTACGGTACGCCA
>Ga0099364_10013424_pt1 | contig 10991 bp, 5 predicted proteins | sample TergutTh196P3_FD_73070 | JGI IMG/M metagenome (GOLD analysis project Ga0099364, IMG submission 73070) | Microcerotermes parvus P3 segment gut microbial communities from Pointe-Noire, Republic of the Congo - Th196 P3 | ecosystem: Host-associated > Arthropoda: Insects > Digestive system > Gut ... | reverse complement strand
AATTTTTTATAATACGGAACGCCACGACTACTCGACAGGGCAATACGTCATCGAAGCCGATATTCCATCGGGCAGTCATAACCTGATAATCAAATTGGATTCCTCGCAAGACGGTTCCATTATAAGCTTTTCAATGGAATTTGTCGCTCCTGCCGATGTGAAAAAAACAGAACCCGTAAAAACAGACAGCATTGGAACGCTTTTCCGAAAAGACCCGCAGGGCGATGCTGCAATATTTCGTACCGGTTACCTTATATACAAAAGCGGCCTCAATCGGAACGGAACAAGCGATACGTTAAATATATGTTCCGCTTTAGAGCCTCAAAGCCCATATTATGCAGCCGCACAATATTACAGCGCATTATCTCTTGCTTCGCACGAATCAAAAGACGAACATTTGCAAAAATCGGCATTAGCCATGAACGAAAATATTGAAGCCCTTTTTTCATCTGCAATGATAAATCTGGAAGCGGGATTCCCCTACAAGGCATGGCCGCTCATTGAGGAACTTAAAAAAGCCGATCCCTCGAAGCTGTTTTATACTATCGCTCTATCTAATTTTTACAGAGCCAATAACTGGCGGCAAGAAGCTGAATGGGCAGCCAAAACATTCACGAATATAGGTTACCCGTCGCTTGCGCTATACTACTCTGCCCTGGCAAATATCCAAAATAATAATATGAAAGCCGCTCTTGTCGATTTGGAAAAACTTTACATGCTTGACCCGTCAAACAACGACGTTTTCCTTAAATTGCTGTCGGCGCTTGAATACTCCGATAATCCCGAAAAAAGCCTTTCTATTATTAGCGCAATGATAGCGCGGCGCCCCAACGACATAGACCTCTTGTTAACCCTTTCGTCTTACATTGATAAAGATCATCCGCAAAAAACAATACCATCCCTTGCGGCTGCGCTTAAACGTTCGCCCAATAACAGCGCGACCTTGTACAGACTCGGCATGGTATATCATAAAACAGGCCGAAACGATCTCGCCTTGTTTTATATGAATGAATCGATAAAGAGAAACCCGTCAGACCATGTACTTAAGCAATACCTTGACTTTTTGCATAATCATGGCAATGTTTTTTCAGAAGAAATGTGGAACGAAGACATAAGCGTTCTTGAGGCTGCGGCCGACAAATTGAAAAATCAAAACGCGGTATATCTGCTCAACGACCAAATATACCGCGTAAATGAAGACGCATCTTATGAAAAATATGTGCGCTGTATTATAAAGATATATGACGATATAGCCATAGACAATTTTAATATCCAATACATCGTATATGAGCCGGGCATTGATACGATAGAAAATATACATTGCAGGGTAATAAACGGCGGCGAAGTATCTTCTATAACCGAGCGTTACACTCAGCAACTGTCCGACCCTGAAAGCAGGCTTTACTATAATCTTGAGGCAGTATCTATCCCTGTGCAAAATCTCCAAAAAGGAAGCATACTTGATTTCAGCTACACGCTTAAAAATAGCGGCGGCGCCGAATACAGAAACTCATTCAGCGAAACCGTTTACATTGGCGGAACATACCCCATAGTCCTCTACCGTGTGGCATTAAATCACCCTGAAAACAAAACAATATATCTTTATACAAAAGATATCGACAACTCAAAGATAAAAAAAAGAAAACAAGGTTCCAGAATTTTTTATAATATAGAATTCAGCAGCCTTGAACCATATAAAACCGAACCTGCGATGCCGCCGCTTTCAAAAATTCTTCCTGCGATATATTTTTCTTCGTATGAAAACTGGAATGCCTTTGCCTCATGGTATCGCTCATTGCTCAAAGATAAAATAATAATGAGCGATGAAATGATAAAGGATTTAGACTCCATTATATCTCCAAATGATTCAAAACCTGAAAAAGTACGCAAAATATATAACCATGTTACCGATTCAATACGTTATGTCGGATTTGAACTTGGAATAGGAGCGCTTCAACCCCGCCCCAGCGATCAAACTTACCGTACACGCATGGGCGACTGCAAAGACATATCGCTGGTGCTTGCCGCGTTTTTGCGCAAGGCGGGAATTGATGCATCAATAGCCCTCATCAAAACCAGAGATAAGGGGATAACAAACAAAAACGCCCCATCAACCGGAGAATTCAATCATGCTATATGTTACGTTGACATTAATGGCGGAATTTTTCTTGACGGTACGCTTCGTAAAACATCATATCTTGAAATTTTTTCGAGTATACGCAATGTTGACGCCTTTGTAATAGATGAAAAATCGTGGCGTTTTATAAAGACCGAAAACCCGTTGTACGCCCCAAATATAGACAATATAAGTACAATCATTGACATTGAAAGCAATGGGGATGCAGTTATAAAAAGAACCCTCGAAAAGCGGGGCGATATGGCCATTTCTTCGCGTGAAAGTTTTGACGATCTTCTTAAAAAAGAACAATCCATCACCGAATACTGGAACAGATTATTCCCAGGCGCCAGGATTTCAGAACTCACAATCGACAGTACCTCAAGAGATAATCCGATTATTTATTCGTACAACGTACATGTCAAAAACTTTGCCTCTAAAACAGATAATGAACTTATTTTTTCTGCATTTCTAGATGATCCCCAGTTGTATTACTCGTACACAATGAACAGATCGCGCAAATTTCCACTTACAGTTGCCGGAGAGTTTCAAACAATATCAACGATAGAAATCAACCTTCCGGCAAATTATAAACCTGTAAATCTGCCTGAAAACAAAGTAATAAAACATCCTCTTTTTGGAGCCTCTTATATTTACAGCTTTGAAGGCGCTGCAATATCTATAAACTCCGAATTTAAGTTAAAAACATACGATGTCCCGGCAGAAAATTACGCCGAATTCAGAGCCATGACTCGCTCTGTTCAGGAAGAAGAAGCAAGAAAGATAATCCTTGAATTAGTAGAATAAATTTATACGCGGGAAATTGTAGAGACGCCACACACTGTACTGTAGGGCCAAGGCATGCCTTGGCTCTACAGTACAGTGTGGCGGCTCTACAACCCACCCATTGCATATTATAACTTAAGACGCATTCTTGGGTTTGAGCAATATTAGAGGAACGCTGTAAGGCTTTTTTACAGCCGGCCCCTCAGGATCATGTTCCCGGTCAATATCAAGTTCAATTTTAACGGCAGCAGACTCAAAATTGGGATGTTCAAACTTAATGGTAAAATCAAGTTTATCTAAATCGCTCATTCTTTTATGCGAATAGGCCGGCCAAAAATGGTAATGGCCTCTCGTGGCCGGATTGGTTATATATGGATTTTCCCAGTTTGGGTCGATCATTTTAGCTATTTCCTTATTGAACAATAAGGAAACCTGCACTTCAAAAATAGGAGAAATCGTCTCTTCATCTGCGACTGAGCCCACAATATGTTGAAGCATGTTAAAAACAGGGCTTACAGACAGACCGCTATCGCTGTTTATAGCGGTACTCCTTCTCCTTTTTATAATATCAATAGCTTCGTACACGCCTATAAGTATGTCTGTTTTCTGCTGTATTCTGTATTTTGAAGCTATTTGTCCATGCAGAATACCCCTCTCGCTGGTAACATATTGCGGAGGAATTCTATTAAGTACGTATGCAACAATATCATCTTTGACGGTTATAAGCGAATCCAATTCACCTTCTTTTTTTAATACTTCTTTAGTAACATTATCGACTACTTCTTCTAGTAAATTTTGTAATGGCATAACTCCTCCAAAAAAACATATAATCAAACTTCAACAAGTCTGCAAGTAATAGAATTTTATTGCAAGTCTTTTATTTTTGCTTTTTGCGAAAGTCTATTTTTAAGACAGAACCAAAATCCTTGACAAAATGCAATTTTATTCCTCTATATATATGATCCGCTATTTCGACAAAATCGTTGCGGTTTTCATCCGGTAATATAACATCTTTCATGTTTGCCCTTTTAGCCGCGATAATTTTTTCCTTTACGCCGCCTATCGGGAAAATCTGTCCGGTTAAGGAGAGTTCGCCCGTCATGGCAAGTTTCTTTCTCACTATCTTCCCGGTGACAAGGGAATACAAAGAAGTAGCCATTGTTATTCCGGCAGAAGGGCCGTCTTTGGGAGTGGCGCCGGCCGGCACATGAAGATGTATAACGTGTTCATCAAAAAACTTTGCAGCCTTTTCATCGCCGCCCAAAATATAATTGATATGGCTGTAGGCAATATTGGCCGATTCTGTCATTACCTCTCCAAGCTGGCCTGTAAGTTTAAAACCCGGATTTTTTTTATTGGCAATGCCAAGCGATTCTACGGGCATGGCTGCCCCGCCCATTGATGTCCAGGCCAAGCCCACCGTAAGCCCTGGCTTGTCAGAGTTTACAAGTTCTTCGTCAAGGTAGGTTTCACTCCCAAGATAAGTTTTTATCACTTTTGGCGCAAGAGTCTTTTGGGAAATTTTTTCGCCTTTTGCAAATTTCATGGCCGTTTTTCTGCATATTTTTTCAAGCTGCCTTTCGAGATTTCTTACCCCGGCCTCCCTCGCCCAGGCATTTATGATATACATGTATCCGTTTTTATCTATGTTTATACTGTCTTTAGGCAGCCCGTGTCTGCTGACCTGTTTGGGCAGCAAGTGACGTTTTGCTATGCGATATTTTTCCTCGGCAATATAACCCGACAGCCTGATGATATCCATACGGTCAGCTAATACCTGCGGAATTGTATCGAGAGTATTAGCCGTTGTTATAAACAATACGCCTGACAGGTCAAAGGGCACATCTAAATAGTGGTCCCTGAAATCAACGTTTTGCTCCGGGTCGAGAACCTCCAGAAGGGCTGATGCCGGATCACCTTGAAAACTCTGTCCCATTTTGTCTATTTCGTCGAGCATAAAAACAGGATTATTGCTTCCGGCTATTTTTAGACCTTGTATTATTTTGCCGGGCATCGCGCCGACGTATGTCCGCCTGTGGCCTTTAATTTCGGCCTCGTCTCTCATGCCGCCAAGCGATATTCGAAAAAACTTTCGCTTCATTGCCTTTGCTATGGAACGCCCAAGAGATGTCTTGCCCACTCCCGGAGGCCCCAAAAGACATATTATGGTTCCTCTGGCATCCGGTTTCAATTTTCTTATGGCTAAAAATTCAAGTATGCGTTTTTTTACATCTTCAAGTCCGTAGTGCTCTTCTTCAAGAATGCGGGCTGCCTTGTCAAGATCAATCTTGTCTTCGGTGCGAGTTTTCCATGGAAGCGATATAATGGTATCAAGATAATTTCTTGCAACACTGTATTCGCCGGAATTTATTTCCATGAAAGTCATTCTATTAATCTCAGATTCGGTTTTTTCTTTAGCCTCGCCTGTAAGCTCCAATGCCTTGATCTTGCGCCGCATTTCTTTTATTTCGGGTGAACGTTCATCCTCATCTATGCCCAACTCTTGTTTTATGGCTCTTAACTGCTCCCTGAGAAAAAAATCCTTTTGCTGCTTATCTACTTTCTCATTCATCAGCCCTTGTATTTTTCTCTGAACTACCATTACTTCAAGTTCTTTCTGCAGCAGCCTGAGTACTTTCTCTAGACGCTTCTTTACATTCAAAGTCTCAAGTATTTCCTGATATTCTGTTTTTTCTACATTAAGGATGCTGGTTACAAAATCAGCGATTTTTCCAGGCTCGTCAACATTGAGCATGGTAAGCCTCATCTCTTCGGTAAAAAGAGGATTGTTATCAGCGATTTTTCTAAGGCCATTCAAGACCTCTCGAGTCAGAGCCTTGATTACAACATTGCTTTTTGCCGTCCTTTCGTCAAAGTATTCTATATCGGCTATAATGTATTTTTTTGCCGAAAGAATTTTTGATATTTTAAAACGTTTAACGCTGTTGATCAGCACGTTAACACCGCCGTCAGGCAGATTTATTTTTTTGATTATTTTAGCGGCGGTACCGTATGTATACAAGTCATCAGGAACTACTTCTTCTTTCTCGTCATCCTTTATTAATACAAGCCCGAGAGTCCTTGATTCTTTGATGACTCTGTCTATAACGTCGGCAAAACGCCCCTGTGATATTATGAGCGGGGTCACTATACCAGGGAAAATAGGCCTATACCTTATAGGAATTATATATAAATTAGCGGGCAGGGTTTTATCAATAGAAATCAACTCGCTTTCCAAGAGATTGGTATCTATCGGAAGTTCCCCATCCATCATAATATCTTCAATATTCATTATTCCTCACGAATTCATTATTCCAAAACCCTTTCGGGTTATTAAAGTTACTTTATATAAGCATATTCTTCTGTCAACAGATAATTGTCTGATTTTCGAGTCTGCAAGAAACCATTTTTTTGAATGTTAATAAAATTCTTCTTGATTCATACAATTGTTATATTTATGAGGGCTTAGAGTAAACTTAGAGTAAATCTATCGCTTAACGTAACGATAATGACATTTTTAGATACAATAGAGAAGAACAGGCAGAATTTTCTAACTTTTAACAAAAAAAAGTTTGAGCGTTTTCAGGCATTTCTGGCGAATACCGATACCAAAAAAGCCATAAATGCCATCCCTTTTCTGCTGTCACTAAATAACCCTAAACTGCCCGGTTACATAGACGGCGATACTTTGATAGGCATAGCCGATTATATGCCCGACACAGAAACCGTAAAATTTCTTGAAACCAAATTTAATGTAACCAACCTCTCAGTCGCGCCCGAAAATAACTTTATAGAGATGTTCGCCGTTATGGGCAGCCCCGGAACGATTGCATATACCAAAAAATCAGACTGCGATTTTTGGTGCTGCATCAAAAAACAAAACGCCACGGAAGAACAGTTAAAAAACCTTCAAAGAAAAATAGATGCCATCCAAAATTGGGCAATGAAAGAGGCTGATACGGAAGTTCATCTCTTTCTGAACGATATTGACAGCCTTAAAAAAAATATATACGCCGAAGATGAAGACGAGGCTTTCGGTTCAACTATTGGAGCCACCCTCAAAGATGAATTTTATAGAAGTTCAATTATAATAGCCGGCAAAACGCCCTTCTGGTGGGTGGCGCCGCACGTTGGAAATGAACAATACGAAGCCCTTTACAATGAATTGCCTGAAGACATAAGACAGTCCCGCTATATTAACCTTGGAAATATGTTTGCCATACCCAAAGAAGACTTTATAGGGGCAGCCCTGTTTCAGTTGGTAAAATCCCTCGGAAACCCCTTTAAATCGATTTTTAAAATAGGCGTCCTTGAAAAATATCTTTTTGGCCCGCCCAATCCGCATCTCCTATGCCATAAAATAAAAGAAAATATCCACAAGGGAGAATTTTACGATGAAATACTCGACTCATATATGCTCATGTTTGAAGAAGTATATGACTATTACAGCGCTACATTAGCAGATAAGAATATTTTGCAAATATTGCCCCAGAATCTTTATTTAAAAATAAACCCTCAATTGAGTAAATATGCAGCCTTGAAAAACGTCAAAAATATTCCTTATAAAGTAAAGGTAATGTTGAAATATGCACAGCGCTGGAAATGGTCAAAAGAAAAAATAAAAGATTTCGATAATTTCGATAATTGGGATTATACTAAAATAATGGTCTTTTGGAATTCTGTCAAAAAATTTATGCTTCTGAGCTATCAAAAAATAACGAATGAGCTGCCGAATTTGAACCTGCAACAGAGAATATCGGAAACCGATTATACGCTCCTGAGCCATAAAATAAAAGCCAATTTTATTCCCGACGAAAACGCTATAGATATTTACGTTACTTTCAAAGATGTACCGTACGAGGCAATACTTTATATAGAACCGGTCAATCTTGGAATAAAAAACACCGAATGGCGCGTCTATAAACGCAATATTGCTTCTCCGGGACAAGTTACAACGCTTAAAACAAAAAACGACATTGTAAAACTCTCAGCCTGGATTGCTTTAAACCATATATTCGATCCTGTTTTCTCAAGAGTACAAGTTCAATCCGGATATACAAAAATCGACCAAAGCGTAATACAAAACCTGCTCACCGATATACTTAACCTTTTCGGAAAAAATAAAATACCTTCAAAGAATGATTTTTTTCTGCGTCCCTCGTTTACCGTAAAAACCATGCTAATTCTCAACTTTAACGACAAAGATTCTGATTATATCAACTCAATATATTACTTATATAAAAACAGCTGGGAGCAAACCTATATTTATCATTATGATGACCCCAAAGCGCTTACAGAAATTATAAAAACCATACTTGCCGATGCACTTAAACTTAAACTGCCTTATAATGAATGCTGTGCCATTAATGTCCCTAATTCATTCAAAAAGAACTACAAACTCATAGACCGCTTTTTTAGAGAGGCATACGCCGCCATAGTCATTGATCACACAGAAACCTCCGTGAGATTTGTAGGCGCATTGGAAAATGATCTGTTTTGCATAACTAAGGAAAAAACAAACGTAAGCGTATTAAAAATACCTAATATTCTGGCGCTTCTTTCGTATATGAGCGTTTCGCCCAGAACAAAAATTAAATACAGTTTTCTTGACGATGAGCCCCGCCTGGCTTTTCTTAAAGAAATAATGACAAAGTGGCGTCGCAATATGCTTTCCATAGTATACGAAAACAAGGAGCCGTACACATTCATATATGTACTCAACGAAGGCGGGAACATTTTTAGCTTTATAGTAAAAAAAGAGTTAATGGAAACAGCTATAGCCAATCTTTGTCAATTTCTAATAGATGTAATCCAGAACGTAAACAGGGACAGCCTGATATTAAACCTGAGAAACGAACTTGAACTTATCAGGCTGTCTAAGAGCGAAGATGGAAAGTTCATTTTTTCAAACGATACGGCTCTTCTCAAGAGCGCTTACGAGAAAAAAGACGATTTGGGAAAAGCATTCAGCGCCACTATAACCAAAAACGGAGGAAACAGCTTGTATTCGCTTGAAACGCCAACCGGCGTTAAAACGGCATCCGCTTTAATCAACTCGCTGCCCAATATAATGCAAACGCTGCCTGAAACCAATACTTTTCCGTTTGTAGCTAAAATCAAATTCAGTAATTTACAAAAAAACGACCTATTACTCGGCACCGGAACTTATCTTGCAGAAAAAGCGCGTCTTGACATTTTGCTTTCAAAGCATACCCAAAACTCAAAGTAACTCTAACCGACTTCAATCGATAGGAAAGTTTTCCCTGAAAAACCTTACTTTTTTTTCGCGCTCTTCTTTTCCCGAAAGCGTGCCTTTTTCAAGCGCTACATCAAGAATCTTTACATTCTCTTCAGATTTTGAATTCTGTATGGCAGTAAATTTAGCGTCAATTAAATCCTGAGTAACCATTGGGATATCATCAATAGAATCCTCAATAGAGTCATCATCTTTATTGGATCTGTTTTTATCTTTATCGACTTTGGTCTCGATTTTGTCGATTTTGGTATCGACTTTGGGTTTAACCGGCTGGGGCGTTTTTGAAGGCTGTTTTCTCGCCGCTTCGACATGCCTTTCTTCCGGGGGGCCTTCTATTTCATTGAGGAATGACTCCGGAGGATTAAGTATTTTGAGTTCAAGGAGACTGTTGCGTTCACCTAGAAGCAGATTAATCTGCTTTTCTATAGACAGATATATAGGCGTAGAAAAAGATTTATCGCGCGATATTGTCTTTTCTAATTTTTTGAGTTCCTTGATATCGTCATCAATCATCTCTATGCGTTTCAAAACATGCACAACTTTCATAATAAACTCCTGTTATGTTAGCTATAATTACCATTAAGCGCGCTATTAGTCAATAAAAAAATATTTGATTTTTTAATTAGTGCAATAAATTAAAGAAAAAAAACTCATTGTCTATACAAGAAAAAGGAGAATGATGATCCTCAGAAAAAAAACCAAGCCGGTCAAAGCCGGAAATCTCGTTATAGGAGGAAGCGCGCCCATATCGATACAATCAATGACAAACTTCCCTATAGAAGATACCGATTCAACCATTGAACAGATTAAAAAACTTCAAGAGCGCGGAGCGCAATTAATCCGTGTAGCCGTAAGCAGCGTAAGCGCGGCGGCCCACTTAAAAAAAATACGCAGCGCCGTAGACGCCGTTTTAAGTGCCGATATCCACTTCAACCACAAAATAGCCGTTGAATCAATCAAAGCCGGCATAGACAAAATACGAATAAACCCAGGAAATATAGGCGGAGCCGGTAAAGTACGCGAAGTTGTGGCCGCCGCGAAAGATTACGGCGTACCTATACGCATAGGCGTCAACGGCGGTTCAATCGACAAGAAAAAATATGCCGATATTACGCCCGAAAATTTGGCGGCCTCTGCCCTTGATCACGTAAAAATTCTTGAAGACAACGATTTTTATGAAATAGTCGTATCAATTAAATCATCCGATATTTTCCAAACTATCGAAGCCAACAAGATATTTTCTGAATTGCGCGATTACCCTCTCCATATAGGCCTTACCGAGGCGGGATTCGGCCTTGATTGCATTGTTCGGAGTACGACCCTCATAAGCTCTCTCATTTTAGACGGCATAGGCAATACCATCCGGGTAAGCATGACGGGAGACCCGCTTGACGAGGTAAATATAGCGCAGGCAATACTTGAATCCGTCGGGGAAAGACAACCGTTGATACAGATTATATCATGCCCGACATGCGGCAGGACTGATCCCGAACTTGATATACTCGCCCTCGCCAACGAAGCCAAAGCCGCGGCAAGCCTTCATTTTGAGCAAAAACTTAAAAATAAGGCCAAATCCATTGTTATAGCCGTTATGGGATGCGAGGTAAACGGGCCCGGCGAGGCATCTGAAGCCGATTTTGGCCTTGCTGGAGCAAGGGGCGGCCACCTGCTGCTTTTCTCAAAGGGGCAAAAGATAAAAAAAATCCATAAAAACGAGGCTATTAACGAACTTATTGATGAAATAACAAAAATAATATAGATTTAAAAGATTAATCTCATAAAATGCTTGCTTTTATTCATTTTCTTTGGCGCACTTAATTATATTAAGTTATA
>Ga0099364_10013423_pt1 | contig 10991 bp, 6 predicted proteins | sample TergutTh196P3_FD_73070 | JGI IMG/M metagenome (GOLD analysis project Ga0099364, IMG submission 73070) | Microcerotermes parvus P3 segment gut microbial communities from Pointe-Noire, Republic of the Congo - Th196 P3 | ecosystem: Host-associated > Arthropoda: Insects > Digestive system > Gut ... | reverse complement strand
GGCTGGCAAGGCAGGGCGGCCACGCCGTGACCGCCGCCACGTTTCAACCATACACAACTTTGGAGGATAACTCCAAGTTGCAAAGGAATTGCAACGCACATTTTTCACAAACGACCAAACACAGTGTACCATGAAATCCGCCGACAAGACAGTCCGGTCAGAGAAAATCACAGTCCAATGGGTGTAGTAAAAAATTCTGGCAGTTCGGGTGCGCCCGTTTTTTCATAGAAAGCTTTTTATGTCGCTTCAAATGTTATACAAGATAGATGAACAGGAATGTATGATTCCGATTCGCATGGATGAAATTTGTGATTTGATGTTCAAGAAATATCCCGAATTTGTGGATATCGTTTATGGAACGGAAGAACCGGACGAATACTCCTTTGATTCGCCATCAGCAACGGTAAGTGTTTCTCAATTGATTGACGCCACTGACCAGCTTCTTGACAGATTCAAAAACGACAAGGAATTGAAGCCTTATCGGTATGTGTTTGATTGTGACCATTATATGATTAAAGGAGGTGATAACTTAACAGGCATAAGAATTGGCGAAAATAACAGATGTTATAAAATTCAGTGTGGAATTAATGAATGTAAATTAATTGAAGGCATTATTGATGAAAATGGGCGTCTATTAAAATATGGTGAAGAAATTGATATACGTGATCGGCAAATCATTGAAACCAATAATGTATATAAAGAATTGCGTATTCGTAAAACAAAAGCACAATCACCCATTGTCACTGATCTCAAGAAACTCAAAAAATTCCTTGAACAATTTAGCGGTGAACAGATGGTTCTGAAAATCATGGTGTAAAAATGGTTTGTGTGACGACGTATCAGGACAATCTCAACGACCGTTTGACCCCGGAAACGACGGGCAATGCAACGACAATGTACAGTTACAATGCCACGCATTGTTATGTGTGGCTTTTTTGCTTTTTGTTTATCATTCCTCCGTGCCTCTGTGTCTCCGTGTGAAACAAGAGAATTTCACGTAGAGGGCCCAAAGGACGCAGAGAGACTAAGGGAAAGTTTTTTTGGGGAGTATTCGATGTTACTAAGGGAGTGGCGGCAAGTCACCCTTAGTAACCCTGCGTCACCTCTCCCTTCGGTATTCCCTTAGTAACTCTGCGCCCTCAGCGGTCTCTGCAAGAAAAAAGAAACCTTCGTGGTCCTTCGTGACCTTCGTGGTGAAAAAAGCCGCTTTCTGTACAAAAACTGATCGCGCCGGACTGAACGTTTATCCCGGCGCGATCGTCGTTTATCCAGATTAGATCAACGTTCATCCAGATTAGATCAACGTTCATCCAGATTAGATCAACGTTCATCCAGATTAGATCAACGTTCATCCAGATTAGATCAACGTTCATCCAGATTGGTTCAACGTTCATCCAGATTTGATCAACATTCATCCCGATTTGATCAACGTTCATCCCGGCGCGATCAATTTTTGAGTGACGAGTGGCAGCATCGCCGGTAAATTCGGTAAATTTGGCAACATTTTCCGGGAAATCAAAATAAATGGACAGAAGTACAGATAAAAAGGTGGGGGGAATGGCGACAAGAGGATAGAGTTTGACGGTCAGAGGGGCGAGTGGCCAGTGACCAGCCCGGAGCGTAAGCGACGGGTTTTCCGTAGTTGAACCGGCCCGGCTATGGTTTCAGTGCAAAACACGACTCTCAGATGACGGCAATCTCGTTGACGATTTCTCTGTCAACGGCTATGTCCATGATCGACTGCTGGGCCAATTGTTTGACGTAATAGCTCTCACAGATGCCCGTGAGCGTCACGCGATTCGGTTCCAGGTTGACTTTCAACGATTGCACACCGGCGCAAGTATTCTTCGTAACAAGCCGCTCGATGGTGGACGCAAATTCTTTCTGTGCCAATTCTTCGTGAATTTGTTTGATCTCATTCCGGAAATGACGTTTTGACTTCGATTTGTGATGAACTGTGCTTTGCATGGCAGAACTTCCTTTGTACTGAGCGTTCGAAACTGCAAGAAAAACCGAACGTTATTCCTTTGTGAGGCGAAAAAATAGAGTGCGAGAAATCAGTGGTGTGGTTCATCGATGCGAGGCAAACGAGCAAAACTAAAACAAAAAACTGAATTGCAACGGTTGTTGACATTGTAGCACTGAAAGTTAAAAAAAACAGTATTAAAATTATAATATTTTAAATATATTTTGTTTTTTGTTCGTTGAAAGTAAAAATACAAAAAACAGCTAACATAGGAATAATTGAATAAAAGCCGGAATGGAAAGGAATAACGGCATTGACATTTTGATAGACTCTCAATCGCAACAGATTTCCCCAAATCAATGGTTAAAAAACCAGTATTTGCCATACCATGTCATCAATATTGAAAGACTGTAACCTTGACCAAAGGTATTGCTGGGAGTAAACTAAAAGTGGGTTTTTGTTTGAATGAAACGCCGTCTTTGGGGCGAACAGATATCAATTGTTACAGAAAATATCTTTATGGAATTCTTTGCCAGACTTTTTGAAATCCTCGGTGACAGTTTCAATAGTTTTTCGCGTTGGGTGGAAAACAAGCTGACAAACATGTTCGGCTCGGCCAACGCCAGGTTTCTCAAGAGATTGCAACCGAAAGTCGAAGCCATCAACGCTCTCGAATCGCATTACCAAAGCCTTTCAGATGAAGAGCTTAGGGCAATGACGCCGATACTTCGCAAGCGGCTGGCCGATGGAGAAACGCTTGACGACATTCTGGTCGATGCCTTTGCCGTGTGTCGCGAAGCGGGACGACGGGTGCTTGGGATGCGACATTACGACGTGCAGCTCATCGGTGGCATGGTGTTGCACAGTGGTTGCATTTCAGAAATGATCACCGGAGAAGGCAAAACGCTCGTGGCCACTTTGCCTGCCTATCTTAACGCACTCGAAGGCAAAGGGGTTCACGTCGTCACCGTCAACGATTACCTTGCCCGTCGTGACATGGAATGGATGGGGCCGCTCTATCTTTCATTAGGAATTACAGTTGGAGCGATTCAGTCCAATATGCCCGCCGACAAACGCCAGGAGGCTTACCTCTGTGACATCACCTACGGCACGAATAATGAATTTGGGTTTGATTATCTGCGAGACAACATGCGTTTTGCATCCAAAGGCGATGATCGATTTCCGAAACAGTATCAACAGGTGCAGGGTAAGCTCAATTTCGCCATCATCGACGAAGTGGACAATATTTTGATTGATGAGGCGCGAACACCGCTCATTATTTCGGGGGCTGCCCGGAGCGACATTTCCCGTTACGCCCATGCGGACAAAATCGCGAGGCAACTGCACAAAGGCAGCGATTTTGAGGTCAATGAAAAGGATCACACGGCCAATCTGACCGATACCGGGGTGCGACGCGCGGAGCAACTGGCCGGGGTCGAAAGTTTTTATACTGCCGGAAACATGGAATGGCCGCACATGATCGACAACGCGCTGAAGGCGCATAACCTTTACAAGCGTGACGTCAACTATGTCGTAAAGAACGGTGAAATCATCATTGTCGATGAATTTACCGGGCGTTTGATGGAAGGCCGCCAGTGGAGCGACGGTTTGCATCAGGCAGTTGAGGCAAAGGAAGGCGTGCGTGTCAAAGAGGAAACGCAAACGCTGGCGACGATCACGTTACAAAATTATTTCAAATTGTATGACAAGCTCGCGGGCATGACCGGGACGGCCATGACGGAAGCGTCCGAATTCTTCAAAATCTACAAACTCGACGTGATCGCCATTCCACCGAACCGCGAATTGAAACGCAAGAACTTCGTTGATCAGATTTACCGGACGGAACGGGAGAAATATCAGGCCATCGTCAATGAGGTCGAGCGTTTGAACAAGTGGGACGTACTCGAATTTGACAAAGGCAACCGCGAAGTGTATGGCACGATTGTCAAAGAAGATGATGCGCAAGTCGAGTTTCAGCCGAAAGGCAGCCGCGAATCGCAGGTCATTCCCAAGGACAAAATCGACGCGATTGAACACAAAGGCCGTCCCATTCTCGTCGGGACCGTGTCCATTGAACGCAGTGAACTGATTTCCGGGTTGCTCGACCGCAAGGGTATCAAGCACCAGGTTCTCAACGCGAAACAGCACCAGCGTGAGGCGGAAATTGTCGCCCAGGCGGGGCGGCTCGGTGCCGTGACCATTGCAACGAACATGGCCGGTCGCGGGACGGACATTATTCTCGGCGGTAACCCGGAGGCACTTGCCTGGGGCATTTTGCAGGAGAAATATCCAACACGGCTCGACGTGCCGCGCGAAGTGTGGAACCAACTCGTCGATGAAATCGAGCAACGCGAGCAGATGAAAGCCGAAGGACAAGTTGTCCGGCAGATGGGCGGGCTACACATCATCGGCTCCGAGCGTCACGAGGCCCGCCGCATCGACTTGCAGCTTCGCGGACGTTGCGGTCGCCAGGGCGACCCGGGCAGCAGCCGCTTTTTTCTTTCGCTGGAAGATGATCTCATGCGGATTTTTGCGGGCGAATGGGTCAAAAACATGCTTGGGCGGCTCGGCATGGAAGAAGGTCAGCCGATTGAAAGCCGCATGGTCAGCCGCCGCATCGAAGGGGCGCAGAAAAAGGTTGAGGAACGCAACTTCGACGTTCGCAAAAGCCTGCTCGAATACGACGAGGTCATGGACTACCAGCGGAAAAAAGTGTATGGCTACCGGCAGCGGATTCTCGACGGGGCCAACTGCAAGCAAATGATCCTGGAAATGATCGACAAGCAGATCGACTTGTCGATCGGGCGTTTTCTCGACCGGGATTACGGGGCGGCATCGTTTGCTGCGTGGGCGGGCAACCGGCTGATGATGGAATTTGAGCCGCGCGAGTTCCGCGGAATGAACTTTGAACAGGCGGATGAATATGCCCATGAGGAAGCGAGCCGCCAGGCGGAAATGCGCGTGCTGGACGAAATCGAAAAGCACCTTTCGAAGGATGTCGAAGAATCGGAATGGAACTGGCAGGCGTTGGCGAAGGATGTCAACACGCGTTGGAAGCTGGCGGTCCGTGACCGTGACTTGCAGCAGATTGGCCGCGATGAAGTCGATGATCATCTGATCGAACGGGCACGCGAGGCCACCGGAAAGGTTGATTTGTCTCAGGGATCACCATTGCTCGACCCGAATTTCGGCGTCATTTCGGCCTGTCAGTGGATCAAGGCGAAATTCGGGTTGCAACTCGACCCGAACGAGTACGCCGACACCGACGCAAAGTCGTTTCAGCAAATGCTGTACACGATGGTGCATGACCATTACCACGATAAGGAACTGCAATTCCCGGTTTATACGGGACTTGTGCATTTTACCGTGCGGGACGCCAACGGAGTCAGACGTTACGACCGCGAAAGGTTGGCCGCATGGGCTTCGCAACGATTCGGTGTGCAGGTTGATCTCGAAGACCTCAAGAACATGCAGCGGGACGAAATCCGCGACCTGCTCAACAAAAAGAGTGCCCATACGGAGGAAAGACTGGCCGAAAAACGCGGACAGTTGCGTACCGATTTTCTCGAAGTGCTGGAAGCCCAGGGCGGTTCGGCGGAAGACCTCGACGCGAACTATGTGCAGATTGATCGCTATAACCCCAAGCTGGAATCCTTCTGCGAAAAGTTGCGTGAGGATTACAACTATGTCATGACGCCGGTGCGCATGTCGCTCTGGAAACCCGGCGAAGTGAACGACCACCTTGACGCGATTGCCGAGGACTGGTACAACCCGGAAATGCGAAAGATGGAACGCTCGCTTGTGTTGCAGATTCTCGACGCGGCGTGGAAGGATCACCTGCTCGTGATGGATCATTTGCGATCGAGCGTCGGATTGCGTGGTTACGCCCAGGTTGACCCGAAGGTGGAGTACAAGCGCGAAGGAATGCGGATTTTCGATGCGATGTGGGACTCGGTGTTCGACCGCGTGACCGATTACATTTTCCGTGTCGAGCAGATGGACGAACAGATGATTAACTCGAACTGGCAGGAAGGCGAGGCACGGCACGATGAAGTCTCAAATACTGCCGCCGCCGAGAGTATCGTCAGCCAGCAGCAGGACGCCATCGAACAGACGCAGGCGAACAAGAAGCCGGAACCGTTCCGCAAAAAGGCTCCGGACATCGGCCGCAACCAACCCTGCCCCTGTCGAAGCGGGAAGAAATATAAGAATTGCTGCATGAAGAAATAAACCGAAACGCAGAGTTTCGAGTGACAAAAGCCACTCGAAACTCTGCGATCTCATCTCTGAAATTCTTCGTGGTGAGAAACAAGACCCATGAATGGTTACGATTTCACATACGGTCGCCAAGCCAGGAATCAGACCACGCCTTGTTGCAACATTGCTTCGGCAACTTTCTTGAAGCCGGCGATGTTCGCGCCTGCCACCAGGTCGTAGCCCAAGCCGTACTCCGCCGCTGCCGTTGCCGAGGCGTCGTGGATGTTTTTCATAACGACCTTGAGTTTTTCGTCCACTTCGCCGGTCGTCCACGCCAGTCGCATGGAATTCTGGCTCATTTCCAGTGCGGAAACGGCCACACCGCCCGCGTTGGCGGCCTTTGCCGGAGCAACGCCTTTGACGTGCTTTTTCAAAAATTCAAGAGCCTCGTTCGAGGTCGGCATGTTGGAAACCTCGACGTAATACTTTGCGCCGTTTGCGACAATGGCCTCCGCGTCCGCCATCAGAACCTCGTTCTGCGTGGCACAGGGCATCACCACATCGCCCTTGACTTTCCAGGGCTTTTGGCCCGCAAAGAAGGGGACGCCGAACTTTTTGGCGTAATCCTCGACGATGTTTCTCCGGCTCGCCAGCATTTCGGTCATATAGGATATTTTTTCGGTCGTGTTCACGCCTTTTTCATCGAGGATGTAGCCGTCCGGACCGGAAAGTGTCAGCACCTTGCCGCCCAACTCGGTGATTTTCAGTGCCGCTCCCCAGGCCACATTGCCGAAGCCGGAAAGGATAAAGGTTTTGCCTTTGATCTCATCGCCGAAATGTTTGAACATCTCCGCCGTGTAGTACACCGCGCCGAACCCCGTCGCTTCCGGGCGAATGAGCGAACCGCCGTAACTGATCCCCTTGCCGGTCAGCACACCGTTTTCATAGCATCCGCGTATTCTTTTGTACTGGCCGAACAGATAGCTGATCTCGCGTCCGCCGACGCCAATATCACCGGCTGGCACATCCGTATCCGCCCCGATATGGCGAAACAATTCCGTCATAAGGCTCTGGCAAAAGACCATGATTTCCCGATCCGACTTGCCGTTGGGATCAAAATCCGCCCCGCCTTTTCCGCCGCCGATTGGCAGTCCGGTCAGGGAATTTTTGAATGTCTGCTCAAAGCCCAAAAACTTGATGATGCTCAAACAAACGCTGGGATGAAATCGCAGTCCGCCTTTGTACGGACCGATCGCGCTGTTGAATTGAACACGGTAGCCTTTGTTGACCTGCACTTTTTCGTTGTCGTCCATCCAGGGAACCCGGAATTGGATGACACGTTCAGGTTCGACCAGACGCTCAAGAATTCCGGCTTTTTCATACGCCGGATTTGCATCCACAAAGGATTGCAGCGTCGTGAGAATTTCGGTCATGGCCTGATGAAATTCCGGTTCGTTGGGATTCCTTTTGATGGCCTGTTCCAGGACTTTCATTGTGTAAGACATAAACACATCCAGTTGGGAATTGAAAAAAAAGGCATTGACCGACAAAACGCCTGTTGTCGATGAACGCCTTATTTTATCGGGAACTTTCACTGCATAGTATAATGAGTTGAGCGGGTTTGTCAACCCGCGCCGTTAAAAAAATCCATTTTGGCACAGAATTGTTTTTTTGCTCCACACAGTGTTAATCCCGACCGGGAACACGAAAACGGATTGGAATTTGCCCTGCAAGGACAACATAAGATAGCCCAGGGCAAGGCGTACTCGCCGCCGCCCTGGGTAACCAAATTTCCCATCGCCCTGAAAGGGCGACACAAACAACACAGGGTGTTTTGTTTCGTGGCGGGGAATTTTGCTACGGAATGGCACGAAAGAAGTTCAAAGTTCAAAGTGCAGAATGCAGAATGTTCCGCTTCCTTATCTTCACTCTGAACTTTGCACTTTGCTCCGCTTTGACCGCTCGATGACTCTCGCGGCTCTGATTAAAATGTTCACGTGAATTGTTGCGCGACTCCTTTGTGTGAAAAAAAACAGGGTAAGAGAACAGGTCTGTGATGAAAAATTCCATCGAGACAATCCCAGTCACGCAGTATGCAGACAAAGCCAGACGAAATGGTAAAAGACCGGTGCGGCGAAACACAAGGAATCAATGCGGTCGAGGACGCCGTTGTGTCCCTCAATGAGACTGCCGAAATCATCGACGCCCCGGTCACGCTTGATGGCCGACATGGTCAGGTTCCCGGCAAATCCCATGAGCGAAACGAGAAAGCCGCCCACAGCGGCTTGCCACCATTCATGAAATGGGGTGACACTCCAAAGTGAGGTGGCAAAAAGTGCGTTCGTTGCCGCACCGCCCAGCACACCTTCCCAGGTTCGGGTGCTGTTGATCGAAGGGGCGACAACATGCCGGCGTGGGATGTGTGACCACAAATATTGAAATACGTCACCCGCCTGGACGATCAAAACGAAAAAGAACAACAGCCGTAACGCGCGGCCTGTCTGATGATTGATCGGCGTTTGAGACGTCGCCTGTACTGTGATATTGCCCGTTTCTTGGAGCGAATTCGAAGTGGCGGAGGTCACCGTATCATTTTCTTGAATGGTTGCGATTCCGGTCACAGTATCGGTTGCCGCCTTGACGGCGTTTTCCACCGCGTTGTCAAGCAACCCGCCTTGCATGACTCCGGCAACTTCGTGGGTCGTTTCCGGAGTGGGGAAAGGCATGGTCAACAGTGCCGGGGCAAAACTGAAACTGTAAACGCAGATCAGGAGGCCGACCTGGATTTTGGCAATCCGTTCGAGAAAATGTTTTGCATCGCCGGAAACGGCAATGGCAGCCGGGATGACCAAAAAGGCATAAGCTGGAATGAATATGGAGAAAATCAGGTAGGGCGATACAATGAAATAGCGGGCAAACCAAGTCGGATCAATCGCCACAAGCAGAAATTGCAATGGCATACAAAGAAAAAAAACCCAAAACAAGGTGCTGTTGTCGGCTCGTCGTATCGGCGTCAGTGTGATGTATTCGCGGAGTGCCCAGAAAGAAATCAGGCCGAACAACAAAACGGTCATGATGTTGCCGAACAAAAAAGAACCGGCAAGCATTCCAAAAAGCAACCACCAGGCAAGGATGCGTGAACGAAATGTGTCGAGTACCGCCGCGTCAATACCCATGTCGCGGCGTTTACGCAAGGAGTAAATGACGGTGCTTACCAGGGCCAACACCAGAAACACACCGCCAAGAAGTGCAATCGTATGAAAGTTGTCGTTCATAACTTTTTGATCACTGGTCCGGGAAAAATTGCGTTTATCAATTCCCCCCATTGTACCTCTTGGCGAAAGGTTTGGCCAGATGTTTTTTTCGCACCGGCCCGGTTTATCGCGAAAATTGCTGGCACCAGAACAAGGCACCGTTTTTCCCGCGATAGGAACCGATCCCGATCGCACCGTGACTGCGGTTCATCATGTTTCGGAAATGCCCCGCCGAGTTCAACCAGGCGACAACGACTGCAAGGCTGGAACGTTGCCCCATTGCGATGTTCTCGGCAAATCCGGAGTTGCCGTGCCGAAAAATGCCGGTGCGTGCCATCCAGTTGGCTTGCCGGCGTGCGGATTCCATCAGGCGACGGTCCAAACGCAGTGCGGGTAAGCCCCGTTTCTGGCGTTCGGCATTGGTCAATTCAAAAACGCGGCGTTCCGCATCGGTCAGGACAAGGCCGTCAATGACCAGGGGTTTGGGAGTCGCTTCGGCAACACTCGCAGCTTTCTCGGAGGGGGATTCAGACAGCGAAGCATCCTCCGATTGGGCCTCGCTGGCCGGAGTCTCAGGTTCGTTCGTCGTCTCTTCCGCCGATGGTTCAGGTTTCGAATCATCATCAGTTTTTGCTTCGTCGGTTGGAGATTCGGCCTGCGAATCATGCGATTCCGCTTCATCGGACGGGCTGTCAGGCACAGCCACTGTGTCATCGGTTGCATCATCCGGTTCGGTTTGTTCCTCCGTTTGTTCGACTGCGATGTTTTCCGCAGCATCGTCAGCATAGACCGCCGTGCCAGACCAACTCAAAAGGAACACGACACTCAACGCACCCGACAAGAAAAAATAGTTTCTCACGTTCAATTCTCCTCAATCACGGCAGGACATTGTTTCCACCGCTCAATACAAATAAGTTGCCTGGCGAACCAAGCCGGAAAAGCAGTTCAGAAAAGTGACATCAATGATTTGAAAAGTATCTCCAAGAACACCGGGGACACGACAGGTACGCTGACGCTCCGGACTCGGATTGGATATCGGTTTTCGGCAAAAACCTTACACTTTGCCAAGTTTTCTGAGACCTTCGAAACAACCCTTGATGGACTCAAACGGATTGGCACCGGTTTCGTGCTCGACAATATACCACTCCGTACCGCCGACGGTTTCACAGGCTTCAAAAACGGCAGGCCAATCCTCTTTGTCGTCGCCAATGGCCGTATCGCGTCCGCCGCCGAAGGTTTTCAAGTGGACGGTCGTTGCTCGCCCCGGGTAACGTTTGATCAATTCGACCGGATCGGCACCACCGCCACGACAGTTGCCCGTGTCCACCTGCATGACGACTTCCTTTTTGGTTTGTGAAAAGAAACGATCCCACGGCGTCGTGTCATCAATTTTTTTCACGTCGCCGCCGTGTGCGTGATAGCCGACGAGCATCCCCTGTTCCGCCGCTTTGTCGGCCAGTTCGTTGAACAGGTGGGCCGTCATCAAGGCACCGTCTTTGGTTTCGAGGGCATGTTCCAGGCCGGATGGGACAATCAGGAATTTATTCCCTAATATTTTGTTGAATTCCACGGTT
>Ga0099364_10013422_pt1 | contig 10991 bp, 7 predicted proteins | sample TergutTh196P3_FD_73070 | JGI IMG/M metagenome (GOLD analysis project Ga0099364, IMG submission 73070) | Microcerotermes parvus P3 segment gut microbial communities from Pointe-Noire, Republic of the Congo - Th196 P3 | ecosystem: Host-associated > Arthropoda: Insects > Digestive system > Gut ... | reverse complement strand
GCCCGACGTATCAATATCCCATTCACCGTAGGCGGAGGAATTGGCTCTATCGACGATGTGTCGCTTCTTTTGCAATGCGGCGCCGACAAAATATCCATCAATACGGCAGCCGTACAAAATCCGCAATTGATTGCCGCTTTGGCGAAACAGTTCGGAAGCCAGTGTATCGTTTTGGCGATTGATACAAATTTTGAAGACGGCGAATGGTACGTTTACCTGAACGGCGGACGAGTCAAGACCGGTATCAAAACCATCGACTGGGCAAAACAGGGAGTAGATTTGGGCGCCGGCGAAATCTTACTCACTTCGATGAAACACGACGGCACAAAAGACGGCTTTGCAATAGACATCACCCGCGCCATTTCCGAAACAGTGAACGTGCCTGTTATTGCCAGCGGCGGCGCCGGGACAATGCAGCATTTTTCAGCTATTTTCCGCGAAGGAAAAGCCGACGCCGCACTTGCAGCAAGCATTTTCCATTACAGGGAAATCAACATCCCCGAACTGAAATATTATTTGAAAGAAAACGGAATAGAAGTGCGTGTTTAGGGATGCGAATTGAAAAAAACTTTTTGTGAATTCATTTTTTTGATTATTTTTGCTGCATAAATCTTAAAATACAAAAAAGAAATTATTATTTAAAAAATGCATAGAAATGAAAAAGATTTTAATTTCCATTGTTGCCCTTGCGCTTTTAACAGCATGTGGCGGAGGTGAAAACCAAAGAGTTGAAAAAAACATAAAAGCTTTCACAAAAGAAGAACAGGCAAGACTGACGCCTGCCGCAGTCATAGAAATCCTGAAAAAAGGCAATCAGGAGTTCGTAGATGACGGACTTACGGTAAGAAACAATACCGAACTCGTACGCGACGCCGCCAAGGGACAATATCCCATGGCGGTTATTTTGTCGTGCCTCGATTCGCGTGTTCCTGTGGAAGATGTTTTCCATCGCGCGATTGGCGATATTTTTGTTGCCCGTGTTGCAGGAAACATTGTAAATGTTGACATGCTGGGAAGCATGGAGTTTGCCTGCGCCGCGTCCGGCGCCAAGTTGGTCATGGTGTTGGGACACGGCTCCTGTGGAGCGGTCAAGTCGGCTATCGATGATGTACAACTTGGCAATATCACTGACATGTTGAGCAAAATTCAGCCAGCCGTCAGCAAATCAAAAACAAGTTTTACCGGCGAAACGACCTCCCAAAATTCCGATTTTGTTGAAACAGTCGGCCATGCCAACGTAACAATGGCAGTCGCAGAAATTCGTGAAAAAAGCCCGATTTTGAAAGAAATGGAAGACAGTGGTCAAATCAAAATCATCGGCGCCTATTATGATTTGTACACCGGCAAAGTTGAGTTTTTTGAGAATATATAATCCATAAGTCCCTATATCGCTCAAATCACTTACACCACTCCCTGTGCGAGCATTGCCCTGGCTACCTTAATGAAACCTGCTATGTTGGCTCCATTCACATAGTTGACATAACCGTCTTTCTCTTTTCCGTACTGCACACATGCGGCATGGATGTTGCTCATGATGGAGTGGAGTTTTTTGTCCACTTCTTCCGGCGTCCAACTGATACGCATTGAGTTTTGTGTCATTTCTAACCCCGACGTAGATACGCCGCCTGCATTTGCCGCCTTGCCCGGACCATAAAGCAGCCTGTTTTTCAGGAATACGGTTATCGCTTCGGGCGTTGAGGGCATGTTGGCTCCTTCGGCTACACAGATACAACCGTTCTGTACCAATGTTTCGGCATCGTTGCCGTCTAATTCGTTCTGCGTTGCACAGGGAAGAGCAATGTCGCACTTCACCCCCCAAGGTTTTTGTCCGTCGAAATATTCGGCTTCGGGATAACGCTCGGCATATTCGCGAATACGTCCGCGATAGACGTTTTTGAGTTCTAACACATACTGCAATTTTTCTTCGCAAATGCCTTTCGGGTCGTAAATATAACCGTTGGAATCAGAGAGTGTTACAGGCTTTCCGCCCAGATGCAACACCTTTTCAACGGCATACTGAGCCACATTACCGGACCCTGAAATCACGACTGTTTTGTCTTTGAAACTGTCTTTACGCGTGGCGAGCATTTCCTGAGCGAAATAGCACGTACCGTAGCCTGTTGCTTCGGGACGTAGCGGACTGCCACCCCAACCGAGTCCTTTACCTGTAAACGTTCCTGTAAATTCGTTGCGCAGGCGCTTGTATTGTCCATACATAAAACCCACTTCACGTCCGCCAACGCCAATATCGCCTGCGGGAACGTCGGTATCCGCCCCGATGTGACGGAAAAGTTCGGTCATAAAACTTTGGCAGAACTTCATCACTTCTTCGTCCGAACGGTTCTTGGGATTAAAATCCGAGCCTCCCTTGCCGCCGCCCATAGGCAGTGTGGTAAGACTGTTCTTGAAAGTCTGTTCAAAAGCGAGAAACTTGAGGATACTCAAATTCACGCTTGAGTGAAAACGTATCCCGCCCTTGTAGGGACCGATTGCGCTGTTCATCTGCACGCGGTAACCGCGGTTGATTTCTACTTCGCCGCGGTCGTTCAACCACGGCACACGAAACATCACCACACGTTCCGGCTCGGCAATTCTTTCCAGCACCTTCATCTTGCGCAACTGCGGATTTTCAACTATGTAGGGAGCAAGGCTCTCTACCACTTCATGCACCGCCTGATGGTATTCATTTTCGCCTTGGTTACGGGCAATCAACGACGTCATGAAATCTTCAACGTACTTGTTTACTTCTAAATTCATTGTATTAAAATTTTTCGGGTACAAAATTGCATAAAAAAAGGATTTGCCTTGATATATTCAGTGATAAAACTTTAAAGAGAAAACAAAAAAATAGAAAAATTATATCTGCAATGTCGTTATTTTTGAAATTTTGTATTTCCAGAGGGTGTTTTTTTAAAAATTGTTATTTGACGGTCGGACGGACTTGTTGATTGCCAATGACAAGCAAATGTTCCCACTTGGTAACATATAATATTTATGAATAATTTGAGGGTTTGCACGAAAAAAGGTGTATCTTTGCACGGATGTTTATGATTAAGTCGGATATTGTGTTGTAAACAATTTGTACTTCTTGTACAGGTTGTATTTACGTTTGTTCCTGGATAATCCTTTCCGGGAATGGTTTACTATTCAAATAATTTAAGTTTTTAATCTGCATACAATGATGAAAGTATTGTAATGCTTTTGCGTGTATGCAACAAAATATAAGATAATGGACAACGAAATTAAAACAATTCACGATTTAGATTTGAATATGATTTATGAATATTATTCAAACACAGAACGGCAGGGACCCGGAAGTCCAGAAATAACGCTCAAAGCATTGAGTTTTATAGACGGTCTTACTGAAAAGTCCAAAGTCGCCGATATTGGTTGCGGAACAGGCGGTCAAACAATGGTGTTGGCACAAAACACAGCGTGCGAAATTATCGGCATTGATTTGTGGGCAGACTTTATCAATCAATTCAATCAAAACGCCCAAAACAAAAATCTGCAAGACAGAGTAAAAGGCGTTGTTGGAAATATGGAAAATCTTCCGTTTCAAGAGGAAGAATTAGACTTGATTTGGTCGGAAGGCGCGATCTATAACATTGGGTTTGAGCGTGGACTAAACGAGTGGCGAAAATTTCTGAAACAGGGCGGATATATCGCAGTGACAGAAAATACCTGGTTTACCGAAGAGCGACCTGCCGAAATTCAGGATTTTTGGCAAAAAGCCTATCCCAAAATAGACACAATCCCGAATAAGGTTGCTCAAATGCAAAAAGCAGGTTATCTTCCGATTGCTACTTTTGTCGTCCCCGAAACCTGTTGGACAGACTATTATTACGCTCAAGTACCCCAAATGGAAAAATCTTTTCTGAAAAAGTATAACGGCAATAAATCCGCAGAAGAATTAATACGCTCCGAGCGGTATGAGGTAGAGTTATATCGCAAATACAAAGCGTTTTACGGATATATGTTTTATGTCGGAAAGAAGATTTAGGGTGCATGGTCAGCGTTTGACTACATTGTGAATTTGAAATGCCTTTCGTGTGTAAATTTTTACATGCGAAAGGTTTTTGGATAAGTTTACAGCGTGAAAGAGAAAGGGTAAAAAACACACTTTCAAGTACTTTATAAATAACAAAAAAGCGCTGACAGCCAACCGGCAGTTTGGCGAAACGCAACGGCGGTAATCCCGCAGAAAAAGCCGTGCGGAATTGAACGTTTGTAGTCCGAATAAACGTTAGTGGAAACCGCCGTCGGGATGTTATATGCCATTTTAGTGAAACCCTGCAATACACAATATTCGCGATAATTTCACGTTATCGTTGGAAATAAATGAAAATGCAAAAAGCAGTTGTAAAATATTCGATAATCTTTCTTCTGTTGACGGTTTACATCAACAGAGGCCTTTTTGTTACTCCTTTTGAAATTGAATTTCAAGGTAGTAATGAAATAAACAGCATTATTGAACTGGTTTTGGAACTTGTTACCGGCGAAAGTAACGATATGGACGAAGATGGCGATGAACAAACAGATTGCAGTTTTACACAAGTTTTCATTCATGATTTTCCTCAACATCTTGTTCAAAGAAATATATATTCAAATGTTATAAAAAAAATCGGATTCCCCGATAAGGAAAGTTTTCTCTTAAACGATTTTTGCAGTCGGATTGACCACCCCCCACAGGTTTAATTAATTAAAAATTAAGAATTAAAAATTAACAATCAGGAATTTTCTACGGAAATTCCATCTTCATTTATTCATTATTTTTTTAGTTAAACAAATGAAAATCATTAGAATAATAATGCTTTGCATTGTGGTAGCATGCCAATGCAAGCACACAATATATGCACAGGAGCGTTTGGAAATCACCGTTGAACAGGCAGAAAAGCGGTTTCTGGAAAATAATCTGCTACTGTTGGCTGAACGTTGCAACATGGACATCGCCGATGCGGCAATCGTACAGGCTAAACTGCTGAATAATCCGACCATCGGAGCGGGAGAGATAAACTTTTGGCATCGGAACGCTGCCGAAGAACTTGACGTTTCGCCTGCTTCGTTTGGAAACAGAATCGTTTTCAGCCTTGAACTCGAACAAATGATACGGACAGCAGGCAAAAGAAGAAAATTCATAGACTTGGAAAAAGTGTCAAAAGAGATTGCCATTCAAGAGTTTGAATCATTTTTGTTGGGCATGAAAACCGAATTGAGAATCCTTTTATACGAAACGATTTACCTGCAATCCTACCTGGACATCATTCAGGTACAGCAGGAAACCGTTGAAAATTTGGCTGTCGTTTATAAAAATCAAACTTCGGCGGGAAATATCGCAAAAAGCGAATTGTTAAGGATGCAATCGTCTTTAATTGAGTTGGATACAGAGGTTAACTCGGCGCGAACAGAGTTAAATAGCCTGTATAAAGAACTGAAAATTTTGCTGAATGTCGCACCGGAAACGGAAATTTCGATAGCGCCTGCCGACGTTGAAACGAAAAATCCCGATGAAATGTTGTTGGTCGATTTATTGGAGACGGCAAAAAATTCGCGCCCCGAATTTTTGCTGTCCGATTTGACTGTACAATACAATGAGAAATTGCTTGTGTACGAAAAATCGTTGCGAACGCCCGATATAGGGTTGAGCCTGAACTATGACCGGTACGGCGGCGTATGGAAAAATTTTGCAGGTATAGGCGTCAAGTTTGATATTCCGGTGTTTAACCGAAATCAGGGAAATATCAAAATGGCAAAAATAAATATCGAACAGGCAAATTATAATGCTGAATATCAAAAAAATACAATTCAGCAGGAAATCGTCGAAATTTTTAACAACTATCAAATGAATTACCGGTTTTATCAAAAGATTTCCGATAACGATTTTTCCGATGATCTGGAAAGTATGGTTGAGGTATATGAACGTAACTTGCTGAATAGAAATATCAGTATGCTTGAATATGTCGATTTTATGGACGCCTTCAGAACAACCAGACAGGCAATTTTAATCGCCAAAAAAAACTTGGACACAAGTTTTGCCGAACTTCAATTTAGCGTAAACATGTCTGAACTGTGATTTTAATAAGATTTATAGGATTAACAAGATTTAAAAATGACAAAAAATATATTTATACATGTCGTTATGACGGGATTGATAGTAGTTTTCTATTCCTGTGGTAATAACAGATCAAGAAATGGCGAAGAGACAAGAGGCTATGTATTTCTTGAAAATTTGGAAACGGTTCAGGTCGTGATGAGCAATCAGGAACAGGAAATAACCCTGACGGGCAAGGTGGAGTATAACCCCGATAGAATCATCAGTTACACGCCTTTGATTAGCGGAGTGATTGACAGGGCATATTTTTCGCTGGGCGACAAAGTGCAACAAGGGCAAGCCCTGCTTGACGTCCGAAGTACGGAATTAAGCGCCTTGCAGGCGGAAAGAATATCGCTCGAAGCCGAAGAGAAAACGGCTGAGCGCGAGTTGAAGACGGCGTTATCCATGTTTGCCGATAAGCTGCTTTCGGAAAGCGAACTGTTGGAGGTGCAAGGGAAATTGAAGCAGATACAGGCGGCAATCGACAAAATAAAATCGGATATGCACGTTTACGGAACCGACCGTGGCAACGGCATATTTACGGCTCACGCCCCGATGAGCGGCTATATCGTACATAAAAAAGCGGCGCAGGGAAGTCCTGTTTCGGCAGATAGCGATGCGGTTTTCACGATTGCCGATTTGTCAACCGTTTGGGTTACAGCCAATGTGTATGCCGGCGATTTGCTTTTTGTACGCGAAGGCATGGATGTAGAAATGACGACATTTTCGTATCCCGACGAACTGTTTTACGGTGAAATCAATACCCTTTCGCAGGTATTCGACCCCGAAGAAAGGGTGCTGAAAGCCCGCATAATCATGGAAAACAAGGATTTGAAACTGAAACCCGAAATGTCCGTGTTGGTTATACTGAAAGACAAAACATCACGGCAAATGACGGCTGTTCCATCCGATGCGCTTATTTTTGACGATAACCGTTATTTTGTAGTAGTGGAAGAATCGGCGGAAAATTTTGTTATCCGTGAAGTGGTTCCGCAAGGGCATAACAACAACACATCGTATATCTCGGCGGGACTGTCGGAAGGCGAAAATGTAGTTGTGAAAAATCAACTGTTGATATATTCGGGATTAAAGGAGGAGTAGTCATGCACAAATTCATAAAAAACATCATCGGTTTTTCTTTAAAAAACCATATATTAATTCTCTTTTTGACGGCCATTCTGTTGGTTGCGGGGATCATATCGTATCTCAACACGCCGATAGAGGCATACCCCGACGTAACCAATACGCGGGTGCGCGTTATTACGCAATGGTCGGGTCGGAGCGCCGAAGAAGTCGAAAAATTTGTAACGCTGCCCATTATGCGGGTGATGAATACGATACCGCGCAAAACAGACGTGCGTTCCACTTCATTGTTCGGTTTGTCGGTGATAACTGTCATTTTTGAAGACGGCGTAGACGACTTTTTTGCGCAGCAATATGCCTCCAACCGGATGCAGGACCTGAATTTGCCCGAAGGAGCCGAAGCATCCATCGAGCCGCCGTCCGGCGCAACGGGCGAAATCTACCGTTATGTACTCAAGAGCGATTTGCCTGTCCGCGAGGTCTCTGCCATCAACGAATGGGTTGTTCAGCGTGAGTTGCTTGCGGTACCGGGCGTAGCCGATATTGTTACTTTTGGCGGCGAGGAAAAAATATATGAAATACAGGTCAATCCCGCCGAACTGATTAATTATGATTTATCGCCTCTGGAAGTATTTGAGGCGGTGTCAAACAGCAATATCAATGTGGGAGGCGATATGATACAAAAAGGCAGTCAGGCATTTGTCGTGCGCGGGATTGGGCTGCTGGAAAGCATCGAAGACATTGAAAACATATTGATTGACGTCAGGGGCAGTACGCCCGTGCGCGTCAAACAGGTAGCAACCGTTGACGTTTCGTCCAAGCCGCGACTGGGACAGGTAGGGTTGCAGGACGATGAAGATGTGGTGCAGGGTATCGTCATCATGCTGCGCGGACAAAACCCGGGCGAAGTCATTCACAACCTGAAAGAGAAAATTGAAGAACTCAACGACCGTATACTCCCCGATAACGTCAGGATAGAGCCGTTTTTAGACCGAACCACATTGGTTGACGCCACCGTACACACCGTTGTGAGAAACATGCTTGAGGGCATTTTGCTTGTTTCGCTCATCGTTTTTCTTTTCCTGTATAACTGGCGCACGACCCTGATTGTTTCCACCGTCATACCCCTGTCGTTTCTGTTTGCCATTATGATGCTTCGCATACAGGGACTGCCGGCAAACCTTATTTCGATGGGCGCCTTGGATTTCGGTTTGCTGCTGGAAGGCACGCTGGTGATTGTAGAGGTCGTTTTCGTGGCATTGGAAAAACTTTCGCGAAAGACAGGTATAAAATTCAGCAGAGTTGCCCGTGGCGGTACCATTAAAAATAGCGCGGCAAGCGTGGCATCGCATATTTTCTTTGCCATGATTATTTTGATAGTAGCGCTTTTTCCCATTTTTTCGTTTCAAAAAGTGGAAGGCAAAATGTTTGCGCCTCTTGCCTTTACGCTGGGTTATGCCCTGATTGGTTCGCTGGTTTTATCGCTGACATACGTCCCTGTGATGTGTAAACTGTTGCTCAACAAGCCGATTACGGAAAAATCAAACGTCATCAGCCGTTTCCTTATCCATTCGGTATATAAAACGTATGAAACGGCTACCCGCTACCGCCGGGGCGTTATTGTCGGATTTGTTGTATTGTTGACGGTTTGCACGGTGCGTTTTTATTTTTGGGGAACAGAGTTTATTCCGCAAATGAACGAAGGCGCTATCTACATTCGCGCTACTTTGCCCAACAGCGTACATTTGGACGAATCCGTACGCATCACCAAAGAGATGAAACGGAAACTGCAAACATTTGATGAAGTGGAATTTATTCTTTCACAGACAGGCCGTCCCAACGATGGAACCGATCCGACGGGATTTTTCAATATCGAATTTCACGTGCAACTCAAAGACGAAAAACAGTGGAGACGCCGCATCAAAAAAGCCAGCCTGATCAGGGAAATGGAACAAACGCTTGACGTTTATCCGGGCATTATTTTCGGTTTCAGTCAGCCTATTCAGGATAATGTGGAGGAATATGTGGCGGGCGTAAAGAGTTCATTGGTGATAAAAATATTCGGCGACGACCTGTATCAGTTGGAAACCCTTGCCGACCAAACCGCCGCCGCCATCAAAACGATTCGCGGCATCGAAGAAGTAAATGTTTTCCGCAGCATCGGACTGCCCGAACTGCAAATCAAACTCGAAGAATCGCGTATGGCGCGTTATGCCGTATCCATGGCTGATGCGCAGGCGGTCATCGAAATGGCCATCGGCGGAAAAGCCGCCACAAAGTTTTATGAAGGCGAACGGACATTTGACGTCTTACTGCGTTTTCAAAAAGAACATCGCGACAACGAGGATAAAATCGGCAACATTCTCATTCCCACGATGGACAAAAAACAGGTTCCGTTAAAAGAGATTGCCGACATATTTTTCATCACCGGCCCCACGTTTATTTATCGTGAAGGCAGTAGCCGGTATGTTGGCGTAGGGTTCAGCATTCGCGACCGCGACCTGGGTTCGACCATTGCCGAAGCGCAGGCGCGGGTAGAGACGCAATGCATTGCGTCTTTACGCCCGGAAAACAAAATCGTATGGGCAGGCGAATTTGAAAGCCAGCAACGCGCCACGGCCCGTTTGATGATGATAGTTCCCGCCGTCATCCTGATGATTTTGTTTTTGCTCTACCTCAATTTCGGTACGGTAAAAGACACGCTCATAGCCGCAAGTACCATTCCATACGCCTTTATTGGCGGATTTATTTCTCTCTGGGTTACAGGAACGGTTTTCGGCATCTCGGCGGGCGTCGGGTTTATCATACTTTTCGGTATAACGGCCATAAACAGTATTTTATTGATAGCATTAATGAAAGAGCGCATGACGCACACCAACAATCTACGCTTGGCGATTGACGAAGCCGTAGGCGACCGCCTGCGCCCCATACTGATGGTTGCCCTGATGGGTTCGATGGGTTTATTGCCTGCCGCCTTGTCGCAAGGCATGGGTTCAGAAATACAAAAACCTTTGGCAATCATGATAGTAGGCGGCATACTGATTTGCATGATCCTGTCGTTCACGGTATTGCCGCAGGTATTTTATTTTGCGTACAGACGGGATAAGAGATTGAATGTTTATACCCTGGAACAACAGTAGTAGAAGCGCCGTCGCGCCAAAACGCAATAACATTATTGGTTAAGGCCGAATTGGTTAAGGCCGATTTTCAATTCAATTCAGTTAAATTATTAACAACCGCCTCTGATCCATAAAGATATTTCATCATTCGCAAATCGTCTACATAGATTTTATGGTAAGGAAGCGTGCTGCCGTTGAATCGGATATATCCATATACTTGCCTGACACGCTGGGTAGGAATGCTTCGTAAAATCACTTCGTGGTAACCGTCGTTGTGGATTGTGTTTTTTACAATGACTGTAGTATCTCTCTGCTCAGCACGAAAAGATACTTCAATCGGTGACAGTAGGTTGGAAGCAAGCCCCCAAATATGCATTCCCAAGACAAAAATACTGCCCGAACTATATTCTTCACCTTCTCGAAAGTTAAAAATAACGGTATTGGATAAAGAAGAAGGAGAAAATTCATGGTATCTTCGAACAGACCATATATCAACCGAATCTTTATTGGGTATGTATGCTATATCCGGTTCGATAGGCCCGATTTCCTCCATTCTCTTATTCACATCGGCCAATGCCATGTCATAGACCTGCATAAACACATCTAAATTTTTGCCGTACCATATCAATGAACTGTCGTATTGGGCTTGTGTCACGCGATGTTTATCAAATACCGACTGATAGAGCGCTATTTTT
>Ga0099364_10013421_pt1 | contig 10991 bp, 10 predicted proteins | sample TergutTh196P3_FD_73070 | JGI IMG/M metagenome (GOLD analysis project Ga0099364, IMG submission 73070) | Microcerotermes parvus P3 segment gut microbial communities from Pointe-Noire, Republic of the Congo - Th196 P3 | ecosystem: Host-associated > Arthropoda: Insects > Digestive system > Gut ... | reverse complement strand
AGTATTGACCTTGATTCGTTATCTCATGAGGAGATTTTGGTATTAAGGGATTTCTTAGTGAATCGTTTTGGCGTTGGTAAACAAGTGGGCTGATGCCCCTTTTGGCACGAAAATAATTTTTGCCTAATTTTTCTATTTTACCCACATTCTCGCCGGTGCTTAAAAACAGGGGATTTATTTTGAAAAAAATCCCCCTTTTCCGTCGAATTCGGCGGTTCCCCTATTGACACCTTCCCGCCGGGGCGGTAAGAGTCCCTTTGCGGGGCGGCGGCCATTTATCATTGCCGTGCGGGACTATGCACATCGAGCGGACCCTCGGGGAAGGGAGTCTCCGTCAACTCGAGGTACATCGGGCAGTTACTCCGCATCGAAATCGGTAAATCCCGGCTATTCCACATGACGACCGAATCATCCGCAAGGTTCCAGCCTTGTGAAGCGTAAAAAGGCACCAAGAACTCCTTGCAGTACAACAGAGCAAACAGAAATTCCCGGCGGACGGCTTCTTGCATTGCTTTTTGAAGGAGTTTTCGGGATACCCCGACACGCCGCTTATCCGGTGATACGCAAACCCCTTGGATGCTGGCAACGTTGTACCGAAAATTCCAAGTTGTCGTGAGTGTCCGTACTACGACGGCAATGTGTCCGATGATTTTCCCCTCTTCCCGAATGATAACCGAGTAAATGGGGGACGTATCATGCCAACGCCGATGCTGCCGGAAAATCTCTGCCCAGTCGGGAAAGCAAAGACAGAGCAGTTCCCGAATCTGCCGGTCATCATCCGGTTGAATATCGTTTTCGTCGATAATCTCAACGTCAACAATCTCCACCGGCGGGGCAACCGACAGGTCTGTTTCTGACTCGGACATTCGGCACACTCAAAGGAGAACAAATGGACTCCCATGATTCTACCGGACATTACCAATCGGTCTAGGGAACCTCTAAAAAATCCTCGTCCCGAGGGTGTGTCCAAAAGTGCCGTGTTATAAAATGGAGAATGTTGGCAGAGATATAGACTGAAAACGGTATGAAATTGGACTTTGCGCCCCTTGCGCATCCTTTGCGCCCCTTGCGGTTAATTCTTTTTTAACCGCAAAGGGCGCAAAGAAAAGGAAAAACACCCTCTAAACTTGGACACACAGACACACTCCTTTTTCGTTCCCCCGCTTGATTTTTACTCTCATTCGGGCAATAATGGCCGTCAATACAGGTAGAATCATTCGTAAAGCACAATGCAATACCGCACTTTTGGTAAAGATGAACGTAAGGTTTCCATTCTCGGTTTCGGCACGATGAGATTGCCGACCGATACAGGAACAATGAGCGGCACCGTCAATGAGAAAGAAGCCGCCCGAATTATCCAATATGGAATCGATCACGGCATCAACTACGTGGACACCGCCAAGATTTATCACGGCGGTCAATGTGAGGCGATTCTCGGACGCATCTTGAAAGGCGGCTATCGGGAAAAGGTTTTGCTCGCCACTAAATTGCCGACGTGGGAAATCGAATCTATCAAAGATGCCGACAGGATTTTTGACGAACAGCGGAAAGACCTGAAAACGGAGAAAATCGATCTCTACTTGATTCACAATCTCCAACGGGTGTTTCGAGATATTTACCTGAAAAACCGCCTTGCCGACTGGGCGTGGAAGAAAAAGGAAAAGGGGGAAATTGATTACGTGGGTTTTTCCATTCACGACGATGCCGCTTTCCTCCGAGAAATCATCGATTCTTTCGACCGCTGGGACTTTTGCCAGTTGCAGTACAACTATGTCGGCGAAATGGTACAAACCGGCACGGCAGGACTGGAATATGCTGCCCAGAAAGGACTGTCAACGGTCATTATGGAGCCATTGCTCGGCGGTGCATTGGCAATGCCGGCGGGAAAGATGGGACAACTCTTTGAAGAGAAGGGGAAAAAGTTCACTCCGGTTGATCTGGCACTGCGCTGGCTCTGGAACCGCAGCGACATCGTAACGGTGTTGAGCGGGATGTCTTCGTTTGAACAGGTCAAGCAGAATATCGAGATTGCCGAAAGGGGAACCGTCGGTAATATGACGGCGGAAGAGCGGGAGTTCATCGGCAAGTTACAGCAGGCATACGGCGAGTCGCAGCCTATCATGTGTACGAAGTGTGCCTATTGCGTGAAGGATTGCCCGGCGGGAGTGGATATTCCGTACAACTTTGAGTTCTACAACAATTACGTAGGCTCCACAACGCTGGGCAGTGATAAGTCAACATCTCTTTTCAAGATTCTGTACGCAGACATGAAACAGGAGGTTCGGGCAGATAGTTGCACGAAATGTGGAAACTGTGAGACGGTTTGTCCGCAAAAACTGCCTATTCAGGAATTGTTGACACAGACCCATCAGACGCTGGCGTAAGGGCACTTCTAAAAATTGCCGTCCATTTTGGTCTATACCGAAAATGTAACGAACTCTATACTTTGCGTTCTTTGCGCACTTTGCGGTAAAAAATATCTAACCGCAAAGTACGCAAAGAAACAAGGAAAATCTTCACACCATTTACAGTATCCATGCTTTCTTCCTATCTTTTTCGCTGCTTTCAAAAAATCTGCCGAGCGGACTAAACAAAATAGCAGGCAACGCAATAATCGCACCGGCAAGCGAAATAAGCAGAATGGTACAGAGCATGAGTGCAAACCGTGAGACCGGCACGAACTCGCTGAATGAAAAAACCAACATGCCGACTCCGCAAATGATCATCGTTTGCGTCAGTGCCGTACTGCAACGCTGCAACGCATAGAGTACGGCATCCTTTCGGGACATTCCCCGACGCATCGCCAGACTCACCCACGTCAACAGATGCAGCGTGCCGTCCACGGAGATTCCCAGAGCCACACTTGCCGTCATCATCGAGCCCATATCGACCGGAACGCCGCAAAGCCCCAGCATGCCGAAAACAATCACACAGGGGAATACGTTCGGAATCATTGCCAGCAAGCCTCGAACGACCCCGCGCAAAATGATGATCATCGTAACCGCAATGAGACCGAATGCCATAATGAAACTGGAAATCAAATCTTCAAGGAGCATACGCTGTGCTTGCTGCACCAAAGGCACTCCGCCGGTAACATCAAAACGTATGGCGGCATAGTTGCCGGTTCGTTCGATGTTGCCAATCCGCTCTTTGACATCCGCAATCATCTGAGCATAATCCAATTTCTTCTGTGTGGAAAGCCGAAGACTGATCCGCCAGTAGTATCCCGCGTCGGGTTCTCCCGATTCGACCGTATTAAAAAAGCGGAGGTTCCGCAAACGATCAGGATTGCGTTCTAAAATTCCTTCCAGTGCTGCTCTTTGGGAAACAGCACGAATACCGCCGCCCTGCGGGGGCAACCTCGGCAAAAAATTGAGCACCGACACCACCGCATCGACATCCTCCATCTGGCGGAAATCCTCGGTGAGTAACTCCAAAAAATACAACTGGTCAAGTATCTTGCTCTCTTTCCATTCCTCTTCGGGAAAGTGAACAACGACTTCAATCGGAATGAGCCCGCCGATACTCTCTTCAAGTGTTCGGTAATCCTGTAAAATTTTGGCATCCTTCGGGAGCAAGCCGTGAAAAGTTACCGAAGTGTTCAGGTCTTTAATCCCAAACGAAAAAAAGATAAGCGAAACAAACGTCAAAACCGTAATGGGATACCGCCAATAAAAGATGTAGAGACCGAAGCGGTGCCAGAATTCGGGGGATTCCGGGGACTGCGCTTCGCTCCGTCCCCGGCTCTTTTCTGTTTCGTGCCGTCCCCGGCTTTTGAGGAAGAATGCCCGAATCGGACGCTCTTGCAGCACGGAAAGAATACAGAGAAAAAACCAAATCGTCCCCAAAAACAGTGTCAGCGAGGCGAAGATTCCGAAAGTCCGAATCGGCACCATCTGACTCACTGCCAACGAACCGATACCGAGAATCGTCGTGAAGGCGGCAAGCGAACAAGGGAGGATTGCCTTACGAAATGTTTGCATCGGAACACCCCTGAGCATGTTTTTGTCAATCTTGTTTGTGTCATCATCCCCCAGCGGCATTTCGGCAAGCGTCTTACGGTAATAGTTGATAAGGTGGATGCTGCCGGAAATGGTCAATACATAGACCAACGACGAATTCAGCATCGAAACCGAGTCGACGTGTGCTCCGCACCAATAGAGGAGCGTGCCGGCAAGTTCCTCATTGATCATGGCCACCCAAAACACCAGCAAAGCGGCAAAGTAATGACGCAATGCGCAAAACAGCAAAAAGAGGCTAAACAGCAAAAAGAGGGGGAGCAGAATCCGCTGTGATTTTCGGGAGATTGTGCCGATGGCCACGCTGTCAACGCTGGTGCCGCCGACGTAAATGTCCGTTCGTTCTAGTCCGGTAATTTCTTCGATGGTCGAAAAGAGAAACTCAACTCCTTCGGCAGGATTCTGCCAACCCTCCGGGTGGGGAACAAGGATGATACAGGCGGTTTCCCGGTCCCGACCGATAAGCCAGCCGTCGAGGCGGTTTTTGGCGGTCTCTTCGGTGAGTTGGGCGATGTCGATGAGGTCTTCGATGATGCTTCGCGTTGACCTCGGCTGGGCAAAATAAGGGGGGCGGCCGTCATCGTGCGGCGTGGTCAATCTTTCGACAACGGTATCAAGCCGTTCATCATGGATGGTGCATCCCTTCCAAGAAATCATCAGGTGTTCCCCTTCGGCGAAGTGCCGATGGTAACGTTTTTGGAAGACTTCGAGTTCTTCGGTTCCTTTCGGCAGCCAATCAATGATTCTGTCGGAGGATTTTTTTCGGGCTTCGGCTGCCGACCAAACGCAAAAGGCAAACAGGAACAGGCTTCCTCCGATAATCAGCAACCGGAGGGGACGTGTGAGAAACTCGTTTGACGTTGACGGCACAGACATGGGGGTATTATAGGGAAATTCGAAATGGAGTGCAACGTGAATATTCCCGTGGGGAGCTGTATCAAAATTTACTGGGTGTTTTTCCTTTTCCTTGCGTCCCTTGCGGTTACAGCCCCGGCGGATAAAAAGTTCACAGAGCCCGGAGCGGAAGCTCCGGTGCTACCGCACCGGGCTCTGTTTGTTCTTTGCTCATTTTTTCCCGCCAATCCCGTAAATCTTTCTTTTTTATACTGCGGCACGGCAATAATTTATCTTTTCTCCTGTGTGTCCCTCGTGTACTTTGTGGTTAAATTTAACTACAAGGGACACAAGGAACACAAAGAGCCGAAAGGTTAATTTGTTGACGTTGAATAGTATAACCGCAACGTGCGCAAAGAGTGGCGCAAAGAAGATAACGTAATAATAAAAAACGTTTACCCACTAATTTTGGGGTAGTGTTACAAACTTGTGGACGCGGTGTGTGAAAACGCCTGTTTTGCGGGGTTGCAGGAGGCAATTCAACAAACTTGAAACACTATCGACGAGTGATGGGGCGAAAACTAGGGGACGACGCGATAAGTTCACTGTTCCATGAGGGCCGGACATCCCGTCCTCTTTTTCGGTTTGGAGGGGACAGATTGCTTGATCACATCGTACACTTCTTTCCGATGAACGGCAACATCCTTCGGTGCTTCGATTCCGAGCCGTACTCTGTCCCCGCGCACTTCGACCACAAGGACGGACACGTCATCGTTGATGACAATACTTTCATTGATTCTTCGGGTGAGCACCAGCATAATGGCTATCCTTTTCTTTTTGGCGTGCATGGTAATCAATGCCGCCTAACGCATCGCTACACCGGAGTCTTACACCCAAAAGGCTGTTTGTCAAGCAAACAGTGCCAAAAAAAAGTCAATTACCCAATTTTCAAGAGGATTAAACGGGTTTTGCCGATTATCTATTGCAACGCACAAGGGAAGGTTTTTCGCTAACGGAAAACATACAAGGATACAAAGAAAAGGAAAAAGTCCCACTAAACTTGGACACACCCTCTGGGTACGGCACCCTTTTCCTTCAATAACTCCTTCGCCATCTCCCACGCAGCGACATTTTCCACGACCACACTCGCCGCAGGCACCGCACAGACATCGCTCCGCTCATACACGGCCGGACTCGGCAATTTCGTCGTCAAGTCCACCGACTCCAACGGTTTCAGCAACGTCGGGATCGGCTTCATCGCCGCCCGAAGAATGATCGGCTGCCCATTCGAGATTCCCCCCTCAATACCGCCGGCGTTGTTCGTTTTCCGCACAAAGCCGTGATTGGAATGCTCCGCTTCTGCCGGTTCAAAACCAATCGGATCATGCATTGCCGAACCCAGGGTTTGTGCCGAGGCAAAACCGAGTCCGATTTCCACCCCCTTGATTGCCTGAATCGACATGACCGCTTGGGCAAGTTTTCCGTCCAGTTTGTCGCACCATTGAGCGTGCGAACCCAGTCCGGCGGGAGTGCCGAAAACCCTCACTTCAATGACACCGCCGACGCTGTCTCCCGCTTCGGCAATGCCGTCGATCATCCGTTTCAGTTCCGCATCCTTTTCGGGAAAGAGGGTGTATAATTCGCTTTCATTACGGCGTTGCAGTAATTCTTCCGGCGAAAAATTGTCCTCGTCCGGCAGCGTAAATGTCCCGATGCTTTTTACGAACCCAATGGCGGTCATTCCGTATTGCTTGAGTATTTGCTTTGCCAAAGCACCGGCGGCGACGCGTCCCGCCGTTTCCCGGGCACTTGCCCGTTCCAAAATGGGACGGATCGGAATATCGTATTTGAGCCAACCGGCAAGGTCGGCATGTCCCGGCCTCGGCTGCACGATGTCGGGAACGGTGTCAATACGGTGATCGCTGTTCTTGATCCAAAGCGTTATCGGCGCACCAGTCGAGGCTCCCCGCCAGATGCCGGTCAGGAATTCCACGGTATCAGTCTCTATTTTCTGGCGGCTGCCTCGTCCGTATCCTCCTTGCCGGCGTTTCAGTTCGGCATTGATGAGGTGAGTGTCAATCGTCAGTCCGGCGGGGAAGTGTTCGACCAGTGCCAATATTCCCTGACCGTGCGACTCGCCGGCAGTTTTGTATTCCATAAACGAATAAATGCCTTATACTGAAAACGGCATGCAATTGGACTTTGCGTCCCTTGCGTATCCTTCGCGTCCCTTGCGGTAAAAAACGAGTAACCTCAAAGGGATGCAAAGCAACGAATTGCACTGTTTTCGCCTAAAACAAGCGGCGAAAACCGATTTTTAGAGGTTTCCATTATTTCTTTTTCCCGCCGTAATTGGCCCCGGCAAACTTTTTGTTGAACTTGTCGATGCGTCCTGCCGTGTCCACGAACTTCAATTTGCCCGTGTAGAAGGGATGGCACACGCTACAAATGTCGACTTTTAGTTCCGGCTTGGTTGCTTTGGTGGCGAACTTATTTCCGCACCCGCAGGTTACTTGGGCCTCGACGTATTTTGGATGAATGTTTTTCTGCATAATAATTCCCGAAATCTGTGAGCCCACCATTGTACTCCAACAGGAGAAAAATGAAGGGGGGCGGTGGGGAGGGCTCAATGAGGGGTGTGTGTCCAAGTTTGGCGGGTAAACGTTTTTTTTGCTATGATGTCAACTTCTTTGCGCTCTTTGCGCACTTTGCGGTTAAAGAAAGATTTAACCGCAAAGGATGCGCAAGGGACGCAAAGAAAAGGAAAAACGCCCACTAAATTTTTACTCACCTCACAAGGAGCGTCCCTCCTCAACATGTCCAACCGTGTACGGTCTATATTCGACCATCCTGACTTGCTTGCCCGTTACTTCGTACTCGATGCCGCGCCACTCAACCCGGCGGATAAAATGCAGCCAAAAGAGTGCCGATATGTAAACCCCTTGCGTTACCGGCACCATGGCAAACGTCAACAGCGTCTGCCGGAATGACCACTTTTCGACCGGCTCGCCATGCCGCCGGACAATCTGCCGGATCGCATTTTCCATTATCGGAAGTGTTCCAAACACGCCCGCCCAGTAAAGCAGAAACGAAATCGCACTCCAAAGAACAACCTGTCCGTCTTGCTGAATCAAACCGGCAAGGAAAGTTCCCGCGATCAAAACCTGCGGCAGTGTAATCAACACGGCTTGTGTCAGAATCGCTCCCCAAGCCGAATGATACAGTTTGCACACAAACACCTGCCGCTTCACCCAATGATGAAAAGCACGCAAGGAACAAGTCTCCCGATTGACCAGAAAAAGCGAAAGCACAACGGCAACGTTTCCTTTGGCATGCCGGACGGCATTCTTCACCACCGTGTCGGTGGAAAGGGAGTGTTTCCATTGTTCCAGCAAATCACTTTTGGTGAACAGATCACGTCGGAGTGCCAGCGACCCGCCCCAGGGAATTTGGTACAATTCCTGTTGCACAACGGCGGCGGCATTCCAAAGATACCGAACCAAAGAGCCAGGATTAGGTTGATCGGGAATGTACCAACGCAGGGCGGTCGCCGCCGGAAATTGCGGATCGGCAAGCGGTGCGACCAACTCTTGGAGCCAGCCGCTCGGCGGATTGGTGTCGGCATCGAGAATGACGACCGCGTCAAAAGAAGGATCAAGACTACGGACTCCCTGATAAAGAGCACTGTTTTTAAGTGAACATGTCGAAAAGATTTCGTCCATTATGATGATTTCGGCGGGTTGCCGCTCCCATTTTTTCAGGGCGGCTTCGACATAGGGCAACGCAGGATCATCGGCGGAGTCGAGAATAAATTGAACGTGATAGTTCGGATAGTCTTGCGTCAAAACTCTTTCGAGGCTCTCGGACAACGACGGATCCGCTCCGCGAAGAGGAAGAAGTACCATTGTTTTCGGTGTGAACTTTGTTTCAGACCGTTTCCATTCTTTCCTTTTGCAACGGCTCAACACGAGCACGCCGTAATGAATGACGACGACCAGCAAAATTGTCCAGAACAAAAAAAGGGTAACGATAAGGAGCATTTTTTGGGAAGGGGAAATGTTCACACAAAACAAACAGAGCCCGTATCGGTAGATACGGCATTTTCATCTTCGCACCGGTGCTGCCGCACCGGGCTCTGTTAACTTTTATCCGCCGAGGCAGGTACTTGCTGGGCGGGAACTATAACGTTTTTGACCTTGCATACGGCGCATTCCGGCATAGCTCCGTTGCGTAAATGTTTGACAATTTCTTCCGCCGTCGATTGCAGAGTGAGTGGCTGATAAGTCATCGCGGCTTGCCAAACTTCAGCATCCAAAACGCCTCTTTCCACCGCATCGTGGATGTGCAATAAAGGAATACACTTGTACATTCGGTCGCCGCTGATGGTGATAGAAATACGAGCCGCTGCACACGCATTCCAAGCCTTTTGCGGATCATTCGCAAAAGGTGCTATTCTCCCCTGCGCATCATGCTGATAGATTTCCACCCACGTTACACTACTCGGACGCACCACAAAACGAACCCCCTCTTGTTTGAGCCGGGCATATCCGGCATCGAGTCTTTCGCGGTGTTCCGGCTCAAACGTATGCTCGGAAACGATGAGTTCACAATTGGTCTCCTTGATGGCTTGTAGCACATCTAAACTCACACGTTCAAGCAGCAGACCATTGGTTTGCAGTTTCAAGTTAGAGTCGTTCCAAATTTTGGCACTTTCCCGAAGGATACGAGCTAATTCAGGATGCAACAACGGCTCTCCACCTGAAAAACCAAAGTGCTTCGGCTTCATTTTCTTTCGCCACTGCGAATAGGATTCCAGTAATTCATCAGCAGGTACGACCCCTTTTAGATAGGGGCTAAATGCGTTACAGTATTCGCAGCGCAGGTCGCATCCGTGAACGATTTTCGAGAAGAGCATGTACGTGCCCACGCGTCCATCCTTGCCAATTTTCAACAATGGAAAAACGTACAGATGATAAAAGGGTTTGTAAAACAACTTGGGACAACTGATGACGGAATGATAGACCAACCACATAACGCCCCTTTTAGTCCACGCTATCGGAGTGTCAACGAAAAATTTTTTGAGGGAATGTAACATCGCTTATTAATCCTTATTTTTTTTCGAGGATGATTAATTTGTGGCACCCCCTACCGATCATGTCTGCAAGACGCATAGAAAAAGAGAGAAGTCGGGTCTTTTTGAGGAACATATACAATTTAACTTCCAAACGCTTCTGCATTTCTGGGGTAAAATCTTGCCCAAAGGTCAGACTCTGTTGCGGTGCTTTTTTGCCTTTCCCGCCAGCGCAGAACAAAAAGCCCCAGTTCCTCAAAAGCATCATGGATTTCGTTGCCGACCGCATCGTAATAACATCATAGCCAGCGTTTTCGGCAAGACTCTTTATTGAGAGTCGGGAATAAAAATGTCGATGATAGGGCAAATGCCAACCTGTCCAATAACGACCGAACCAGTAGCGGCCAAGAGCGGAAATGTTCGGTATCGTTGCAACAAATTGACCGCCCGGCTTGAGAACTTTGTTCACTCCCCGCAATGTTTCCAGTGGATTGACAACATGTTCAAGTACATGATCCATCGTGACGTAATCGAACGATTCCGGTTCATATTTGTTTGAATCAAAGAGACCGATTTCGACATTAAATCCGTATTTTTCGGCAACTTTTCGTGTGTTTTCATCGGTTTCGACACCGTACGCTTCGCAGCCGCGTGCCTTGTGATAACCCAGTGTTTCGCAATAACCGCAACCGATATCAAGAACACGGACATTCTTGGGTACATGCCGATGCGAGCGTCCCTCTTCGCCGTCTAACCAGTAGAGAAATCCGGTCGTCTCTTCGTAAGGCTTGTAGTCATCGAGATTAAAATCGGCACGCGGATAGTAGTTGGTGTACATATCCGTCAGTTGTTCCGGTGTCAACTCACCGGCAACGAAGATGTGTTTACAATCGTAACACTGATAGACGAGTGCCGGTTCGGGATAGCCGAAGACCAAATCCCAGCCTTCAAAGAGGAACTTTGTCTCGGCAGAAGAACAGATGGGACAAGGGATTATTTCTGTTTTTTGACGACGTAAGTCCTTTCTGCATAAGGATTTACCTCCTCCCCCTCCCCCCCCCCCCCCC
>Ga0099364_10013420_pt1 | contig 10993 bp, 9 predicted proteins | sample TergutTh196P3_FD_73070 | JGI IMG/M metagenome (GOLD analysis project Ga0099364, IMG submission 73070) | Microcerotermes parvus P3 segment gut microbial communities from Pointe-Noire, Republic of the Congo - Th196 P3 | ecosystem: Host-associated > Arthropoda: Insects > Digestive system > Gut ... | reverse complement strand
AGATATGTCGAATATCGGCGATTTGATTGCATTTCGTGCGGCATTGGAATTGACGGATAAAAACAAAATCAAAGAAATTTACCAAAAATGTATTGACAAAAAATCAGGATTAATAAATTATGTGTCGGAAATATACGAGCCTTTTTCCGATGAAGAAATTTCAAGGAAAATTGCCGAATTGATTACGCCCGAAGAAGTGAATTGTCCCGTTGAAATTGTGTTTCAAAAGCGAGAGGCCTTATCAAAGGTCTGCTCAAAACACAGAGGCGACTGGTATTTTACAGGCAACTATCCGACAAAAGGAGGGATTAAACGACTTAATGATGCGTTGCTGCAAAGTCGGAAGTCAAGAAAAGTTGATTTGTAAACTTTACAATGGAAAGTGCAAAATCGGCAGGCTTTGCAGGTTTCGTAAAACAGCAAATTACTAATTGATACAAATAATTTATGCTTGTAATCTGATTTTTAATATTGATAAAACTATATTTTATGCAAATATTTTGTCATTATTATAGATTTGTCTATATTTGCATCCAAATAAAAGAAGATATGTATAATGAATTATATGAAAAAGCCGGAAGCGAAATAATCCGAGAATTGGGGAAGCGATATAGTGATTATCGTAAACGGATAGGATATACTCAAAAAAAAGTTTCCGAAAAATCGGGTTTGAGCGTATTTACAATCAGTTCTTTTGAAAACGGTTCTTCTACCGGAATCGCATTGGCATCATTTATCAAACTGCTTCGGGCAATTGACAGTTTGGAGGAAATCGAAAAACTATTGCCGGAATTGCCGGAAAGTCCGCGAGCATTATTTAAGAAACAAAGCAAAAAGTAGTCTATGGAAACAAATGTAGTAAAGGTAAAATTGTGGGAAATGACTGTTGGCTATCTTTCATGGGATAAGAAAGCAGGCGTGGCTGTTTTTGAATACGAACTTTCGTTTCTTGAACAAGGATTGGATATTGCACCTTTGACAATGCCCATAAACGCACCTCGCAGTCAAAAACAATTGCCGTGGACAGGCTATAAAGACAAACTTTATCAAGGACTTCCGCCGATGATAGCGGATTCTTTGCCCGACAAATGGGGAAATTCTCTTTTTAAGGCTTGGTTGCGGGATAATAATATTCCTGCAAAGAAAACAACTCCCGTTGACCATCTATCGTTTATCGGCAGTCGGGCAATGGGCGCGTTGGAATACGAGCCTGCTCAAAAACTCGGAGATAATTCCGCTTTTTCGGTCGATGTGCAAAGGCTGTATGAGTTTTCAAAACAAGTATTAAACGAAAGGGAAACGACCGTGCTGAATCAAGAAAACTCTATTCTGTGGCAGGATTTAATAAAAATAAGTTCGTCGCCGGGTGGAAAACGCCCGAAAGCGATTGTTGCACTGAATAAAGTAACAGGCGAAGTTATTTCCGGTCAAAGCGTAATTCCCGAAGGATTTCAGCATTATATTCTAAAATACGATGATAACTCTGTATACCCTTTTGCCCAATTAGAGTACGTTTATTACCAAATGGCGTTAGATGCCGGAATTGAAATGATGCCATCAGAATTGAAAACATACGAAGGAATAACGCATTTTCTTACTCAACGTTTTGACCGCATCGGAAACGAAAAAATACATACGCAAACATTAGGGGCGATGTCGCCTGCGGGCGATAGTTACGAAGATATTTTTGCGGTAATTCGACGATTAAATTTGCCATACGAAGACAGCAAGCAACAATATCTGCGAATGGTTTTTAACGTGATAGCCCGAAATGTGGACGACCATTCCAAAAATTTTTCGTTTTGTATGAATCGAAACGGCGTTTGGCGGTTATCTCCTGCATACGATTTGACATACAGCGTGGATTTAACAGCGCCTGCTTATTCCAACAGACATTCATTGACCGTGAATGGTAAGAACGAGGACATTACTCGCGAAGATTTAGAAACAGTCGGCTTGAATAACGACATACCGGATTATAAAACTTTGATTGATATGGTTGCCAATGCAGTCGCCAAATTTGAAGATTATGCAACGAATTTGAGAATTGATGGAAAATTAATCGGAAGTATGAAGAGTGATTTTGTAAATGTTTAAGAGGCTGTCTCAAAAGAATTCGCGGATGAGACATGATTGTATGATTTTAATTTACAAACCTCCATTAGATTACTTATTAAACCGTAATCCTACGGATAAGTCTATTCGAGATATTCTTTGGGCAGCGTGTTGATTGCCAAATGACATATTATACATTTCACTGTATTTAAAGAAACCTACTAAACCTATTAAACCTGACACTTGAATCCCCAATGCCAAGCCTTTGTATATTCCCCAATCATATCCTAAACTGCAATAAAATCCGGCTGAATGTTTGTTTATATTTACAGGTTTATCTACAAAAAAGCCCTTATGCTGATAATTTACATATCCAAAACCTAAACCCATCAAAAAACTATTCGTATTTTTTGAATTTAAGCCCCTGTAATTGAACATTGTACCTACATATTTAGTTCGAATATTATCACTCATATCCCCTTTTTCCGTGCTGCCATCACGATGGACTGCCGGTGCACTTTCGTTACCGGATAGAAATTCATTGTATTTTAAACCAACTCCCAAACTCCTCTGATAATAGTAGGAAAGCTCCACGTCATAATGAAAACCGAAATTTAATTTTCGCATATACTTCTTAAAATCAGATGAAGCGCCAAGCATTGTTGTTGGTCTATATCCCCAGCCGCCATTCGCAGCAACCCGAAAACGCGGATATTTCTTTTTGGTATTCATTTTGTTGTTAATTCTAATTTCATCGGTAGGAGTTTTGAAATAGTCAACGACCTGCTCACGTAAAATAGTTTTTCCGACAAACTGGTTATTGTATGCTCCACCAACGTATGTTATGTCGCTGCCTATCACTACGGTTTTAAAAGAACTTCCACGCCAGGGAATTTTTGAAGGCTTGTAGAAAAAAGCCGTTCTTCCATATCCATCAATATAGAGCGTGTCATTGCGCAGCGTGGCAGTAACAGCATCTGTTAGAGGGTTTCCGTATCCGATATTCCATGTTTGCGCAGTCGTTTTTGTAAATGTTAAGGCAAGCATCGTTGCCACTGTTACTAAAATACTTTTTCTCATAATTTTATTGTTTTTCAATGTTTAATGTTCAATGTTTAATGTGTATTGATTTATTGCGGTAAAGATATGAAATGTTTATTTGTTTATTTACTGTTATGCAAAAAATAAAAACACTCTTTCCTTTGCAAAAAAATATTTTTTCATCAAGCGTGCTTGAAAAAACAGATTTTTCATCTAATTTTGCAGGCAAAAATGAATATCATAATTTTTGACAAACAAGACATTACCCGTTTCGGCGTGGAAACGCTGATTGCGAAATTGTATCTGCAAGAACATACTTTGTTTTTTGCAGATACAAAAAGTAATCTTGTGCAAAACCTCGTTTCCAACCCCGACAGCCTTGTTGTGATAGATTATGCGCTGTCCGACTTGAATAGCGTCGATAGCTTATTGAATATCAGTATCCGTTTCCCAAAAACGCACTGGGTGCTTTTTTCGGAAGATTTAAGCCTGCAATTTCTAAAAAAAATATTGTGTAACAGCACATTTAGCGTAATTCTTAAAAATTCCGAACTTTCGGAAATAAAAAAAGCCCTTTCCCTTGCCTTTGACAAACAGGATTTCGTTTGTTCGCAGGTAAAAGAACTTTTGTCTATGTCCGACAAAGGGAATGCAGAAAATTATGACCCGCTAACCCTTACCGAAAAAGAAATATTGCGGGAAATTGCTTTGGGAAAAACTGCCAAAGAAGTTGCCGTTTTGCGTAATATCAGCACGCACACAGTTGTTACTCACCGAAAAAACATATACCGGAAATTGGCAGTCAATAACTCGCAGGAAGCCGCAGGATATGCTTTAAGGGCAGGAATAATTGATACTTCGGATTACAGCATTTAAAAAATACCCTCAAAAGGGTATTTTGCGAAAGTTTTTTTTGTCTTACTTTTGTCAAAAAAAATCGAAGATGAATTATTCTTTTGACACTATCATTAACCGCTACGGCACAAATTCCATAAAATACGATTTTGCCCGCGAAAAAGGAAAACCGCAAGGTCTCTTGCCGATGTGGGTTGCCGATATGGATTTTCCCGCACCGCCCGAAATTTTGACAGATATTCAAAAAGCCGTTTCTCACGGAATTTTCGGATATTCTGAACCGAAAGACGACTATTACAACGCTGTTATCGAATGGTTTGGCACACAATTCAGCTATTACGCTGAAAGGCGCGAAATCGTAAAATCGCCCGGATTGGTCTATGGCTTGACGCAAGCAATTCGCGCCTTTACCGCAGTAAACGAAGCGGTAATGATACAAACGCCTGTATATTACCCTTTTTATGATATTATCAGCAACAACGGCAGAACACTTGTAAGCAATCCGCTTATATATAATAATGGGAAATATTCCATTGATTTTGAGGATTTTAAGAGAAAAATAGCCGATTATGGCGTAAAACTCTTTATTCTGTGCAGTCCGCACAATCCTGTCGGCAGGGTATGGACGCGCAAGGAGCTTGAACAGATGAACGATATTTGCGTAAAATACGGCGTAATTGTCATTTCGGACGAAATTCATTGCGATTTTGTTTGGAACGGACATAAGCACACTTGCTTTGGCTTGCTGAACGAAAATGCCGTTGTCGCCACCGCGCCGAGCAAAACATTTAACTTGGCAGGCTTGCAGATTTCAAATATTTTTGTCAAAAACAACGACTTGCGCAGGAAATTGAAAGCCGAAATCAACCGAAGCGGATACAGTCAGTTGAACACGCTCGGTCTTGTTGCCTGCCAAAGCGCCTACGCAAAAGGCGCTGTGTGGTTGGAAGAATTAAAAAAATATTTATCTGAAAATATAAAAATTGTGCAGGACTTTTTGACGGCGCGGCTTCCAAAAATAAAACTTGTAGAGCCGCAAGCGATGTATCTTCTTTGGTTGGATTTTTCCGATTACGGACTTACACCGTTAGAACTTGACCGCAAAATAGAAAATGCAAAACTTTGGCTAAACGGCGGCACAATGTTCGGCGCAGAGGGCGCAGGTTTTCAGCGAATAAATATCGCTTGCCCAAAATCGGTGCTGATTGATGCACTTGAAAAATTGGAAAAAGAATTTGCTTGATAAATATACCCCTAATGCGGTATTGCCTGCCAACTGCAAGCATTCTATCTTTGCAATATCAAAATTTAATAATCATTTAAACAAAAATATTATGAGCAAAATAGCAAAAAAATTAACAGACTTGATTGGGAATACTCCTTTATTAGAATTGGGAAATTACGCCAAATTGCACAATGCCGAGGCACAGATTATCGGCAAACTTGAGTATTTTAATCCGCTCGGAAGCGTCAAAGACCGTATTGCATTTTCGATGGTTGAAGATGCAGAAAAAAGCGGAGTGCTAAAGCCAAATTCCGTTATCATAGAGCCGACAAGCGGAAATACAGGTATCGGCTTGGCGTATGTTTCTGCCACAAAAGGCTATCGTTTAATACTGACTATGCCCGAAACGATGAGCATCGAACGCCGCAATTTGCTCAAAGCGCTTGGCGCGGAACTTGTGCTGACCGAAGGCGCCAAAGGAATGAAAGGCGCAATAACCAAAGCAGAAGAATTGCAAGCCGAAATTCCAGCCGCAATTATTTTGCAACAGTTTGAAAATCCCGCTAATCCTGCCGTACACATTCGCACGACTGCCGAAGAAATTTGGCGCGACACAGACGGAAAAATTGATGTTTTTGTATCCGGCGTGGGTACGGGCGGAACGGTCAGCGGTGCGGGCAAACGCCTTAAAGAACTCAAACCCGATGTACAGATTGTAGCCGTAGAGCCTGCCGCTTCCCCTGTTCTTTCGGGCGGAAACTCCGCGCCTCACAAGGTTCAGGGTATCGGAGCCGGTTTTGTACCGAAAACTTACGATGCTTCGGTTGTTGATAAAATTATTCAAGTGGAAGACGACGATGCAATCCGCACAAGTCGCGAATTGGCAAAAACAGAAGGTTTGTTAGTCGGCATTTCTTCGGGAGCGGCTGTATATGCGGCGCGTCAATTAGCCAAACAGCCCGAAAATAAAGGCAAAAACATTGTCGCAATATTGCCCGACACAGGCGAGCGCTACCTTTCAACCGTTTTGTATGCTTTTGCCGAGTATCCTTTATAAAATAATAAAACAGTAAATAATATGCGTAATCCATCTTTTTCAACAAGAATAATCAACACCAAATATCAAAAATCCGATGCACACGGCGCAATCACATTGCCTATTTATCGCAACGTGGCGTTTGAGTTTGCCAACTCGGAAAGCATTGTCGAGGCATTTAAAAAACAGCCCGATTTACACGCTTACTCACGCATTTCAAATCCGAGCGTTGCGAATTTTGAGCAAAAAATAAAAGCCGCTTCGAGTGCGGAGTGTGTCGTTGCCCTTTCGTCGGGAATGGCGGCTATCACAAACACTTTTTTTGCAATCGCTTATGCAGGAAGTAATATCGTTTCATCGCCCCATTTGTTCGGTAATACTTTTTCGTTTTTCAAAGCCACTTTGTCGGCTTTTGGCGTGGAAGTCCGTTTTGTAGATACAGACGATTTACAGCAAATTGCCGATGCGATTGACGAAAATACCGGTGCTTTTTTTGCCGAATTGCTGACAAATCCGCATTTGGAAATTGCCAACTTGCCCGAAATTTCAAAGATATTGAAAGCAAAAAATGTCCCTATGATTATTGACACCACGCTTATTCCCTGGTGCGCTTTCGATGCAAAAAAAGCGGGCATTGACGTTGAAGTTGTGTCGACCACAAAATACATTTCGGGCGGCGCTACAAGCACAGGCGGTGTAATTGTGGATTACGGCGCTTACGATTGGGCGGCAAATAAAAAACTTGCCACAGTACCCAAACCCGAAAACCTATCACGCTTTGCGTTCAAACTTCGCAGCGAAATTGTGCGTAATTTGGGCGCAATTATGACACCCGACACCGCCTATTTGCACGCTCTCGGTTTGGAAACTTTGCAAGTGCGCTACGAGCAAATGAGCAAAACGGCATACGAATTGGCGCAATATTTTTCTACACACCCGAAAATTGCCAAAGTAAACTATCCCAAACTCGAAACTTCGCCCTACAAAGCCATTTCAGACGCTTTATTTACAGGAAATCCGAGCGCGATGTTTACCATAAATCTGACTACGCAAGCGGATTGTTTCAAATTTATGGACGCGCTGAAAATTGTTCGCCGAGCCACTAATTTGTTTGATAACAAAACACTTGTCATACACCCATTTTCAACTATTTACGGCTCTTTTACGCCCGAAATGAAAAAAACCGCAGGTATAAACGACAATCTTGTCCGCTTTTCTGTTGGCTTGGAAAATCTGGAAGATATTAAGGCAGATTTGGCGCAGGCTTTGGAAAAAATTTAGATAAATGATAAATAATCCTTAAAATATAAACTAATTCGTAACATTTGCTTGCGGTTAAATATCTTTATAACTATCCAGTATTTCTTTTATTTGATTTGGCGCCAGATGACCGTACACTTTATCTCCGATAAGCATCACGGGCGCTAATCCGCAGGCTCCCACGCAACGGAGGCAATCTAACGAGAATTTTCCATCGGGAGTTACATCGCCTACGTTGATGTTCAATTCTTTTTTCAATTCATCTACTACCTTTTCTGCACCCCGTACATAACAGGCAGTACCCATACATACAGAGATTTTATGCTTTCCTTTTGGTTTCATCGTGAAGAAAGCATAGAAAGTTACTACGCCATACACTTTTGCTTCCGAAATATTCAATTCCTTGGCAATAACGTGTTGTACTTCGGCAGGCAGGTAGCCGAATTCTTCCTGTGTTTTGTGGAGAATATTGATAAGCTCGCCTGCATGGTTGCCAAACGATTTGCAGATATTTTTAATCGTTTTTACATGGCAGTCTTGTAATGCTGTTGTTGTCATATTGTTTGATTATTTCGATTTATCAAAATAGTGTGTATGTAATAATTGATGCGCTTTTTCACTCATCGGTTTTCCAAGAAATTCTTCGTATAATTTCTTAATATAGGGATTTTCGTGTGATTTACGAATTGGTTTTTGGGCGTCTTCGCGGTAGATAGCTTCGTGACGCGCTTTGAGTATTTTGGAATCACCGTGATGCAACGGCTGCCCGCCGCCGCCAATACAACCGCCCGGACAAGCCATAATTTCTATTGCGTGGAAATTATACATTCCCGAACGGATACCATCAAGCAATTTGCGAGCATTGCCCAATTGATGCGCAATACCAATGTTAATTTTTGTGCCGTTGAAAGCAACTGTTGCTGTACGAATGCCTCTTAAACCGCGCAGTTCTTGAAAATCGAGTTTTTTCAATTTTTTTCCTGTATGTATTTCGTAAGCTGTACGCACTGCGGCTTCAATTACTCCGCCTGTTACACCGAAAATAACGGCTGCGCCTGTCGATTCGCCCATCGGCTTATCAAAATCGGCATCGGGCAAGGTATTGAAGTTGATATTTGCTTCGCGGATAAGGTGTGCCAATTCGCGTGTGGAAAGGCAAAAATCTACATCGGGATTATTGTCTATTTTAAATTCATCGCGTTGACACTCGTATTTTTTTGCCAAACAGGGCATGATGGATACTACAATCAAATCCTCGCGTTTTATGCCTATTTTATTGGCAAAATATGTTTTGGCTACTGCGCCAAACATTTGTTGCGGCGAGCGGGCTGTTGAAGGCACATCAAGCATGTCGGGATAATTGTGTTCAAAGAAATTTACCCACGCAGGACAACAAGAGGTCAAAAGCGGCAGTTTTACATTTTTATCGCCTTTCAAAAGTTTTGAAATACGGTCTAACAATTCCGTTCCTTCTTCCATAATTGTCAAGTCGGCGGCAAAATCGGTATCAAATACATAATCGAAGCCCATTTCTTTTAATGCAGCCACCATTTTTCCGGTAACTAACGTGCCGGCTTCCATGCCAAATTCTTCGCCCAGTGCAGCGCGAACTGCCGGAGCGGTTTGCACGATAACTGTTTTTGTCGGGTCAGCCAAAGCGCGGATTACTTTTTGCGTTTGGTCAACTTCGGTCAACGCGCCGGTGGGGCACACAGCCACACATTGCCCACAATATGTGCATGGCGAAGCAATCAAATCGCGCTCAAAAGCCGGCGCAACTACCGACATAAATCCGCGATTTACGGCATTCAATGCGCCTACGGTTTGAACTACATTACAAGCTGTTTCGCAACGGCGGCACATTACGCATTTATCCATATCGCGGATAATCGAAGGAGAGGAGTCTTTGCGATAGGTGGACATTTCGGCGTTTTCGACAGAATGAATTTCTCGAATTCCCAATTTTACCGATAAATCCTGTAGTTCGCAATGTCCTGATTTCGGACAAATCAGACAGTCTTTCGGATGGTCGGACAGGAGCAGCTCCAATACTGTTTTGCGAGCGTTGAGTACACGCGGCGAATGGGTTTTGATGTCCATTTCTTCGGTACAGACTGTTACGCACGAAGGCGCTAAATTACGGCGTCCGGCTACTTCAACTACACATATCCGACAACCTGCCGGATGATTTCTGAATCGTACAGCTTTCAAATTCATATAGCAAAGACGTGGAATATCAATGCCTATTTGCTTTGCCGCATCGTAAATTGTAGTTCCCTGTTCTACATCTACGCATTTATTATCTATGGTAACTTTCATTTTTTTTTAATTTTATGCTAATTATTGAATGATTATTGCATCGAATTTGCATTTTTCGTAGCAAGCGTTGCAACGGATACATTTGTCAAAGTCAATCACATGCGGTTGACGTTTTTCGCCGGTGATGGCATTTGTCGGACATACTTTTACGCAAGCCGTACAGCCGGTACATTTGTCCGGCAAAATAAAATATTCTTTTAATGCTGCACATTGATGAGCAGGACATTTTTTGTTGCGCACATGTGCTAAATATTCGTCGTAGAAATAATCTAATGTGGAAAGTACAGGGTTGGGCGAGGTTTGTCCCAATCCGCAAAGCGCTGTGTCTTTAATTACTCCACTCAAATTGCGCAAATAATCCAAGTCTTCTTCTGTGCCTTTTCCATTACATATTTTATCCAGCAATTCGTGTAAACGTTTGTTTCCCACACGGCAGGGAGTGCATTTGCCACAGGATTCTTCGACAGTAAATTCGAGGTAAAATTTGGCTATAGCCGGCATACAGTCGTCTTCGTCCAAGACAATCATTCCTCCCGAACCCATCATTGAGCCGGCGGCTAACAGGCTGTCATAGTCGATAGGCGTATCCAAATGTTTCTCTGTCAGGCAACCGCCGGAGGGACCGCCTGTCTGCACCGCCTTGAATTTCCGGTCGTTCTTGATGCCGCCGCCGATCTCGAAGATCACTTCGCGCAACGTGATGCCCATCGGCACTTCTATGAGACCTACATTGTTGATTTTACCGGTGATAGCGAACACTTTTGTGCCTTTCGCCGCCATCGTTCCGATCCCCGAAAACCATTCATGGCCTTTGAGGTATACGACCGGCACATTGGCAAATGTCTCTACATTGTTCACGTTTGTTGGTTTACCCAAGTAGCCCGATTCGGCAGGAAACGGCGGTTTGACGGTTGGCTCGCCACGTTGCCCTTCCATAGAGTGGATGAGCGCCGTTTCTTCGCCGCATACAAAAGCGCCGGCGCCATACCGCAGTTCGATATCAAAATCAAAATCGGCGCCAAGGATACCCTTACCAAGCAGTCCGTACTCACGCGCCTGTTCAAGCGCCGTTTGCAGACGTGTGATAGCCAACGGATACTCGGCGCGGATATAAACCAATCCTTTCGTGGCGCCGATACAGTAGCCGCAGATGGCCATGGCCTCTACGACAGAGTGCGGATCGCCTTCGAGAATAGAGCGGT
>Ga0099364_10013419_pt1 | contig 10994 bp, 6 predicted proteins | sample TergutTh196P3_FD_73070 | JGI IMG/M metagenome (GOLD analysis project Ga0099364, IMG submission 73070) | Microcerotermes parvus P3 segment gut microbial communities from Pointe-Noire, Republic of the Congo - Th196 P3 | ecosystem: Host-associated > Arthropoda: Insects > Digestive system > Gut ... | reverse complement strand
TCCGAACACCAGCGACATCAAAATTGGCATCGCTGGTCGGCGAATTGGAAAAAAACGACCGGGGAGCGAAACAAGCGATCACCTCATGAAACTCGAATGGAATTTCCAGTTGAAATTTTTCCCGAAGAAGCGGCATATACCGATCTTGGGCCCATGGTCCCAAACGACCTCCATAATGCTGAATTCCAACGGGACCAATGTCGTAATTTTCGAACTGCGTCCACCCGCAACTTGCGACGATCACTTTGAGGCGGGTATCAAAAGCGGCGACAAACATGGCGTTATGTCCGCCGAGGGAGTGCCCAATCACGCCGATTCGATCAGGATCAACCTCGTCCAAACCCTGGAGCAGGTCAATACATCTCGTATGATAAAAAATCCCGGCCATTGTCCCGGAGGCGTAACGGGCGGACTTGAAATCGTACTCTTTCAGTTCCCCAAAACTTGGGTAATCGGGGGCAATCACGACATATCCGCGCCGGGCGAGTTCACGGGCATAAGCCCGATTGGGGCGGGGACGTTCTCCATCCACCGAGCGTTTGCCCATGTCGTCGGTTTCATGAGGAACAAGCATAGCCGGGCGTTTTTCCGGCACGCTTTTTCCGTCACGAATCGGAAGATAGAGGTAAGCCGGAACGAGCTCATTTTCCGCCGCTGTGAACCGAATTGTTTTTCGTACAAATGCTTCCTCCGCCTGGACGTGAAGGACTTGCATGTCCAACGGGGGGAGGTTGTTATGGTCAGGCAACCGTCCCATGACTTCCTGCATGGTGTCGAGAATCTCCAAACGCCGGGATTCCCAGTCTTCATCCGTTTTAACCTCCCGACGCTCGCCGTTTTCGTCCTTGCAGGTCATCAGGTCCGGCCTTTGAGCAAAAGCAAATGATCCCGTCAATAGAACCTTTTCCCGGAGTTGTTTCAAATACTCAATGGTTTTCTGGACATCCTCGTACTGTTTTTCCGGGCTTTCCTTGTTTTCCCGTTCGATAATCAACGGACCGTCGTAGTTGAACAAGTGAAGCGTTCTGAGGAAAAGTTCGGCGTTGACATCACCGGTTCCGAAAAGAACCTCTTCCCCCCATTCCTTGCCGGGTTCTTGGGCCCAGCGGGCGTCCTTGCAATGGGTGCTTCGTACAAAATTCCCCACCAATTGCAATGCTTCAATCGGCTCGCCGCAACCGTAGAGAATCATGTTGGCCGGGTCGAAATTGACATAGAGATTCAACCGGTTGACATCCTTGAGGAACTGCAAAAGCGCAGGTCCGGTTTCCTGCCCGGTTTCGAGATTGAGCCATTGACCGTTTTCAAAAACGTAATCGCAGGCGTCCCGTGTAATTTGAACCACGCCCCGGTATTCCGGCGATTTGGTGTCATGCGGTACGGAACCGAGGTGAAATTGAACCGACGGGGCACCCAGCCGTTTCGCAAAATCGGAAACGCTTTTGAACTCTTCGAAACGTTCCTTACGGGTCTTTTCCGGTGCCAAACCGACAGTTTCCTTAACAATCGGGATCGTCCGGTAGCTTTCCCCGGCAAAACCGCTAACCACGCAGGTCAAGGTAATCCCGTGCTTTTTGAGAGCATCCAGGATTTTTTGCGCGTTTTCCTCGGTCCGGTTTTCCGCAACGGGAACCTTGAGTTGGATGACGGAGACGCCAACCTCCATCGCCTTGTCAAAAGGGAGGCCGGTGCCGTGATCGTCGAAACGGACAATCACGCCAATCGGCCATTTTTCATTTTGAACAGTATTGTCCGCCGCCTCGGTGAACATACCTCCGACAAAAAGCGGCAACAGGGCGGAAACTGCCAAAAACAGGATTCGTTTGGTTTTCATCGTACTTTCGTTGTAAAAAATGGTTAGGGTTCTATTGAGCCGGTATTCCGCGCATAATGCACGATCTTTTCAAAGGCACGGGCAATATCGTCAATGTCCTGCTCGTTCCCCAACAACAAACGGTGTTCCAGCCAGGCACCCCGATGATAACAAACCGCCTCGCAATTCGGCAACGTGATTTTGTTGTAATCCAAGTCAGGAAGCGACTGTTTATACGACGAGTACGGTCCGAAATTCTTCAGCCGTTGAAAAAGCGGTTGCCGGTAAAGGGGAATTTTATAACCGGCGGCGGCGGGAATCCCTTCTGCGGTGAGCGCATCAACGAATTCGTCCCGGCTGAGTCCGAGCCGGTCCGGGTCAACCATGAAACTAAACAGGTGAAAGGAGTGCCGTGTGCAATCATCGCCGATTTTTTGCGGGGAAACTCCTTCGAGTGATTCCAAACGCCGGGCAAGATTGCGGCCGTTCCGGTTGCGAAGTTCGACCTGATCATCGAGCCGCTGAAATTGGGAATTGAGCAAGGCCCCCTGGAGTTCGCTGAGCCGGAAATTCGCTCCGATTCGGTGGTGTTCGTACCATGCTCCGCCTTGAATCCGTCCGCAATTGTGGATCGAATAGCATAATTCTGCGAGTTTCTCGTCGTTGGAAATGAGAATCCCCCCTTCGCCGGAAGCAAGGTTCTTGGACGACTGAAACGAAAACGAACCAATATCACCGATTCCACCGACCCGACGACCTTTGTACTCGCTGCCGTGTGCGTGGGCGGCATCCTCGATGACAAAGAGGTTATGCTTTTTCGCCAACTGCATAACACCGTCCATGTCAACCGGCAAACCGGCAAGGTGGACAGGAATGACCGCCCGGGTTCGGGGAGTAAGGACCGCCTCAATACTTTCCGGCGTAATGTTTAAGGTTTCCGGGTCAATGTCGGCGAAGACGGGGATAGCATTCGCCTCAATCACGGCACCAGCCGTTGCGAAGAATGTGTACGGCGGAACAATCACCTCGTCCCCGGCCTGAATTCCACCGGCAAGCAACGCAATCTTCAGCGAGACCGTCCCATTGACCACCCCGATTCCGAAACGGGCTTGATGATACTCGGCGAAGGTTTTTTCAAATGCCGCAACCTGTTTTCCTTGGAGCTTGCCCCAATGACCGCTACGAATTGCGTCAAGAACGGCTTGTTCGTCCGATTGATCGAAGATTGGCCAAGTGGGAAATGGTTGAGTACGAACCGGCGGACCGCCATGAATGGCAAGTTTCTCTGTGATTATCCGTGTCATGAAAAACATCTTTGTTGAGACCTTGAAAAAAGCAAAACCAAGGTCCCACTATACTCCGTTTGCCGTCCGGGGGCAAGAGTTTTCAGAAAAATGAAGCTTCGATACTTTGCTACCAGTCTCTATTTTTCGAGTGGAATCGTCATAACATTCATGGATTCCAGATTGACCACGGCAACAGACGGGGCTGGGGTGCGATAAATCGCACCGGGATTAAGGATAAGCGTGTTGGCGACCCTGCGAAGCTCGGCGTGATGGGTATGTCCATAACAGATCAAATCCCACTGACCGCTATAAATTTCGTTTTCAAACCGTTCCCATTGGTGACCGTGAAGGAAAAAAATCCGTTTTCCGTGTAATTCCAACTCGCCGAACCAATCGCAACAGGTCTGCTTGACGGAACGAATCGCTTTCCGCAATGTTTCCGTTTTGGGGTCACAGTTTCCAAAGACAAAAGCGGTCGGAAGATCGACAAAAAGCCGAACAACTTCCGGCGTTCCCATATCGCCGCAATGGAGAATTTGCGAAACCTCCTGTTGCCGAAACATTTCCAAAGCCGACAAAGTCTGTTTGACGTCTCCGTGTGTATCGCTAAGAACTCCAATTTTCATTCTCTACAATGGCTTTGGATCGTTGTGGCAGGAAAAAAACTGTTCCGGGGACGGTAATTCTATCGAAAAACAGTCTCTCTATCAAGGCTGGGAGAATTGGGCAATCCGGGTTCCTTGTTCGGGTTGCCTGGGAAGAACAAATCGGATATAATCGGGGACGGAGCAGTACATTTTTTCCTGTAACAACATTATGAAAGTTCGCACCCGATTCGCCCCCAGCCCGACCGGTTATTTGCACATCGGCGGCGTCCGCACCGCTTTGTTCTGCCGCCTTTTCGCGAAGCAGCAGGGAGGTGATTTTATCCTTCGGATCGACGACACCGACCAGCAGCGGAACGTCGAGAAAGCACTTGCCCCAATTCTCGACGGACTCCGCTGGCTTGGGATCGACTGGGACGAAGGCCCCGGCGTCGGTGGACCGCATGAGCCGTATTACCAATCGCAACGCACGGAAAAGTACCGCTCGGCGGTCGATTTGCTCATCGCCAAAGGGTTTGCGTACAACGATTATGCGCTTCCCGAAGAAATTCAGGAGGAACGGAACGCGGCCGTCGCCGAAAAACGAACATTCGTGTACAGCCGAAAATTCATGGCCGAAACGAAGGCGGAAAAACTCCGATTCGAAAACGCTGGTCGCTCCGCCGTCGTGCGACTGAAAATGCCGCGTGAGGGGAAACTCATCATCAACGACCTCGTGCGCGGTAAGGTCGAGTTCGATTGGGCGAATGAACAGGACCACGTGGTTCAGCGCGCCGATGGGTCGTTTATTTATCACCTGGCGAATGTCGTGGACGACGAGGATTTTGAAATTTCGCATGTGATTCGGGCGGAAGAACATCTTTCGAACACTCCGCGACAGATTTTTATGATTCAGGCACTCGGATACCATTTGCCGCAGTACGCCCATCTGCCGTTTGTTGCCGAGCCGGGGAGCAAAACGAAACTCAGCAAGCGAAAACTCGATAAATACCTGAAAAACAAAGATTTCGCCGATTTGATGGAACATGGAAACCGAATCGCGAAAAAAATCGGGCTTGAAACAACCGCTGATGGGTTTAATCCGGTGATTGTCGATTTTTACAGGCAGGTCGGTTATCTGCCGGAAGCGATTGTGAATTATCTCGCCTTACTCGGCTGGTCGCTTGACGACAAGACGGAGTTTTTCACGCCGGAGGATTTGACCCGGCTGTTTTCCATCGACCGCGTGATTAAAGGGGCAGCGTCGTTTGATGCCAAAAAACTCTTCGCGTTCCAGGAAATGCACCAGCAAAAGAAAACGGTTGATGAAAAATATGAGCTTTGTGTACCATTTCTGGAAAAAGCCGGGTTAGCCGGGAGTAACGTCAAAGAATTAATCGCCGCCGCCGGAGATCGCATCCGGGTTGCCGGGGATATTTTAGAATTTGACGACTTTTTTCTGCCGGACGATGCGTTTCCTTACGACGAAAAAGCGTTGGAAAAGCGTATCACCTCCGATCCGGCGGCGAAAGAACTGTTGACGGCGTTTCGGGAAAAGCTGACTCAACTCGACGCCGCCCAATTTGATGCCGCGACGCTGGAAAAAGTGCTGGGAGAGTTTCTCGAAGAAAAACAGATCAAGATCGGCCAAATCATCCATGCGATCCGAGTCGCAGCCACCGGCAAAGCGGTTGGTCTCGGCTTGTTTGAAACCCTCGCGATCCTCGGCAAAGACCGGGTTCTCGCGAGAATCAGCAGAACTGCAGAACTCAAATGAAAAATGAAAAATAAACGCACCGCACAGAAGACATCGGCTCAGTGTTTCTCATTTCCCATTTCTCATTTCCCATTTAATAATGATTGATTCTCTTCGTTGGAAAAAATTTCCCGTTCTCGATCACGGCTACGTGTGTCTGGTCGATGCGATGGGGGATGATGCGTCCATCGTCCAAGCAGCCCGGGTCAGTTACGGCGACGGTACAAAAAAAATGTCCGACGACCGCACTTTGATCCGATACCTCATGCGGCACCAGCATACGACACCGTTCGAAATGGCGGAGATCAAGTTGCTCGTCCGCGTTCCGATGGATTGCTGGCGTCAATGGATTCGGCATCGCACCGCGTCGGTCAATGAATACAGTACGCGTTATTCCCTCGCAATCGACGCCGCGTATGCAACGGAACCGGATGCCTGGCGGGTCCAGGCCCAGTCGAACCGGCAGGGGAGCGACGGGGGACTCAACCTGACGCTTGGCAAAGGGCTTACGGAAGCGGAGCAGGAATTTCATGAGCACGCCCGAAATTTGTACGAGGAGCGAATCAAGATCGGGGTCGCCCGGGAACAGGCGAGAAAAGATTTACCGCTTTCCACCTACACCGAGGCGTATTGGAAAATCGACTTGCATAACCTGTTTCGCTTCCTTTCGCTCCGAATGGACCCGAAAGCACAGTGGGAAATCGTTCAATACGCAACAACCATCGGAACCGAAATCGTCAAACCGCTTTTCCCGGTCGCTTGGGAGGCGTTCGTCGATTATCAGCTTGAATCCATGCGGCTCACCCGACAGGATCAGGGGGTCATTTCACGCTTGAGCCTCGCAGGGCATGTTCCCGCAACGGAAGAACAATTTCTCGCGGCGCAAGACCCCGCCTGGAAAGACCTGGAACGCTGCCGTGAACGGGACGAATGTCGGGAAAAACTCCGGCGTTTGGAGATCGTATTAAAATGAAGAATGAAAAACTTTGCGGCAAATACTCCCCAGTTTCTATTTCTCATTTCTCATTTGAGATGTCAAACATTCTTATTCGTGCCTCGGCGGGTTCCGGCAAGACGTTTCAGTTGAGCAACCGCTATTTGAACCTTGCGTTCGGCGGAGCGGCGTGGGAAACAATGCTTGCGTCAACCTTCACCAAAAAAGCGGCGGGGGAAATTCTCGACCGGATTCTCATTCGGCTGGCCGACGCGGTGCTCCATGAAAAAAGCCGCACCGAACTTGCGGAATTTCTTAACCGTGATCTTTCCCGGCAGGAGGTTCTCGATTTATTGCTCCAGGCGGTCCGCAATTTACACCGGCTCCGGGTCGGAACGCTTGATTCGTTTTTTATTCAAATCGCAAGCAGCTTTTGCCTGGAACTGGGAATCCCGCTCGGTTGGCAGATCGCCGAAGAACTCGATGAACAACGCTTTCTCGCCGAAGCGGTCCGCGAGGTCTTTCGGCAAACGGATAAAACCGAAGCGGTACGCCTGATGCACCTCCTTTCCAAAGGAGACGTTGCCCGGTCCGTTTCGCAGGAAGCGTTGGCTTTGTCAAAAAAGTTGATCCAATTGTACCGGGAATCACCGGGAGACGCCTGGCAAAAACTCCCGAAACTCTCCGCACTTTCGCCGGAGGAACTGGAGCGGGTAATCGACGATTACCAAAACGCACCGTTGCCGAACGACAAACGGTTTGCTACGGCAAGGAACGATGATATTTTACGAACGAACAATCACAATTGGTCCGGGGTTTTAGGGAAAGGACTTGTCGCAAAGGTTGCCGATGGATCATTTTTATACTATAAAAAACCGATAGATGGTCCGCTTCGGGACGCGATAGAGCGGCTTGTTGAACATGCCAAAGCGGAATTGACGAACAAACTTGCGGTCCAAACGGAAGCAACCGGCGAACTTTTAGAGCGGGTTCTGGAACAATACGAGCGGATCAAGGAGGAAAACCGTTCACTCCGGTTCGATGATATTACGTTCAAGTTGGCGGTTTCGCGGCTTCAAGATCGTTTGGAACAAATCGTTCACCGGATGGATTCACCGACACATCATCTGCTACTGGATGAATTTCAGGACACATCGCCGCAACAATGGGAGGTGCTTCGTTCCTTCGTGTTCACGGCGATTGATTCGACGCAAAGGCAGCCCGACGGTTCCTTTTTTTGCGTCGGGGACACGAAACAGGCGATTTATGGCTGGCGCGGCGGTGTTGCGGCGATTTTTGGAACCATTGAACGGGAAATCACGTCGCTGGAAACAGAATCGCTCCAGCGGAGTTTTCGCAGTTCGCCGCCGGTAATTGACACGGTGAACAAGATTTTCCGAACCCTGCCGGACAATGCCGTTTTGACCGAACACCCGGATTACCTTGATGCCGCAAAATATTGGGCGGCTCGTTATGAAATTCACGAAACGGCAAAAAAAGAGCTGAGCGGATATTGTACTTTGGAAACCGCTCCACTTTTCGATCCGAGCAAAACCGAAGAACCGCTCGACGACATCCCCGAAGAGTTTGACGAGTCCGGCGAATTCGGGCAAGGGGACAGCAACCAGACCCAGACAACGCTCCGATACGCGATTCAACGGATTGCCGAACTTCATTGGGAAACGCCGCAAGCGGCACTCGGTGTTTTGGTACGGACGAATTCCACAATCGGACCGATCATTCGCGGACTCAAAAAACTCGGAGTCGACGCCAGCGAGGAAGGGGGGAATCCGCTCACCGATTCCCCCGCCGTCGGGATGGTTCTTTCGGCACTTACCCTTGCGGACCATCCCGGCGATACCGTTTGCCGGTTTCATCTTGCAACCGGTCCGCTTGGCCCGATTCTCGGTTTAACCGACGAAAAAGACGACTTGCAAGCCGCAAACGTTTCCCGGAAACTCCGGTCCGACCTGCTCAATAAAGGGTACGGAGCCGTGATTGCCGGATGGATCGATGTTTTGGTGCCAAGCTGCGACCAGCGCAACCTCGACCGGCTCTTACAGCTTTTACAACTTGCGTATTCCTGGGAAACAAACGCCCCGATTCGCGCGGACCGGTTTGTCGAAATGGTCAAAACAACGAAAATCGAAAGCCAAAATACCGCAAAAATCCGTGTTATGACGATCCACAAGGCAAAAGGGCTGGAATTCGATGTTGTTGTGTTGCCCGAATTGGGGAGAAAATTGATCGGACAAAATCCGCCGGTGGTCGTTGGCCGTAAAGACCCCAAAACCGGCTTGCCCGACCCGACGGCTCCGATTGACCGGATCGTTCGCTATGCCAACGAAACCGTACAATGCTTTCTGCCGCGTTCGTTTCGGCAAATGTTCGCCGATTACCGCCGGGAACAGGTTGAGGAATCGCTTTGTTTATTGTACGTTGCGCTAACCCGTGCGGTTCATCGGCTTTGCATGATTCTTCCGCCACTCAAAACAAAACCGCTAAAAACGTTTGACGGAGTTTTGCGGTCGGCTCTTTTGCCGCCGGAGCAGGCGGATTTACCACATGCCGTCTTGTACGCACATGGCGACCCGAATTGGGGGATCGCGTTCAATGCCGGGCAGCCGCCGCAGGAAGAACCGGCACTTCCCGAAGAAGTGAAAATTGTTTTGAAAAGCAACGAGTATCCGCGCCGGAACCTGATTCGAAACACGCCGTCGAAAATGGAGGGAACCGATGGTTTTCCCAAAGGTTTTTCCAAAAAACAAACCGGGGAGCCCAAAGATCGGCACCGGGGGCAGCTTTGGGGGACCGCGATACATACCTGTTTCGAGAAGGCGTTTGCTCAGAACCCGTGGTGGGACCGACAAAAGCCGAATCGAGAGGAATTGCTTCAATCACTCAAGGGATGGGCACAATCACAGCCTGACGAAATCAAGCTGGAAGAAGTTGTGGATGCGTTTTTCAAAATCTGTGAAAAACCGGAAATTCGGGAAGTGTTTTCGTTCCCGAAAGAGACCGGCGGTCTCCATTATGAGGTCGATTCGGAACGTCATTTCGTGATTCGCTGGGAAGGCGAAATTTTGCGGGGTTCCATTGACCGCCTGGTGGTTGCCTATCAGGGAAAGCAGGTGGTGTCTGCGGAGATTTACGATTATAAAACCGATGCGTTTCACTTGACGGAAGGGGAATCTTTCGACGCACTCCTCAAGGAGAAAGAGCGGTTTTACACGCCGCAACTTCAGGCGTACAGGGCCGCCGTGTCCCGACTGTACCATCTCCCGATAGAAAAGATCACGGCAAAGCTGATGTTCACAAGCCCGGGAAGAACTGTTAATATCCAGGACATCGAGCATCGGGAATAGAGCATCGAATTTATATTGACAAACGGTGGAATCTTATTTTTCATTTTCCTATGCCCTATGCCCTTTAACAACCATGAAAATTCAAGTCTTGGGGAGCGGTTGCGAAAAGTGTAACAAACTTGCCGAAACGGTGGTTTCGCTTGCAAGGGAACTCCAAATGGATTACACCTTCGAAAAGGTTTCGGACATTTCCGATATCGTCGCAATCGGTGTTATTAGCACACCTGCACTGGTCATTGACGGCAAAGTTTTCTTTTCCGGAAAAGTTCCCGCAAACGAAGAACTCAAAGCATTTTTACAAGCGGCGACGCTGGAACCTCCCAATCGCGTTGGTCGTTAAAATTGCACTGTTTACCGCTTGAGTTTGTGCAAACTGTTATAATTGTATGAGCTGGTGTGGCATCCAACGGTTCCTTAAAACCGTGGACTCTTTTTTGTCGATTGAACCTGCGGATTACTATTTCGCATTTTTCCTGCTCGACAATGTTTTTTCGACGTCCCATTGCCCGATTTTTGCCAGAACAACCAAAAAAGATTCTGTTGATCCGGTTCGGCAACCTTTGTGAAGTGCTCCGTGGGCTCCCTTTGCTTGTTGCGCTACGAATGCGCTTTCCTCATGCGGAAATCGCCTGGCTGACCGACGACCAGGTGGCTTCTCTGATACAAGGCCATCAAGCATTGGACCGGATTCTCACCGTCAAACGGCATTGGAGTCATTCCTGGAGTGAAATCCAGTTGCTACGCGGTCGATTGAGAAAATTTCAACCGGAAATCACGCTTGATTTGAATGGAAATTTTTCCGGTTCTTTTGCCGCATGGATTTCCGGGGCAAAATTTCGAATCGGATTCACGGGCGGCGAAAATTCCAATAACCCCCGGTTGCTTAATAACATCCGAATTTCAGGCAACGAACGCCATGAACTTGACCGGTATTTGCAATTACTGGAGCCGTTTGGCGTTCACGGATGCAGCGTCGATTTCGATCTTTACGAAAATGAAGTGGACCGGATACAAGCCAAAGAGATACTCGTCTGGTCCGGCATCGGGCAGGACCGCCATTACGGAATTCTTGACGCTTGTGCCAGTCCCGAAATGTCTTGCTGGCCGAAAGAACGGTTCGCCGAACTTGCGAAATATCTTTTGGAGGAGTGGAACTTACCGTCGCTGGTTGTTTGGAACACCCGAAGCGAGCAAGCGATTGCCGAATCCATCGTCAAAAAGGGGGGAAACGCCACTTTTCTTTCGCCGTCGCTCGC
>Ga0099364_10013418_pt1 | contig 10994 bp, 4 predicted proteins | sample TergutTh196P3_FD_73070 | JGI IMG/M metagenome (GOLD analysis project Ga0099364, IMG submission 73070) | Microcerotermes parvus P3 segment gut microbial communities from Pointe-Noire, Republic of the Congo - Th196 P3 | ecosystem: Host-associated > Arthropoda: Insects > Digestive system > Gut ... | reverse complement strand
AAAAAAAAAAAAAAAAAAAAAAAAAAAAAAAGAACCACTTTAAAAAAAAAAAAAAAAAATATATTTTTTTTATAGTTTTTTATGACGCCACCCACGGCGCGCTTTTGGTGTTTTTTCACGCTAATACTTCCCAAAATCCTTGTTGTCGTATATATGCGCGGCAGATGGAACCAGCATAGTGTTCTTTTTTATATGTGGATGGGCTTTAATCAGGGCAGAATGGTCGTTATCGTTATTTATGTTTTTTACCTCATTTTTTGGTTTTGCAGCTGCGAGTTTATGCGTAGTATTAATACTTTGGGCGGGGATTTGTTTTAAAGGGATTTTGTTTTTATTGTTGTTTAAACTATTGAAATTGTCCCCGGCCTTGTTCAACGAACCCTTTAAATTAGCAAAAGCGCCGATAAATTCATTATTCACTGGCTGGTAAGCCTTGTTGCCCGTCATTGAGTTTAGCGCGGTAGAAATTTCTCCAATATATGTCACAATACTAGATGCGGCTTTATTCAAGTCTGTTTTTATGTCTAAAAAGTCACCGCTATAATTACCTGTTATGCTTTGGGTATATTCGCATTTAGAAAATCTGCTGGCAATATATTTTATTTCTGTTACTGGTTTTGTCATTGTTTCGCAAATATCGTACATATTTTGGGCAATGCGGGCCCATTCGCCTTTAAACAAACCGGTTTCGCCCCGTTTTGATATAAGCCCTGCGGATATTGAAGCAGATATTTTTTTTGCTTCTTCGCTTATCATTGTTATATTTTCGCACAAGGCATTGGCTGCGTCATTAACCGATAATTTTATACCTGGTAAGCTGCGGAGGGGTTTTTTTATATCACCCTGGGAGATTAATTTTAAGTATTCCGTCATATCAACCCATTCGTTTGCCAAGTTGTTAAAAACGCTGTTTGCGTTACGAATCAATTCGCGGTATCTGCCATCATATGGCCTTTCATTAACACCTATATGCTTATCGCCTTCTTCGTTTCTTTTTAATAGGGCGCTAAGGTCGTCTGTTAATAAATTTATTTTATTTATCCATTCTGCCAATGCATTTTCCAATTGGCCTATTTCACCTTCTATGCCGGTTTCCAGATTATGGTTGAAATTACCCTTCCCCGCCTCGAAAACGGCTTCAGACAATCTACCAATATACTTGGCTGAAGAGTTGGCGGCTAGTACGCCATAAATTAGGAGTATAACAAACCCCGCCGCCACGGTTGCGAACAATATCAAAAATGACGTAAAGTATGCCACTGTCAGCACTAATGCTAAAATTATAAATGACAACATTACAAAAATCGTAAATTTGCTTGAAATACTTACCTTCTTCATATTGCCGCCCCCTTATTTAACCCTATCACGGAGAAGATCATGGGTCGCCTCGTTTTCCAGCAGACGGCGCCAGCTTGCAACGCCCGCTAAATTATATTCATCAAATATTTTTAATTTTTCGGCTATGGAATGTTGGTCTTCAAGCCAGGTTCGGTACTTTATTGTTTCATTGTCTTCAACGGTAATAAACTCGCTGTAGTATGTACCTGTTTCATGGTCCCAAATTAAGTCGGCACCCTGCTCGTCAAAAAAACTAACTGTCCGGTTCATGCCATATGTGTTTACAATGGACACTTCATTGGTATTTATAACCTCTCGCCAAATTCTGCTGTAAAATGGGAGCCCCATCAACAATTTATCAGCGGGAACCTCGTTTAGCATATCCTGCACCCCCTTTTCAACAAATGAAAACGAAGCCACAGGGCCTGCTACCTCAGAGTTCCCATGAAACTCGTCATATGTCATGACCGCGATAAAATCCGCTGTTAGGCTTATCAAGTCCCTCCGGTAAAACATAGACCATTCTGATGGGACATATACATCCACAGACAAAATAAAGTTGGTTGAATTTATTTTATTTGCATTGTTCATTGTAGCCGCCAATTCCCGTAAAAATTGGATAAAATACAAACCGTCTTCTTCACGCACCTGCTCAAAATCCACGTTTATGCCATCAAAACCATATGTAATACAATAATCTACCAAGCTTGCGGCCGCCCGACGCCTTGCGGCAGCATCGGTTAAAAACGCATGGGTTGTAGCCCTTCCTATCTCTACATCCGATACCATTGGCCAAATATAAACCCCTTGCGATTTTATCCATTCGGTGTATTCCACGCTGGCAAGCGATGTGATTTCCAAGGTAATGGGGTCTATTGAAAACCATGTTGGGGATATAACGTTAATTCCCTCGGGTATGGGGTAATCCATGCGTAAAACAGTGGCGTCGTGGTTGGTGACATGCTCCCAAACCATGTTAATTTTTGTGCTGCTTGGCCATTTTGTTGCATTTGTGGATTCACCAGCCAATATTTTTATAGCGTCGGTGCTTATACTTAAGTTTTCAGGCTCGCTTAACTCACGGGATGCAATATAACCCACCAAGCCGTCTGATGTTCGCACCTGGGAAAAGTCCCCATCGGTTTCATAAAAAATCAATTCGGAGTCTTTGTCCACTTTTATCATTATTGGCGCATCCACACTGGGTAAATACCGGATATCCGCCTTTGTGGTGGCCACACCTGCCATTTGCCTTTTTTCCGTGCCTGTTATGGTCAATATATTGGATGCGCTGTGGAATTTGATGGCATAAGGATAAAGCCGTTCTACCAATTCTACAGGCATATAGGCATTGTCGAAGAATATCGTTATTGGCACCCCTAAATCCCGTAATTCCCCATTTTCGATATATTCCAAAGCTTCCGGTACAAACTGCAATACAGTATCATAGCTTGTAAGCAATAATATCTGCGAATAAGTATCCCAAAACAAGAAAGTGTCCATATAGTCCCGGACAAAGGTGTATGGTAAGTAATACCGGCCGTTTTCCACCATTATTTCCGGATAGCCTATTACACGGTTGTTTTCATATACAATGCTTATCTCATCAGGGTCTATTGCATAATAATTATGGAAATTTATTACTTGGTAGTTTGGTACAAAGGGTAGCCTTGACAATGCGCTCCCCAAAAATGTGCGGGAAGCGAATATCGCAAATATGACCACAATGGCGGCGGCCAAGAAGCATACCGCCGCCAAAATAGCCCATTTGGGTAGGTTGGTCGAAGATTTTGAAAACATTAGCCTTTTCTGTGCCTTAAATAAATCCGCATTAAATAATTTTCACCGGGTTTGAGTTCCATATTTCCTCTGCATATTGCTTAATGGTGCGGTCGCTGGAAAACTTACCGCTTGAAGCGGTATTTAATATCGCCATTTTCGCCCACCTGCTGCGGTCCTTATATGCTGCGCTAAGTTTGCCCTGGGCGTCCTTATAACTCGCAAAATCTTGCAAAACGAAGTATTCATCCGGTTTTGCGCCGCCAAAGCCGTTTAGCATGGCGTCGTATATTTCCCTAAATAAGTCGTGGTTGGCATAGTCCAGCGTCCCATTAATTAATGTGGTTAAAATGTAGCGTATGTTGAAATCTAAATTATATAAGTTCCAAGGGGCGTATGTCCCGCTTTTTGCAAGCTCCAGAACTTCAGCCGCGGTCATGCCAAAGATAAACATATTGTCTTCGCCGACTTCTTCAAGCATTTCCACATTGGCGCCGTCCAGCGTCCCTATCGTAACCGCGCCGTTAAGCATAAATTTCATATTACCCGTACCCGACGCTTCTTTACCGGCGGTTGATATTTGCTCGCTAACGTCCGCGGCGGGGCACAATTTTTCCGCCATGGAAACGCGGTAGTTGGGCAAAAACAAAACCTTTACCCGCCCGTCGATGGTTTTGTCGTTGTTTACAAGCTCAGCCACAGCATTAATCAGCTTGATAATAAGCTTTGCCCGGCGGTAACTTGCCGACGCCTTTGCCGCAAATAGGAAAGTGCGGGGCGTTGTGTCAAGGCTTGGGTTTAGTTTTAGGGTGTTAAATATGTCAATTATATGAAAAATATTTAACAATTGGCGTTTATATTCGTGAAGGCGCTTGACCTGGATATCGAAGATGGAGTCGGGGTCTACAGAAACACCCATTTCTTTTTTTATAAAATTTGACAAATCCACTTTGTTGTCGTGTTTTACCTGCATAAATTTTTCTTGAAAAGATGGGTCGTCAGCATGTGGTTTCAAGTTTGCAAGCTCATCCAGGTTCTTAACCCAACCGTCGCCGATGGTTTCGTTGATAAGTGACGAAAGCCTTGGGTTGCAATAAGCCAGCCATCTCCGCTGGGTTATGCCATTGGTTTTGTTGTTAAATTTTTCCGGGAATATTTCGTAGAAATCGCGGAGTTCCTGGTCTTTTAGAATATTTGAGTGTATTGCGGCAACCCCGTTTATGGAATGGCTGCCCGCTATGGCCAAATATGCCATCCGCACCTGCCCGTCGGCAACAATGGCCATATTTCTTATTTTTACGGGGTCATTGCCATACATTTCCACAAGGGATGTGCAAAAACGGCGGTTTATTTCTTCCACTATCATGTAAATACGTGGAAGAAGGCGGCTAAACAGCTCGATGGGCCATTTTTCCAAGGCTTCCGACATGATGGTGTGGTTTGTGTATGCGCAGGTCCTTTTCGTGATTTCCCAGCTTTCTTCCCAGTCAATATAATAAACGTCCATTAAGAGCCGCATAAGCTCCGGCACCGCCAACGACGGGTGTGTGTCATTTAGTTGGAACTGTACCAAATCCGGTAGTTTGCTGAAATCCTTGTGCCGTTCCGCGAAACGCATAAGAACCCTTTGCAATGTCGCCGAAATGAAAAAGTATTGCTGTTTGAGCCTAAGTTCCTTGCCTGCGATAAATTCGTCCGCCGGGTACAAAACCTCGGAAAGGAGCCTGGCAAGGTTTTGTTCCTCTACTGCGCGTTCATAATGTCCTTCGTTGAATGATTGCAAGTCGAAACGGTCTATGGCTTCCGCGTCCCAAAGGCGCAGGGTATTTACCATATTTGTACCATATCCCACTACTGGGTAGTCATATGGTATGGCCATTACGGAATGGTAGTTTTCCAATACGAAATGGTACTCACCGTTTTCGTCTTTTACATTATTTACCCTTCCGCCAAATTGGATTTCCATGGCGTACTCGTCCCTGCGGACGCTCCAGGGGTCCCCAAAGCGGAGCCAATTATCGGGTTTTTCCACTTGGTACCCGTTTTCGATATGCTGCTCGAAAATACCGTAATGGTAGCGTATGCCGCAACCATAAGCGGGGATGCCTATTGTTGAAAGGGAATCCAAAAAACAAGCCGCAAGCCTGCCAAGGCCGCCGCTGCCCAAACCCGGGTCTGATTCGGCGTCTTCGATTGAATTGTAATCGATACCCAGCTCGTTAAGCGCTTCCTTAACCACATCACTAAGTGAAAGGTTTAATATTGCATTGCCGAGGAAACGCCCCATAAGAAATTCCATTGAAAGATAATAGACACATTTTACGTCGTTTTCCTCATACTGGTCGTGTGTGGCAATCCACTTGTCAGATATACATTCTTTAATTGTATACGCAAGCGCGTTGTAGATTTGTTGGCTGTTGGCCGTTTCAATTGTTTTACGGAAAGCGGTTTTAAGCCTTTCTGTTACACCTGTGATAATATCGGCTTTGGTTAGACCCGGCCGGAGTGGGGAATCGTTTGCCATGAAAGCCTCCTAGCGTTTGATTTTTTTTACTGTTAATAGTATATCAAAACCTTGACCTATTAAGCAAATATGAATATTATAAATAATTATGAGTGTAAAATTTAAACGTTTGTGGTTTGTAAGCCTTTTGCCCATTGCATTTGTATTAAATGCCCTGGCCCATAATTTCCCCGTTTTTACAGAACGTTGGTATACCCAGGGGATTTACCGTTTATTGCTGGCGGTTTATGGAAGGGTATTTGGGTATCTGCCATTTTCCGCGGCGCAGTTATTAATTATTGCATTACCCGTTTCGTTGGTAATATATATTGTATTGACAGTATATAAGATGATAAAACAAGCGAGCCACAGGAAATCGCGGGGGATTATGCTGGGGATAAATATATTATGCATCATCAGCATTATGTGGTTTATGTATGTCATTTTATGCGGCATAAATTATGGCAGGCAGGGTTTTGCGGAGCTGGCCGGCCTTGATACGCGACCGTCCTCCGTATCCGAACTGGCGGCCCTTTGCGAAAATATAGTAAAGCGGGCAAACGATTTGTCTGACAGGGTTATGCGGAACGACGATGGACAAATGGTTCTTGCATCAAAAAATGTAAGGGAATTGTCAAATAAAACACGGGCTGCATATAAAAATATCGAAAGCGAGTACCCCTTCCTAGGTGGATATACCCCCCATGCCAAGCCCGTAATATACTCCCGGTTTATGTCCAGGTTGAATATTATGGGTATATACGCCCCACACACCATGGAAGCGAATGTCAATGTACATGTACCCGGCCACAATATCCCGGCTTCAATGGCTCATGAGCTTGCCCATGTCAAAGGGTTTATGCGTGAAGACGAAGCCAATTTTATCGCTTGGCTAGTTTGCCATTATAGCGGCGATTTCGACCTGATGTATTCGGGCGAGATACTTGCGTTAAAATATGCGCTTAACCAGTTGCGGCCGCTTAGTGACGGCGACTATACCCGTATTATGGATAGCCTGAATGAGGGTATAAAAGCCGACCTGCAAGCCGACAGGGTTTATTGGGCCCAGTTTGAAAGCAGGGCGGCGGCTATATCCACCGCGGTAAACGACTCATATCTGCGGGCCAACCGCCAGGATGACGGGGTGGCTAGTTATGGCAGGATGGTGGACCTGCTGCTTGCGTATTACCGCGGTATTTAACCATCCTGCCTTATATTTGCGCCCATTTTTGCATCTTGCCGTATTATGCGCCGTTTGTATTGCATTGTGCTAATCGTTTGATTCATCCACCACTTCTACTAATTCATATTCTTCCGGTAGTACAGCTTCCAAGAACCTACAGAGTATTGTCGCAAGCTCCGCGCGGCTGGCCCCGGTTTTCGGGTCGAAGATGTCCCCCGGCCTTCCGCTGATGATTCCCGCTTTAAAAAACCGTTCGATCGCTTCTTTGGCGTAGTTTGCTATATCCGCGTCGTCGTTAAACCCTTGGTGATCCACCGCCTCAGGTATCATCATCCCCTTCTTTGCGGCATAATTATTTAGCATGACCACCATATCCTGCCGCGTTATATCGTCTTCCGGACCGAAATTGCCATCCCCGTAGCCAACAACGATGCCATTGTGGTATGCCCATATAACCGCGTCGGCGTACCATTTGTCCCCGCCTACATCGCCAAATGGGTTGGCAAGGCCGCTTACATCCGGCTGCCCCATTATGTTGTACATCACTTGGACGACCATTCCTCGGTTTACTTTCATATCGGGTTCAAACAGCATGGGGTTTGCGCTTGTGCCCACCATTAGGCCGCGGGAATATACATACGTCACATATTCATAAAACCACTCGCCTGTATTTACATCCGAGAAGGGGTTGTCGATGGGGATAGTGTGGCCGCTGCCGCTGTCCGAAGGGTCATTGATGGTATTGCCTTCGTTTGCCGCCGTATCCGGGGGTTCGGGAACCATTTCGCCGTTATTGTTGATTGGTTCTTGCCCCGGTGGTGTCTCAACAGCAGGGCTGTCAGGTAAATCCGTTGGCTCGCCCTCTTCGTTGTCCGGTAGGGGTTCAGGTGTGGCTGCCTGCGTGGTTGGGGTTGTGATTTCACCGATACTTGGTGGGGTTTCATAATGGGTAGTCGGTGGGTTTATAGGTTGGGTTGGTGTTGGAATCGGCGTCGACATTGGCGTGGGTGTTGTTGATGGCGTTGGGGTCGGCGCCGCAGATGGCGTTGGCGTTGGGGTCGGCGCCGCAGATGGCGTTGGCGTTGGAGTCGGTGTCGCAGATGGCATTGGCGTTGGCGTGGGAGTCGCGGTCGGCGTTGGCGTGGGAGTCGCGGTCGGCGTTGGCGTCGGTTTGGCAGCCACTTCCAATGCGATACTAGTGGTATATGGGGCTTCGCTGCCGTTTATTGGCGATGCCGGGTACGCCTCACCCAATGGGTTGTAATGGATTGTTATTGTATGCGTGGTTGACGCGGCCAAACTGTCCAAGTATGACGAGGTAAAAGATATGGATGCGATATCATCTGAAACAGTAACGCTGTAATCCGCCGGCATATCCAAATTCATTGCGCCGTCGTTTATTTTTGCAATAGTGTTCCCGTTTAACGCGACATCGGCGGTTTTTTCGCCGCTGCCTACGGTATGCGATATGCTTGCTGTGACCGCCGTGCTGTCGGTGTAAACCACCATACCCGCCGTGTTTAGGTTTCGGGTATTCCCCTTCGGGTCGGTTAGTTTGATGTAAACGATATACTTGCCGCCGGGGTTTAGCGAAATGCCGCCGCCTGGGTATGACTCCCATGTAGCAGAAATTAAATCGGTTTCGTTTTCTATTACCGAACTTGAAAGGCAATATTCGATTAAAACGGTTTGGCCGCTATTGTCGGTTACGTTTTCGACCGTTATGGTTTGGGCGTTTTTAACGAACAGGCCGAAATCGGCGGGGTCCCAAAATGAGTCCCATCGGTTTGTGCCTATAACTACCTCGCCAAGCGGCGGGGTTTCGTCAAGCGTCCTTACCGCCGCGCTTACCGAATATACGCCATTGCCATATGTATCATTTTGCACGCTGCGCGCGAAGGCAAAATACTCTGTCCATGGTGTAAGCCCCGTGAAATCCGCGCTTTCTTGCCATGCCCCCGGAATATTGCTGTTAGTGCTTACGGCGTATTCAATATCCTGCCCGGTTGCGTCTGTCAAAACCGCACTGACGGCAAGCCCGGTTTCGGAGACATGTGATATTGCCGGTACGCTGACAGCCGCTCCCGGGTTTACTGCCACTCTCAATACGGCGGCATCGGAATACGCCAAACCCACTTCGTTTGCCGCGACACAGCGGTATTGGTTGCCATCCATGACGAGTGTAATGCTTGGAAGCGTTAATGAATAGGATGTTTCCCCGGGTATATCAATCCAGTTGGCGCCATTGTCGGTACTAATTTGCCATGCGAACCCAGGCACGGGATATCCGTTTGCCGCTGTTACGAATGTAAGGTTTTGCCCGACTGCCACACTTTCGTTTGAAGGCTGTAGCGTGAAAGACGGCCCTACTTTTATTTTCAAATTGATTTCCGTAGTATTTGGGTCTTGGTTTACGCCACCGGTTACATACGCCTCACCATATGGGTTGTAATGTATAATAAGCGTATAATCACCTGCCGCTAGGCTTTCGAGATATTCCGGATAAAACGTTATCCCTTCGCCGCTAACGGAATAATCGGTCCCATCCTCCAGTTTGTAACCTTCGTTTTCTATTTTGTTGATTGTATTGTTGTTTAAAGCAACATAAGCGGTTACGTTTTGCATGGAAGCCAGCTCGTAATCAATGTAATCTGTGATTGCGGCGCTGTCTTCATATAGTATTATGCCGCCTGTATTAATATATGAAGTGTTCCCAACAGAATCCGTCAATTTTACATAAACGATTATTTTATTTTTGGGGTTAATACCAAATGGCGCGGTATAATTTTTCCATTCGGATGGGTCGATGTCTTCTAATTCAACAATATCCATTTCTTGCCCGGATAAATAATACTTAATATCAACAATATCGCCGCCTATGCTCCCCGCCGTAACCGCCACGGTTTGCGTTTCCTTAAAAAACAACCCAAAAGTAATGGTGTTCAAGAAAGAGGTCCATTTATTGCTGCCGATGGTTATTTCACCGGTAGGCGCATCGGTGAGCAGGAAATTGGCGGTAATCACCGTGTTTTCCGCAGACATCCTGTATGTCGTCGATAAGTTTAAGTGTTCTGTAAACATACCCCCTGTAGAGGTTTTGCTCCAGTGGGTAAAGGTATACCCGGGGTCGGCTTCGGCTGCAAGCGCTATATTATCGCTGGGCCTGTACATACCGCTTTCCCCGGTTGTTACCCTGCCCCCGGCGGTTGATGTAATGGTGACGTTGTATTCCTGTATGGAGTCGGCGCCGCTTGCAATTATGACGGTAAGGTATTCGGAATAAAGGGTGCCGGCTGCTGTTTCTAATGATATCCGCACAACCGCCGTGCCTTCGTCCAGCGCTTCCAGCTTACCGGTTGAGCCATTGATCGAGATAAAACTGCTGCCTGACACAATAGCGTAGTCTACTGCATTGAATGGCAATTCAATTTTTACGCCGTCAGGTAAAATACCATCCGCCCGAATCGTAAACCCTTCGCCTATAGTATGCGTGACCGTCGCCGATGGGGTTATTTCAATATCTTCTATCTTGTCAATCATTGTTTTGAAATCTATCACCTGTATATTGACGGTTTCGATGTTTCCGGCAAAATCCACCGCCCTAATGCTTTTGAACGCATCATCCGCCCCAGCCGCAAAGGTGCTTGTAAACGAAAACTGCCCGTTTGCGTCCGAAACCGTTTTATAGCCTGTTTCATCCCATATAGCCACCCCCGGCTCCGAGTACCCCCTTACCACATAGTTGCCATACATATCGGAATATATTTCATTTTCTCCACCTGTGACGACAAAGAGCGAGGGCGCCATTTCATATAAATATGCGATAAAGTTGATATGCGATATATCCCCTGAGATGTTTTCGGCGGTTATTATTATCCCGCTTACGGCTGTTCCTGTCATATCTATATTAATTTCGGTACTGCTTTCATAACCGCTTGACTGATAGACGATGTTGCCATTTTGCGTGACCGTAAAAATGGAAACCTGGTCCTCGCCAAATGTTGAAAGGTTGAACGAAAAATCGCCATTTACATAAACAATCCGGTTACCCGCTTCGTCGTATGCCGCGCTATTTTCGGGGAGCGAAACTGTTATGACTGGGTAATTCGGCACAGGCAAATTAACCGTATTTGATTTTGTTGGGCTTCCCATTAATATGGTCCTGGAAACTAAGCCCGCTTCTGCCTCTAC
>Ga0099364_10013417_pt1 | contig 10996 bp, 13 predicted proteins | sample TergutTh196P3_FD_73070 | JGI IMG/M metagenome (GOLD analysis project Ga0099364, IMG submission 73070) | Microcerotermes parvus P3 segment gut microbial communities from Pointe-Noire, Republic of the Congo - Th196 P3 | ecosystem: Host-associated > Arthropoda: Insects > Digestive system > Gut ... | reverse complement strand
ACCACCCCCACCGACCTAAGCGTAGAACGCACAGCAACGGTGAGTGTAGAATGCTCAGAAGGCGAAGAGCTCAAAGACGGCGAATGCGTAACAACTCCAATCCTCAATCGGGAAAATCGGATAATCGGGGTCATCGGGGTTCAGACAATATACTACAACCTCAAAGGCGAACCGTTAGGCACAACCAAACCCGCAACACCGGGCGTGTACATAGAAAAGCAAGGAAAGCAAACGAAACGCATAGTGGTGAGGTAACGTATTGTAAGGGCGTAGCAGGCTACGCCCCAACGACGTAGATAGCCAAGCCTACGCCCCCAATCCTCAACGCAAAAGCAAGCCCCGTGAGGGCTTGCTTTTTATTGTTAGTTTGCAACAATAAATTCTATTGGCAGTTAAACTACCTCTCAACCCAGTTTTCAATAGCAATGCCGTTCAATCTATCAAAATGCTTTTCATTATCGGTAACCATAACCAAACCATTTGATATAGCGGAGCACCCTATAAGAAGGTCAAAGTCATCAATCAAAGAGCCGATTTTTTTTAACCGAGCCTTTTCTTTAGCAAAAACATTTAAGCAGTTCAATATAGGCAAAACAGTAACCTCTTTTGAAAAATTCTCTACCAAACTGGCGTTTAAGCTTTTGCTCTCGCTTAATTCAACTCCAAATTTTAACTCCGCAAGAGTTATTTCTGAAATGAAGCAATTGCCAAGCCCGCCTATCTGTTTAATTTTTTCGCCTATATTGTATTTATTTTTAAATAAAAAGATGCATATATTCGTATCCAGCAAATATTTTTCCATAATTAGAAAGCCTCAATTTCTCTATTGAAAAACCTGCTGCTCCTAATTTCCGCAACAATTTCCTCCGCATCCTTTTCCGATTTCCAAGCTCCGCAGAATTTATCAACAGAGCAAGCAGAAACTTCTTGCTCGCCTGAGTTATCAGCTATTTCTCTAACCAACTCATACACTACCTGTATTTTCTGTTCTCTTTTCAAATATTTCAAAAAATCAAAGTAAGCACTCGTCAACAGAGGCTCGGCAGTTCTCAAATTATTGCTTAGCATAACGCAGCATCTCCCAAGTTTATTATATTCATTAATATAGAAAATTCGCCACTATGTTCCGCACAAGGCACTCCGTCTCTGCTGGGAATGCTCACTCATGTGATGCTAGCCGTGAGGCTAGCCCCATTCAAGCACAGCAAACAAAAGCCAGACACGCCCCCAACAAACACTTTCTTACAACATTCTCGCCAACCGCTTAACGCCAGAATGATTCCCATTTTTCGATACAAGCCCCGCAATATAATCCTCGTTTTCCACAATCGCTGGAAAATAAAATGTGCATTCTTCACGGCAGTCAGCTACGGAAACATGGATGTTCTGGCTTTTGGCTTCCGTCATTATATCATGGTTCGCCTGCCGCTCATTCGTTGCTGCAATAATGAGAAACGGCATCATAGCGGCTGCATCGCCTTCTTTGTATTTTCGTTTCAGCAAGCGTATAGTATTTGACAAAGATGCGTGTTCAATGTATTCCGTGGCTTCAGGCGATATAACGGTAACATCCGCGCCAAAAGAAACGAGAACTTTTACGCGCCGCTCAGCTACATTTCCACCGCCTGCCACCAACGCTTTTCTGCCGTTCATATCAACAAACAGCGGGAAAAATGCGTTTGCTTTGTTTTCCTTGAACAAAAGCCACTTGTTATATTTCGCAATGCGCTCGGCAATAATACTCTCCGTCATTGAAATGTTTTCCGGCGAAAGATGCCGCTCCTCGCCGGATATATCGTCTATAGTCAGCAAAGTTACGCCGCTCATGTCCTTTATTGAAGGCTCTACGTCTCTGGGAACGGCCAAGTCTGCGATAATTTTCGGCAGTTGTTTTAACTTGCTCATTTCATTTTCAGAAAGAATCAAATGCGGGCTTGCTGTGGCGCTCACCACTATATCGGCTTTTTCTGCCGCCTTGTACCGCTCGTCGTAGCTTATGGCGTTCGCTTGCTCAGGAATTTGAACAACGCTTCTTTTGTGGAAACGCAAAGTAACCGTTACATTCATATTTTCACTGAGCAGCAATTCCGCAACAAGCCTGCCTATTCTTCCATTGCCGATAACAAGTGCATTTTTGCCAGCCAAATTGCACATTGTTTTTAACTTTTCCACAGTTTTCCTTGGCACGGAACTTGTTCCCAGCGAATTGGCAATGACTTTCGTTTTTATTGCTTTGGCTGCGTGAATTGACATATTGAACATCGTTTCTATGTAGCTGTCCGTGCAGTTTTGATTGCGAGAAAATTCCAGCGCCTCGCGAACCTGGGTGATTATCTGGTCATCGCCCATAATTTGCGAATCCAGCCCGGATGCCACACGGCACAGATGTTCCATAGCGTGGTCGCCTTCTCTCTCCGTTAAGCAAAATTCATCGGAAAAATCCATGCCAAGAGCCGCGCACAATGTTTTAGACAGCGACAGACCGCTTTCGCTTGGCATTGAAGCGTAAAGTTCCACTCGGTTGCATGTGGATACAATAACGCAGCCTCCGGCTCCGCAATCCTTAAAATTCGCTAGTATTTTTGCGGTTCTCTCCTTGGTTGCCGCAAATTTTTCTCTCACGCTTAGGCTTGAGCGTTTATAATCAAGCCCTGTCATCATTAGTTTCAAAAAATCTCCACCGCCTGCTGAGCAATATTCCCTCTTGCTATGCTAAATGCTTTTAGCACCGGATTTTCCTCCGCTAGCGAGAGAATTAGATAACTCGCCTTGCTGTCATAAGCCAGCCGTATATCTTCTTCGGACGGACGTGCCGGGGTTGCGGGGTGAGAATGGAAATTGCCAAGCGGAATAAAGCCGTTTGCTCTCATATCCTTAACTGCGGCAAGCTGCTCTTTGGGATTTATAGAGAAATGCTCCGGACTATTGTCGGTGTTAGACAGAAGATAAACTTTTTCCACGGTTTTAATATAGTTATCTGATTTTCCAGCGATTAATCCGCACGCTTCGTTGGGCAAAGCGCTTTGGGCATGAGCTACCATGGCTTCATAGTCCTGTTGTTTCAAACGGATGCTTGTCATAGTTCGCATGCCGCTTGTTCGTAGTCAAAGGGTTTGTGAATTGTGGGATTATCTCCGCACACGGCACAGTTTTTTACATTCGGCAGTTTGATTTTACGGAAGTCCATTTTCAATGCATCATAAGTGAGCAGCGAACCTGCAAGCAAATCTCCTTTGCCTATTATGTATTTTACCGCTTCCATAGCTTGCAGAGAACCTACTATGCCGCCAATAGCTCCAATAACGCCTGCCTGCCTGCAAGTTGGCACTGCATCTGGCGGCGGCGGTTCGCGGAATATGCAGCGGTAACATGGTCCAGCTCCGGGGACATAAGTCATCAATTGGCCTTTAAAGCGAATAATTCCCGCATGGGAAAAAGCCTTTTTAGACAACACGCAGGCATCGTTGATAAGAAACTTCGCTGGGAAATTGTCTGTTCCGTCAATAATAAAATCATAGTCGGCAATCAGTTCCATAACATTGTCTGCGACAACATAAAAGCGGTGAATATTTACGCTAACTTCCGGATTTATTGCCTGCATTGTCTCCTTTGCTGAAAGAGCCTTCGCTTTGCCAACATCTGCCGTAGCGTGAATAACCTGCCGCTGCAAGTTAGACAAATCAACATCATCTGCATCGGCAATGCCAATGGTGCCTATTCCAGCGGCGGCCAAATACAGAGCGGCAGGAGAGCCAAGCCCTCCTGCCCCGATAATGAGTACTTTTGCGTTTATGAGTTTTTTTTGTCCCTTTGCTCCAACTTCAGGCAGTATGATATGGCGGGAGTATCGCTCCAATTGCTCGTTGCTAAAAGCCATATTAGCACCCTCCTCCCATAAAGTAAAGGAATTCCACGCTGTCCCCGTTATTGAGCAGCGTTTCGGCAAATGCTCCGCTCTCAATAAATTCATCGTTGATGGAAACAGTTACATATTGCGGCGTTTCCACTTTTTCCAGTTCTATTAACTGCGATACGCTCAGTCCTTCGGCGTATTCTTTTTCATTTCCTGCTACAGTCAGTTTCATTTTAGTCTCCTGTTTTTTTAACAATCAAATTATAAGTTCCATCCCTGTTATCAGCGAGTTTAAGAATTCGGTGCCCCTCTTCCTTGATGCTGCGTGGCACATTTTGCACCGGCTCTCCATCATTGAGGCGAATAGACAGAACCTGCCCATCATCCAATTCTTCCAACGCAACCTTCGCTTTTACAAAGGTCATGGGGCATACAACATCGGTAATGTCCACGGTTTCATCTATAGTTAAATCACCCATTATAAGCTGCCTCCATTTCGGTTTTAAATGTATCCCAACCCTTCCGCTCAATGGCAACGCGAAATCTTTCGCTTTCTTTGGGTTTTGCGTGTTTGTCAAAAAAATCTAAAGCCGCATCTGCCACGCGGAACAGAGTTTCCTTGTCTCGAATTATCGGTAAAAATTGTTCGCCTTTTGCAATCAAATTTCCAAACGTTCCGCCAAAGGAAATAATATACCCCGGCTCCCCTTTCCACGCATCAACGGGGCAGGATTTTACGCAACGCCCGCAGTTGTTGCATTTTGATTTGTCAAGCAAAATTTCATCATCATTCTGTTCAATTGCCCCTTCACGGCAGGCTTTTACGCATACGCCGCAAAGAATGCAATCGTCTTTGAGCAATTCAACAATGTAACCGCCTTTGACTCCCAAATCATTTTCCTCGGCTTTCAAGCAGTTGTTCATGCAGCCAGTAACGCCAAACTTAAACTTGTGCGGCAGCTCACGCCCAAAGTAACGCTCGGAAATTTCCAACGCCAGCGGATAAGTATCAATACAGCCTGATGGGCATATTTCACTGCCTTGGCAGGCAGTAACCGTGCGTACTCTTGGACCGCAAACACCAGTGTTCACACCGCCAGCTTCCAGTTCAGCCTTGACCTGCTCAACATCAGCTAATTTTATAAAAGGAATTTCCACCCCTTGCCTAGAGGTCAGGTGGATATACCCATCTCCGTATTTCTTGCTGATTTCGGCAATGGCGAGCAACTGGCTTGCCGTTATATTGCCTCCAACTACTTTCAGCCGCAGAGAGAAATTATTTTTCTGCACCTGCCGCATAAATCCGCCTTCTTTCAGTGCTTTGTTATTCATAATTGTATCGGTACCTCCGCAGTTTTTCTTTGAGCTGCGATTAAATACTCTAAAACAGCTTTCACAACAATTGTTATTAATGCCAAAATGGTCATAAGAGATGCAACGGCAAAAGCGGATTTGAACAGAAATTCTCCGTAAAGAATATCTATGTAAAGCGGCATGGTTGTTGTTTTGCCCCTGATAAGCCCAGACACAACGGCTACAGCGCCAAATTCTCCGAGCGCTCTCGCATTTGTCAGTATGATTCCATACAGCAAAGCCCATTTTATATTAGGCAGGGTTACCTTCCAGAAAATCTGAAAGCCCGAAGCACCCAGAGTAAGCGCGGCTTCTTCATCGTCTTTTCCCAATTCGCGCATAAGAGGTATAAGCTGGCGAGCAACAAAAGGAAAAGAAACAAAAAGAGTTGCAAGGACTATTCCCGGAGCGGCAAAAACAATTTTTATATTGTGCTCCATCAGAAATTTTCCAAACAAGCCGAATGAACCGAACATGAAAATAAAGAGAAGCCCCGCTATCACAGGAGAAATGCTAAACGGCACATCAATAATCGTAGCTAGAATTTTTCTGCCGGGGAATCTGTATTTTGTTATAAGCCATGCGAGGAAAACTCCAAAAAAAGTATTGATTGGAACGCAGATTAACACCGTAAATAGGGAAAGGCGTATTGCAGCGGCAACACCCGGATCGGTGAAGCTTTGCAGATAAACCGCAATGCCAGATTTTAAAGCCTCTTGGAAAATAGTTGCCAGCGGCAAAACTATGAACACAAATAAAAATATGCCAGAGACAATGAACAGCAGCGTTTTTACCCACAGCGGTTCTTGAATTATTCTTGGTTTGGTCATGTGGAACGTCTCCTTACCATATAGTTCTGAAGATAGCCAATGACAAGCATCATAATAAGAGCTATTACAAGCATAGTTACGCCAATGGCGCTCGCACCCAAATAATCAAAGCCCATAAGCTTTTTTACAATTAGCAAGGGAACTATTTCGCTTTCGTATGGAATATTGCTAGCTATAAAAACAACGGAACCATATTCGCCAAGCCCGCGGGCAAAAGCCATTGTAGCTCCGGTAACAAGAGCGGGCAGCACGGAAGGAAAAATAACTTTTCTAAAAGTCTGGAAATAATTTGCCCCAAGACTTGCAGCAGCTTCTTCTACCGCAATGTCCAACTCCATAATTACAGGCTGCACGGTGCGCACTACAAATGGAAGCCCAATAAAGGTAAGAGCAACTACTATGGCAGCCGTTGAATATCCAATTGAAATATCAAACAATAAAAGAAATTTCCCCAAAAAACCATTAGGCGAAAACACCATAGCAAGCGAAATACCGGCTACTGCAGTGGGGATTGCAAAAGGCAAATCAATGCAGGCATCAACTATTTTCTTTCCAAAGAAATTATAGCGAGTCAAAATCCATGCGAGAATAAAACCAAATACAAAATTTATCAATGCTGCAATTATAGCCGAGAAAAATGAAATCTTGAACGCAGCGATAACCCGATCATCCGAAATAATATCTAAGTAGTCCTTTAGCGGAATTTTCGCCGCATAAAGGACTAAGGAAGATATCGGTATCAATATAAGAAAGGATACGTATGTCATGGAAAGCCCTAAACTTAGCCCAAAACCAGGTATTCTTCCCGTAACAACTTTCCTTTTTATTGGAAATTTCATTTCTTTTTTAGCTCCGTTATTATCTGGTCAAAGATTCCATTGTCGCCAAAATGCAAATTCTGCGCAGCTTTCCAACCTCCAAAATCTTTGTCAATTGTTACTAACTGAAGATCTGGAAACACATTTGAAAACTCCTTTGCAATTGCTGGATTGGAAGGGCGGTAATGATTCTTGCCAACCAGCCGCTGTGCTTCATCAGAATACAGGTATTCCAAATATGCAATAGCCACATCTTTTGTGCCGCGTTTGTCCACTATGCCGTCAACATAAGTCACAGGAGGTTCTGCCAGTATGCTCAAAGAAGGAGTAACTATCTCCAAGTTTTTATTGGCGCCAAGTTCATTGATAATCAGATGAGCCTCATTTTCCCACACCAGCAACACATCTCCCAAACCACGTTGCACAAAAGTAGTTGTAGAACCGCGTGCCCCAGGGTCCAGAACGGAAACATTGTTGTAGAGTTTTTTAACAAACTCGCGAGCCTGCTCCTCACCGCCATATCTACGCCCAAAAGCCCATGCCGCAAGATAATTCCAACGTGCTCCGCCCGATGTTTTTGGATCGGGGGTTATCACGTTCACGCCATTTTTCACAAGATCGTCCCAATCCTTTATGTTCTTTGGATTGCCAGAGCGAACCAGAAAAAGAATGGTGGAAGTATAAGGCGAACTATTATTCGGGAAACGCTTAATCCAATCTTCGGCAATAAGACCTTTCCTTGCGTTAGGGATAGCATCTATATCAAAAGCCAAAGCCAGAGTTACCACATCGGCCTCGCTTCCTTCAATAACGCTTCTCGCCTGCCCGCCCGACCCTGCATGAGACTGGTTAATAGTTACATTAACGCCGGTTTTTTTCTTGTAATATTCGTTGAACACCTTATTGTACTGCTGATACAGTTCCCTAGTAGGGTCATAAGAAACATTCAAGAGCGTAACTTCTTTGACTTCCTTGGACTTAGCCTTATCCTTTTCTTCGCAAGCTAAAAAGGGCAGAAAAACTACTGATAACAAGACTAGTAAAACGAGTCCCTTATGGACAGCATGCGTATTAAATAAATACTTTTTCATAGAAACCTCACTGGTTATTGCTTGGGGGAAACTAGGAAAAGTTTTTGATATTAGCGATGAGGTTTATTTTTATGGGAATGTGTCCGGCTTTTGTTTGCGGCACGTGAATGGGGCAGCCGCTCACGGGCTGCATCATTTGAGTGAGCATTCCTGTCAGAGACGGAGTGCCTGTGCGATTGTTATACGCCCTGATAGCCGATATTTAAAAAAATCGTTTTCCCAGCACGAAGCTTATCAGATGCTCGTATGCGAATTTGTCTGCGGCTATGCTTGGCCTGTAAAAAGTTGGCCTGTAAGCAAACCCTATGTCGAAATTATCTGTGATTTGATAAGAGGTTGGGAAAATTAAACCGAATGAGCCGTGAGTTCTTCTGGCTTCGTAAATTGAGCCATCGCAAACCTCTTCTTTCTTACCGCTCAATCCCGGAGAGCATCCGGTATTCCAATGGTTTAATGCGTAAGAAAGCCCGTAGCCTATCGCAAAATCTCCGATTTTATAGTTGTTTGAAAGACTAATATGTGCTGATGCCATGTTTTCATATTTCGTTCCAGGCATCGTAGCGGCTGCCGCCGGAAATGGCAAGAAAAAATCCATGGCACCGGCAATGCCTAGGTTAATAAACGAATGCTCTGAATAGTAATAATCAAGACCAAATGCCAGTCCCAGAAAACCGGTAGAAGATTTGTTTTTTTCTTCGTCCGGTTTAGTGAAAAAATTATTGATCCAGTATATCGCTATGCGAAAATCCCAGTCGCCTTCTTTGCTGGATTCTTTTGCAATTGCTCCGCAGGGAACAATTAAAACAAAAGCTGCCAAAATACATAGTTTTTTCATTTTCCCCTCCTTTAAGATGTTATGATTCCATAAGTCGCTGAACTTCCGCAAGCTTGGGCGGGTTTAATCCGAGCGGGAACTTGGTGCAAGCAACCGCAGCCAACGCTGATGCGAATCGCACGGTTTTGTCGTCATCATAACCTTGCAACAGCGAATAAATGCAGCCTGCTTTGAACGTGTCGCCTGCACCTAGCGTACTTACCACATCAACTTTGTAGGCGTGAAATTCCTTTACATCGCCGCCTCTGCTGTAATAGGTTGTGCCGCCGCCGCCTGTGAAAATCACGAGCGCGTTGGTGTGTTCGGCGAATTTTTTCAGCAATCTGATTTTGCCGTCTTTCTCATTGGGAGTGTGATATTCCGAGATATGGTCGCGGATATATTCGCCGGAAACTACTACTATGCTTGCGTGTTTCACTACCGCATTATCGGGTTTTTCGTCAATTGTAACATAAGGAATATTGTTTTTGTGGCAATATTCGGCGGCAATGTTGGATTCTTTGCCGAAAAATGCGTCAATCCCTGCGACTTTGGCTGTGCGAATATCGGCTTCAACGGGTGTGTTCCAGCGAACAATCCCCCTTTCCCAGTAATCCGCATGAAAAGACGCGAACGTGGAAAAATTCGTGCGGGTGGCGTTGTCAACCATCACGAATTCGTCCATGCCGTCATAGTCGGGGTTATAATGCAGCGCAGACACATCAACGCCGATTTTCTTGTAGAAGTCGTGCGTTAACTCCTTGGTGTATTTGCCGAGATGGTTGCCGTCCACTTTGACATTGCAGCCGAGCGAAGCTAATACAATCGCCGCTGTGCCTGTTTCGCCACCGGGGAGCGTGTACCGTTCCTTAACTTCGCAGTAATGGTCTGCTTTGGGGAAATCGCCCCGCAGCAAAAAGCCATTGGTTTTGGTAACCATGCCGTATAAATATACTTCGTGATTTTTCATAAAACTCTCCTTGAGTTAAAAAATAAACGCCCGTGTAAACCGCCTGTTGCCCATTTCGCGAACCTCAACAAAATAGTATCCCGCCGAAATTCCCAATAACGAAAAATTCATATCGCCGCTTGATGTGAAACTGCGAACTGTTCTTCCCCTTATGTCAATCAGTCGAACTTGCGATATTGCATTGGGGAATGATGACTTGATATTCAATGTTCTGCCGCGAACCGTTATCATCGGGGCATGATTATTTTGTACGGATTGGGGCAATGAGATAGAAGTTTTCTTTTGTAAATGCGACGGCATATCCACCGTTTGACCGAAAAGACCAGGGAGTTTGCCGGGAGCGGTTGTCCATCCGTTTGCGCTTGTGAAGATTCCGTTTATTGTGCCATCGGCATGGATTTCGTCTATAGTCATGTCTGCGCCGTTTGAGGTTCCTATGCCGATAGTGTCAAGCTGTCCGGGAAGTTCCATACCAACGAACGCAAACAAGCTGTCCAATCGCGGAAGTGTGGGGCTTTCATAATAGTTTCCAAATATGCGTCCGAACTCGCTGCCGCCGGTCGTTATTGACGGATTGAGTGCCGCGCAGGACTTCGCTGTGCCGGTAAGTATTCCCGAACCGTGCCTATCGCTGCCGATAATGCCGCCTGCAATGCCCGCGCCGGTTACCGCGCTAATAGAGTAGCAGTTTTCTACATTGCCCACAGGATTCGTTATCCCCACCACGCCGCCGGCGATTCCATTGGATGTTACCGTACCGGCGGAATAGCAGCCGAATATATTAGTAGTTAATCCGTCGGCCAGAGCGCGTCCGGCAATGCCGCCGACAATATAGTTGCCCGTAACCGCGCCGTCGAAATAACTGTTGACCACAAGACCGTCGTAAAAGCCGCCAACCACGCCGCCTACATAATTGCCAGTCTTATTACTATTGACCTTACTGCCACTGACCGTGCCGGTGGCGTAGCACCCAATCACCCAGCCGCTTGCGGAACTGGGCGGGACATACGTGTTGCCATATTCAAAACTCTCAACCAAGCCCGCGACTATGCCGACATAATCATCAACCCCCGCGCTAACAATTTCCGCACCCTCAATGCCAAGATTTTTTATCGTGCCACCTATAATATGCCCAAACAATCCCGCGCCGGATCTGGGTATGTGCGGCGATGCGTCGGCGGCTGTGCGGTTGATATAAAGGTTTGTAATCTTATGCCCCGCTCCATCAAATAAGCCAGAGAATGGAACGCCGGTTGACGCGCCTTGA
>Ga0099364_10013416_pt1 | contig 10996 bp, 11 predicted proteins | sample TergutTh196P3_FD_73070 | JGI IMG/M metagenome (GOLD analysis project Ga0099364, IMG submission 73070) | Microcerotermes parvus P3 segment gut microbial communities from Pointe-Noire, Republic of the Congo - Th196 P3 | ecosystem: Host-associated > Arthropoda: Insects > Digestive system > Gut ... | reverse complement strand
CGGGGTCTCTGCTCCTGCCGTGTTATTCGGCTAATGTCAATGCCACGGTAACCTCGGCAGGAGCAGAGCCCCTGCCTTACAAGAAATGCTGATATTATCACATGCCGTCTGACCAGTTTCGCAACTGCGAAACTTGAGTTAAATACTCAGCCCTGCCCAGCTTATAGAGGTCATTTCCCTCGCTGTCTATGACGACAACCAGCGGCATGTCCCTGACGATCAGCGTTCTTATCGCCTCTGCGCCCAGATCTTCGTAAGCTAAAACGGCGGAGGACTCCACACAGCGGGACAGCAGAGCGCCTATACCGCCGATCGCGCCAAAATAGACGGAGCCGTACTCTTTCATCGCCGAAACGACGGACGGCCCGCGCAATCCTTTGCCGATCATACCTGTCTGTCCCAGCTTGATCAAAGCGGGGGAGTAGGCGTCCATCCGGTAGCTGGTGGTGGGTCCTGCGGAGCCGATCACCTGCCCCGGCCTCTCCGGTGTAGGACCTACATAATATATGACCGCACCTTCGATAGGCAGCGGCAGATCCCCGCCCGTATCAGCCTGCTTTACAAGGCGCTCATGCGCAGCGTCACGCGCAGTATATATCACCCCGCTGAGTAATACGCTGTCCCCACAGCGCAAAGCCCGGGCCTCTTCACGACTGAGCGGCGCAGAAACTCTAACGGCTCCTGCACTGTTTTTAATTGTGAATTGTGAATTGTGCATTGTTAAACCTCCTCACTGACATGCCTTGCAACATGACAGTTGATATTGACCGCCACAGGCAACCCGGCGATATGAGTAGGCATTACCTCGATTTTTACCGCCAGAGCGGTAGTGCGTCCCCCAAAGCCCTGCGGGCCGATACCGAGCGCATTGACGGACTCAAGCAAATCGTCTTCCAGCGCGGCGTAGAACGGGTCGCAATGATTATCATCCAAAGGGCGGAGCAGGGATTTTTTTGCAAGCAGTGCCGCTTTGTCAAATGTTCCGCCCAACCCCACACCGACTACTACAGGCGGGCAGGGGTTAGACCCCGCCTCCTCGACAGCGCCCAAAACAAAAGCCTTGACGCCGTTAATACCGGCGGAAGGCGGGAGCATTGATATTTTACTCATGTTCTCGCTGCCAAAGCCCTTGGGAGCAACGGTGATCCTGAGGCGGGCGCCCGGAACGATATCATAATGGATCATGGCGGGGGTGTTATCCTTTGTGTTGACGCGGCGGAACGGGTCGGCCACCAGCGATGCGCGAAGATACCCGTCCCGATACCCCATACGCACCCCCTCGTGTATTGCTTCGCTCAAATCACCCGACACATGCACATCCTGCCCGATCTCAACAAAAACAAGCGCGGCGCCCGTGTCCTGACAGATGGGGACGCCCTCACGTGAGGCGAGCTCATAGTTTTCTATGATGCATTCCAGCACCTCTCTTGCCGGCTGCCAATCCTCGCGGGTTTGGCAGTCTTTAATGCGCTCACGCACGTCGCCGGGTAAATCGTAATTGGCCGAAATACACATCCTGCGTACCGCGTCAGTAATCAACTCCGCTTCGATCTTTCTCATAGTATTAGTGTCCTCACATTCATGTAGATATTATAAGTTGGATACAAATCTGAAAAACCTGAGAGGACCGTCATCAGTCCCCTCAGGTTTTCGTTCGGTGCTTTAACGGCGTTTCACGCAATGTCCGTGACTGTTGTTGCGCAGCTATTACAGACTTGTTCTTATCTGCTTGATCGCAGTGATATATAGGTCGAGCCGCGCTTCCTCCAGTTCGCCGATCAGGGCAGCGAAAGGGGACAGATCGTCCTCACAGGCGTAGGATTCCAGTGCTGCAAAGTATTCAAGGCGATGCCCCACAGGGATAGAAACAGGCAGATACCCCGCTGCCGCAAGCTGATAGTTCATTATCAACCTGGATGTGCGCCCGTTACCGTCAACAAAGGGATGGATTTTCACAAATTCCGCGTGTGTCCATGCGGCATACTCTATCGGGTGCATTCTCTGACAGTTTACATCCATATCGGCGTAGAAAAAACCCAGTTGACGGAATGCTTCATCCGGGGGCGGCGGCGTATGCCTCGCGCCCGTTATGTACACGTTGACACTCCGATAAATCCCGCCTGTCAAAATGTTTTCCATAAGGATGGCATGGATGTCTTTCACGATGTTCTTATCAAGCGCTTTGCCCTCAGCGACGCACCGGGACACATAGCCGAACGCCTTGTTGTGGTTGACAATCTCGTAAATCTCACGCAGGTTCTTTCCGCCCGGAGATATGGAGTCCTCTAAGAGCAGCTTTGTTTCCATCAGAGAAAGGGTATTGCCTTCGATAGCCGTGGAGTTATGAGTATACTCCACGCGGAAAGCCGCTTCGTAGTTTTGCGTGACTGTTTCGGGTATCAGATACTTATGTTCCTGATAATACGAGAGTTTTCGCTCCAACGTCGCATAGTTCATTTGCCGCATCTCCTTTCCGAAGAGCAAGCCCATTGTACCGCAAACCGGCGGCTTATTCAAGAACTACCAACAAAAAAAGAGTTCTATTGTAATATGCGCAGAAAAATGATATATTGTCGTGGAGCTAAGGGACCAAATAAAATAGCGCGGGGGGTTGAGCTATGATAGTATTAAAAAACGCGACCGTATTTAACGGCGCCGGAGCGCAGCCTCTTTCAAACGCGACTGTTGTGATCAGTGGTGAGCGGATCGAAGCCGTCGGTGAGGGAGTCATGGCGCCGGATGGCGCTGACATTGTTATTGATGTGAAAGGGAAAACTGTTTTGCCGGGGCTTATTGACGCCCATGTCCATTTCGGAGGTACGGAGGGTTTTGATTATCCCGGGATCGGCAGCAGGCTTGAGACTTACAATTACCTGAAGTCCGCAGCACAGGCGCTGAAGTGGGGAGTCACAACGATCCGCAGCGCCGGGGACTACACCCCCGACATACTCCGGTTCAGGGATGAGGTCAAGAGCGGACTGCATATATCCCCGCGTATAGTTGCCGCCGGAAAAATGATTCAGGCTCGGGGCGGGCATCCGCTTAACACGGTTTTTGGCGGAAGTGAAGCGATCGCCGGCGGCGTCTGTGTGCTTGTAGATGAAAGCACCGATCTTGAAAAAGAGGTCAGATTGCTGTGCGATGCCGGGGCGGACTGGATTAAAACCTTTATTTCAGAGGTCAATAAGCTGGACTACCCTACACGCGTTCCGAGGATACCACCGGAAAAGCTGAAGCAAATTGTTGATTTGGCACACAGGTTCGGCAAACCCTGCATGATACATGTAGACAATGTAAGCCAGATGCGTGAGGCGGCGCAAGCCGGGGCTGACAGCATTGAGCACACTCTTTCGGTCGGCGCGACTGATACCGAGATAGACGACGGTCTTATAGAGATGCTCCTGAAGAAAGATATCTGTGTCGTCCCAACGGTGTTTTCCGTCAAGCGCCATGAAAACCCGGATGCCGGTTTGCCGATGGTATATGAGACGCTGCTCGGGCAGATAAACAAACTGATCCGCGCCGGCGTCAGGATCGGCGTCGGCACCGACTCCGCCATTCCTTTTTTGCCGATAGGGGAAAGCTTGCACGACGAATTTTCGGAGCTTGTGCTCTGCGGCATGACCCCTGCGGAGGCAATTTCAAACGCCACGCGCGGCAACGCAAAACTGCTGCGGAAAGACAATGAGATCGGAGCGGTTTTGCCGGGGTATTATGCGGATATTCTCATAGTGGACGGAGACCCGCTGAGCGACGTAAAACATACAAAAAGAGTCAAATACGTAATTGCGAACGGACGTTTGATCTGAACATAATATTTAACAATAATCAGGGGGCTGTTGAAATATTCAATTTCAACAGCCCCTTTTGTTTTGGTTTTACATTACTCCTCAGCTATGATATACTGCTTTCATAAAAAACGTCAGGGGGTGATTTTTGTGAAGAAGTCGTTACCCATAGGCCATGAGTTTTTTGACGTATTGATATCCAAAGGCTTATACTATGTGGACAAGACCTTGCTCATAAAAGAAATTATAGATGTGAGCAGCGCCGTTACCCTCGTCACTCGGCCGCGGCGTTTTGGAAAAACCTTGAACATGTCCACGCTGGAGTGCTTTTTTGATATTACGAGCGACAACCGCAAGCTGTTTGAAGGTCTGCAAATCATGGAGCACGCTGATATCGTGGAGCGGTATATGAACAAGGTCCCGGTCGTGTTCATAACATTGAAGGATGTCGAGGAATCTACTTACAAAGATTCGCTGTTCGCGCTCAAAGATATGATGGCAAGGGTATACTCCCGTCACAGATACCTGCTGGAAAGCGATAAACTCACTGCTTACCAGAAGGCGCGTTTTGACAAGGTATTATCAGGAAAACTGACAGAAGCGGAAATAAAGGCGTCGCTTATAAGCCTTACGGAATATTTATACACTCATCACAGCGAAAAGAGAGTGATCCTGCTAATCGACGAATACGACGCTCCCATCAACAATGCGGAGCTTAACGGGTTTCATGCCCAAATGATCAAGTTCATGCGGGGATTTTTAGGCAAATCCATGAAATCTAACAGATTCCTTGAGTTTGCCGTTATCACGGGAGTACAACGGATAGCTAAGGAAGGTCTTTTCAGTGAGCTGAACAACCTGCTCGTATGCGGCATTCCGGACGACCAATACGCCGAATGTTTCGGTTTTACTAAAAACGAAGTCGAGGCCGCTTGCGAATACTATAACAGAAAAGATAGTATAGCCGAGATAGAAAAATACTACGACGGGTATCGTTTTGGCCAAAAAAGCCTCTTTAATCCTTGGAGCATAGTGAATTACCTGCACTTCGGAAAGCTGGAATCATATTGGGTAAACACCGGCTCACTGTCCATATTGGAAAACATCTTCATCAAAGGCACAGTCTCATTAAAGTCCGCAATGGAAAGTCTGCTCATGGACATGCCCATAAAAATGAAGTTGGATCAGCACATAACCTACCCCATCAACTACAGCGATACAGACCTTTTCTGGACACTTCTCTTTAATGCCGGATACATTAAGCATCGGAAAGGAGTGCCGGTGGGAGATTTCAAATCGTTTGAGGCGGAGCTTGTCAATTTGGAAGTAAAAGAGTCTTTTAAGCAATGTATAGAACGCTGGATGCAGCGCCAGCCGCATGGGTTTTCCAACGCCCTTAACGAGTTCCTGGAAGCGCTTTTGGGCGGAAATCCGGAGCGCATACAGTCCGCGCTCAACGAGAAGCTGCTGCGTAGTCTAAGCTATCACGATATGATCAGGGAAAACAGCTTCCACATGTTTATACTGGGCATGCTCCAAGCCACAGGCGACGAGTACCTCATCCGCTCCAATCGGGAATCCGGTCATGGCAGGGCGGATTGCATCATGCGCCCATTGAGCGACCGGGGTGGGACGGATGTTTCCCGCGCTGCGGTGGTGATGGAGTTTAAGCTCGTAAAGCCCGAAAAAGGCGTCCGACTGACAGCGGCTGCCGTCGCAAGAGAAGCTGCCGCAGCCTTGATACAGATAGAAGAAAAAGGTTACGACGGAGAGCTTGCGGCAGAAGGGTATAAGACGGTATATAAATACGGCATCGCCTTTGGCGGAAAGTTTTGCGTCGTCAATATGTGAGCGTCACGTTTGCGTCGGCGGCTATACGGGCGATACGAAAGAATTACCGTACTTCGACAATCATTGGAGCTGCGTCTGTCAATATTGAACTACTTCAACCTGAAGCAATAGCCTTCACCATGTTTGAAGGTGATCATGTAGCCGCTGCCTTCCAGCTTTTTGCGCAGGGAGGATATTTGGACCCTGAGCGACCCCGTATTGTCGTTTAGCGGCGCTTTCCACACCTTCTCATAGACAAGCCCCGCGCTTAGTAACTTACCTTCGTTTAAGACGAACAGATATAAAAGCGAGAACTCCTTAGGCTTTAGGAGCAGGTCTTCGCCGTCTAAAAACGCCTGGGAAGCAACGGGATCGATCGTCAGATTGCCTTTTACTACAGTTTTCACCGGGCTTTGAGCCATGCCGCGACGCCGCATGGCCGCCGCGACCCGATGGGTAAGTTCGTCTACCATGAACGGCTTTGTTAAATAATCATCGCCGCCGAGCGCCAGTCCGCGCAGTTTATCCTTATGCTCGCCCCGGGAGGTGAGGAATATTATATGCGCGTCGGTCATGTCCCTGATCTCGGCGCAGAAGTCCATACCGTCGCCGTCCGGCATCATGATGTCAAGCAAAATGACGTCCGGGGAAACCTGATCAAGATGCTCCCGCGCGCCGGCAAGCGTAAGCGCCGAATATACCTCATAGCCTTCGCTTTCAAGAACGCGGCGGTTGAGTTCGTTTAGTTTATTATTATCCTCCACGAGCAAAACGGCTTTGCGCAAAACCTCTCCGCTGTTTTGCGCGGAGCCGTTTTGCAATTGAGAATTATTTTCCATTTTCATGCTCCATTGTCAATTATCGGAATCGTGAACCAAACCGTCGTGCCTTTGCCGGCATCGCTCACGATTCCGATCTCCCCGTCGTGGGCTTCGACTATCTCCTTGCAAATCGGCAGACCCAGCCCCAGGCCGCCCCCACCGGTCACGCCGCGCTCAAAAACGCGATGCAAAAGTTCCGGAGCAATACCAACTCCTGTGTCGGTAACCGTAACTTTTACAAATTGAGAACTGAGAATTGAGAATTGAGAATTACTAATCGTTTCAGCCTTTATCGTAATCGTATCCCCCGTCTTATCATTCTCAATTACTCGCGCGCAGCTGCAGGCGGCGCGCGAGTTTTGCAGCAGGTTGAACAATACTTGCGTTACCTCGCTTGCGCGGGCGTATACGTCCGGCAGATCATCGGGCAAGCGCAGTGTGAGGCTAATGTTATTTCGCTTTAGAATGGGCTTGTACAAACGCGCCGTGTTTTCCACGAGTTTGCTGAGATCGATCCTCGTTTTGCGCAATTCATTCTCTTTCTCGCGGGTATGGTTTAAAAGCTCTTCCATCAGCCATTTGATGCGCTGCGTTTCCTCCGTGATGGTGTCTAAGTCTTTTGCGATCTGCTCGTCAGTGTACTTGCGCCGCAGCTCTTTCGCGACAAGCTCGGAGTATCCGGACAGTACGGCCAGGGGCGTCATGGTTTCGTGGGTGACGGTCGCTATCAGCTCGCTTCTCATGCGGTTTGCTCTGTCGAGCGCGGCATTTTCGTCGGTCAGACGGCGTTCATTTTCTTCTTTCAGACTTTTCTCGCGCGTTGTGCGCAAGGTCACCCAAATCAGCGAATATACCATGAGTGAAATGCCAAAGAGCGCGGCTATCTGGATCATAAAGTCCGCGAAATCGTAAGGCGATCTTCTGTAAGTGACAAAAAGCAGCGTATTGAGCGCGTAAAACACGGCGGGGACTATCCATAAAAACCGCCAGAGCGTACTCTCCACATCATATAGCTTTTGCAAAACCCGCCAGATAAACCAAAGCATGAGGGGGAATATGAAAGCCAGGAGCGCCAGATGGACCATGTTGTAATGGAAGCCAAAAGAAACGATCGGCTCATTCGGGAACAGGAGCGGCGTCGAAACGAGTGATATGGACGCCGCGAAATCCGCGATATGCTTAACAAATAACGCCATGAACAGGATCTGTGTAAAATTGATTTTAACGATCCACCCCAACAGCGCGAGGATCAGGCATATGTAAGCGATATCGTGAGGCAACTGTACCTTTCTCAGTGTTTCCGGCGGCAGCGAATATGTCAGCAAAATAACAGACAGGGCCTGCAGCGCCACCGCCGCAGCCATAACAGACAGGGCGTGCAGGCGCCCGTAACGCAGATGATTCCACGCAAGCGCCATGCCAAGGACAAAATACGGAAAGCTATTTAGAAATAACCCTAAAGCCATTATAGGTATATCCGTTTGCGCCACCTCCCTGAATGTAACTGTTCACGCCCAGCCGGGGAAGGCGTATGAGTATCACCGAAAGTATGCCGCGTTCATTTGTTCATGCCCGTCGTTTTGGCGGACGGTTTGAAAGTTTCGCGTATATTCATTTGCTTGACCGTATGCTTGACGGTGTTGACTTCTGTGAAGAAATCATCAAGAGAGATCTCCTCCCTCGCGGGCTTTTCGACGGCGGTGAGCTTTTTATCGTCTTGCGCGCCGTCAAAGGACAGTTCTTCAATATCCATAAGATCTATAAACGACCTACCTAAGTCCTCCGGCTGTATCCTGCTTTCAGTCCCGTAGTTCGCCTGTTTTGCAATGCGGAAATCATCGGCAAAAATAAACATAGAGCTGAGCGATCTGTCGTACTGTGTCATAGACGCGGCATTTTTCTTTTCCATTTCCTCGAGCATCTTATACCCGAGGAATATCTCGTGGTTTTTCTCACTCTGCTCACGGCCGGCGAAGGGGAGGACGCCTTCGAGAGGCTCTCGCTGCGCCTGGTTGGCGTTTGAGTAGGACGGGTCGGTGAGTCTGGCAGCGACCGAATCCAGCAGCCCTCCGAGCGTTCTCACGCCCACCGTAGTTCCGTGAAAATGCTCCCACTCACGAGACGTGTGGTAATCCTCGAGATATGCATCACCCTGCATCGTGCTGTTATGCGCATTTACGGCATCCCGGCAAAACGCAAGCGAGATGTATTCGTTGGCGAATGATACGTCGTCGAGAAGATTGGCAGGGCTCATCATGACATCGTTTAAATACTCCGTCATGCCCACCCACTCTTTGCCGATAGTTTTCTCATTCCCGCTGAAAATGATGTTGCAAAAATCCTTACCCATCTGCTCTTTTAAAGCCATATGATCCGGATGCTGCGAAAAGACGACATCAAGCCCATGACCTTGCTTTATCATATAAAGGCGCGCCATCGTCAGCCGGGTGTACGGGTCCTCGAGATCGTTCAGCCCGCTTGTGTGGTCCGAAGCGAACTGACTGTTGTCGGTTCTGTCGCCGAAAAATGCCCGCATATCGTTTTCCGTCACCTCGGGGCCTTTCAAATTATCTATTGCCGTGAGCATGTATGCCTGTATATCACCCCTCTCCTCGGGGGTTTTGGAGTTTTCCTCAAGGTATTGATCTAAGATATGTGTTCCTGACATTTCCGTTTCCTCCGTTTATCTATAGCGCGTACGATGCCTCGCACCTCAAAGCACAGCGTAGGCGGGAGCGCGAAGTGAGTTGGATGAGATACAGGCCTGATTGCGATTACTTCGTTTTTACAGGATCGGACTTTTTCGGCCTGAAGACGTCGCGTGCCTGAGCCTGTTTGTGGGTTTCCTTGACTATCTGCATTATATATGTATATACGCAGATATTGTCTTCTTAGCTCAAATCTATACAGGGAATCAAATCAGGATTCGTCAAGCTGAAGCTCTATATCACGTTTTCCGTGAAGAACGCGATATATCTTGACTCGTCCATTGCTTTCTTCTACTTGATAGAATATAAGATAATCATACTTGATCACAGCTCTGCGGTATTTCGGATTTGGCCCATATCGGCTGTAGATATATGGCGTACTCTCGACTTGATTACAGAATTTTTCAAAACTTTCCCTGAACCTCTTTGGCGGGTTTACTCCGAATTCGGACAAGTACTCGCGTATTTCCCTCAGATCATCTCTTGCCAGCTTCAGAACTATAGGTTTCATACTTTCACCGAATCCCAGATATCCCACTGGCTAAATAGCTCATCGACGTCGATCCATTCATCAGGATTATCGGATACTGCCTCCGCTTCAGCCAGTTTCTCTTTTACAAAAAGTATATGCAAAAATTCTTGATACTTCTCAAAATCGTCATACGATATCAATACAGCCTCGCTTTTGCCATTGTTCGTAATGATCACATGATCGCGATTTTTGATAATTTGGGCGAGTTCCGGATAATTATTCCGCAAGTCGCGAACAGCCTTAACGTGAGTCGTGTACATAGTAAGTTGCACCTCCGTTTCCTTGTGATACATATTGTATCACGCATGAATGTAAAAATCAATGAGATAAATGGGGATTAGGGATTAGGGACTAGGGATTAGGGACTAGGGGTTAGTAGAAAGAGTAAAAACCCCGTTTTGCGGTAAAATCTACTTTAATCTTTTAATTAAAGTTTCAACACTGTCGACTAATCCCTAGCCCCTAATCCCTGATCCCTCTCAAGTTTCGCATCTGCGAAACTTGAGTTATGCATTAAAAAAACGTGACTTCGCCGGTTGTTATGTCGTAATACGCGCCGATCACCGTTGCGCCTGTTTCTGTTACGGTTTGGTTTGCCCTGATTTTCGCGCAAACGGCTTCGATGTTTGAGTATATGGCTTCTTGCAAGGTTTCGCCGCCGGTTATCGCGGCGTCTATTTCGTCTATCACATGCTGCAGGTTTTCCGGAAAATGACCGCCGCTTAAAGCTCCGCTCACCGCCCCGCACATACTGTGCCCGACGACGACTACAAGCGGAGAGTGTAAGTGTTCGACTGCGTACTCTATTGAGCCGAGCGAGGCGTAGTCGGCTATGTTTCCGGCGTTCCTTATTACGAAAATATCCCCGAGTTTCTGGTCGAAGAATATCTCGGGCGCGACGCGGGAATCGGCGCATGTGACGATAACCGCAAAAGGCTTCTGCCCGTCCGACAGTATTTCCCGGTCTTCCGTATTCGTAGTTCGCGCCATACCCCGGTCTTCGACAAAGCGCCTGTTGCCCTCCTCAAGAAACCGCAGCGCCTCGCCCATGCCTAAAATCTGTTCTCCGGGCTGATGCACACGGACATTTTCGGAACCCGAAGGCGCGCCGCCGTCAGTGCCGCACGCCGCCGCCGTCAGCAGCAAAACCACTATTACTATCAGCAATACGATTCGTTTCATTTTATCTTCTTCCTTTCACAGACGTTGTCATTGCGCCGACGCCGGTGCTGTTCGTGTTGTTTTTCGCGGTGGGGGTGCTTTTCGTGATTTTGGGGTGTGCGGCGGCTTCTGCGGCGGATTTTTGCTTATCGCTCC
>Ga0099364_10013415_pt1 | contig 10997 bp, 14 predicted proteins | sample TergutTh196P3_FD_73070 | JGI IMG/M metagenome (GOLD analysis project Ga0099364, IMG submission 73070) | Microcerotermes parvus P3 segment gut microbial communities from Pointe-Noire, Republic of the Congo - Th196 P3 | ecosystem: Host-associated > Arthropoda: Insects > Digestive system > Gut ... | reverse complement strand
TCGCCTTTGTCGTTCTTGACCAGAAGGCATTTGTTTACGGCGCGTTTCCGAACTAGAAAGGATGTTTGATTTATGTCGAATAGAACATTTGAATTTTCAGGTGAGAGGTATAAGGAAGTTGCGTTATTGGTGCGTCAAATCGCAATTGTTTGTGAAAATTTGACGAAATCCGATGATGCGAATCGGCGCGCGTCCGGAAACATGCTCACGCCGATTGTTAATCAGCTGGCGGAAGATCTTCACGTCGGGGAGGTAGCCTGTGGGAAAAAGTGAATATTATCTTGAATTTCAGATTGAAAAGGGTATTCGTCTTGAATCCACGCTCGGCGCTCTCGATATGGTTCTTCAATGGATGCTGAAGACTGAAAAACATCGGGAATCAGCGGAGTTAATGCTGGGTTTCGTTGACGATTTGAAAACTCAAATCCCGGATATTTTTGGTTCTTTCCCCTAATCGTAAGATTTAATTTCAACACCGTGGAAATCGGTTGTGCAGAAATCTGCACAACCGATTTCAGGAAAAAATCTCATAAAACCCGCATGGATAGCGGAGATTTCGATATTTCAGCCTGCGTTCGGAGTACCCGGCAAATGAAGCCGCCGCGCGGGAAGTGATTTACGCGATTTCGGCTGGAACTTTTCTTTTGATGGCGGCGGATATGTTAGTGAATATGCCTATAAGAACCATGATCAAAACGATTATGCCGCAGAAAACAGCGATCTTGGGAGGGGCTAGACAGCACATGACAAGTAATCCAATTGCCGTAATAAAGCTGGCGTGTCGGAGGAGGCCTGTGCGCGGCGCGGTTTCTGAGAAGTTTGTTTTGCGGGCTTTTCTTTTGACGGCGGCTATTATGCTGGCGCATAGCCCTGCGAGAGCCATGAGTGTAGCAATCGTGGCGAAAAGAAGAGAAAGCAAGGGGCTGCCAACCAGAAAACTTGCAATCATTAGCCCGAAAAAAATAAGTATTCGCATTTTCAAAGCATAACGCGGGAATCGAACGATGGCAAGAATACAGCGTCTTTTAACGTCTCTATTCGTAATGGCCGCGACAATGCAATATTTCTATTACTCCGTCGCCGCGCAAGCGGTAGATTAAGCGGTTGCCGTCGTCAATTCGCCGCGACCACCAGCCGGAAAGCTCGCCGCGCAACGGTTCCGGCTTTCCGATCCCTTCGTGACCGTTTCGCTTAATGTCATTAATGAGCAGATTTATTTTTTTCAGCGTTTTCTTGTCTTGTGATTGCCAGTAAAGATAATCAATCCAGCCATGTTCCTGAAAATCAATCATTTTCCATGGCCTCTAATTCTTCCCATGTTTTACTGACGATGTTTTGACCGGCGTCCATATCTCTGGCACGGCGGACCAGTTCGGCTTGTGTTGCCCTGTTGAAAAACGGGTCTTTCGCGTAAAGCTCCGCATCGAAGCCATTACAAGCGCCGTCAATTTCGTCTACCCTGATATTGATTGCTGGTTGTGCCATAATTCCCCCTCCCCTGCGCTTTCTGAATACTCCGTAAAATATTACCACGATTCAGACGCTACCAAACATTTAAAGACGTTACTTGACAACCGCCGATACTGTTATACGATTAATACGCGCTGGATAGCAGCGCCGGGTTTAGCGACCCGGAATAAACACTGGCGGACACGACCGCCAACCGATAATCAGGCGGTTTTTTTGTGTCTGCACGTCATGGTGTAGCTCTTTATGGGTGTACCGTGCGGGAAGCCGCAAGGCTTGCCGGTTCCAGTGTTCCGGTTCGCTAACCTGTACGGTATGCCCGCCTCTTTAGCGAGGGGCGGGTACAATGAAACCCATTACATCGGAGATACACATGAGTAAGAAACCAAAGAACCAACCCGTTACACACCACGAAACCGAACCGACCAACCCTGAAACCGTTGGTTGCGATTAAAGTAGATGATCTGATTGCAGTCAGAAATGTTCACTTTGCGCTTGAGGCGCTTATTGCTCTTTTGCTTGAACCCGCCGTTGGCACTTATTCGGATGTTGGTTGTATCCTGACCCCTATCGAGGAGCGATTGGCCGCCGCAATCAGGGATTTTCCGGAGTAACTGCCACCAAGGGGCGGATACCTCCGGGCGTCCGCCTCGACCTTCCCGTAAAGCCCACAGCGGCGCTTATTCCAGAAATCCATATCGAACCCTGTCCGGAATGACGAACGCGCCCACAGCGGCCACGTCCAAAACTTTCAAGCGACGTCATTTTGTTGGTATTTCTGTTGGTAGATTGATTTTATTTGAATGTTAAGTTATTCATATTCAATGGTTTATAGCTACACTTTAGAGGCAACGGCACCGCTCAACTGCTCGACCTTGACACCGAAAACAAGGCGCGTGGTTCGCTGTCGCATTTCTACGGCGAACGCACGCCAAAGGTAAACATCCACACGCCCGCCGGACTTGACGCCTTTGTTGACTACATCTCCGAAGGCGCACCCGTCATCATAGCCGACATGGGCGCGGGAGCCGGTCAGATCACCGCCGACTGGTTTGACAACATGTACCCGTCCGTAGCCGAAGCGGGCATTGTCTTTACCGCCATCGGCGTCATCACCAGCGACCCGGCCAGCGTTGAAAGCGTACTCGGCTGGGCGGCGCGGCTTCAAAACCGCGTCAGCTACCTGATTATCGAAAACGCTACCACACAGCATACGGATTTCAGCTACTGGAACGACAGCCGCGAAGCCCGACAGTTCCGCGAAGTCTTTCATCCCGCCGTAATCCGTATGGATTTCCGATTGTCCGAACTTGAAAACGCCACTCGAAACTATGGCGTCACCCTCGGCGACGTAGCAAACAGAAACGTTGACGCGCCTGAACTGCGCAAGGCGTCGCTTGTAATGCGCGCCCAGAGCTACCGCCGCCGCCTGTTTGCCGAATTTGACAAAGTAAAGGAGTTATTGCTGACATGAAAGAAACCAAAGAACCAGACCTTATAGAAAAGATTGCAAAAGGCTTGCCGCTTAATATACGCGCGGAGTTTTTGAACGAACTGCGCTATTTGCGTTCTTTGCCGGAAAACGACGAGATGCTGCGCATCCTTCGCGTCATGATGTTTCTGACAAGCCTGACCGAGCAGATTCCAATGCGGATACTGACCGAACGGGAGAAACTGGAATCGGCCTGTAGCGCGATTATCACTACGGCCAAACAACTGGAAACAACCGGAAGCGAGTATTACAAACAGCTTGATAAGCGGTTAACACAGCTTCCCGCGGATATAACAAAGGGCGTCAATCCGCGAGTGACCGTCGAACTCATAAACGGCAGTCTCAAAAAGCAGTTTGACTTGTCCACCATTCCCATTGTTGCCAAAGAGCTTGCCGCCAACGCCGAGACGATACGGACGGCTACGAATGAATACGCGCGCGCCACGGAGGAATTGAGCGGTTCATGGCGGGCGGCGGCGGATAAGTCGCGCGGTGCGATCCGTGAAATAAACAAAGCGGTTTCCGAAGCGGTTCAAACCTCTGAAAAAGCTGCAAAGACATTCACCCGGACTTTCCGCAAAACCTACCACTGGATGCTGGGAGTCATTGCCGCCGGCGCGTTGCTGTCCGGAATCATGATCGGAATACTGATTTTCGATCATCTCCGGCCACGCGAGAGAACCGTCTACGAAATCCCGCTTGAATTGCTGATGCTGATGCTGATGGAGTCAAGGCAAAGAGAGCGGGAACTACAGAACCCCAAACCAAAGCAGGAAGCGAAGCCCGCTTCACAGCAAGAATCCATGCGCTTACCGGCGGCACTGGAACCACTGCAAGACCTGAACATCTGGAAACTTGGGAGATAACTTATGCTGACCATCCGAGCCATGTCTGACGGCGCGGGATATTCCTCGCGGCATCTCCAGCATAACGACTACTACGCCGAAAACGAGCGCGTCGTCGGGCAGTGGTTCGGACACGGCGCAACCATGCTTGGTTTAGATTGAGCCGTCAAACACGAAGATTTTGAAGCCTTGCGGCAGGGTTTTCATCCCCACAGGGAAAATATTCCTACGCCAGCGTCACAGCGCCGACCGTATCGCCAAAGATGAACACTAGCGTCGTTTGTTACTCATTTCCGTCATTGTATTGATATCGGATATTCTCCGGTTTCGAACCGATAGCCCATGTCGCGGATGGTTTTGATGAAAACGGGCGCGCCGGGATCGCGCTCGATCTTGCCGCGTAGCGTGTTGACGCAGCGGTCAACGCTGCGCGAAGTAACAAGAATATCGCGTCCCCAGACTCGCCTGAGAATCTCATCACGAGTAAGCGCGCATCCGGCGCGTTTGGCAAATAGCGCCAGCAATCCGAATTCCCTGGGCGTCAGCAGGATTTCCTTTCCTTCCCGAAACAGTTGCCGGGAATCCATTTTCAGCGTGAAGTCGCCAAAACGAAATTCGCCCGAATCCGTTTTCCGGAGGCGGCGCAGGAAAGCATTGACTCTCGCCAGAAGTTCCTGAATGTTGAAAGGTTTGGTGACGTAATCGTCCGCGCCAAGATTCAATCCAAGTATGATGTCCTGTTCCTGTCCCTTGGCGGTCAGCATGATGATCGGCATTTCAAAACCTTCCGCCCGGATCAGACGGCAGATTTCATAGCCATTGATTTTCGGCAGCATTACGTCGAGTACAATAAGATCGGGTTTCGCCTCAAACGCCGTTTTGAGGCCGGCTTCTCCGTCCGCCGCGGCCAGGACGCAGTATCCCTTAAAAGCGAAATTGTCCTTCAGACCCCGTAACATGGCGGGATCGTCTTCAATAATCAGAATTGTTTCCTGACAGGAATCATCCATAATCACCTGATGGAGACATTTACCGTAAAGACAAATTTGTCTTTCATCTGTCCGTCAAAGGGTCGGTGTACTCCAACGCTTACCGATGGGGTATATCCCAGGAAATTGAATGTACGAACGCCCGAGTTCAGGATATCTTCAAATTTCAATTCCGCGCCTAAAACTCGCTGGTAGTCGGCGGATCCTTCGCCTGATTGCCAAACGGCCGCGACTTCGTAATAGAGGTGGAGAACGCGGCCATAATCGGCCCGCAGCGCTCGCATCCTGTTGCCAATCCGATAGTAATCGGGCAAAGCCGGCTGCTGGACACGGTTCAATTCCAGTCCCGCCGGCACGAGTGAATTTTGCCCGCCGAGGCGAAACGCGTCCAACGCGGTATAATTACCTTGCATGCGACCTTCTTCCGCGCTCAGGACAAATGGACCCAAGGGCGTTCTCACGCGCAATCCGGCCTTGAGCCTGAAGAGGTTCCAGTTGTTATTCACGCCGTCCTCCGCGCCTGTTTTCGTGACGCCAAGGGCGCCCTGAATAGTTGTGAAGAGACCGGCGCCCCAGCGTTCGCCGCTGGAGCGCTGAACGGCAAAGTCCGCCGTTGCCCCCGCGAGAAAGCGATTGGCGTCCTCCATGCCCGGATCAACGTTTTTAACGGATTCCCACGCCGCAAATGGCTTGAATCGCGCCGGCGACATCCCCAAATGCCGCCACGTGAAGGCCAGTTCCGCTCCGCGCCTTTGCCTGTCGAAACCGGAAATGGGCGCGAATTTTTGATCACCGGGTTTTTCCAGGCTGGAAAACGCGTGCAGACCGGGAGCAAAACGCCATCCCCGGTACTCCACGCCAAATCCCGCGCCCCTTGATCCCCTGGCGGTGTCGCCATCGGGAACAAAGGGAAACGCCGCAACGGCGTACCAGTTCAGGCGGTTCAGTACGTCCGCGCCGCCCCATCCCAACTGCATCGAGTTGACGGATGGGCCATAAAAAAAGCCCAACCGCGCCCCGCCTCTGTGTGAGTTCCATACGGAGTAGTCCTCAGCCACAAAAGGCGCGTCGTCCGGCGGCGGAAGGAGACTTGACGCGTCGGGGAGGCTCATTACGGCGCCTCGCGTCAACACGTTTACCGGGATTTGCAGGGGCGCAAATTCCGGCAATGGCGGCGCAAGATCAATCCTGCGTATTTCACAGCCTGTTGCCGTTAACCGGACATAGTAAACGGCCTTGCCGTCAGGCGTGGGCGCGGGCTGCCAGGCCGCTGAAAGCGTGTTGGTTATCTGCTGTTCCCCGCCGTCCGGCAGTCTTTTTACTATGTTCCAGACGCCGCCGGTATCTTTCCATATAAAATCGCCGCTTTCGATAAAATCGCCGCTTTCGGTTATTACGGGAGCGCTTGCGAGTTTAACGCTGTTTGTTTCCAGATCGACAACCCGGAACGTCGGCTTCAGCATTCCTTCGCCATCGGGAACCCTCATTTCAAACGTTACATGGTTATTGCCTGTCCACCATGCGCGCCTCGGCATTATGCCGTTGCGTCTCTGAATGATTTTGATCACCTTCGGCTCGGTAAATTCAGGCTCGCGGTCGGCGACATCGTCCTGATACGGAGCTTTTCGTCTTGAAATCTCCTTTTTATCCGGCGGCGCATTGAGGTCCCAAATCCGAATACCGGGATTTTGGGGAGTTAAAACCCTTGCCATTAACCTGGAGCCGTCAGGGCTTAATGCCAGGTCTCTTATTTCGCCGTTAAAACGGGCGATAAGCACGCCTTCGCGGATTGACTCATCGGCTTTCGCCAATTGCTCCAGGGCTACGGCGTCGTGAGTGATTTCAGCCCTCCAACGGTCATAGCTGTCTACCGGGTCCGTTCCGAAAATCGCCCTGAAAGAATCTCTGTAAGACCTGGACGCCAATTGCCTCCAGAATTTTTTGAAGATGTCAGGGTCGTGGGCGTTTTGCCGCTCCAGCCATTCCAAGTAGGCGCTTCCAAGGATGTAGGCCATGGACCCGCCGCGAAAGCCGCCGCTTCTCGAAGCCGTACCATAGTCCGGCAGTTTGCCCTGCAATGCCCACTGGCGGATGACGGCCGCCCGGTACGCGCTGTGCGGTCTGCCTGACCCCGTGATGCGGCCTTCCAGCATCGTGGCGTAGCCCTCAATAATGAATCTTGGGGCTTTGCTGCTTACGGGATTAGGCTTGCCGTTTTGTGGACGTCCCAGATGGTGCAGGTGTACAAGTTCATGCGTAACAAGCAGATCAACCCAGTTGTTGTAGTGACCGATTCCCGAATCAGGCTCCGGCGGCGTTTTCCAAAGCAATATCAGAGGCCTTCGCAACCGGGGAGCGGTCGCTCCATTGGCTTCCATAACGGGATCCTGTATCAAAACATCGGTCGGTCCCTTCGCCTCGAAACCCACCCACTCGACCACCGTGGCGTGGATCCCCTCGATTTTTGAAGCAACTTCCAGGGCAAAAGCCTCGAAATCGCCCTTTGGGTTGGCCGGGTAATGGATGTGATAGTTGGGCGTTTTAATGGTTTTCCAATGAGCGTCCGGGGATTGGACGCGCTCCGATCCAAAGGCGGCAATGGCGGCGAAGGCTACGAAGGCAGCGAATACAGGCAGGCATGTGATAATTTTTACAAACGATGGCATGGTCTTCACCTTAATCAGAATTGTTTCCTGACAGGAATCATCCATATGAAATATCCGTGTTACATCGGAACGCCAAGCTCATAAAGCTCGTGCGGGGCCAAATCCTGCCCATGAGGCCATTCAATTCCATCTCCGTCGTCAACCATGCGTACCGCGTTGAAATACGCGCGGTCACGCAACTCGTTAAACCAGTTGCCGCGAATATATGGGGTAACATCAAAAATTTTAGTTTCTCCGCCTTCGTAATCAAGTTGCAGTCTGTAGTCCGGAAGCGGTCTGACAGACAAAATTCTGGGTTCCATTGCAATATCCTAAGGGTTGTTTTGCCTTGCTCTATAAATTTCACGAACGATTTCTTCTGCATCCCGATCATCCTGCCACGTTCCGAAACAAGCCGAAAAGTCGTTTGCCGGTTTCGATTCCAACGATTCGACCAATCGAATAATCAGATTTTTTTTGGAACGGGCATCCCAATTCCGTAGAAGCCGGAAATAACTTTCTACTGTTGTTGATACGGAAAGACTCATAAAAACCTCGTTAGTCTCACATCACATATTGTCTAAATACAGAAAATTTTCCCATGCGAAAAAACATAAAAACTAACCGCAAAGAACGCGAGGAACATAAAAAAGCAAGGAGCTGTTGGCGGGCTTGTAAAAACGTAAGAAACGTTAGCCCTGATATTTCATGAGATTCGTAGCGAATCGGCGCAAAGACGCGTGGATACAAGGCGCGCGCCGTGCGGGCAACGCAGACATATTAGCCCGACTTTGGCAACTGTGGGTATGTGGTTACCGTAAGTTATTGAAAACATTAGAAAGGATGCCGTTTGGGTGTAGGTTCGGGGCATACGCTGTATTCTTGAGATCGTTTTCAGTAGTAAACTTATGGCGCGTTTTGATTGGCGTCAATATCACTAAAAAGTCATATTACTCTTGACAATATGACTTTTTTGCTTATGATAACACTGTGGACATTGATGAAGCGAATGATACGCCTTGGCTTGTCGAATACACAAACAGGGCCAGAAAGCAGAAAGACAAGCTTTCGCCTGAAATCCGGGATATTTTCTACATTTTGAAAGGTGCTTGAACAAGAAGGGCCTGAGCAAACCGAATGGCGTAATTATGGTCTGATCGTAAATGCGAAGGATGTACATCACTGCCATTTGAATAACGGGCATCCACAAAAAGCGAAATATGGAAGTCCGGTATGTCGGGCCGCATGGCGGCGTAAATTACAACCGGTTCAAATAGGAGCCTACAATGAATGCCGAATTACGAGTTTTGCAGAACGATTCCGGTTACACGGAAATAAACCTTTCCATACCCTCGGTCAAGGCGCGCGTAGTTTTTGATGCCATACGCGGCATTCTGCCTCTGGCCGGACTCAAGGTGCGCAGGATTAATGAGGAGGGTGAAGAACTGTTTTCCGGCAAGGAAGTCTTCCCGGAAGGTTCTCCGGCAATGGCTTTGCGCGGTTTACGCGGCAAGGAGGATATTACCCAAGATGAACTGGCCGCTCGGATCGGCATCAGCCAGAATATGGTATCCGATATGGAAAGTGGAAAACGAAACATTTCTTTAAAAATGGCTAAACGTATTGGGGAAAAGTTCAATATCTCGTATAAAGTATTTCTGTAAATCCCATTGGTAGGCCGATTTGTTTTCCGTTTTTTTGCATAAAACCTTTCGTCATACAAGATCGTCAGACAGCTTTGAAAAGATCCGGGGTAAGTTGCCGCTTGAGATGCTGAAAGAAAAGCTTGCCGTACAAATAGGTGAAGTCATCGACGCGAGTTAAAGTCATGCCGCAAAATCTATGGATGCCGTTTGGGTGTAGCGTTCGGGGCGCTTCGCATATCCGCAGGGATAAAGAAAACCAGGATGCTTTCACTTCAATTCAGGGAACGGCAAATCCGGACGGGGAAACGCCGTCGGTTGTAGCCGTTTCAGATGGACATGGTGGTAATAAATACTTCAGAAGTGCCGTTGGTTCCCGAGTAGCCGTCGATTGCGCCGCGAAAATAGCCCGTGATTCCACGCGGTTATCGTCAGGCATGAGAAAAGACGATCTGGCTGATATTGTTCGCCACATGAAAAGCCGATACGTACTTTTATGGCAAAAAGATGTTGACGCACATATCGATGAAACGCCTTTCAGCGAAGACGAATTGACTTTTCTCAGGGAAAACTGCAATCAAAAAAGTTACGACTCCGTATTAAACAATCCACGTTTTGCGTATGGCTGCACTTTCCTGTGCGCGATTGCTTATGATGACCTGGTTTTGATTCTACAGTTGGGAGATGGCGATATATTGGGATTGTACCCTGATAATAAAGTCAGGGAATTAACGGAACCGGACTCCCGAAATATCGGAAATGAAACATTGTCGTTGTGTTCTCTCCGCGATGTGAGCGATATTGCGCATAAGATACTAACAGGCAACGAGATTCCGCAACTGCTGACGCTGACGACCGACGGCGTAAAAAACTCCTACGACGATCAATCATCCGCTATAGACGCTTTTTATAATATCCCTGTTGTGCTGAAAAACGAATTATCAAAGACCGACGGCGACATTGACACGGTTAAAGATACGATACAAAAATGGTTGGAAAAAGTAACCACCGACGGTGCGGGCGACGACGTCACCATAGGAGTGTTATTCAGGAATCTTTTTGATTAAGTGATGACGGATTGCAAATTGCCGAGGGACTTGCAAGCGGGCGGCCAAATACTATGCCGCGCGACAACAAACGAATAGTATTTTATGGTGAAAAACACAACAACATTAAATATTATCGTTTTGTCGGAATATTTAAATTTGATGGTTTAGAAAACGGGTTCCGCAAATGGAAGAGAATAAAGGACAGCGTAACGATATATCGAACAAGTGAACCTGCTATACAACCCGATGGAGAGGAAACCGGTCTTATGCAAATAAAAGATAAAGCGGTACGGGCATTAAACAAAATCAGGGATGAGTTTGGCGAAAGTATTTTCAGCAATGAAAAGCAATTCAAAAGCGCTGTTTTTGATTTATTGCCGGAGTATGAAATGAGTGGCGCGCGCGAATGGCTGATCTTCGCAATAAAACTGGATGCGTACAATCGTTTGAAACAGGCGGCGGAGAGAGGCGGTTTAGGCGTTGAAACTTCGTGTTTAGCCGATATTCTGCATAAGAACATGAAAGCGGACGCAGGTTTCGCAAAAGAAATAATCGGCATTTTTGCCGCGCTGTTTTCGGACGAGCCGGTTTATTTCGACGCCGGTATTCGGGACTCAGGAAATTACGCGGCGCAAAAGGATAATGCGAAAATCGCGCTGCCGGGAACGGAAAATACGGCGGAGGTGAAACACGGCAATGTGCGTGATGATGGAAGACCCGGTAAAATCCGCAAGGATCAAATGCGAAACGGCGGTTACGCGACGGCGGGACATCTTTCAATTCGGGTGCCGTGGAAAGATAATGGTTACAATGGTTTAGTCTGCGAAAAACCCTGCGGCAACACCGCTTGTCTGCGGCTGAAGAACA
>Ga0099364_10013414_pt1 | contig 10998 bp, 10 predicted proteins | sample TergutTh196P3_FD_73070 | JGI IMG/M metagenome (GOLD analysis project Ga0099364, IMG submission 73070) | Microcerotermes parvus P3 segment gut microbial communities from Pointe-Noire, Republic of the Congo - Th196 P3 | ecosystem: Host-associated > Arthropoda: Insects > Digestive system > Gut ... | reverse complement strand
CATTTCTTCGCAAGGCGAAGGTGCGCAAGGTGAAGGATTTATGGCGGAGTTTGGGCGAATTGTGTGACGTTTTTTCTCCCGAAGAGTGCCGAAATTACTCCAAAAATACCGGATACGCCTCACCTGCCAATAGTCCAAACTAATTTTTAATACGCTCTAAAACTGGAAGGAAGCGCACCACCAGATACCACTTGATCCGTCCGTTGCGGGGATCACGCGCAACGGTACGTGATGTAGCCGTTGCAATACCGGAAGCGTTGATTTCTTCGCCGAGACTGGCCTGACCTTCTGGGGTCCCGATCATGCACATCTCGTTATTCGAGTTCACCAAGAAGCGTCCACAGCACCTTATCGTCGGTTGCAAAAACTGCCGCAAGTAGAATTTTGCATCGTCTGATAACGTGCTGTTCTCGACGTATTCCCAAATCTTTTCTTCTCTTGTCATTGGTTGTTCTCCGTTTGAAAAGGGTTACTCTTCGCCCATAGAACGATATACCGAGACAGTTGCGAAAATCAAACTTGTTGTACGAAAATAATCTGTTTTTGCTCTTGGGAAGCGTATCTGGTGTATTCCCCAAAACAGGGAGAGATGAATCACGTGTGGGACATGTGCAATATCTTGCCAATTTGTTGAGTAATACTTTCTACCACGATTGTTCTGCAACATAGAACAATTGTCGTTCGGCATCATAATCACGGTCTAAAAGTATATCAAGTCCACTTCTATTTGATTCCATTAACGATACATATTCGGCTATATTTTTTTTCGAGCATTCCCTAAGACGTTTGCAAAACTCGCTATGAGAATTATCGTCCCAGTTGATCTCGTCAAGAGTTTTTATATCTGAAAAACATATTTCACAGAATTGGCAAATATGACATGACTCACAAGCTCCGAGTTGTTGAAATCGTTCCAAAAGGTTTAATGTTTTTTCTACATCAAATCCTGTTGAGGCGTTACCAACGCAAAAGCATTGTTTTCGCTCTGTGCGCTCACACGGATAGTACAAACCATCGACATTGCAAAACAATTTATCATACCCTGGAAGGCAAGAATAACGGAAGAACAACGAATTATTAGGGTGACGAATATTGCGGTAATGTATAGAAGCCAATCGATTGTAAACAACAATCGCAATTAAAGGAAAGTTTTTTTGCGCCAGAATTGGGTCACTTGCAAAAATTTTATAAAACTCATCCAACATAAACCAAAGTTCATTTTCATCAGAACGATCAATTCTATGCCAAGATGAGCTTTTTGAACAGAATGTGCTACTACACAAATGGTTGTTGGAACGAAGAAAATTACAAAACCTTATTGGGATTTTTTCATAGATGCTCGCAAAAAAATCATTACGTTCACGCCATCGCATTGGTGGTGCCATAGTAGCCATACAGCCAAAAACGGGACGTTTCCCATCAGGCTCTTTGGCTAGAATACCATCAATATTCCCAATTATTGTTTCAAAAACGCTGTCTTGCGTTTTGGCGTATCGGCGATATAAATCGTGTATCTCTCTGGGACCATCAATGCTAATCTGGACTGAAAAATTATGCTCGGCAAAAAAGAGAATTTTTTCATTATCAAGAAGAGTTCCATTCGTTGATACCCCAAAATGGAGAGACTTCCCTTTGTTGGTTGCAATTTTTTCTGCGTAAAATACAACATTTCGTATCAAATCGAATTCCAACAAAGGCTCGCCACCATAAAACATAATGGCATTCGGAAACGTCGAGGACTCCAAAAACTCTTCAACTGCCGCGAAAGCCATTTTTTCTGAAAGTGATTTATTTGAATGCTTGCGGAATCCATCGTAATGGTCGCCGAAAACGCAATAATCACAGCGCAAATTACAGGACTCCGTTACTTCCAAAACCAGCTGACGTCTCCGTTGTGAAATAAAATCCCCCAATAAATAGTCCTTTCCTTGAAATAGAACCTTGGATGCACCCTTTTTAACAAGCGGTAAATTGGCTAAAATCCCGCTTGCCTGCAATCCCATCAAGAACTCAGAATTTCCCGAGAGCGCACTCTCTCCCCGTTGCAGATTATCAAAATCTTGTTTTGATAACTGTACAATCTCCCCCGTGCGTCCATCAAAAGCATAATAACAACCAGACTTTGTTTGAAAACAATAATAATTCATTGCCAAGAGACAATTTAGAATCATCGTTGGGTTTTGTTAATGACACAAAATCACTCTCCGGGATCAGTATGCGTCATAAAGTTAGCCGTTACGTTGGCGAGACTACCTACACTTTGGTTCCAAACACAACACGAATTACAATATGTCCCACACCCCGCCGCCGCATTTGTGGCCAGTGCGTCTCTTGTTTTTTGTGGGTTTGCAAAAAAGTCCGTCACTTTCGTGACATCTTTACCATTGGTCTGCTCTGATGGTTGTGCCATGACAAGGCCTCCTATTTAAGTTTAGTTGGTCAAAACACGTAACACGACCAACGGTGATCCTGTCTCATGTTTTGAGGAATAGTAGTATATCACCCCCTCCCCGTCCATTTTAGGCCTGGGTTTTTACCGTAGTAAAGGAGGTTTCAAACAACACTGGGATCGAATGACCTGCTTGAAAAATCCTTTTCTCATATTGGCGAAAAGCCAGTACACCTGTATCAACATCAAAATAAGAATTGTTCTCCACGATAATTCTGTTCTTCATGTTTTGTGCCGACTCAATTTCATTTCTTAAGCGATCTCGGAGTTGTTGATTTTTCACTTGAAACAAAATGTCTTTGGATTGAGCAACCATATCTTCATAGCCCATATCCTGTTTCGTATTAACTTGAATCACAGGCTGACCATTAAGGAGAAATTCCCCTAAGTAACGACGAGTAACTTTACCGACAAACTCGCCTCCCAGAACCCCCTCAACTGTCCAAGTATCTCCTACCGTCAATGGTCTTGCAGGAGCATCCGTTGCAAATCCTGAATACAAATTCATTTGTTGCAAAATTTGATCTGGGACCTGATTCCAATCCAATGCGACAAGTTGACCATTTGAATATTCCATGGGAACAGGTGTACTGTCCTTCATAGACATTATCCATGTCTCAAGCGGAAACGGCCGATTTTTCCCCGGCGCAACGGCTACAGAGTCAATCTCTTTACCCATCAGCACCGTTTCCGTCCCAAGAGTTTTTACACTCAGACGCCCCGACCGATGTAGAAAAATATCGGGAACATCCCTCGGTTCTTTTTGAGTCTCATGAAAAATGGGATAGAGAACTGCATAGGGTAGTTCGTATGGTACGGGTTTCAGTTTACACAATATGGGGTGCGAATTTTCTGTTGACTTGACATCAGGGATCATTTCTTTGAGTAAAGCATCCCATTGTCGTTTCATTTCTGCCCGCCCTACATCCGGAAGATGTTTTCTCCGGTGCAGACTTCGAATAATAAACGGCCCGGCAACAAGACCGGTAATGACCGTACCAAGAACGGCCCGACGGGTAATCTTTGCGTCCATGATTTCTCCTTTGAAAAAGTAAAAAACTGAGCGAAACCGAAGTCGTTCAAGGGCACAACACCCTCTTGATCCCCCAGTGTACCATGTTTTCGGAAGCATACGAAGGGCGGGAAATAATTTTTGCGCCCCCCATGCCGTGTTACGGTGTCGGCACATAGGCGGGTCGATACCTGTTGCGAGTCAGCATCTTGTAAGTCAATCGCTTCCCCTTCATTCCGTTCACCAACGCCCTCAATCGGTCAACCGTGTCGTATTGGCAATTTCCCTCGTTTAGCCGGAACGCCCATTCGTTGACGTAAAACTGCGAGTGTTTTGTCGAGAACCAGTGAAACGTGCCTACGAAACTGCGTTGCAAAACCGCCCAGACGCTTTCTATCGAATTGGTATGGGCCATTCCATTGACGAACTGTTTCGCCGAGTGCTTGATGGTTTTGTGAACGAAAACGCCATTCAGCCCGACGTAAGACGCATGGGTGTCGCCACAAATCATCGAACCGGGGGCAACGTTCTTGCTGATTATTCCCTGCAAGGTCGGGGCGTCTGTCGCGGCGACGACTTGTGCCACGACCTGTCCTTCCCGGTCTCGCATACCAAAAACGGGCGTCTTGCCTACAGTTCCGCGCCGAACGGCTCCGTCGAATAATATTCGAAACGGATACGCTCGCCGTCAATACGAACAATGATGAAGCCGATGCGGTTCAATTCTTGAGCGATCGGGTTTGCCTGATTGGGTGTTGCGATGTTTCGGTTGGAAATTGCAACCGGTGTTACGTCCGGTTGATGTTGCCGGCTTTGTGGTCTTGCCGAAGCGTTGGATTGTGGAGCGGACCTTTGCGTGGATCAACAAATACCGTCGTCATTCGAAGGATTACGAGCGAAACACGGAATCCAGCAAGGCCTTGATCCACATCGCCATGACTGCCAGAATGCTAAAACTGCTCGAAAAACATGATACTGCCTGTTAAAGACTTACTTTAAAATCCTTGGCGGCGGTATCTCCGTAGAGTTTCAACAGAAAATCCACGATGACGATGCGGTAGTGAGCATAGTTTGGAGGTCCAAGAGTTCGCTCGGCGTGGTCGAGAAACGCTGCGGCGACTTCCCGGACTGTGGTGTCTGCTTTCCCTGTGTGAATGTGAAAAGCGGGGTTGGCCTTGCTCTCGGCAATGAACCGGGCGTAGGCTATTTGGGACTCTGGCGAACCGTGAAGTCCGATACGGAACTTTTTTCCGTGAGGATAGACGGCAGCATATTTTCCGTCTTTACAATACTTTGGAGGTCGGTTCAGTTTTGGCATAGGTACGTTCCTTTCACGTTAAAACCTCCATTTTGGAGGTTTTCCGATAACAACGTACCTCTAGTTTTCCAAACCAAACAAGCCGCAAACGCTTGATTTTACTGACTTTACATCAATGGAGCCAGACGGACTCGAACCGACGACCCCCGCGTTGCAAATGCAAGTACGCTAATTCTCGTTGCACAAACAAAAACAAGGATAAAATGGTAATAAGCCTATAAAACAAGGCTCAACGATAGTGTCATTGTACATCATTGCGTATCATTCGTCAACATACAAACAGAAATTTTTCGCCCAAACAGAAACGCAAACAGAAATTTTTTCTGTTTAGTAAAAAGCACGGGACAAGAGCAATCCGGCACACCGGAAGGCAACCAAGAGGTTAGTAGATAGTAGGTAGTAAACGGTAGTAGAATAGTAGAATGTCTTTACTAACAGGGGGGGTTTTTTATCTACTTGCTGTCAAGACATCGCTCGTTTTGCCCACGTTGGCCCACACGTAATAGGAGAGTAAAATCCCGAACGATAGACTAAACTTCGGAGACCCCCGGCGCCATAGTTTTACGGTTTTGTCAAGAATCTTACTGGGCGCGTTGAACGCCCGTAGGTTGCGTTATCGCGTCTACACCATCGGAGCCTATCCGTTAAGAGCCTTGGTAAATTCGGCCAACGACTGACACTCGGCGGCCTGATCCGTCAATTCGTCCAAACGGTTGAGGTCGGTAATAGAACTGACCTTATCCTTATCCCCTGTCTTGGCATTGTTCACATTCTACATCGGGTTGTCAAAATCACAACGGTCAGTTGACACAAAACTTACTGTCGCAGTTGCGGCAACGGACTTTCTCGGCGTCGCTGCGAATTTTCATTCGATTGCCGCAGTTCGGACACGTTCCACGGTAGGATTCGTCCTCTTCATAAAAGATGAACTCGTCCAGAAAGAGCGGATCAGGCGTACTTTCGTTGAAGCCTTCGTGAAAAAACGGACTCATTGGACCAAAACCGAACATGTTATTGCTCCTTGTTATAAATTGTTAGGGTGATTGTTATTGTCCCATCGAAACCTGTTGCGAACCATAAAGTCGCTTGTATTCCTCCGACGTAATGACGGTATCAAAACCGCCGATGTGTTCGTAATCTTTTATGATCCCCGTGTAACTTAAACTCGAATCCTCATACCGCTTAAATTTATAGACGGCATCATTCATCAACGGCCCGTTGAATACACCGAGCGATACCAGCAAATCAAAATCCTTGACGTTCAAGCCGGTAACTCGCTTGAAAATTTCCGGTTCCAGTTCTTTTATCACGTCTTTCAGACACACCTCTCGGTACTCCGAAAGGTACATAAAAATCGGTATACGGGTCGAAAACTTGATTAACTTTTCCTGAATCATCTTGCGTTTGGATTTGTACTCTTTTTCTTCGTCCGTCAGTTCCTTCTTTTCTTTCGGGGACAGTTCTTCACCTTTCGCCTTTGCTTTCTTTACCTTTTCGGATTTATTGATAATCGTTTCAATTTCATTGTTCATATTCAAACTACGAAAACCTTCAATGTCCATTAAGGCTTTCATTGCCGCTTCATTGGACAAGAGCCGGGCAAGTGTATCATTATCCACGTTGACAAGCAACGCACTTTCCCAGCGTCGGGCAAGGAGCGTTGCCGATGTTCCCGCCATTGCAATATCGAGAATGTCGCTTGCACTGATTTGCCTCATTGTACTGCCGTCGTAGGCAATGACCGGCAGGAACTTGATAAACTCTTCGACCTTCTTTTCGGGATTGCCTTCGTTGATGTCCAATCGGCAACTGTAATCGGAAATCTGCCGCAATGCCCGGTCAAGAGCGAAATCGAACACGTAACATTCCCGTTTCAATATTTCCCGCTTGCCGTTATCGGTATCGATCTCCCACGGACTTTGCACACGGAACGCCGACTGAAAATACGTTTCAGGACTGGACAAATTACGCAGCATAAAGATTCCCGTCCAAGGCTTTACCGTTACACCTGTGGTGAGTTTGCCGCAAGTCAGCGTTATCGTTTTCGTCTTGAGTGGATCGCCCATCGAGTTTTGAACCGGAGCAAGAGCCTCCAGACCGATTCCCGCTTTGCTTCCGGCACAGACGTTGATTTCATAGTCGTTAAAAAAGGTATTGTTCAGTTGTTTCAACAAATTCCCCATCGCAAAACACGATGCCACGTTGGGCAGAAACCAGAGCGTATGCGTCAAGATCGAAAGCAGGCGGCTGTCGGAAAAAGGCAGTGCCGGTTTTCCTGTACCGAGTTTCATATCGTCGATTGTCGTCGGAAGATGTGCTCCACGAATCAGGTCGAGCCATTTTTGAACATGTTCCTCATGCTTGAACTTTGCCTTGTTGCCCTTACCCTCTGCGGCGAAAAACTCGTTTAGGTCGAACTCGTCGAATTCCCCCTTCATGGCTATCTGACAAATACTGTCCGGAATTTTATAGGTCATCATCACCATACGCGGCAATGCAGCGTAGGGATTCGGATTATCGGGAGATTCCCATTGTACCTTTGCCCGTTGTTCGTCGGAGTATGTCCAATTGTAAATCTGATCCTCAATGAACTCGCCGGAATTCAAGGCTCGAAATGGTGTGCCGGATAAATACAGGTAGTGAGACGTGGTGATAGGTAGAAACGTTTCATCAATGGCATTTCTTTTTTCTTCTTTTATGTATTTCTCATACTTTTCTGAATCGAAAAATTCGTAGTTGTCTTCGTCCTCTTCTTCAAAGAGTTTTTTTGCCTTATCACGCCACGCTCCAAAGTGGTATTCATCAAAAATCACCAAATCCCAGTTTGTGGCGTGAACCCATTCGTTTTTCGGCTTGATGTAACCTAAACCAGTTGTGCCGAGATAATCCTGAAACGAACCGAAACAGACAATGGGCCTCGACTTATCGGCGGCTTTCCAGAGTCGATCAGATTCACTACCGCTAATGAATTGCCAACCTTCAAAATCAACGTGTGTGTTTAGGTCTTCTTCCCATGCACTTTGCACGGCAGGTTTGAATGTCAGAATGAGAACCTTTTTGAAATCCATGTGCTTTGCAAGTTGGTAGGCTGCAAAGGTTTTTCCGAAACGCATTTTAGCATTCCAAAGGAACTTTCCTTTCTTTTCTTTCTCGAAGTGCTCCATTGTTTTCAGGACGGCGTTTTCCTGTTCCGGTCGCATCCCGAAATCACGGGTGCGGTTTTCGACGTTTTCCACTCGGTCACGCACTGCGATATACGCCGCCTTCAATTCGTCCACCGTACAGCGGAACCAATCGCCACCGACGCATGATACTTTGCGTTTTTTAAGAGTACGATGAACGTCATTATCTCTGAAATTGCCGCCATCGGAATACATTGCCGACTCGGTAAACACAACACGATAGGGAATTTTCCCATCGGGACGTTTTGTAGGATAATGCTCTGCCATACGCTCTTCGATATGTCTGGTCGTAAAACCAACCCTCAACAATCCTTCGTATTCGGGATTGTTTTCCTCGTAAGCGTAAATTATCGGCTGGGTTGCCGGACGGAGTGGGAAAAAGTTTGTGTCCATGTTTATTCGCTTTCCTTGGAATTATTTGAAAATAAGAACTAAGACCGTAATGGGTAGATATATTGTAGGCTGTTAAAGTCTGACGCTCTTGAGTTACTAACAATGTTGGCAACGTTCTAAAGCTTCAGCAATTTTTCTCAACCGTTCATCTATATTAGTAGCAATTGTCTCCAATTCTTCTTCTATATCAGCGAGAGACGCGTCGTGGAGCATCAACCATCCGTATTGAGTAAAATCTATGATGGTCTTCTTTGAATATGCTTTTTTCCGTTCATCCTCGTAAGAAATGCTTATTTCTAGCGACGGGATATCCAATTCTGCTATTTTCTGAAAATCCGGGAGGAATAACATGAAAACGAGCCAACTTTGACCTACACCCATAGTAAAACCGGAATTGTTCAAATTCACAAGGGCTTTGCCTGCTGTGTCCAACCCCCAAAATTGTCTTTGAATTTTTTCCCATTTTTCTTCTACACGCACGTTTCTCGCAAAATAGATAAAGTTATCGTTCATGCCTATCCTTACGTTTTTTGCTAATTTTTTGCCGGTATTTTCTATTTTGAGGCAAGCCTCCCATTTCCCTGTAACATGAAGAGTAACATCAATGTTCGGTCTATTAGTTTCATCGAACTGCCGTTGTAATTCCTTCGTTTGCTCCTGCATCGCTTTTGCCGAACGACAAGTGAACCAGCAAATAAAGAATGTAGCGATCACATAGACGAGAGTAATCACGACCAAAGCCCAACTACTCCAGTCGGTAGGTTGCAAAGCAAGTGTGTCATTCAATTTCAGGATTGCCTCTGTCAATTCTTCTGACCTATTCATTGTCAATGTTTCCGGTGTTAAAGGAACCTAAAATACAACCGGTCGCACGGTGCTTCCGGTATGTCCATCAATATCGTTCTTGCTCACTTGCTCTCCGTATCATCATCATCATCATCATCATTGCCATTCAACTCCATCGGGCGTATCATGCTTTCGATGAACGCAATTTCCTCCTCGGTGAGTCCATACTTGGCATAGAGTTTTTCGTCTGTCCAAGACTCGGAAAAATCCTGGAGAGGAACAAAAGCAAATTTTCCTTTTGTGATATTCTGTGTCAGCAATATCGTTGACACAAGAAAACGGCAAAATCGGGTTTTCAAGTAATTTGCAAGATTATTTGTACACAATTCATTATCGAAACTACCAACTGTTAAATACGATTCTGTACAAACTGATTGCGGTGGCATTATCTCAATCCTTGAAAAAATACGTCTTGTCCCATCTTTGGCTGGTTGCCCCGCATGATCATTTGAAGTCTTTGATAATAAAACCTTCCATTTATCAATCAATTCTTTTCCCGCTGTCACTTTTGACAAAGCCACTTTGCCATCTCCTGAACTTGAAAATAACAATAACTCTCCTTTCTGTTGTGGTCGTTCCTTGGCTTCAATACCAAATGGTTTTCTGCTTGAAACGATTGATTCCAATGAAGTGTTGGTTCGTTGAATTACTTTGTGGACAATATCTATCGCAGTGTTGTCACGTATGAAAATCTCAAATTCATTAAGGCTTCTTTCGTTTGAAATCACATTTCCACTGTTCGTCGAAGTGACATAACAATATCCAGCATTGTCTCTATCCCACAGGAAATAACACACGCCCCCTGCGATATCAACTCCTGGGAAACAATCACGAGAATCAACATAATCATTCAATCTTCGGACGTGCTTGTCATTGAGCATAGAATTTCTGAATGAATCCAGTCCCTTGCCTCCTGAGTACCAACGAGCTGGAATAATCATAGATAGATAACGTGGAGCGAGTTTTTGCGATTGTTCGACAAAACGGTGATATAGTGGCATCGCACTCGCCCCAGTACCTCCGCCATCGCTCATCTGATACGGCGGGTTCCCAATAATCACGTCGAATTTCATATTAAAAATCTCCTCTGGGTTGGTGGTGTGGATAAATTCGTAGGCGTGAGATTCCAATGTTTCGTCTCGGTCATACGCTGCTTTGCTTGCTCCGCAGAATTCGCATTTTTCCCCACGCCAAACATGTCGAATCCTTCGGAAACGGATATTACCCTCTGCATTATCGAACTTGGTCACGGAATACGGACTGTTCGGCCACTTGGAGCAATAGACGCTCCGGCGGGACAACAGCGACGTGAGTTCGGTTATCGCAATACCGAAAATCTGTTTGTGGAAAATATGGTCGATGTGTTCCTGTAACTGGTCTTGAAACGCAACATCATCACTGGTGAGCGGCTCTCCCTTTTGAATTTTCTCGTTAATCTTTTTCGATTTTTTCTCATAGCCCGGAAGTTGGCTTTCCAGCAACCGCTTGGCAATCTCCCGCAGGAACACGCCGGATTTACAAGCGGGATCAAGGAACGTCGTGTTTTTGTCACAGAAAAGTTCCTGCGGCAGCATGTCCAGCATTTCATTGGCAATCTTCGGCGGCGTAAAAACCTCGTCGTTGGAAAGATTCGCCAAACAGGAAAGCACGTCGGGATTGTACGTATTCGTGTAAAAATCATTCATTGTCGGCTAATCTCCTATAATGAATCGGTGGATGCTCACGAACCGGCTTCAGTATCCTTGCCCCCGTTTCGTCATGTTCATAACGACCAACATCGTCGTACTCGGCGAACAGG
>Ga0099364_10013413_pt1 | contig 10998 bp, 7 predicted proteins | sample TergutTh196P3_FD_73070 | JGI IMG/M metagenome (GOLD analysis project Ga0099364, IMG submission 73070) | Microcerotermes parvus P3 segment gut microbial communities from Pointe-Noire, Republic of the Congo - Th196 P3 | ecosystem: Host-associated > Arthropoda: Insects > Digestive system > Gut ... | reverse complement strand
ACATGTGGGCGGGCTTAAAACAGGCGATGCTGATGTTGCAAGGGGAGAATTAAAATTTTATCAGGGAGATTTAAGAGGAGCTGAAACATATATCACAATGGGTCTTGAGCAGGCGCGGGAAAATAAACAATATGAAATTATACACCGTGGTCTTTTTTATATGCTTAGGATTAATTTTGTGTATGGAAATTATGAAAAAATGCAAAATGTATTAAAAGAAATGAAATCATATCTTGATGATACAATTTATTTACAGCGGCATATAAATTACGATATTACAATGTGCTGGTACTATTGCCTTCTTGGTTTGCCGGAAAATGTACCTGCATGGTTTAAAGAAAGCTTTTCTTCTTACGGACATGCCGCATTTATTGAAAACTTTGCAAACCAGATGAAAGCATTGTACTGTCTTGTAACAAGAAACTATCCTCCGCTATTGTCATATATACAAGAGTTAAAACAGCGCGAATCATATTTATTTGGGCGGGTAGAGATGCTTGCTATGGAAGCGTGCGTACATTATAAAATGAAAAATACTAAAAAAGCCCTTGCATCGCTTAAAGAAGTTTATAATGAAGCGCACCCCAATGAACTTTTAATGCCGTTTATAGAATTGGGGAAAGATATGCGTACCTTAACCTCTTTTGCATTAAAAAAACCCTGCGGTATTCCCAAAACATGGCTGGAAACTGTCAACCGCAAGTCCGCATCTTACGCAAAACGCCTGTCTCATATTATTACGCATTACAAACAGGAACACAGTATTACCGATATTTCAATATCGCCTAGGGAAGCGGAAATTCTTGCAGACCTTTCTCATGGGCTTTCTCGTACAGAAATTGCGGACAATAGAGGGCTTTCCATTAACACAATTAAGATGGTAATAGGCAGTGTTTACATGAAACTTGGGGCAGAAAATTTAGCGGACGCAATAAGAATAGCGGCAGAAAAGAAAATCCTATAAATTATTTGGATGGTGTTTCACCCAGCTTCTTTTTTATTATTAATATATTATTGCCATTTTCATACTTATATTCAACCGTATCCATGATTTTTTTTACCATAAATATACCTAAACCGCCAATTTCCCGCTCTTCTATTGGAATATCAATGGCAGGATCATCTTTTTCCAGAGGATTATACTTAACGCCACTGTCCATAAACTCAATAACTATTTCAGAATCTATGTCTATTCTGACAGTTGCATTCCCCGTAGACCCTCCTGTATACGCGTATCTGGCAATATTAACAAATATTTCTTCAGCCGCTATTTTAATATTGTTTTGTATAATTTCAGGTATATTTTTTATTATCATTTCTTTGCTAAGAAAATTCAAAACATATTCTAAATTAATTACCCGTGCATCTACTGTCAAATTGTTTGCTAATTCATTTGCCATTTTATTACTCCCTTTGTATTTTAGAGCTAACATGGTAATATCATCCGCCTGTTCTGCACCGTTTGCAAAAATATCTAAATCATTTTTTATATCTTGTAATAAATTTTTCAACTCATTATCATTATTTTTGTTGATGGATTTTATCAGCCTTTTTTCTGTAAAGAATTCTCCCTTATTATTAAAGGCTTCTGTAACACCGTCTGTATATAAAAATAATACATCATCTTCATTTATGTTTATTTCATCTTGTTTGTACTGCATATTTTCTAAACCCGCAAGAACAAAACCCGGTTTAACAGGAAGAAATACAGAATCCTTGCCCGTTTGTTTTAAAAGCGGCGGATTATGACCTGCGTTTACATATGTGAACCTCCCTGTAGAAATATCAAGATAGCCTAAAAAAGCCGTCACAAACATACCTGCATCGTTATTTTCATATAACAAATTATTAACAGTAATAAAAACATCTTCAGGATTTTTGCCGGACTGCGCATTATTTTTTATAAGTGTTTTTGCAATTACCATAAACAAAGCGGCAGGCACTCCCTTGCCGGAGACATCAGCCATAACAACGGCAAGCGTGTTGGCGCCCACCATAAAGAAATCGTAAAAGTCTCCTCCCACTTCTTTGGCAGGCAGCATATTTGCGTAAATATCAAACTCTGTTCTATTTGGGAAAGCCGGAAAAGTATTTGGCAGCATACTTGCTTGAATTCGTGCGGCAACATTCAGCTCTGCCTCCAAAATATCTATGGGCTGAGCAATTCTAGCTGATAGCTTGCCGGAGAATACAGAAATAACGGCAATAACCGCAACAAGCATTACAATAAAAACAATCAATGTAAACATAATTATAGAGTTTATATAATCACTGGTTTGTAAGGTCATATTGTTAATTAACATATAGTTCTCTGTAACTACTTCCATTATCTGTGAAATAGGCTGTAAAGTTGCCAAGCTCCAATCAGTTGCGGGAATTGGCGAATATGCAATCAGCATTTCATCTGCACCTACAATAATCCGCCTGAATCCTGTTGCCCCTAGCGTTATTTCTTTTATTATTTTGTCTAATACATCACCGGAAATATTCAGGTTACTTGAAGATATAAGATTTCTTTTAGAATCTACAATTAAAGCTAGGCCATTTACACCAAGATCAGTATTTAAAATTTCACTATTAAGATCTGATAAAAGAACATCGATTCCAACAACTCCCATAAAAACACCGTTTGTATTGTAAAAAGGATATGAACAAGTTATAAAAAGATCCTCACTTGCTGCACCAATGTATGGAGAAGTCCAATAAACATTTTGTGCGGACTTTGCTCCAATATACCACGAACGCAAACGAGGATCAAAAACTTGGCTATTATCATCTGAATAAGGATCATAAGAAATAAATAAACCGGATTCTGTTCCCATAAAAACAGAAATAGTTATTTTTTGCATATCATGTTTATTGCTTTCAAACAGTACTCTAATATTACCCAGCAAACTGGCTTCTCTTGCAAGGCGCGGAAAATCCGCTCTGCCGTTTGCACTTCTTAACTGCATTGTAAGTGTTCCCCTATTTGCCGTATTGCTGTAAGGTATAGATATAGAAGGAAGTTCAGAAGAATACCTGTAAATTTCTGTAATAAAATTAGAAAAAAGACGCGTATCCTTGGCAATGCTTAAAAGGCGTTCATTAATAATTAAAGATTGATCTTGAGCCTGTGCTATCAATCTATCCAATGCTTCCTTTTGCAAAAAACGGCTAGAGTTTGCTGCAGCAAATTCACCAAGATCCGTACTGGATTTTTGCATTTGCTCCCTAATGCTGAACAACCCCCAAAAAGATACAGTGCAAAACACAATCAACGACACTAAGGACATACCAAGAATAATTAAAAATAATTTTAATTTGGTGCTGATTGTCTTCATTTATTCTATAGTAAGTATATCTGCAAACCCGGTCATTCTAAAAATTTCTTTTACCTCATCAGACGCATTAGTAATCTTCATGGAGCCATTTTTTTCTTTGGCTGTTTTTTGTCCAAAAAACAAAACGCGTAAACCTGCGGAAGATATATAAGCAAGCTTTTTAAAATCCAATACTACACTGCCGCCGGAACTTGTTTCATCAAAAGCCGGAATCAACACATCCTGAAGCTCAGGTGCCGACCAAGTATCCATTTTCCCATCCAAGGCAAAGGTAACGGTTCCACCTTCCAACATCTTGTTAATTGTCATTTTGACCTCTCCTTCTTTCCAAATAATCTTTGCAAAAAGCTTCCTCAAGAAGAATATTATCACCGGAAAAGAATCTAAAATTAGGCATAACACATATTAAACGAATTGATGGTATTTTGTCAATATATGGAAAAATTATAAATTACCCTAAAACAATCCGATACCCGGCATCTTCAATTGCTTTCTTGACAGCCAGAAAGTGGGCTTTGTCTTTTGTTTCCATAGAAACATGAAGAAAACAGCCGTTTATGTCGGTGTTTTCACCGCCGGGGTTATGTAAAACTTTTATTACATTTGCGCCCATGTTTGCTATGATTGCAGAAACTTCTTTTAACTGACCGGGCTTGTCCAGCATTTCAATTTTTATTTCAGAAAGCCGTCCTGTTGTTAAAAGCCCTCTATTAATTACCCGTGATAAAATATTTACATCGATATTTCCGCCGGAAACTATGGCGCAAACTTTTTTATCTTTAAGCGGCAGTTTGTCAAACAAAACCGCGGCAACCGCAACCGCGCCCGCACCTTCTGCAACAAGTTTTTGCTGTTCCATTAAAGTAAGAATAGCCGTGGCGGTTTCATCATCCGTTACGGTGACAATTTTGTCAACATATTCCTCGCACAGTTTAAAGGTAGTCTGTCCGGGCGACTTTACGGCAATACCGTCAGAAAAAGTGGAGATTTTTTCCAGTGTTGTGCATCTGCCGTTTTCAATAGAAGAAAACATTCCGCCCGCACCCTCGGCCTGTACGCCATACACCTTACAATTTGGATTGAGTTTTTTTACAGCAAAGCCAATGCCCGATATAAGCCCGCCTCCGCCAATTGGCGCAATTACGGCATCCAGATTTTGAATTTGTTCTAGAATTTCAAGACCGATAGTTCCCTGCCCGGCTATTACATCAATATCATCAAAAGGATGAATAAAAACACCGTCTGTTTTTTGCTGATACTCTATTGCGGCGGTGTAGGCATCATCATAAACGCCGTCTACAAGTATAACTTCCGCGCCCATTTTTTTTGTTGCTTCAACTTTAGAAAGGGGCGCAATGCTTGGAATAAAAATCACCGCTTTTATTCCCATTCTTTGAGCAGACAAAGCCACGCCTTGCGCATGATTTCCTGCGGAACAGGCAATGACGCCTTTTTCCTTTTTTTCCTGCGGCAGCACGGACATTTTATAATACGCGCCGCGCACCTTAAAAGAACCCGTTATCTGCAAATTCTCCGTTTTTAGGAACAGATCACAGCCGGATGCGACATTTGTATAATGTATAGTATCTGTTTTACGGACACAATCTTTTAAGGTGTGAGCTGCCTGATAAATTCGGTCAAGCGTTAATGCCGTTTCTAACGCCATATTGCCCCCTTGTCCGCCGATGTTACTGCAGCCGCGTATTTTTTTAAGTAGCCCTTAAGCGGCTTCTGCTGTTTTAACGGCATTGTCTCTTTGCGTTTTTGAATTTCGTCATCAGACACAAGGAGGTTAATAGTAAGGTTTTCAATATCAATGGCAATTTTATCCCCTTCCTGCACATAAGCGATAAGCCCTCCGGCTGCCGCTTCCGGGGAAATATGGCCAATAGCCGCTCCACGAGTTGCTCCGGAAAAACGGCCGTCTGTAATTAGCGCAACATCGCTGTCCAGTCCCATTCCGGCAATTGCCGATGTAGGAGAAAGCATTTCTCTCATACCCGGCCCGCCTGCTGGCCCTTCATAGCGGATAACTACGGCATCACCTTTTTGAATTTTTTTTGCATAGATGGCAGCTACCGCTTCTTCTTCACAGTCAAACACTCTGGCGTTCCCCGTAAAGACAAGCATTTCTTTTCTTACCGCACTCCTTTTTACAACCGCACCGTTAGGTGCAAGGTTTCCAAAAAGAGCCGCTATTCCGCCTGAGTCTGAATATTTTTGAATAACTTGCGGATTTTTAACAGCCACATTTTTAATATTTTCTGCAACTGTTTTGCCGGTTACGGTAATCTGGTCATTGTGCAGACGGTCTCCTAATTCCTTCATTACTGCCTGCACGCCGCCGGCAAAATACAAATCCTGAACATGGTGCGCACCAGCCGGAGCTAACCGGCAAAGGTTTGGAGTACTCTGGCTGATTTTATTTACCATAGATAGATCGAGTGTAATTCCTCTTTCATTGGCAATGGCAAAGAGATGCAAAACAGAATTAGTAGAACAGCCAAGAGCCATATCCACCGTTAAAGCATTGTGAAACGCTTTTTCCGTCATAATGTTGGAAGGCTTTGTCCCTGCCTTAAAAAGTTCCATTGCTTTTTGCCCCGCTTCTTTTGCAAGCCGTAACCTTTGGGCATAAACCGCAGGAATAGTTCCGTTTCCGGGAAGCGCCATGCCAAGTGCCTCAGATAGGCAGTTCATGGAGTTAGCTGTAAACATACCTGAACAAGAGCCGCAGCCCGGGCAGGCATTTTCTTCAATGACAGATAACTCATTTTCATTCAAACTGCCAATCTTAATTTTTCCTACAGCTTCAAACACAGAGTTTAAATCCATACCGTCAATAGAAAGCATAGGGCCGCCCGACACAAAGATTGACGGCAAGTCCAGCCGTGCCGCTGCCATTAACATACCCGGTACAATTTTATCGCAGTTGGGAATAAACACAAGGGCATCAAAGCAATGAGCAATTGCCATACATTCAATGCTGTCGGCAATTACTTCACGGGAACAAAGACTGTACTTCATTCCTTCATGTCCCATTGCAATTCCATCACATACCCCAATGGTGTTAAACTCCATTGGGGTACCGCCGTTCATTAAAACTCCGTCTTTAACCGCACGGGAAATATTCTGCAAATGAATATGTCCCGGCACAACTTCATTAAACGAATTTACAATTCCCACGAGCGGCCGTTTAATTTGCTCATCCGAGTATCCCATCGATTTTAACAATGACCGTTGAGGAGCTTTTTCTACCCCTGCTTTCATGAGATTGCTTTTCATTTTATTTTCCTGCCCAGCTCATTTTTTCTCTTAATTCAGCTCCAACTTTTTCTACCTGAAGCTCGCTTTCCGCTTTCCGCCTATTTGTAAAGGTTGGCCTGCCGTCAGCATTTTCTTTAAGCCACGCTTTTGCAAACGAGCCGTCTTGAATTTCAGCTAACACTTTTTTCATCTCATCTTTTACAGACTGAGTAATAATTCTGTCACCTACGGAATAATCGCCGTATTCTGCGGTGTCGCTTATTGAATAGCGCATGAAGGAAAGCCCGCCTTTTACAACAAGGTCTATAATTAATTTCATTTCATGAACACATTCAAAGTATGCGCTTTCCGGCTGGTAGCCCGCTTCTACAAGCGTTTGGAAACCGGCTTTCATTAAAGCGGAAACGCCGCCGCAAAGAACTGCCTGTTCTCCAAAAAGATCTGTCTCTGTTTCTTCTGTAAAAGTTGTCTGCAAAATACCGCCTCTGCCGCCGCCAATGCCGCAGGCATAAGATAGCGCAATTTCTTTTGCATTTCCTGTAGCATCATTTTCCACGGCAATTAAACAGGGAACCCCTCTGTTTTCTTGATACTGACTTCTTACGGTATGTCCCGGCCCCTTTGGAGCTATCATTATTACATTTACATTTGCCGGCGGCTTAATTTGCCCAAACCTGATGTTAAAGCCATGAGCAAAGCAAAGAGTCATGCCTTCTCTAAGGTTAGGTGCAACACCGTCTTCATAGATGCCTTTCATTTTTTCATCATTAACAAGCATCATGACAACATCCGCTTTTTTTACGGCTTCCCCGGTATTTTCAACCGTAAAACCGTCAGCCTTGGCAGTTTCCGCGCTTTTTGATCCGTCATACAAACCAATAATGACATTAACGCCTGAGTCCCGCAAATTCTGCGCGTGCGCATGTCCCTGAGAACCATAACCAATAATGGCTACGGTTTTCCCTTTCAAAAGTTCCAAATCACAATCTGAATCGTAATACATCTTTCCCATTTTTTCTCTCCTTAATAATTTATTTAATCTCGCTGCGACATCAAAATAACATTTTGAACATCGTAGAGTTTTTTTAATTGTCTTGTAATCTGGGTTTGAATATATTCATCCCCGGTTGAAGTAATAAGTATTCTGGAAGCCTGCGGATTTTCAGTTTCATTTACATACAGGCTGTCTATGTTATAGCCTCGTTTTGCGTATAACGCCGTTATCCGGTTAAGTACGCCAAAATGATTAGAAACTAAAAGTTCTACTGTAAATCTTTTCATGGCACTACTCCTTTCCCCTAATTATAATGTCTTTTACCGTTCCGCCCGGAGGAATCATAGGGAATACTTTTTCATCCATACAAATACGGCAGTCTATAAGCGCAGGGGAATTTGCCGGAAGATTTTTAAGTATTTCTTTAAACTGCAATAAATTATCCGCCGTATATCCCTCTGCGCCAAAAGCTTTTGCAAGAGCGGCATAATCTGTTTTACGGTTCAGTGTTGTCTGTGAATATCGATGATCAAAAAACATATTCTGCCATTGGCGCACCATGCCCAAAACTCCGTTGTTTAATAAGACAATAACAACCGGTACTTCATTGGAAACCGCTGTGGCAAGCTCGTTTAAGTTCATTCCAAAACTGCCGTCTCCCGTAAAAAGAACTGTTCTTTTTTTATTCAACGCCATACAGCCGCCAATGGCCGCTCCCAATCCGTAACCCATAGTACCAAGACCACCGGAAGTAAGCAAGGTTTGCGGTTTGCAAAATTTATAGTACTGCATTACCCACATTTGATGCTGTCCGACATCGGTAGCGATCATGATGTCGTCTCCGAGAACACTCTCGGTTGTCTCAATGATGTTTTTTGGGACAAAGCCTCCGCTGACGGGCTCTTTTTCAAGCTGCTTGAGTTCCTCTATGCGTTTTGACCAATTGTCATTGCGGGAGGATGAAAGAAGAGGGAGCAGCTCCGATAACACTTTTTTAATATCGCCTCGGGCGGTCAGGCCGGGAGGAACATTTTTGCCCATTTCCGCAAGGTCAATGTCAATATGGATTATGACCTTATCCCTGCCAAAAGCTTCAACATTTCCGGTTCCGCGGTCAGAAAAGCGCGTGCCGAGCGCAAGCATCACATCACATTCGGATTGAGCAACAGTGGCGGCATACCTTCCGTGCATCCCGCACATTCCCAGGTTAAGCGGGAAATCATGCGGCAGCGCTGTGAGACCCATCATGCTAAAGCCGACCGGCGCGTTGAGTTTTTCAGATACCTCTCGGAGTTGTTGTGAGGCACCGCTGGAGACAACTCCACCACCTGCATAGATAAACGGTCTTTTTGCGCGTCGGAGTACTTCTGCAATCTCATCGAGTTCAAAAGAGGTTTTGTCATTATCTTCACAGAGAGAAGACTCGCCGACATATTCACAGAAGTTTGTCTGAACACACCTTGGTATGTCTACGAGAACCGGCCCTTGCCGTCCACTTTCCGCAAGACGAAAGGCTTCGTTGAGGGTGTGTTCGAGCGTCTCTACTTTCCAAACTACAAAACTGTGTTTGACTACAGGCTGAGTAATGCCGACTATATCCACTTCCTGAAAACTGTCTTTTCCGAGCATCGGCACTGCCACATTGCCTGTTATTGCGACAAGCGGAACGCTGTCGAGATATGCAGTCGCAATTCCGGTGACGAGATTTGTTGCACCCGGACCGCTGGTGGCGATTACAACTCCTGTTTTTCCGCTTGTGCGGGCATATCCGTCAGCGGCGTGCGCCGCGCCCTGTTCATGAGCGCTCAGTATGTGAGTGATATTGGATGAATTTTTGTAAAGTTCGTCATATAGCGGAAGCACGGTCCCGCCCGGATATCCAAAAACAGTTGTGATACCGTGTGCGCGCAACTGTTTGACAACTATTTGCGCTCCATTTAGCCTCATATTGAAACCTCCCGATAGTGAATATGCTGAATAGTCTTAAAACATCAACTCAAAGTGTATCTTCCGTATCTTCCGGATCAAATGCCGGCGGATCCGGAAAGATATTATCCTGTGGCGCAACACCGCTTACTAATTGCATGTGTCGCCACTGATCTTTTGAGATGAGCATCGAACGCGGCTTTGAGCCTTCAAAAGGCCCTACAATGCCCATTTGCTCCATCTGATCGACAATCCGCGCCGCTCGGGAATACCCGAGCTTCAATCTTCGTTGGAGCATAGATACGGATGCCTGTCCGGTCTCAAAAATTACGTCCACAGCCTGCGGAAGAAGTTCGTCGTAATCTCCCTTAGCAGAACTGTCGCCCGTCTTTTCGCCGGATGGCTTTTCAGCGGCGGCTCTGTCAATTTCGCTCATAACATCTTCCGAAAATTGCGATTGACTACTTTTTGCGATATATTCGACAACTTTTTCACGCTCGGCATCGGACACCCAAGTACCCTGAATTCTCATCGGCTTTGATGTGCCTATCGGCGCGTAAAGCATGTCTCCGTTGCCAACGAGCTTGTCGGCGTTGCTCCCGGGATCCAAAATGATGCGTGACTCCAGTTTGCTGGATACTTTTAGCGCTATTCGCGAGGGAATATTCGCTTTCATAAGCCCTGTAATAACGTCTGCACGCGGACTTTGTGTTGCAATTATGAGATGAATCCCCGCTGCACGGCCCATCTGAGCTATGCGGCATATGGATTCTTCAACTTCTTTTGCAGCGGTCATCATCAAATCTGCAAGTTCGTCAATGACAACAACTATTTGCGGCATGAGTTTATATTCATCATTCGCACCGGCGACCACGTTATAGCTGCTCAAATCTCGCGAGTTTGTCTCCGAAAACAGCGAATATCTCTTCATCATCTCAACTACGGCCCATGCCAGTGCGCCCGCGGCTTTTTTGGTGTCGGTAACTACCGGCACTAAAAGATGCGGAATGCTGTTGTAGACTTTGAATTCGACCATTTTTGGATCGATCATGATAAAACGCACATCTTCGGGAGAAGATTTGAATAAAATGCTTAGGATGATAGAGTTCAGGCATACGGATTTTCCGGATCCGGTTGTTCCCGCAACAAGCATGTGCGGCAATTTTGAAATGTTGCCCACAATAGCCTCGCCTGATATATCCATGCCTATTGCAAAAGTCAGGCTCGATTTTGCCTGCGAAAAAGCTTGTGAGTCAATAATATCGCGCAGGTATACCGTGCTGATGTTTTTGTTCGGGACTTCGATGCCGACAGTTGATATTTTGTTTGGCATGGCTGCAACGCGAACACCGCTTGCGCCCAATGAGAGAGCTATGTCATCTGCAAGACCTGTAAGCTTGCTGAGCTTAACGCCGGGCTCAAGTTCCGCTTCATATCTTGTAACGGCTGGCCCGCGTGTTGTGTTCGAAATAACTACATTGACACCGA
>Ga0099364_10013412_pt1 | contig 11000 bp, 9 predicted proteins | sample TergutTh196P3_FD_73070 | JGI IMG/M metagenome (GOLD analysis project Ga0099364, IMG submission 73070) | Microcerotermes parvus P3 segment gut microbial communities from Pointe-Noire, Republic of the Congo - Th196 P3 | ecosystem: Host-associated > Arthropoda: Insects > Digestive system > Gut ... | reverse complement strand
CGGGAGCTTTCCATGGAAGGCGACATCCGCGATTTAATTCGCGGCATACAAAACAGCCGCAAGGAAATGGGTTTTTCGGTTACAGACCGTATAGAGCTTGTAATACATGGCTCCGATTCCTTAAAAGAAGCCTGGGATCGTTTTGGTTCAATTGTTGCGGCAGAAACCCTTGCGACAAAAACTGCCTGGGAAAAAACAGACGGGCAAATCCCGCTGGAAGCCTCGTCTACAGACGGTGAAGATACCTGGCTGGTGAAAATCGTGAAAGCAGGAGAGTGAAGCAAATTAATTTTTATATCATGGTTCCATACCCTAATATTGAAAATATATAAATATTATGAGATAATGGAATTATGTCCAATATGGACATAGGAGGGTACGTATGAGAAGCATTGGTACTGTGTCATGGGGAATTAGAGTTCCAATTATTAAAAAAGGCGATGATTTAGAGAATATAGTTGTAGACGCTGTAATAAGCGCGAGTGAAAGTAACAATATCTTATTGAATAACAGAGACATTGTTGGCGTTACAGAAAGTTTACTCGCGAGAGCCCAGGGGAATTATGTTACACTGGATACTGTTGGAAAAGATATTAACAATAAATTTGGAGACGAAGTTGGAATAATATTTCCCATACTAAGCCGCAACAGATTCGCGTTGATATTAAAAGGCGTATCAAGAGGTGTAAAGAAACTATATGTACAATTAAACTATCCAAATGACGAAGTTGGAAACCCTATAGCAAGCATAAATAAGATTTATGAAAAAGGTATAAATCCTTATTCGGATGAATTTACAGAAGAAGAGTTTAAAAATATATTTAACAGCGATGAAAGGAAAAATCCTTTTACAGGCGTGGATATTCTGGAATATTATAAAAATTTATCTGATAATATAGAGATATTTTTCTCAAATAAACCAACATCTATGTTACGTTACACAAAAAACATATTGGTTTCTGATATTCATACCAGATTCAGGACAAAAGAAATATTAAAAGAGGCGGGAGCGGAAATAATATATTCTTTGGATGAAATATTAAGTGAAAGCATTAATGGAAGCGGCTATAATAAAGATTACGGTCTTTTGGGTTCCAATTACTCCACAGACGAAGCGCTTAAACTGTTTCCGCGTGACGGGCAAATTTTTGTAAATAATATACAAAACAAACTAATGGAAAGAACTGGTAAAAAGCTGGAAGTATTAATATTTGGAGACGGCGCTTTCAAAGACCCGGCTGCCGGAATTTGGGAATTGGCTGATCCGGTTGTGTCTCCCGCATTTACCGAAGGTTTGGTTGGAACGCCAAGTGAAATAAAACTAAAGTTTTTGGCGGATAGTTCTGGTTTGTCTGAAACTGAAATTATGGAAAAAATAAGGTTAAAAAATAAAACTGAAAAAGAATCATTGGGTACCACTCCCAGAAAAATAACCGATTTGGTTGGCAGTCTTTGTGATTTAACGTCCGGCAGCGGAGATAAAGGCACGCCTGTTGTATTGGTACAGGGGTATTTTGATAATTACGCGAATATTTAATTTTAAGGGATAAAAAAGTATGAAAAAAATACTTAAATTTTCTTGGATTATCATTACTCTCTTTATCTCCTGCCAAACCGCGCCGCAAACTCCCGGCGAATTTATGGAAGAGGCAAGTTACATCCCTCTGGATAACGGCGCTTCGGCTTATATCTTTGCCGATGTAAAGCAGGCGCGTCCAATTCTCGATCTGCTGCCCATCAACGAATTGAACGACAGACAAGCCTTGCGGATGATCGACAGGACTGATTTTCTCGCCGCCGCCATATTTCCGGCGGAAGACGGGCGGCGTTTTCAGCTTGCTGCGTGGGGAAATTATCCAAGTTTTGGAGCGGGTCTTGCCCTTGGGTTTAACAGATATTGGAAAAGGCAGCGTTCGGCGGCGGGCAATTACTGGTATTCGCAGGCAAACAGGCTTTCCATGACGTTAACCCCGACACAGGCTTTTGTCGCGGCTTCGGCAACTGCTGTGCCCGAAAGCCCTGTACCGTCCGCTCCCGGCATAGAGCCGCCTGAAGGCTTTGGCGAATTCCGCCGAGAATCTCCTCTTTCATGCTGGCTGGAAGACCCCGCCCAATTGCTTAATCGGATACTAAACATGAATGGAATTCCAATCCGCGTTCCAGCGCAGCAGCTTTTTGTAAATTTTTTCATCGCTCCGGAAAACCAGTACGAAGCGGTAATAAGGCTGCAATTTGAAAGTCCTGCCCAGGCGCGGGCTATAGCGGCGGCTCTTTCCCTTGCCAGAAATTTTGTGCCAGAACCTCCGCCTCGTCTGGGGCATTCAGGCGAAGAAACTCAGGTTGACCCAGCTTCGCTGTTTCTGATGCTTTTTTTCGCCAATCCGCCTGTTCAAAACAACCGCAGTCTTGATATAAAAACCGCGCCCATGACAGATGGGGAAATGGTTATGCTTTTTCAGAAGTTATTAAATTAGTTTTGTTATCCTCTCCAGCAATTCTGTTTTTTTGGTTGGTTTCTTGATAAAATCAACAGCCCCCATTTGCTGCGCGCGAGTTCTGTCCTGGGGATCTTCAGAAGACGTGAAAAACGCTATTGGTACATGATGTATATCACTTATTGCTTTTATTCTCTGATAGGTATTCCAGCCATCCATATCAGGCATTACCAGATCCAATAAAACCAAAGCGGGCACAAGACCCTGATAAAAATGAACCAGGGCGTCCTGACCGGATTTGACTGTAACAACTTCATAGTCCTGGTCCAGCATACCCTTGGTCGCCGTGAGATGAGTCGCGTCATCATCCACAACAAGGATAATTTTCTTTTCATTGCCGGTAGAAACCTTGAACTTTTTCGTTTCCTGCTTAAGCTCGTTAAAATTCCTGTCATTTTCCGTACTCATTTCGTTTACCGTCTTTACAGCGGACTGTATCTCAAGCACGGCGCCGCTGACTATCTTGTTCATACCGTCTACTACCTGATTGCTGATATCTATAAATTCGTGGACTCTTTTGCTCAATTCATCGTTTGATTCCAACATGTCTTCGGTCCCTTTTTTGACTGATGAGGTTAAGTCCCTAAGGCGTCCAACGGAACCCAGCATTTGTTTTCCCCCAATTTCCTGTTCTTCCATGGAGTTGCGGATATTGAGTTCATGCTGCGAAACAGTTTTTACCCCCATTTCTATGGCGTCAAAACGGGCAAGCACATCATTGGAGGAGTTGGTAATGCTGTCTATAGAAGATTTTATTTTTTTAAGCATTGTCGCGGTGGTCTTGGATTGTTTTCCTGACGATTCGGCCAGCTTGCGAATTTCGTCGGCTACAACGGCAAAGCCTCTTCCGGCTTCGCCCGCGTGGGCAGCTTCTATGGCGGCGTTCATGGAAAGCAGGTTTGTCTGGCTTGCGATGCTGTTCATAACAGCGTTGATTTCCAGCAAACCTTCGGAATCCCGGGCAATTTCCTGTATTGCCTGCGCCACTGTTTGGAGTCCTATTTTGCCGTGTTCTGACGCATCTATCAGAGATTCGACATTCTTGCCGTTTTCAACCAATGTTCTGGTAACGGACTGGATGTTAGCTGTCATTTCCTCAATGGCGGAAGATGATGTATTTACACTTTCAGATTGTTCGTCTACCAGTTTACTCAGCTTATCGATACTGGCGTTAATGGCCCGTACCGCTTTATTCGCCGCCATTTCCTCGGTTTCCTGTCTGGCTTCCAGGTTTTTCATATTATCAAAATTAATTGAAATTTGATCTACGGCCTCTAAAGTTTTTGCCATATTGGCGGAAAGCTCAAAGCTGGTATTCGTAAGAGCGTTGACCTTGTATTTTAATATTTCCAATGTTCCCTTGCCAAGCTGGTCGCAGAAAGTGTTTATCATTCCGGTAATGGTACCCAATTCATCTACAGAGCAAACGGTAATATGTTTAGTCAGATCTTTCTGCTCGGAAGAAAGATTTTCAAGTTGATCAATGATGGAAGAATAAAGCCTGGCGCTGTTTTTCTTTAGGTTGACAGCCAGAACGATAACGCAAATAAAATAAACAATGATGGGAATTACAAATGTTGACCATGCCGACCATCCCTGCATATTGCCAAGACCTCCCCCGGCCAGGCTGATACTGAGCAGAGTAACCGAACAGGCAAAGGGTACGGACATTATACCAACCGCGAGAGGAACAATCATGGCTTTAAGCGCCTGTCTGCCTTCACGCAATTGCCTTGGAAATTCGGTAAAGTTAAAATCAATCAAAGTCAGCGAAACAAGACCATCACACACAACATAAATAAAAGTTCCCACCAACATTCCAAAAGACAAAGACGCCAGATAAAGAGGGGTTTTCATTATTGGTTCAAGTTCCAAGTAATCACGGCTAAAGAATATAATACTCAAAAAGACAATATGGAGGAGTACGTTCAAGCCTATCATTTTAATAGGGACAGCTCCTATTGTTTTAATATGCGCAAAATATACTTCTCCCCGCGTGTTGTCAAAATATGTCTCTCCAAAACACTTGGCGCTTCTTCCCAAAATAACGCTGTAAACAAAAATGAAGATTAAGGATGGAATACCAAGCTTTTTAACAACACTGGAAAAAGGAAGTCCGAAAAAGAGTAACAATAGGAAATCCGCCAATACCAACGCACAGCCGGTACCAAAAACAAGAACCATAAAAAACAACTTTTTGTTCATTTTCATTTAAAATATTCCTTTTTTATTTAGAATCTATACCCAAGACCAAGGGAGAACTGCGGTCCGCCTACAAAATATCCTTTTACAATATAATTAAAATATTGATTTAGCCATTGATTAAAAAAACCGCCGACCTCACCTGCATCCTTGATGAATTCGATATAAGTTCTTCCGATTGCGCCATAATAACCAAATGAAGGTTCAAAAATAAGACCTCCGGGTTTACCAAAGTCAATTCTCCAGCCAAATTTTCCGCCAAGTTTAAAATAATGTGATAAATTTGCGGGTTCATTTACTCCAGAAGAATAACTAAAGACTGCATAACCAAGCATCCCATCAAGAAAAAACGCGCCTTGTTCAGGGTAATAACGACCATGTCCTTCTAGAGAAATAGATGACATACTTGTTTTATAATCATAACCAGAAATGCTTATTCCACGATAATCTAATCGGCCTATTGTACTCACCTTTTCCAATATTTGTCTTTCGTATTGAATGGCAGTTCCAAAAAAAGTAAATCCAGTTATTCCCCATACAACAAAGGAGGGAAGAGTTAATCCCATATCAACTGTAATAATGTTTTTAGGCAGTCTGTTTTCTTCATTGTCTGCAAAAATGGTTCCATTTACAAACATTAAAAACCCTAAAACTAAAGCTGTTTTTTTTGCCATTATTTACCCTAGTCAATATATCGGCTTAAAATTCTACGATTGGATAAGAATAATTTATCATCAATAAATAATATACCATGTTATTTTCATTTTGTCAATTATTTTTCAAAGCTTTTGCTATTTGCTCTTTGCCGACCATAGCCAGCCAGAGTTTAAAAGGCTCGGCTTTAGGGGACGGGATAGACTGGATTAACCGCAGAAGCTGCTCGGTAGTGGTAACATCGGTATTGTAGAATTTACCATCCGCAGACGGCATTTTCAGTTGGTTACAATTTGTAACCAACTGACTGCCTTCTTCTTTTAGTCGTTTTTTTAGAACACGCCAGTAGGTTTGAGGGTTAGGGCTATCCTTTGTATTACTGGGTGGTGACAGGCACTCGTTTTTTAGCAAGCCTTGAGTAAACCGGCGAGACCAGATATTATAAAGCATGGATAAAAGTGAAATAGTAATGTATCAGCCCAATAACACTGTTGCGGTTGAGGTTAGGCTAGAAAATGAAAATGTATGGTTAAACAGGCAGCAAATATCGGTTTTGTTTGACAGGGATATTAAAACTATAGGAAAACATATAAACAATGCGCTGAAAGAAGAATTGGCAGATGTTTCAACTGTCGCAAATTTTGCGACAGTTGGCAATAAAAGAATCGGCTATTCAGTTGTCGCAAAATTTGCGACAACTGCTTCAAATGGCAAAGTATATCAAATGGAATACTATAACCTTGATGTGATTTTGTCGGTGGGCTATAGGGTAAAATCTAATCGGGGAATACAATTCAGGATTTGGGCTAATCGTGTTTTGAAAAACTACATATTAAAAGGTTATGCAGTTAATAGAAGGTTCGAGCGGTTAGAAAGTCGAGTAGCAAAGATAGAACCAAAATAATATATTCTTAAAGCTACGGGAAAGTCCCGTACGAAGCTACGGGATACGTTTCACTATCCCGTATGTTGTTGGAACAAAAGTAGCTGTTTACTTAAAGCTACGGGATACGTTTCACTATCCCGTATGTTGTTGGAACAAAAGTAGCTGTTTACTTAAAGCTACGGGATACGTTTCACTACCCTATTCAGTCTTTTTACAAAATCAGCAGGCTTTTTAATCTCCTCGCCTTCCACTATCTTTGCCTGTTCAAGAAGCAGAAAGCTTAAATCTTCCACAAATTGATCATCATTTGTATCTGCTATCTTTTTTACAATATCATGCTCAGGATTTACCTCAAGTATTGGCTTAAAATCAGGCATCTCTTTTTGCCCCATTGCTTTAAACATATGCTGCATCTGTATTGATGGGTCATTTTCATCCATAACAATACAGGAAGGAGATTCGCTAAGCCTGCTTGATGCAACTACATCTTTTACAGCATCTCCCAAGGCTTTTTTTATCTTTTCAACAACAGGTTTTGCCTCTTTTTCCTTTTCTTTATCTTCTTGGGATTTAAGCTCATCTGCTGTACCGCTTCTGTTAATTGCTTTAAGTTCCTTATCTTTATACTTTATCAATGTAGGAATAACAATTTCATCAATATCATCATCCATTATAAGGACTTCTATCTCTTTTTCCTTATATGCCTCCAGAAGCGGAGAGTTTCTAAGGGTTTCTTCATTATCGCCGGAAATATAATATATTGATTTCTGATCTTCTTTCATTGCAGAGAGATAATCAGCAAAACTTACAAAGCCCTCCCGCGTAGTGCTTTTAAAACGAACAAGTTCCTGAATAAGTTCCCTGTTTGTAAAATCAGAATAAAGCCCTTCTTTAAGAGCCCTGTTATACTGTTTTATAAATTCAGTATATTTTTCAGGATTGCTTTCCGAAAGTTTTTTAAATTCCGAAAGCACTTTTTTTACAGAAGCGCTTTTTATGTTTACCATAACTTTGTTCTGCTGCAAAATCTCGCGGCTTACATTAAGCGGAAGGTCTTCGGAATCAATTATGCCGCGCAAAAACCGCAGATATACGGGCATAAGCTCTTTGTTGTCATCTGTAATAAAAACACGCGATACATAGAGTTTTACTCCGGGCCTGTAATCTGCCTGATACATATCAAATGGAGCGGTTTTGGGAATAAAAAAGAGCGTTATGTAATTTATTGCGCCTTCTGCTTGTGTATGCATATAAAACAGAGGGTCATCGCCATCATGGGAAATTGTTTTATAAAACTCATTATAATCATTATCTGTAAGTTCTGACTTAGACCTTTTCCACAATGCAGATGCGGAATTTATTTTTTCTATTTTTTTCTCTTTCTTGCCCTCTTTATCATCTTTTCCTTCATATTTTGTTTCAAGATATTCAAGATAGATCGGGAAAGCTATGTGGTCAGAATATTTTTTTATAATATTTTCAATCTGCCATCTGTTTGCATATTCGTTTCCGTTTTCATTAAGATAAAGAATTACCTCTGTGCCGAAATCCGCTTTTTCCGTTTCATTTATTTCAAAGCTCCCTTTTCCATCGCTTGACCATTTATATGCTTTATCGCTTCCTGCTTTTTTTGAAATTACTTCTATTTTATCTGAAACCATAAAAGCTGAATAAAATCCCACGCCAAATTGGCCAATAAGGTTAGAGTCTTTTTTTGCATCTCCTGTAAGATTGGTTATAAAATTTTTTGTTCCTGACCTTGCGATTGTTCCAAGATTAAGAGCAAGCTCTTCTTCGTCCATTCCAATGCCTGTATCTTTTACAATAAATTTTTTAACATCGCCATCATCAAAAGAAACATCTATTCTTGGCTCATAAGCCAGATTTTTATAATTATCATCTGTAAGAGATAAATATTTAAGCTTATCAAGAGCATCAGAAGCATTTGATACCAGTTCTCTTAAAAATATCTCCTTGTGTGAATAAAGTGAATGAACTATGAGATGAAGAAGTTGTGAAACTTCTGTTTGAAATTGATGTGAAGCCATTTTGCTCTCCTGTATAGATTTATATAAAAAGTATTATCCCGCATCCTATGGAAGCCCGAGAGATAATACCTTGGCTAATAAAGAAAATATACAAATATTTAACAAAATCGGCAATCATCCTATTTTTAAAATATGTTGTATTTTTTGGTAATCTTTTTATATAATAAGGAAAAGAATATGCAAAATAATAGCTCTCCTGCCAACTCCAATATTTTTAACCCGCTTTTGCAAGATGCAGAACTTATGAAAAGCGCAGAAATTACAGTAAAAGAGGTTATTAAAGTAAAAGAGGGAGAAAAAATCCTTATTATAACAAACCCTCAAGCAGATTGTTTTGAAATATCATCATCTATTTATCAAGCAGCGCTTGAAGCAAGCGGAAAGCCATGTATTGTAATTCAGGAGATTAAGAGCCAGCTTGATTTTGCTGATGATGCTGTTATAGGAGCTATAAAAAGCAACCCTGATATAATAATTTCAATAAGCAACAATAAGCTTGGAAAAGACAGGGAAGCTATTGCATCGCCTTATAAAATTAGTGAAAAAAATTATGACAGCACTTTTCAATATCTTGTAAGCGGAATAAAAAAAAGCAGATCATTCTGGTCACCCGGCATAACATCAGATATGTTCAAGCGCACAGTTGCAATAGATTATAAAAGATTGTATGCAGAATGTATTGCAATTAAAGACATACTAAATAAAGCAGAGAGTGTAATTATCAAAACTACAGAGGGAACAAATTTTACAATACCAATAAAAGGAAGAAAAGCTTTTTGCGATGACGGGGATTTTTCTCTGCCCGGAACAGGGGGTAATCTTCCGGCAGGTGAAGTTTTTATATCCCCGCTGGTTGGAAAAAGTAACGGTATAATAGTATTTAACGGAAGCATCTCTGTCAAAAACGGGGATATAGTAATAAACACTCCAATTAAAGTAACGGTTTCAGACGGATATGTAAAATCAGTAGAAGGAAAAAGCGAAGCCAACGCGCTAAAAGAAACAATAGCCAAAGCCATGGAAAATTCCACTCTTTTTGAAAAAGAGGGCAAGCTGCCAAGCGGCAAAGGCGAAATATACAAAAAAAATGCAGGCAACATCGGAGAGCTTGGAATAGGGCTTAATCCTAATGCAAAAATTACAGGTAATATGCTGGAGGATGAGAAAGCTTACGGAACATGTCATATCGCAATAGGCAGCAATTATGATGGAGATGCGCCGGCTCTGATACATCTTGACGGACTTGTGAGAGAGCCTGATATAACTGCCATAATGGAAGATGGGAAATCTGTTTTGATTATGAAAAAAGGCGAACTGAATTTATGACAGGGTTAGCTAAAACTGTCTCACGAGCAGACCTCTTTCAAAAAATCTCGCGCGGAGGCGCAGAAGCGCGGAGCTTACAAATCACACCGCCCTGGCCCGGTCTCACATTCGTCATCTACTGCAATGACAAAAAGCATTGCCCCCGACCCGTCATCCCTGCGCCCCATCGTGACATCCATGTCACGGCGCAGGACGCGACATCCATGTCGCAGCCCTCGAAAGCCGGGATCCACATAAGCAGAGAAAAAATATCTCCTATTGAACTAATTTTTTGGTTCTATCAAGGAATTCCTTAGCCCTGCTATGATTCGGATCAAGCTTTAATGCTGCTTCATAATCTGCAATAGCCTTCTCATAATCTTTTTTACTTTCATGTGCGAGACCTCTGCCGTTATATGCATTTGCATATTTTGGGTTCAGCTTGATTGCTTCGCTATAGTCTGCAATAGCCTTGTCATAATCTTTTTTATAAAAATAGGAGACACCTCTATTGAAATATACAGTTGCATTTCCTGGGTCCAGTTTGATTAGTTCGCTATAATCTGCAATAGCTTTGTCATAATCTCCTTTGCGAGAATACGTGAGACCTCTATTGAAATATACATTTGCATCTTTTAGACCCAGCCTGATTGCTTCGCTAAAGTCTGCAATAGCCTTGTCATAATCTCCTTTCCTGGAATACGAGCCGCCTCTATTGTTATACGCCGCTGCAAATTTCGGATCCAGCCTGATTGCTTCGCTATAGTCTGCAATAGCTTTGTCATAATCTCCTTTACGAGAATACGCAAGACCTCTGTTGTAATATGCTCCTGCATGTTTTGGGTCCAGCTTGATTGCTTCGCTAAAGTCTGCAATAGCTTTGTCATAATCTCCTTTACGAAAATATGCGAGGCCTCTGTTATAATACACACTTTGAACCCTTGGATTCAGCCTGATTGCTTCGCTAAAGTCTGCAATGGCTTTATCATAATCTCCTTTTCTATAATGCTCATTGCCGCTTTTTAAAAAATCTTCTGCTGTTTTACCTGCGCTTTGCCCCCAGACTACGCCAAGCGCGACTGCTGTAAGCGCTAATATAAATAAAACTTTTTTCATCTTAATTATCCCTTTGCATAAATTCTGTATGTGTAATAATCCATTTTCGCTTTCATCAATGCAGATACCGGCCTTCGCCGGTATGACGAAGGCTGTCGGCATCCATATAAGCAGATAAAAGAATATCTCCTATTGAATTAATTTTTTGATTTCATCTAGGAATTCCTTAGCCCCGCTATTATTTGGGTCAAGCCTTAGTGTTGTTTCAAAATCTGCAACAGCCTTCTCATAATCTCTTTTATCATAATATGCGAGACCTCTGCCGTAATATGCACTTACATGTTTTGGATCCAG
>Ga0099364_10013411_pt1 | contig 11001 bp, 9 predicted proteins | sample TergutTh196P3_FD_73070 | JGI IMG/M metagenome (GOLD analysis project Ga0099364, IMG submission 73070) | Microcerotermes parvus P3 segment gut microbial communities from Pointe-Noire, Republic of the Congo - Th196 P3 | ecosystem: Host-associated > Arthropoda: Insects > Digestive system > Gut ... | reverse complement strand
TATGATAGTTTCGATGAGTTGTACATTGATAAACTACCGGAAAACAATACTCCGCAGACTGTTCTTATTCGCGAAGAGATTGTTCCCGGCGCTTTTGCGCAATATACATATTCATTCCACGAAAAAATGATTTTCATATTAGGGCTGCGTGGCGATTACCACAGCAATCACGGTTTCCTGTTCACTCCGCGAACAAATATAAAGTACAATATTACCGACAATATCATCTTTCGCGCTTCGGCGGGAAGAGGCTATCGCTCGCCAAATGTTATTATCGAAAATATAGGCTATTTGGCTTCGTCTAAAAAAATTGACATAATGTCCATCAACGGTTTGGATATCGAAAAGGCTTGGAACTACGGAGCAAACCTGACGTTCTACGTTCACCTGCCGCAAGATAAAAACATCACCGTAGGGTTGGATTATTATCGCACCGACTTTCAAAATCAGGCTATCGTAGATATGGAATACGACAGTAGAGAGATCTATTTCTACAATTTGAACGGAAAATCTTATGCTAACGCCTGGCAAATAGATGTGAACGCAACGCCATTAAAAGGTTTTGACATATTTGCCGCCTTCAGACTGAGCGATACAAAAATAACGTACAGCGAAGGCGATGGGCAAAAGTTTACTGTAGACAAGCCTTTGACAAGTAAGTATCGCGGATTGATAAATCTGTCATACGCCACCAATTTCGAGAGGTGGAAATTTGACGTAACGGCTCAATTCAACGGAAAAAGCCGTTTGCCAAATCTCACTGATAATGGATACAGTGGTGCAGAAGATTGGTCAAAGTCTTACAATTTGTATTTTGCGCAGATAACCAAAAGGACAAAACGCTTGGATATATATGCAGGTTGCGAAAATATTCTAAATTTTAAGCAAAAGAATCCGATTATTAGTGCAGATAATCCCTTTAATACGGAATTTGACGCATCAAAAATATGGGGACCCCTTATGGGGCGAAAGATTTATGCAGGCATACGCCTTACGTTAGGTGAAATTAAATAATAGGAGACATTGTTATGCGGAGAGAAAGGGATTCGAACCCTTGGTACCCTTTTGGGGTACACACGCTTTCCAGGCGTGCACCTTCGACCACTCGGTCACCTCTCCTAATTTGATTTTAGTTGTTTTTTACTCTTTTTATTCGTATTTTTTACGCCGCAAAAGTACAAATAATATTTCATATTAAAAAAAAACTCTTTCCGCATTCGCATTTGTTGCGTTAGCCACTTCGTTTATAGGCATAGATTTAAGTTCTGAAATTTTTTGAACTATATTATAAATGTATGCACTTTCATTTCGTTTTCCACGAAAAGGTATCGGTGGAAGATATGGAGCGTCGGTTTCAGTAAGAATATTTTCTATACCGATTTGCTGCACCACAACTGCCATTTCTGCGTTCTTATAAGTAACCACGCCTCCAATGCCGAGCATGAAACCAAGACTTATCACTTCTTTAGCCTGACGCAAATTACCGGGAAAACAATGGAAAACACCGGTTAATGAGCCATCCTGTTCCTTTTTTAATATGGAAATAATCTCGTTATACGATTTTCTGCAATGGATAGAAAGCGGAAGCCTATATTTTCTTGCCCAGCCAATATGTATACGAAAGGCTTCTAACTGTTGTTCGAGATATTGCTTATCCCAGTAAAGGTCAATCCCTGTTTCTCCTATGGCTACTATTTCCGTATTATCCAAATAAGTCTCTATCTCTTCCAGTTTATGCTCGAAATCCTTATCAATAGCGGTGGGATGAAGCCCCATCATAGGGAAACAACGCCCCGGATAACGCTTACATGCGTCAAGCATTGGCTGTACGCTTTGAAGGTCAATATTGGGCAGAAGCATCCGCTCGACGCCACGTTCTACAGCACGAGACACAACAGCATCCCTGTCGAAATCAAATTGAACATCATATAAATGAGAATGGGTGTCTACCATATTATTAACTATTAAATTCTGATTATTAATTCTTAAATCCTACCTGTATTTATTTTGCGCGTCATCCATCATGTTCAAATAACTGCAATAGCGCGATTCGCTGATTTTACCGACTTCTACCGCGTTTACCACGGCACAGCCCGGCTCGCTAATATGCTTGCAATTGTGGAACGCACAGCCTGCCGATACTGAAAATATTTCGGGAAAGAAATGATATAATTCTTCTTTCTCTATATGTATTAAGCCAAAGCCGCGTATGCCCGGCGTATCAATAATATATCCGCCGCCCTGCAATTCATGCATCTCGGCAAAGGTAGTAGTATGCCTGCCTGTTTGATGATAATCAGACATATCGCCAATTCGCACCTTCAAATTGCTATCTACAGCGTTTATCAGCGATGACTTTCCGGTGCCGGATAAACCTGCCAACACCGATACCTTGCCCGTAAACATCATACGCAATTCATCGATGCCGGTTAAGTCCGTTGCCGACGTCTCAATGGTTACATACCCTATTGTTTGATAAATATTTGCAAACTGTTTTATTCTAACCAACTCTTCTGTGGAAAGAATATCTATTTTATTTAAAACAACACAGACCGGAATACGGTACGCTTCGGCTGCAACCAGAAAACGGTCTATAAATTCTACGGGAGTTTCGGGCAAACGCCGGGTAACAACCAGAAATGCCATATCAACATTAGCCGCAATGATATGCGACTGTTTCGAAAGGTTGGTCGATTTGCGAATTATGTAATTTCTACGTGGCTCAATGTCGCGAATAACGCCGCTATCAATATAAACCCGGTCGCCAACGACTACCGGATTAGTGCTTTTGAGCCCTTCAGTACGCAGCCTGCCTTTAAGTTTGCAATTGATGCACTCCCCGTCATCTTTTTTTACGGTATACCAACTGCCCGTTGATTTTATAACAATTCCCTTTTCCAAATGCTAATGCCAATGTATTTATAATGAACTATTCCCACTCTTCGATTAGCGGTTCGTATTTATGCGCATCTTCAGGGGCAACGCCAAGATAGTAGCTTACCATTGTGGAAGCGCGATTATCAATATAATCAGTGGTAGCGCTTACCGGCTTGCTGTTGATTTTGGCAAATTTGCCGCCGTTTTCAGAGCGATAAACGTTGAACGCAACATTATCAGCATCAGTATTGAGCTTTTCGCTTACCTTTTCGTCTCTATTATAGGCAAATCCCTCCACTTTTGGCTTGCGAATGATATTACCGCTGTTCGATTTGGGGGTCAACATAGGGTACAAATACGCTCTTTCATTGACATCTTGGGCGTTTATGGACATATGAAATCCAAATGCAGACGCAAGTAGAACTATATAAAGCCTTTTCATATTCGTATTTATTGAATTCTATTTATATTCAATAGTCATTAAATCAGGCTGCTCTCTACGGTATTATTGCCGAAAAAATAGGGCACCATGGACCTGCCTGTCCTTTACTGTTTTCGTACCTTAGGCAGAAATATATTCTTCTCGCAGAGTCTTTTGGCTGGAAAATGAACGATTCTTTTTTACGTCTTGTAAATAAACTTTCGGTTAGTTCCTTTTCGCTTTCAGGCGGCTTGGCGCTTGTATCCAATACTGTGTAAAGAACCTTGCAACCGTGGTAAGCGCGCGGGTCATCCGATATATCCGAGTCGGGAGAGATTAGCAAATCGAGCAATCCGGCTCCTTTGTATATCACCTTCCCTACCGCTCTCATTTTGGGTACTCCTATGGGCGTTGGAGTGTTATCCTTCGGCTTCAGCCCAAGCCCTATCAGGTCGGCTTCGGTAAGCGGGGGGATGAAAAAATATCTCTTTTTGATATCTCTCATCTCTGCCGTCAGAGTGTTGAACGCTGCTTTTAGTCGAGCGCTTGTAATTTTATTGCGTTCGCCTGCCGGAATGCTGTTTTCTACTTCTGCCGCAGCAGTAGCCTCATTAAGAGTTACCGACCTTGATGGAGGAATGCTCCATTCTAAATGTTTTGCACTAAGGGTATTTACCCAATTTTTTGCCATAGCCAATTGTTCGTCTTTCTTTGATGGCAACCAGTCTGCTTTCTTCATATCACTATTATTTATTGATTGTTACTAATTATTTATATAAAAAAAACTATTTATATTGCTTCCACTTTCAGCGAAAGCGATTTCATTTTCGGATAATTTGGAGTGCAATTCAACAAAACAGACTCCTCTTTCGATAAGATTGACGTTATGTTTGTAGAAAACGCCGTTACGTTTGTTAAAAACGCCGTTACTTTCGTCAATGGCGATATCACTATTGATGATAACTCCGTTACTTGTGCAAAATGTGATTCCGCTTTTTGAAAAACGGATTTTGCTATTTTAAAAACAGGCGGGTTGAATTTACGACCTGTATGTGATACATTTTTCATGCTGTTAATTTTTTTATATCAAAAATTCGGGACAAAGATATGTAATGTTTTTGAAAAAAAAAATAAATTTTGAAAAAAAAGTTTTTTTTATGTAAATATCTAAAGTATGATTATCTTTGCAGCGCATTTTTTTTTTTACATATAAACATTAAACAATCATGCAAAAAATAATTTTCACTATTATACTGTTGCTATTCGCAGTAATATACATTATATATTATATATATAAAATGAAATACAAGGCGGAACTGGAAGTTCGGCTTTCGGAATTGAAGATACGCTTTTTTTTCGATGCTTCGCACGAAATACGCAATATTCTAACCATGATTACGGCTCCTGTTGATAATTTGGTTAATGATAAGAATACGCCTAAAAATATTAGTAGCCAGTTGGATTCTGTGGCGCACAATATTCAGCGCATGCTTCACATAGTAAATCCGATTCTCGATAAAAATAAATTTGAGCACTTTTTTCCCGATAAAAATACTATTATCCATGCGGAATCAGAAGACGATATTGAAAATCAGGATTTAGAAAATCTTGACGATGTAGAGCAAGATATACAATATTCCATACTTATAGTGGAAAATGATGACGAGGTTAGAAAATTTCTAAGAACCGTTCTCGAACCTGAATACCATGTTTTTGAGGCTGTGGACGGAAAATCGGGATATAGGTCAGCATTTCAAAATATTCCCGATTTGATAATCAGCGATGTTATTATGCCCCGCTCAAATGGTTTTAAAATGCTTAAACAAATAAGAACAACAGCTGTTACCAGCCACATTCCCGTGATTCTTCTAACTGCAAAAGCCGAAATGGAAGATAAACTGTGTGGGTTGGAATCCGGCGCAGACGATTATATAACCAAACCGTTCAGCGTGCCGTACTTACGCGCCCGTATAGAAAACATTTTGCAACAGCGTATGCGCTTGCAGCAGTTTTATTGTTCAATGCCGCTTGCTCAAAAGGATGAATTTACGCCTCGCCAGCTCATTATAAAATCGCGAAATGATATTTTTATGAAAAAAGTGATGGATGAGATTGAAAATAATATGGATAATTGCGATTATTCTATCGATATGATAGCGGTTGCAGTAGGTGTAAGCAGAACGGTACTCTTAAAAAAAATAAAAGAACTTACCGGTCTCACTCCGGTGGAATTTATGCGTGATATTAAGCTCCAACGCGCCGCGCAATTATTATCTACCAAGCAAGTATCGGTAAAGGAGGTTATTTGTATGGTAGGAATGAACGATGGTAAGTACTTCAGGGAGTGTTTTAAAAAGAAGTTCGGAAAAAATCCAAGCGATTACATTTTAAATTAACCCCCCTTAAAAAAGCGAATTTACCCCCTGTGTTATTCTAAATTTATTATCAATTTTGCCGCCGTTAAATCAATTAAATATTTTAAATGTATGCGTTATTTTGTAATTTTTATTCTTTTTGTTTTGTGCTCTTGCCAAACGGGTAAGAGGAATGCAGACCGCCCTTGGTCTATTTGGATGGTAGAGTCGGAAATTTCGCGTAATCCAGAAGGCTGGATGCTCGATTTTGCAACGCGACTCAAATGGAGTTATTGTGCGGGAATGCAGCATGAGTCAATAATCAGGACTTCTGAGCAATATAATATTCCTGCTTTTTTCAATTATGTTTATCAATTTGCCGATACCATGGTTAATGATGACGGAGATATTATATCGTATGATAAACGTACATATAATATAGACTATGTAAATCCGGGTAAGATGCTGTTTGATGTGTGGGAAAGGAGTGGCGAAGAGAGGTTTAAGAAAGCCGTGTTTAATTTGCGCGACCAGTTGTATACTCATCCTCGAACCAGCGAAGGCGGGTTCTGGCACAAGTTGGTTTACCCTCATCAGATGTGGTTAGATGGCTTATACATGGGTTCTCCGTTCTATGCTCGCTTTTGCGCTACTTTTGACCAGCCGGAGTATTTCCCCGATATCATTAAACAGTTCCAATTAGTAGCCAAGTATACGTATGACCCCGTAAGTGGGTTATTTCGTCATGGTTGGGATGAGGCTCGCGAGCAGGTTTGGGCAGACCCCGTTACCGGACAATCCGCAAATGCGTGGGGGCGCGCCATGGGCTGGTTTTCTATGTCTCTTGTAGATGTTTTGGACTGGATTCCCGCCGAGCAGCCCGGCAGAGACAGTGTTATTATGATTCTTAATACTGTTGCGGAAGGCATAAAGAAATACCGTGACGGGGAAAGCGGTCTCTGGTATCAAGTTATGGACAAGGGTGGGCACCCCGGCAACTATCTTGAATCTACCTGCGCCGCCATGTTTATCTACACGCTCGAAAAGGCAAGCCGCAAAGGGTACGTAGCCTCCGAGTATGGCGATTTGGCGCGCGATGCATACGAGTGTTTTCTAAAAAGATTTATTAAATATAACGATGACGGCACAATAAGCATTACCGACTGTTGCGAAGTAGCCGGCTTGGGCGGCAGAACACAGCGCGACGGAAGTTATGAATATTATATTAGCGAACCCATACGGGATAACGACCCTAAAGCGGTAGGTCCCTTTGTGTTTGTGAGCCTTGAATACGAAAAGAACAAATAAAAGATGAGAACAGTATTTTTTTTCGGCGTTTTGTTTTTGGCAACCCTCGTTTCACAAGCCAAAAGCGAAGGCATAACTATACTGCCCAAGAACATGAGGTTGGTACAGGGCGCAATACAAACCTTTACGGCGATGGATATAGAATCCGCTGTTTGGACGGTTTCCGGGAACATAAGTGCGGGTACAAAAATTTCCAATGAAGGGAGATTAACAATAGCAAAGGATGAAACAGCAAGGGAATTAACGGTAAAAGCAAAGTCTGCGAAAGACAATACCGTGTTTGGTACGGCGACTGTGTCGGTATACCCTGCTCAAATTGCGCCGCTTACTGCCGCAAGGTTTCGCACGCAATCCTGGCACAATTCCGGTGGGGATGCATTAAGCCCCCGCGCCATTATCGACGGCGATGTGCAAACCTTTTGGCACTCCAATTACGGGGGCGGGAGCGGTTCTGCAGAACGTGCGCCATATTTCGCGGATATAGATTTGGGGGAAGTAAGGCTTGTTACAGGCATTGAATTAAACAAGCGTGAAAATGTAGCCGGACGGCATATAATTTCTGCTGCCGATGTGTGGATTCACCCCGAAGAAGGGGATATTTACCCCAATGGGGAAAGGGTTGCAGACTATTTTGGCTCGGCAAGCCAATCGGCAATAGATTCAGACTTTGCTATGACGGGCTGGGTACCCTTAGAGAATGTAAGCAAAGACGGCTTTTCCACAAGGAATATATTGGCACAAAAAGTTACACTCACATTTGCAGAGCCAGTGGCAACGCGATATGTACGTGTACAAGTTACAAACAGGGATTCTAACGGTTTAGATTTTATTGGTTTAAGTAAATTGGTTGTAATGGGCTATGGCGAACCATATGTATCCATTGAATTGCAGGGTAATGCTGAACCGCCTAAGAATGCCCTGTCTCTGTGGTATCGTAAACCGGCGACAGTAAACGCTATGAACCAAAACAATGACAGGCTGCCCATAGGTAACGGCAGAATGGGCGCAATGGTTACAGGCTCCGTTCTAAACGAGCAGTTGCAATTTAATGAAGAAACTCTTTTCAGCGGCGGTCCCGGCGGTACGGAAGTAGACAAAGACGGTAACAGGGGCGATGCAATTTTAAATACCTTTAATTTTGGCTACAGCCGCGAAACTCCTAACTTAGATGCAATTTATAACAGGTTAATGAGCGCAACTTCCGGTGATGCAGGCGGGGTAAATACTGCCCAAATCTCCGGCAATTTTGTGGGTTACGGGCAGTATAAAAATTTCGGATGGTTGGAGCTGGACTATAAATTCCCTGTTTCTGTAGACGGGGCAACAATCGTAAACAACTACCGCCGCGAGCTGGATTTAGAAGATGGCATAGCCCGAGTAGTTTATGAAACAGGCGGTATAAACTTCACAAGGGAATATATAGCAAGTTACCCACACAATATAATTGCGGTACGCATTTCTGCCGACCGTCAAGGCGCTGTAAACTTGGGTGTTTCTGCAACGCCGGGGCAAACAGACCACAGAACTTACCCGCCCACAGTAACCGCTTCGGGCAACACTGTTACACTAACAGGTAGCCTGCGCGACAACGACCTGCGCTATTCTGCCGTGTTTAAGGTAGTAAACGAAGGCGGCACACTTTCTGTAAACCATGACGGCAAAACTATTGATGTAGAAAATGCAAACAGTGTAACAATATATTTCTCCGCCGCCACAGACTGGCGTAACCATTATCCTGACGATGTAACCCTAGGGGAAGAAGATAACTGGCGTGCATTAATGTCAAGCAACATGACCTACAGAACAGGTGAAACCTTAGAGCAATTAACAGCACGTAGTACAGGCGTAGTAACTGCCGCTTCAAGCAAAGGTTGGAGCAATGTATATCGAGAACATCAAGAAGATTACCAAGAAATTTTCGGACGTGTAAAGCTAGACCTTGGCGGTACAAACACTGTACCCACGAATCAGGCATTGGCAGAGTATCGCGCACTTGTACAGGCACTGCCCAACAACGGCAATGGTCCGGCAGGAGCTACGCCAACACCGCGCACCAAGGGACTGCAACATCAAATGCTGGAAACAATTCAATATCAATACGGGCGTTATTTGCTTATTTCAAGTAGCCGCCCCGGTTCGTTACCTGCTAATTTGCAAGGCATTTGGAATGATGTTAACAGCCCGCCGTGGTCTGCCGACTATCACATGAACATCAACTTACAAATGAATTATTGGCCTGCCGGCGCAGCCAATTTAGCAGAAACAATTGAGCCGTTAAAAGATTATGTAGATGCATTACGTATAACAGGCCGCCTAACCGCACAGGTGTATAATTACCCAGCAGACACCCCGGCTGGGGCATGGAAAACGGGGGAGCCCGGTTGGACGGTAAACCTGGGCAGTACAATTTGGGGCTTAACAACACCCGGACCAGGCTGGTCTTGGGGTTGGCACCCTGCCGGTAATGCCTTTATAGGACAAAACCTATACCAATATTTGCAATACGGCGGCGACAAAGCCAAATTTGAAAAAGAATTTTGGCCAATAATTCGCGAAGCAGCCGTTATGTGGACAAAGGCGCTCTACATGTCAACCGAAGGTCCTTGGGCAGGTAAATATGTAGTACTGCCAAGCTATTCGCCCGAATACGGACCGCTAACCGTGGCAACCGCCTATGACCAGCAGCTTGTATGGGAATTATTTACACTAACTCTGTCATGCATGAACCAACTAGGCATAAACGACCCTGCATTTAGAACAGAAATTTTGGCAAAACGCGACAATTTATACAGCCCCGTAAGCATAGGCAGCCCACTTAACAATAACAGTAGCAACACACCAAATGTTATTCAGGAATGGCCGGGTACGGCAAGCACACGCATACCCGATATGGGCGCACAACGCAGCCATCGCCACATGTCGCACTTAATAGGGTTTTACCCCGGCACAAGTATAGCAAACGGCAACCCGCAATACATGGAAGCCGCCGTAAACTCCCTTATTCAACGCGGCTTGGGCGCAACAGGCTGGTCACAAGGCTGGAAAATTAACTTGTGGGCGCGTTCTCTCGATAAAGATAGAACCTACCAAATGGTGAACCAAATGTTTAGAACAAACGTAGCTCCCAACCTATTCGGTCTGCATGATGTACGCTTCCAAATAGACGGCAACTTCGGCTATGCCGCCGGTATACACGAAATACTAATGCAAAGCCATCTAAACTCAATTGATTTACTGCCCACACTACCCTCTGTTTGGGATAAAGGCTCCATAACCGGGCTAAGAACAATCGGCGGTCATACCCTTAACATGGAATGGGAAAATAATCAATTACAAACCGCCACAATCAAGGCACATTCAACCGGCAATATTATTGTAAGGAACGAACACTTTTCCGCCGGCAGAGTAAAAGTTAATGGTGCGGCAACACAGGTTACTAACGGTGCAATTAATTTAAATGCCACAGCAGGACAGGAATATGTGATAACTTTATCAAATTAAATAGTGTCTGGAAGAAAAGTCCTTATTTTCCTATAAACCATGTTTATACACATGTTTACCACCCACGAACAATTTTTGCTTATCGACAAAAAAAGTTACATTTTTGCACAGGGCAACCGCATCTAAATTCTCAGTATTTTTTCCAGATACCCTTCACTCCATCCTGCTTTCAGTCGCTTTCCCTTAATACCTCTTTTTGTAGAGGTTTCATTTTTGAGTATGTTTAAAGCAATGCGATTCAATACCGAAAAGTTTTGTGCTGCATTTCCTGCTCGTTTTCTACTGTTATCTTCATTAAATGCGACATCCAATATCCAGTGCAACGAATTTTCTATACCCCAATGCGAGCGTATTGATTGGTTTAAAAGGGAAGCATCAGCGGGCAAACTGCTGATATAAAAACGTGTTTCAGTTTCCGATTTGACGGTAGACTTGATATAGCGTTCAGCATCTATTTTGATAAGACTTTGTAGATTTTTCCACTGTTCTTTATGTTCTATCATGGACAAATCGTCTATCACCGAACAGATACGACGTTCA
>Ga0099364_10013410_pt1 | contig 11002 bp, 9 predicted proteins | sample TergutTh196P3_FD_73070 | JGI IMG/M metagenome (GOLD analysis project Ga0099364, IMG submission 73070) | Microcerotermes parvus P3 segment gut microbial communities from Pointe-Noire, Republic of the Congo - Th196 P3 | ecosystem: Host-associated > Arthropoda: Insects > Digestive system > Gut ... | reverse complement strand
TTTTGTTCGGTCAGTTCCGGGATAAAACCGGAATTCCCTCACGGCAAGTCGCTGGGCACGCCTGTTTCCGGCTACCCCGTGTAACCCTGTTTTTTTGCAAGTCAGACCGTGCTCGAAACCTGCGTCATTGCGGCCTCCGAGCCGCAATCCCCTGCGGGTTTGTGCGAGATTACAATTTCGGTCGGCAAGCCCGGCGCACTCCATAGGGGATTGCGGCGCGGAGGCCGCAATGACGGAGAGTGTGACCTAGACCCTCAAAACAAGCGGTTGCGTCAATACATGGATCTTGTTTTTCGTATCAAGAAATCAATCCCTGATAATGGTTTCCAATACCCATTGCGATTCCGGAATGTCAGTAATCGTGCCGTCGCTTGTAACAAAACTTGTCAAAATGACATCAGCCCTGTACGGGTTGTCATATCCCATCAGGTTCAATGTGAATGTGTTTTCGCCGTCGGCATCAATGGGGTCGTATAATACCTGAGTAATATACGGCGGCATCATTCCCCCGCGCAGCACAGGCTCGCCAAAAGCATCATATAGCCTGACTAAAACTCTGATGCCTATTATATCGCTTTCTGTGGTGTTTTTTGTCGTAACGTCTAAATCCCAGTGCATTAACGGTTGATATAGCCTGCCGCCAGTTATTTCGATGCCTGTTTCGATTTGAACAGAGGGTCGTTCTTGTCTATTAATCGCCTCGTTACTGGCTAAAATTATCCTAGTTGCCCGTGACACGTCTCCGTCAGCGCTTGTTGCAACAATTTCCACCGTGTTTAATTTCAGGGCCAGGTTCAGGTCAACAGAGAAGTGTGCTTTTGACGGGGTGCCCGGAGGCTCCAGTTCGGACCATGCGATGATAAGCGGAACAGGCTCGCCATTCAGAAACATCTCGACTTGGTCTGCGCCAACGACCATTGCACTGAAAGACGCATTAACCCCATAGACACGTCCTTCAGACGGACCGTGAATAATTATCTCCGGCCCGTTTTGCAAATCGTATTGAGGGGTATTATTCCCCTGTAAACTGCTTCGAGATGACATCATATCCTCGCATCCTGTCGCAAAAAGCAGTGGCGACAGCGCGAGCAAAACGCAGCTCAGCAGCGTAAACAGCTTGTTTTTTCTAAGCATATCCGGCGCCTTTCAATATATCCTTAATTTTCCCCAATGCCATAGCGGAAGCTATATGCTGTGTCGTCATTGCTATTATCATTGATGCACGGTAAAATCCGCCATGCCGATATAAGCTATGGTGTAGTTGGTGGCTATACCGCCAACCAGCCCAATGTTCCACACCATATCACCCATAGTGTAAACTTGTATCTGTAACACATCTACTCCGGTGATATCAATATCTACGCCAACAGGAGTGCTTTCAAGTCCTTCACGTGAGCTGTTTCTATCCCCTGTGTTTTTATAGGTTTGCTCAAAGAGTGTAGATCCGTCGCCCACTATCCTGAACATAACCGTTTCTCTGCCGTTACCATAGCCCATTAACATTACAGTTCCTGTAAGGCGAGAGAATTCTCCGTTAAGCGAAATAAGCGCATAGCTTCTTGACCTAGCGCTTGCACTGTACAGATTACTCGTGCTGTAACCGTTTCCGAACATGTCGCTTCCGCCGTCCCGCAGATGGCGAAAACTTGTTCCGCTAGTCTGTCTTCTCCAACTTATATCAAAGAGCGGGGTTGATTCTTTCGCGCTAAGCTCTTCTTGCTTATCTAGTAACTCCAATTTTCCCGGATATACTGACAGCACACTATCAATCAGTGCGTTTGCCAATGATACCCGCCCCTGCGAACCCAGCGCATCAGCCTTAGCTAATACCTGCTCAAGCAGTTCATCGCCGCCGCTTTCCGCTTCTGCCATAAGAAGCTCTTCGAGCAGAGTTATCAGCTCGTCACTGGTCATCTCATTTGTTTCCCCAAAAGCGGTGGTTCCCGCTACAGGTTCAGCGCCGTCAGGGTTATCGTCATCCGCAGATATTACACCTGAACTTTCTGTATAACTGACATCACCGCTGTCCGGGCTTTGGTGAACCACAAAATCCACCAAGCCTACTTCACCGTGTGTGAGCTGGCCTGTGTCCCGATAATAGTGAATCTCAAGGGTGTTTATACCGGAAATATCTAAATCGATCTCCGCGATATCTCTGTCCAGTCCATCCAGCGTAACCGGCCTGTCAGCAGTATACGAGCGCTCAAAAAGAGTGACTCCATCGCCATCAATTGCAAACACCATTGTGCCGGCACCCCAGCCACTAGCTGCGGTGTATCCTATTAGTATCTGTTTCCCGGTTAAGCGATTATACCTGCCGTCAAGAGATACGACAATGTGGTTTCTTCTTCCTGTCGTCGTTCCGCTGCTATTTAATGTGTAAAAGTTACTTGTGTCAAATCGGACGCCAAACTGGTCTATGCCGCCGTGCTGTTGAAAAAGATAGCTGCCTGACGTCCCCCTCTGCCAATCCAAATCAAATAGCGGGATAGTCCTTGCCAGCAGTATTTCCGCCCGCTTGTCCAGCAATAGCTGATTATCCGCGTGAAATGTGAGCGCATTGCTGACCAAGTACATCGCCCATTCGTACTCACCTCTCGCTGCGAAATCGTCGGCCTTGGATATTGCACGCTGAATGAACTCATTATCTTCACGCTCCGCTTCCTGAGATATAAGTCCGTCAAAATACTCAAACCACTCGTCAATCGTCAACAAGGGCTGCGGTTCGTCAACCGGCTCGTCAATCGGCTCGTCAACCGGCGTCGTGGGTTCATCTGTAGCTGTTACGACAGGCGGTGTAATATCCGGAGGATCAGTTGGTTCGTTCCTTATTCTGCCACCCCCGCCGCCGCCGGTTTGCCCTCCTGAACCTCCCAGTCGCACTTGATCCGTATCCCTGTTAGCAATCGCCACCGCCGCGCCGATACCGATAGACGAAAACAGCACTGCAACCGTAAGCACCGCTGCGGTCAGCGTTGTCCCTGCTGCCGATATTACTGCGCCGATGCCCGTGCTTGCGGTCGCTGCCGTCTGAGCGGCGGCGGCTGCCGATTGCGCGGCGCCTGCGCTGATGCCTGTGGCAGCCGCGCCGGATCCCGTTACCGTGCTTGTCCCGGCGTATGCATAATGCGTATTTGCCAGTATATTGAAAGCGGTTGTCGGGTCAAGCGCAAGGCTGCCGGCAGACCTGCGCAGGAAGAAGCCCAGGAGCGGCAGCGCACCGAACCCGTATAGCTTGACGCCTTGCTTTTCTTTTTCGTCCGCCATTGCGCGAAGCTTTGTCCTGGCGTAGTTCAGCCGCGACTTTACGGTCCCGACCGAACATTGCAGCAGCTCGGCGACTTTTGACACGCTTTGGTTTTGCATGTAGTAGTAGAGAACGGTTTCGCGCTGTTCAAACGGCAGTTGCTCGACCATCTCCATGAGGATGGCATTGCGCTCTTTTGTGATATATGCCGCTTCCGGCATTGCGGATGGGTCATGCTGCATTTGATTCGCCATAATATATTCCTCGTCCTCGCCAAGAAGCGTCTCCGTCTTCATGCGCAGCCTGTTCAGGCAGATGTTCCGCGTGACCGTGCGAAACCATCCTGCGGCGGCATCCGGGCTTTGCAGACGCCAAAGACTGCTGTATGCTTGGATATAGACCTCCTGCGCTACGTCCTCGGCGTCCTGTTCGTTTTTCATCAGTAGCTTTGCAGCTACAAAAACGCTCCTGTAGGTCAAGCTGTAGATTTCATCGAATGCCGATGTGTCCCCGCCGGCAAAAGCGGCGACAGAATCTTTTAATGATCGTGCCATGCCAAACACCGCCTATACTTCAATTACTGATTTTACTAAACAATGCCAACGGGTTATCACCGCGCCTGTGCAGCGGAGATTATCAATCTGTCAATGCATGGAGCCCTGCTTCTGCCGATTGAGAAATCAATCCCTGATAATAGTTTCCCTTACCCATTGCGATTCCGGGATGTCAGTAATAGTCTCGTCTCTTGTCACAAAACTTGTCACAGCGATATCAGCCTTGTACGGGTTGTCATACCCCATCAGGTTCAATGTGAATGTGTTTTCGCCGCCGGCGTCAATGGGGTCGTTTATTACCTGAATGATATCCGGCTGCGTCATGCCCCCGCGCAGCACCGGGTCGCCAAAGGCATCGTATAGCCTGACTAATACTCTGATGCCGATTATATCGCGGTCTGTAGTGTTTTTCGTCGTAACGTCCAAATGCCAATGCATTAACGGCTGATATAGCCTGCCACCTGTTATTGCAATGCCGGAGGCATCACCGCGACCGGCATTGTAATCAGCGCCTATTATGGCGGGCATCAATGGCATTAACGTCGCGCTCCAGTAAAACTGCATTTCATTGGGAGCAAGGCCCATATCTTCGGCTGCTATTGCGTATATTGCTGCGAATCCGGTAATCATTTCCTCAGTAGGCTGCTCCTCAATAATAAGACCAAACGATTCCAGAATTCTAAGCATAGTTTTGTAGGATGCGCCTACATAGTCAATATGCGATTTCTCCGGCATGACTGTTCTTTCTGCAGCCTTGTCGAGCCATGTGTAGATTATTTGATGGTTTTTAGAAAAATCTTCTAAAAGCCTTATCTGATTTCCTATTTCATCATATGAGGTCATTCCCAAATCCATGGCTGCCTCTATAAAGCAAACGGTCATTAATTCTATCACATTATCATCCGGCGGCAAGCCAACTCTATGAAGCTCTGACTCTATCCAAAGCGTTAAGGCTTGGATTTCTTCAGGATCGATTACTATGACTATATCATCTTGATCCGGCGTGGTATTACCTGTCGGATTATCGGGTGATGGCGGTCGCGGGGTCATTGTTATCGGCTCCCATTCAGAAGTGGGGGAGTTACCATATGGATTGTGGGCGCAACCGGTCAGCGTTGCCGACACCAACAGAATAGTTGCCAAAAGCACGGGAATCACAGTATTCTTTAACATTTTTTTGTTCCTCCATATCAAATATTTCACCGGGAAATGCTTCCCATATTATCTAAGACACATGAAACCGTGAGTTGGTTTTAAGAAATGCGAATTTTTTTGATTTTATTCTACACATTAACACTTTCCGGTTACATAACGGTCACATTTGACGTTGCTCGCATCGTACTTGGTTCCGTAATTATTACAAAACATGTTTTTCCCATTCCCTATTAGAATTTCTACATTTTAACAGATTATAGATGAATGTTAACACGAGCACAGGGACACTGCGGGGGAATCGCTTACGAAATGAAACAGTTAGGGTAACTGTTCAGCACCTTTGTCTGATTTGCTGTATGTAGTGTCGTGGAAAGGCGTACCCAGCGGCTAAGTTAGGGATTTCCGGTGAAAAATCCGGAACTGACCGAACATAGACGCATAATACGCCTTTTCACGACACGGATTCAGGAGTACCTGAATAGTTACCGGTTAGGATATTCTTTACTCATGGGCAGTCGCCTGCCTCGGATTATCATGTTGATATCTGCGTAAATATCAAAATATACACTTGATTTTTACATCAATTAACGCTAAAATAATGATTGAATGAACAGGAGGCGTGTCGCATGGAACGCAAGATTACTAAGTATCTGATCGAATGGAAGAACAACCCATACCGCAAGCCGTTGATATTACAAGGGGCGCGGCAAGTCGGTAAGACATATTCCATCCTAGCCTTCGGACGGGAGCAATACGCCAATGTTGCCTACTTTAATTTTGAAACCAATCCAGGTTTGAAGAAGACTTTTGACGAAAGTATTGAGCCGGCCTATCTTCTCCCTCTTCTTTCGCGAATCAGCAGTCAGACGATCATAAAAGAGAAAACCTTGATCGTCTTTGATGAAGTACAGCTATGTGAACGGGCGCTAACGTCGCTCAAATATTTTTGCGAATCCGCACCGGAGTATCACATCATCGTTGCGGGCAGTTTGCTTGGCGTTGCGGTCAACCGTGAAACCTTCTCTTTTCCCGTTGGCAAGGTGGACATCAAAACGCTGTACCCGATGGATATGGAAGAGTTTCTGCTAGCTTTCGGCGAGCATGAACTGGTCGCGCAAATAATAAAGTGTTTTGAAACGGACGCCCCCATGCCCGCCGCCCTGCATGACGCGGCGTTGTCATATTATCGCCAATACCTTGTCGTGGGAGGGATGCCGGAATGTGTGGAAAAGTACATCGCAACCAAAGACCTTATTCTGTTGCGGCACGTGCAGGCACTGATACTTGAAAGTTATCTTAATGACATGAGTAAATACAACAAAGAGAACGAAATCAAAAAGACACGGTTAGCCTATGATAATATAACAGTCCAGCTTTCAAAGAAGAACACACGGTTTCAATATAAGCTGATTAAATCAGGGGCGCGGGCGTCGGAGTTTGAAAACGCTATCGAATGGCTGGCTCTGTCCGGCATAGTGACGCGTATCCATAGAATTCAGCACCCAACAAAACCGCTGGAGAATTACAGAGATATTGACTCATTTAAAATCTATGTATCTGATGTGGGGCTTTTGTGCGCGAAAAAGAATATAGTCGCGGAGGATATTCTGTATCAGTCAGGCGACTTGGCTGACTTCAAAGGCGGCATGGTCGAGAATTATGTCTGCGGTCAGTTGATTGCAAGCGGTTATTTCTGTTACTACTGGATGAGCGAACGCGGCGCGGAGGTTGACTTCGTAATCCAACGCGATGGGAAGGCAATCCCCATTGAGGTCAAGTCCGCTGAAAATACAAAGGCTAAGAGCCTTGCGGTGTATATAAGCTCGTACAACCCGGCATACGCAGTGAAGTTATCGACAAAAAACTTTGGCTTCGCGGATGGAAAAAAGACTGTACCGCTTTATGCAGCATTTTGTCTGTAACTGCAAATCACGGCTAACCTAACGCGGACAAGCCGCTGGGGACAGGAGACAGGGGACAGGGGACAGGAGTCAGGAGACGGAAGCTACGGACTTTTTGCCATTTTGCGCAGTTTAGGCCATATGTATTCAGCTTAAATTTTTCCCGCATTGTCTGCAAAATATGCCTCCCGGCTCAGTTTTTGTGCCGCAATACGGGCAGAAGTTGCCAAGGCTTGGGTTACCGTAACCCGTGTATTGACCGCCGGTGCCTGCGTAGCCCTGCTGCGTGTTTTGAGCGCCAGTGCCTGCGTAGCCCTGCTGCGCGTATTGGCCGCCCGCGCCGGCGTAGCTCTGCTGCGAGTATTGGTTGCCCGCGCCGGCATAGTTCTGCTGCTGCGTGTTTTGATATCCGGGAGCTCCGTATGCAGCGTTATTTGATGCGGCGTGATAACTCGGGCCCGGGAACTTGACGAACACGTACAGTTGTGTCCGGTTCGCAGCGCCAATCCCGCCAAAAAGGATGCTGCTGGAAGATCCGCGCATATTTGTACCGCCGCTTCTCTGCAACACTATTGCGTGCGGATTATTTGCCTGCCACGCAGCAAGCACGTCCTTTGTCTTTTTTTTGTACAAACCCGTCCTTTCCAAATGTAAGAAAGAGTACTGAAACGTATTGTTCTGAGGCAATATATCATACCTGAAAGTCACGCTTTTGAGCGCAAACCTGTTGACGAAAAAGCCTAAGCTTGACCCAACATCCATATCACAGTGTATATTCCCAAGCTGCGGGTTAGCGGCAAGCCACTGATTGATTTCGCGTATGAGGGCGGCTTCCGATTTGCCGAACCGCTTGTAAAACGCCATCGAGAGCCCTTGCGCCGGTGGCGATTCCGCAGTCGCAAATGGAGGATAATAAGGAGTGTTCGCGGCTTTGATTTTATAGTGACGGTTTATTGCGCGGATAATGAGAAAGACGATCAGCCAGTCGGGACCACTATGAAGATGAAAACCATCAAGAGTACAGCCGGAAGCGGGATGGGCGCCCTTTGCGACGATGCACCGGTACCGCCGGATGTTGGAGTTACCGTTGGAGTTACCGTTGGAGTCGGGGGCGTGGTTGTGTTTGAACCATGATGTGACTCTACGGCTTTTGATAAGTCGATCCCCTCTATGGTTATCTGCTCGCTCGAGTATATAGAGCCCGGCAATCGTACCGACATCTCAATATCGAAGATGCTGTCTCCCTCAAGCACTGTTCTGAAGGAAAAAGCGAAACTTCTGCTCTCCGATGCGTCGATAGTCTGTGGGTCATATTGACTAAGATAGGTTGCCGTCATTAATCGCTCTCCGTTGACAACCATTGCGGCGTATCCACTGGCACTGGGATTTGCTGATGACCCGTAGACCCGGGACAATGTTGCGCGTTCAGGCGTGCTATTATGAACTACTAAATGTACATCAGTCACAGTTGAGACAACTATTTTTTCAACAGAAATAGTGACTGTTCCGGGTATCGCGCCGAACGATTGGCTCGTTGCGGGCGGGTCGTCTGCGAACACATAATCAATTATCTCCACGGCGAATGCGGATAGTGAAATCAGAACTGCCAAACTAAGCGAAGTAGCAATCAGTATTGCAGCCCTAGCTATCTTCGTAACAATCATGAACTTTCTTTTTATGCTGCCCGCATCGCACTTGGCTCCGTATTTAATGCAAAACATATTCACACCTTGATCTTTCTTCTTTTGTCTGCTCCTGTGGTGAGTAGGAGCGATAGAAAAACCACTGCCAGCCGTACACGATTCACATCTCCGTAAAAGAAGAAAAGCATCGCTAAATGATACAACGCAAAGATGATTCCGAGTATGTATATGATAAGTGCTACTTCATTTTTAGGGCGCATTGCTGCTGCTGTAACGCCATAAGCGAGCGTCAAAAACCATGCGACCAAATCAAAGCTGAAGCCGATATCACGGAAAAAAAAGATGATTATCAAAACGGATACACCTGCAAGCAGCGCGCCGAAAACCCTCATCATGGTTTCGCCGGGCAGCTTCACATTGGACTGATGTACGCCGTACTGCCCCGGATATTGCGGCGGAGGTTGCTGATAATACTGGGGCGGAGGTTGCTCATAGTATTGGGGCGGAGGTTGCTGATAATATTGCGGCGGTATCCCGCCCGGAGGCACGTTTTGCGAAGCATTGTCTGCTGTATCGGTAGCATGCAACGGGTTGCCGCATTGACGGCAATATACGCCGTCGGCATCGTACTTGGTCCCGCATTTAATACAAAACATGTTTTTTCTCCATTCTCTACAAGAATTTCTACATTTTATCAGGTTATGGAAAAATGTCAAACACCGCATCAATTAAGACCACAGTCGATTGGTGGAAACTCAAGTAAGCTGGTTATATAATTTGTTTTGAGTTTCGGTTGTTACTGATTTATCTCCGCTTATGTGGATTAATATAAGATTAGCCTCTGCCCCCTTCGCGCACGAAGGGGGTGCCGTCCGCAGACGGCGGGGGTTGTTCTCCGCAAGCTGATGTCTTAGGTCAACCCCCGGCCCTGCGGGGCCACCCCCTTCGCGCTCGAAGGGGGCAGGGGGTTGCCTGACCTCCACAATTGCTAAACTAAAACCACGGGTGGCTGTACGGCGCGGGTTCCGGGCCTACATACAGGCCAAACGCGTCAACGATCCAATATGCCCCATCCAGGTTGACACGCGGCCATTGGTGGCTCGCTTGGTTTTCGTTGACATGCTCGTATGAGAAGCCCAGTATGGTCAGCACTAATCCCGTAGCCCGCACAGAACCTGCGCAAGAAGCCACGCCTGCGACAAAATAGCCATACGCTGTGTTGTAGTGCTTTTCCGTCATGGAGTACGTTATCTCTGTCTCGAATATTAGCCGGATATCCCTGAAGACGCCCCTGAGCTGATCTTCCCTGCTTTGGCCCAGGTATTTAGCGGCAATCGCGGATGCGCCGTCGAACGCCTGCCGGAGCTCGCTTTCGGTCATGCCTCTCTTGAGGCTATCGCTCAGCGTGATGCTCTCGAAAGAGGGCAATACCGTGACGGGCGCGGGCAACGGCTGGATTTCTTGCTGCGGCGGTTTGCTGAATGCTTCTTCCATGACCGCGTCGTAAAGCCGCAGGATGGTTACGATGCCTTGCTCGCGCGTGTATGTGCCTTTTGGCGAGAACCTGTTGCTGCCTGTGCCGCTCATTATCCCGGCTGCTTGCACTTGCCCCACAGCGCCGCGCGCCCATGATGCAATGGAACTGTTGTCTGCAAACGACGCCGACCGCACAGCGAGGGGAGTTCCTATGGCTTCCGCCAGGCGTGCAAGCATTGTTGCAGCCTGCTCGCGCGTCAGCGTACTTAGCGGGCTGAACCTGCCGCTTCCGGTGCCGTCCACAACGCCGATGGCGGCGGCTTTTTGCACATTTATGTCATTGGTGTCGGAAAACGTTCTGCGCCCTGTGATTTCGCCCCTGATCTGCTCATACAGCGTAACGACAAGCGCACAGAACTCGGCGCGGGTCATGGCTTGAGAATATCCGTTTTGCAAAGTCGAGGGCACGAGACCTGCGCTTATTGCGGCAGTGACTCCGGATTGCGCCCATGAAGATGGGGTGTTGCCAGCGGGTGGAGTGGGCGTGGGCGCCGTGCTTGCAATAGCTGTGAACGGGACACTTTCCCTTTGAGCCGCTTCCTGCGCCACCGAGCCGGATACTCCATATATCGTCAGGTTCGTGCAGCCGATAAACGCCTGCGAACCAATCTTTGTCACGCTGCTTGGGATTGTAATGCTTGTAATGCTTGTGTTGTTGCGAAATGCTTGCTCGTTAATGTGTGTTGCGCCGTAGGGAATGACCACGTCCCCGCCGGGGCCGTTGTATCCCCACAACTCGCCGTAGCTGTCAACGACAAACTCAACACTCGCGCCGAGCGCGGACATTGGCAAAAGCGCCAGGCAAAGAACCGCCGTAAGAATGATTGAAATACTTCTTTTTTTAACCGTTTTCATTGTATAATTCCTCCGCATATAAAATATTTTGTGTAACTGCTCACGGGTACCTCCTGAGCAATACTATTTTGCAGGGAAATGCTTCCCATATTATCTAAGACACATGAAACT
>Ga0099364_10013409_pt1 | contig 11002 bp, 2 predicted proteins | sample TergutTh196P3_FD_73070 | JGI IMG/M metagenome (GOLD analysis project Ga0099364, IMG submission 73070) | Microcerotermes parvus P3 segment gut microbial communities from Pointe-Noire, Republic of the Congo - Th196 P3 | ecosystem: Host-associated > Arthropoda: Insects > Digestive system > Gut ... | reverse complement strand
GGCCCGGCGGCCAGGTCGGCCGTCACCTTTTCGACGGCCAGTTCCGGCGCCGGCCGCCGGACCAGGGCCCGTACCTCGTGGCCCCGTTCCTGAAGCATTTCCAAGACCCGCCGCCCTAAAAACCCTTGGGCGCCGGTAAGAAAAATTTTTGTCATGATAAAGCCTTGGCCAAAAATTCAATAAGGCCGGGCAATTCGGCCGACCAATAATTCCAGTCGTGGCCGCCCGGCTTTTCCTCATAGACATGGGCCAGGCCCAAGTCCTTTAACTGCCGGTGAAAGGCCCGGTTTTCATCCAAGGTCAGGCGGTCGCCCAAGCCCACCCCCAGGTAAAGTGGGCGGTCGCCCCAAGCCGAAGACTGAGCCGCCCAGAGGCCGGCGGCCCCGAAGGGCCGCCAGTTCCGCCCTTCCAGCCCGGCCGGCCCCAAGGCCCGGTCAAGGCCCAGCCGCTCGTCCAGCGCGTGGCCTCCGGTATGGGCGGCCAAATCAGTGATCGCGCTTAAGGCGGCCGCGGCCTGAAAAAGCTCCGGGTGTTTGAGGGCCAGGGTCAGGGCGCCGTGGCCGCCCATGGACAGGCCGGCCAGGGCCAGCCGACGCCGGTCGGCCTGGGGGCACTGACGCCAGAGAAGGGGCAGAAAGTCGCTGGTAAGAAAAGTTGCCGCGGCCGTCTCCCGGCCGTCGAGGTACCAGCCTAAGGAGGGGGCCTCGGGCAGGGCCAAAACGACCCCCAGGCGCCCGGCCAGGGCTAGAAGAGCCTCCCGGCCCAGTTCCCGCTCCCAGGCCGCGGCGCTGTCCCAGGCCCCGTGGAGGAGGATTATGGCCGGGAATGGTCCGGGCCGCCCGGGGCCAGGCTGGACCAGGCGCCAGACGATTTCGCGGCCCAAAGCCGGAGAATAAAAAAGGCCCTCGGACCAGACGGCCTCGAAGGCTTGATCCTCCTCATATCCATCGCCGGCCGAGGGGGCGGGCCTGGGTTGGGGCTCCACAGGCAGAGGGTCGACGAATTCGTCCCCGTCATCTAAAACGCCGAACCAGGGATCATCCTCCGGGAGCGGCAAGTGCACGTCATAGTCGTCTTCCGGCGGCCAGGCCGTATCCTCATCGAATTCCGCCGGAGGAGGCTCGGCCGGAGGGGGGGCGGCGGGTTTGAGCTTCGGGCGCTGAAGCGGCGGAGGCGGGGGGGCCGCCTCCGCCTCCGAGAGGGCCGCCGTCGGCAGATCAGCCGGCGGGTCCGCCGCCAAAAGGTCCGGCGGGTCTACAGGCCCCTGGAAATCAGCCCAATCCTCGGTTTCGGCCAAAAACTTCTGGGCCATTACCCGGCCGCCCTCTTCGGTCAGGTGTATGAAATCCCGGCCTCTGAGGCGCAGGCGCCTGCCGTTTTCATCCAGGCCGTAAGAGGAGAAGCGGCCCTGGTCATCGGCCACCGACAGCCAGGAATCCCAGAACCGGCAGTTGGCGGCTTCCGCGCATACCGAAGCGACCATGGCGTTGATGTCGGCCACCCGGCCGCCGTAGGGCTGGCGGCCCATGATGGGCAGCCCCACCCAGAACACCTGGACCCCCTGGTCCTCGGCCGATTTCAAAAGTTCGGCCACCCGGGCGGAGTAGGTTTCGCTCCAATCGGTCGTGCCCATGAAGATGCGCCGTCGGCCCGGGGCCCCCTCCGGATTGAGGATATCCTGGGGATCGTTGGCCCCGATGGTGAGGATAACCAGATCGGGGCTGTATTTGGCCAGCATCCGCTCGAAAAAATCCAGCCAGTCGAAGTGGTCGAGGCGGGTCAGGCCCGTGCCGTAGCGGCCGTCACGGTCAACGGTGAGGTTTTCATGCCGCCGCCGGAGTTCCTTCTGGAGCTGGGGGCCAAGGCCCTCCAGCATCATGGAATCGCCCAGGAGCAGCACCTTCTTGAAAGCCGGGGGTTGGGCGGCTGCGGGCTGGGGCGGCGCCGGATCGGCAGCCTCCGGGGCGGCCTCCTGGTCCGGCTCTTCCGGGGTTTCCGGCGGAGGAGCGGCCGCTGGCTCCATCGCCTCCGGCTCGGGCGCCGGCGGCAGGACCGCCCCTATTTCCAGTTCCGGGGCCAGGCGGGCCAGCAGTCGGTCTTCCCAGCGGTTAAGCTGGGCCGGGCCATAAGGGTGGACTTTTTCCTTGAAGGCCAGGGCCAAGGCCAGGGCGGTCTCGGACAGGCGGCCCTCCCGGGCCAGGGCCTGGTTCTCCAACCATTCGGCCACCCGGCCGGACTGATGCCAGATCACCAGAAGAAAGGCCAGTCCATAGACTAAGACCGCTTTAAACGGGGTCAACTCCCGCCGTCTGGGGCGCCTGAAACGGACCCGGCTCACGGTCATTCCTCAAGGACGACCAGGATTTTCTGGGCCAGTTCCAAGCTCAGGCCGCGCTTGCCCAGTTCTATCAGGCCGATGAAGGCGGCGGTTACTCCCACTTTCTCGGCCAGTTGTCTCTGGCTCAGGCCCCGGGCCTGGCGCCGGGACCGCAGTTCCTCCGGCGTTAGGAGGCCGGCTACGGCTTCCCGCCGGATTTTCGGGGCCTCCCGGCGGTCTGAGGAGGAAGGAGCCTCCTGAAAAATTACGCTCATTTTTTCGGCCATGGGGAGGCTTATTTTGCGCTTGCCCCTTTCCATCAGGCTTACATAGATGGGGGTCACGCCCAAAATCCTGGCCAGTTGTCCCTGGCTGAAGTTTTGGGCTTTGCGCCAGTTCAGAATCATTTCGCCCGTGATGGCCGCGGGGGGCGCCGGCCGCCGGCCTGGCGCGGCCGTTGTTATCCGCCGGCGGACCAGGGCCGAACTTAAGCCGATGGTGAAGCCCTCCATTTTGTAGATGGGCAAATCATCGGTCATAATAAGGCCGTCCAAGGTCAAAAGACGCCGGGCTTCGTCAACCGCCCGGACCACGAGGCTCAAGGCCATCTCTTTTCTTGCCGGTGTCACCTGGCCTCGGTAGAGCCATTCGTGGGTCCGATTCAGGGCCGGAGCCGCCCAGTTGACGGGTTTGTTCTCCGCGAAAACGAGGACGGCCAGGGCCTTGCCCGCCGTAAGGAGGCTTTCCAGGCCCAGTGAGCCGGGGCATACCGGATCCTGGTGGAAGTGGGCCCGGAAGAACCAGGCCTCCGGATCGACCCTGGTGACGGTGAAGGCCGACCCCAGGCCCTTCGGACCGCCTTGGGTGTCGAGGTGGATTTTTTCCACCAGACGCCACTTCCCGGAGGGAAAGGCCGGTCCCTGGGGATAGGGGGACAGGGCGCCGGCTTCCGGCCTGGGAGGCCAGGCGGCCGCCGAATAATTGGCCAGGCCGGCCTGGCGGGCCAGGGCCACGGGGCTGAAGAAGCCGAAGTGGGTAGTTCCCTGATAGACCTGACGGAGGCCCACGGCGCATTCGAATTCGTAGTGCTGAATAAGCATTTCGCCCAGGCGGCTTTCGCGGAGGAATCTGACCCGGGTTTCCACCGTCTCGCCTCCGGCCACTTCGCCTAAAACCGTGGCTCGGCCGCCTAGGTTGCGGAAATGCATGGGCTGGTCAAAGGGCAGGGCCGAACCCATGTAAGCGGCCAAAAAGCCGCAGGGCTGGAGGGCGATTTCATTTAGGACGGCGTAAGGGAGGGCCGGCTTGGCGCCCCCGGCCTCGCCGAAAAGCCAGCTGTCGGCTTGCGGCGCATAGCGGGCCAGGACTTCGGAACCGGGGAGGCTTTCGTAGCGCCGGCCTTTGACCACAATGACCTGGTCCAGGAAGTCATAGGGCGGACGGGGCAGGCGGGCCAGGAAGGCGCCGTCGTCGAAGCGGGCGTAGGCGGGGCCCAGGGCCTCGCTGGGCCGGCCCTCGGCCAAGGCCAGGATTTTGGCCTTGCTGTAAACCTGTGTTTCACCCGGCCGGGCCTCCCTTGAAGGACGGCCCCAGACCCGGCCGAGGCGGGCCGCGGAAGACCCCCGGAGGCGCAGATTGAGGTTGCGCACTTCAACGATGGGGCGGTCGTCGGCCAGCATGACCGCCTCGGCCAAAGCCGTGGGCTCGGGCTCGCCTCCACCCTCGGGAGCCTTGAATTCCAGGCGGCGGATATGAACCTCGTAGGCGGCCCGACGCACGCCGGCCGTCACCTGGCCCCGGCATTTCAGGGCCGCTTTAACCCCCGGGACGGGCTGCCAGTCCGTAACCCCCGGTTCATCCACCCAGCCCGAGGCCATGAGGAACAGCCGGAGGGTCTGGAGGCAGCTCTCATACATCAGGGTGCCGGGCATGACCTCATCGCCCCGGAAATGGGAGGTCAGGAACCAAGCCCTGGGATCAATATCCTTTTCAGTGCGGATGAAGCCGGCCCGGCTGCGGCCCCCCCCCGCCTCCAGGCGGGTCACCCGGTCCAGGAGGGCCAGGCGGCCGCCGGGCAAAGACGGGGATTGGGACAAATTCGGGGTGAACTCGGGGCCGAAGGCGGCGGCCAGGTTCCCGGCCCGGATGGCGGCCAGGGCCGGGGCCTCCAGTCGGTGAGGGAGTTTAACGCGGCCCGCGGCGGCCGGGTCCACGAAGGGCGGCTCCAGTTCCTCGGCCAGGCCGCCCCCAGAGAGGCCCCGGCCGCCGGCCAGTTCCGCCGGGGTGAAGAAGCCGGCGCAGCCGCCGCGCATGGTCATTAGAGGCCGGCCTCCGGCCTGGCCGTCATATTCAAAGCGGAACAGCTGGGTCTGGCCGTATTTGAAAAAGCGGACCAGGCGGATATCGTAGCGGGCCGTCTCTTCGGCCCGGGGCAGTTCCCGGTGGAAGACGACCTCGGCATCCAGGAGGCGGTAGAAGGCCAGCCCGCGGGTGGCCAGGTCCACCCCCAGCCAGCCCGAGAGCATCAGGTCGGCCTGGCCGGCTTCAATGGCCAGGCCGGCGGGCATATGCCCCTGGTCCAGGTACCAGGCCCCGGGGCGGATGTCGTGCTCCGTGACGATGCGGCCCGGGGTCATGGACAGGGGCCGGCCTTCCAGGGCCAGGACCCGGTCCACGAACATCAGGGGTTCATCCGGCAGGCGCACCCTGGAGGGCAGGCGGTCCAACTCCTCAAAACCCGGACCAAAGGCCTCGACGGCCCGGCCGACGGCGAAGGCCAGGCAGCGGGACCGATCCAGGATAGAGGGCGCGGTCGCCGGGGGGAGGTCTTCTTTTTCAGCTTCCGGACATGCCGGTTCGTCCGGCTCGGGCCATGGTTCGGCCGCGGGCGCCAGGGCTATGTTGATGGGAAGAGAGGGCTGGACCCCGGCGGCATCGGGATAAAGAACCGACATTTTCAGGGGATAGCCGGCCATCCACAGTTCCACCAAGAGCCGGTGGAGACCCAGCCAGCCCTCCTCGGCCGGGCCGGGGGAAAGGGAAGCGGCCAGATGGGGCCGGCCTTTTAGTATGACGTCGATGAGGCGGCTGGCCGAAGCCCCCGGCCCCACTTCCACGAAAAAACGCACCCCATCGGCGTAGGCCCGTTCAATGAGCTTGGGAAAGTCAAGGCCGCTTAAGGCCTGGTCGGTGAGGGCCGCGGCCGCGTCGGCCTCGGTCGGCTGGTAGGCCCTGCCCCAGGCCGCGGCATAGTAACGGAGCCCGGCCGGGGGGGTGGTGGGCCGGGTGTGGAAGCGGCGGTATTCCCCGGCCACCGCGGCCACGGTCGGGTTGTGTACCGCGGCTACGCCTTCCAGGGCAATGAGGCTGGTTCCCAAAGCCTGGACCAGGACGCGCACCGCGCTCTCCTCGCCGCCCACCACGCCTTCGCCGGGGGTATTGATGGACAATAGGAAGACCCGGCCGGACCAAGGCTCGGACAAACGGGCCAGGGCGGCCTGGATTTCGGCGACCGGCTTGGCCAAAACGCCCATTACCCACTTGAAGCCCCGGCCTTCCGGCCAGCGAAAATGCCTCCGGGCCGCCAGGCAGGGGCCTACCAGTTCTTGTTTGAAAAGAGGGGACCTTACCAGATCGTCGAATATGGCCTCGCGGTCGCCCCAGGCGCCGGTGGCCAAAAGGGCCGTGGTCTCGCCCAAAGAGTAGCCCAGGACCGCCTGGGGCTGAATTTTGAAGCTGGTCAGCACCATGGCCCCCAGTAGTCCGAAGGAAACCTGGCCTGAAATGGCCTGGAGGGGGGTGATTTCCCTGGGCTGGGCGGCCCAGAAAACCGAGCTTTGAAAATGGTCGGCCAGGCGGCCGACCTGGCCTTCCAGCCGGCCCATGAGCTGGGGAAAGGCCATGGCCAGACGCCGGCCGAGGCCGTGATAATGGCTGCCCGAACCGGGGAAGACCCAGGCCAGCTCCCCGTGGACCCGTTCGCCGTCCAAGGCCTGGATAAGGCGGTGGCTTTGGTCCGGAGGCAGGGGGGGATTATCGCCCCGAAGGAGGGCCCGGGACTTTTTGACCAGTTCCCGGAGATCCTCAAAGCCTCGGGCCAGGATGGCCAGAGTCGGCCGGGCGCCGGAGGTTCCGCCGAATTCAGACCAGAAACGGTCGCCCAAACGTTTCAGAGCCCGTTTTTCCGCCCGGACCGGACCCAGAACATCCACCAACTGGAGATTGGCTTCCGCTTCCCGGGCCAGTTGTTCCAGGCGGCTCAACAGCCCCAGGCCGTCTTCCCGGCCCCGGGCCCGAACCAAAAACCAGGTGGCGTCCTCGTAGGAGAAGGGAGGGGAGGAAATTTCCTCGCCGCCCTTTTCCGTTATGGCGAAGCCGGAAGATTCAAGGCGGCGCGGCGGGTCGCTCCGGTTTTTGATCCAGTAGGCGGCCCCGGCCCCCAGGCCGCGGGAAATCAGGCGATGACGGATTAAAAAGGCGTTGCGGACCAGGGGGAAGAAACCGCCCAGACCCCCCAGGCGGCCCGCCGGCTCCGAGGTGACCGACAGTTCCGGGGCCTGGCCGCGGCCCAGAAGAATGGCCGCCTCTTCCGAGGCCACCACCAGCATGGCCGCGCCCTCTTCCCAGAGGCGGCCCGGCTCCAAGGCCGCCGTCTTGGGATCGCCCAGAGTGTCCACCACCCCCACCAGGGCCAGGTCTATCTCGCCCCGGCCGATGGCCTCCATGGCCAGCTTGAGGGCCCGGAGGCCGGAGGCGCCTTCCTCATTCACGGTATAGGCCGGCCCGCCCGCCCCCACGAAACGGGCCACCCGGCTGGCCACCAGGCTGCCCAGGGCCCCCACGACCCGGCTGGGCGTCAAGGCCGGGTGACTGAGCCGCCTTAAGGATTCCACTAACTCCGGCACGTCCCGGGGCCTGATTTTTCCGGCGGCCGCCAGGGCTTCGACCGCCTTGAGCGGCCCCAGCCAGCGGAAGGCGTAATCGGCGGAACGGGGGTCGACGTCCACGCCCATGTAAACGCCCACCCGGGTCTTGTCCAGGCCGCCCGCTTCAGCCTCGACCCCGGTGATGAAGTCCCGGGGCGCCTTGAGGCGGGCCTGTTCGAGAGCTTCCGCGGCCATTTTCAAGCCCAAAGCCTGTTGAGGCAAAATGTCGGCCAGATCCTTGGGAGCCAGGCGCAAATCGGCCCCCTCCAAGACCAGGCTGTTGAAGAAGAGGCCAGTGGCCTTCAGGCCGCCGAAGCGGCGGGTGGCGATGATGGGCGGCCCTTCGGAACCCATCCAGTTCTGGGCCAGTGAGGCGAAGTCCGGCCAGGGGGCCGAAAGGGCCAGGGCCGACAGAAGCCTTAAGGGAGGCGGCGGCGGTTCAGGGCTGGGGGGATGACGGGGGCCGCTCGACGGTCTTTCCGGGAATTCCTCGACAATAACCTGGGCATTGACCCCGCCGAAGCCGAAGGCGTTGACCACGGCCAGGCGGGGGATTCCTTGAGGAGGATCCGGCCATGGCTCGGGCCGGGTCAGCACCCGGAGGGCCGGAGGGCCGGCCAGGTCAAGGCCCGGAGCTTCATGCTCGAAGCCGGCGGTGGGCGGCAGGGTGCGGCGGGAAAGGGCCAGGATGACCTTGGCCAGGCCGGCCGCCCCGGCGGCGGAAAGAAGGTGGCCGATGTTGCTTTTGACCGAGCCCAGGACCGGGACGGATTTTAGCCTGGGGAAGCCTGGATGGTTCAAAAGGGTTTTAATGGCCTCCACTTCCACCCGATCACCCAAAATGGTGCCGGTGCCGTGGGCTTCAATGAGGCCCAAGCCGGCCGGGGTCAGCCCGGCGGCCCGCCAGGCGGCCTTCATGGCCCGGGTCTGGCCCTCGGCCTGGGGCGACAGGATGTTGCCGGTTCGGTCGTTGGAAAGACCCACGCCCCGGATGAGGGACAAAACCTCGTCGCCATCGGCCAGGGCCCGGTCCAGACGTTTGAGAACCAGGGCCACCGCTCCTTCGCCGACGATGAGTCCATCGGCTGAGCGGTCAAAGGGGGTCAGGACCCCGGAGGCGGAAAGGGCCCGGAGCTGGCAGAAGCCCATCTGGGTGAAGAGGGCGTCTGCCTTGACCATCCCGCCGGTTATGACGGCCTCCATTTCGCCGCTTAAAAGTTTCCGAGCGGCCAGATGGACCGCGTAGAGTGAGGAGGCGCAGGCGGCGTCGATGGTGAAGGCTTCTCCGGCGAAACCTAAGGCCCGGGCCAGGAGGCGGGCCGAATAGCCCAGAAGGCGAAAGGCCCCCGGGGGGGGGGGCTTCAACTGGGGTTTGACGGCCCAGGCCTTGACGGCCTCGCGGGTGTAGAGATTTACGGCCGCCTCGGCCATGGCCGTGGTGGGGAGAATGGTGTGACCGGCTATGACCCCAACCCGGGCCGGGTCCACCCTGGACCAGGCCACCTTGGCGGCCGCGGCCGAGCCCGCGGCCAACCAGAAGGCCAGGGACCCGTCGGCGCTTTGGGGATCGAAGTCCGGAGGCAGGTTCAAACCCTCCGTTGGGATGGTCCGCCTATGGTTATAGGCTCCCATGAGACTGTAAACCTTGTCCGGGGCCGGGTCGCCGGGCTGAAGAAAGCCCTCCGGCTCGGCCCCCCAGTCCAAGGCCGTGGCCGGGGCGAAAAAGCGGCGGCCTTCCAGGATATTGTCCCAAAACTCCTCCACCGTGGCCGCCCCCGGCAGGGACAGGCCTAAGGCCACCACGGCGGCCACGGTCCGGGGGTCCGGGGGCTGGGGGCCGCCTTTTACCCGCGAGCCCATGAAGTCTCCGGCCTTCCGCCGTCCAGTCCTTCCAGACTGGTCCCTCCGCCCAGGACTACCACTTCCACCGGATCTTGCTTGGGCGCGCTAACCAGGCTGGCGAAGAGCCTGGCCCCCTCACCCAAGGGTATGAGGCCCACGCCCTCCTCCTGAAACAGGCGGGCCAGGGATTCGTTGACCATGCCCCCGCCCCAGGGGCCCCAGTTGACGGACAGACATTTGGGCCCGGGCCGGCTCAGAGCCATCTTAAGACCCAGCTTATTGAGATATTCGTTGGCGGCCGCGTAATCGGCCTGGCCCCGCCGGCCGAAGCGGGCCGTGGATGAGGAGAAGAAGACGGCCAGGTTTAGGGGCTGGCCCTCAAGTTCCCTTAAGATAAGGCGGGCCAAGCGGGCCTTGGTGTTGAAAACCTGGTCGAAATCCGACTCTTTTTTGTCGAGGATGAGGCTGTCGGCCAGAACGCCGGCGCCGTGGATGAACCCGTGGACCGGGCCATGCAACCGCTTGATTTCCGACAGGGCGGCCCCTAACGGACCTTCCTCTTCAAAATTTCCTGACAAATAGGTCACCTTGGCCCCGGCATTCTCCAAGTCCGCCAGGTTGGTCCGCACCTCCCGTTCGGCCAGGGCCCGGGCCGCGGCCGCGGCCAGGGCCCGGGGCTCCGGCTTTTCCCCGGCCTGGTCCCAAAAGGCCTGGCGGACCGCGGCTTCGTCCCTTAAACCCTTCAGCCATTCCGGCTCGTCCTTGACCAGGGGAGTACGGCCTAAAATAACCAGGTGGGGCGACCAGGACCGGGCCAGTTCCTTCAGGGCCGCCGCCGTAACCCCCCTGGCGCCGCCGGTGACCAGGAGGGTTTGTCCCGGCCTTAAATGTCGGACCCGGATGTTCTTCAGCCGGTAAGGCTTGAGGCGAAGGGCCACAGAGCGGTCCGGAGCGGGGAAGCCCATCTCCGCCGGCGCGCCAACGGCCATGGCCGCGGCCATAAGGCCCGGCAGATAGGGCCCGGCGGCCGAGAGGTTGGCTTCTTTGGGCAGGTCTATCGCCCGGACCATTACTTCCGGCCATTCCCGGGCCGCCGTTTTTAAAAGCCCGGCCAGGGCGGCCCCGGCCGGTCCGACCGCGGCCGAGGCGAAGCCGAAAGCGCCGCCGTTGAATGTCAGGCCCAGGACCTGGGCCGTCCTCCCTTCCGCCGCGGTACGCCTGAGAGCCTGGCCGGCGGCTTTCAAAATCCGGAAGGCTTCGCGGGGCCAGGCCAGGCCTTCATCGTCGTCCGGGCCGACCAGGACCAGGCTCCCCAATTTTTCCGGCGCCGCCCGGGCCAACTCCCCGGCCGATCGCCAGGTGAAGCGGCGGACCGGCCCCCGGCGATGCGCGTAATGCTCGGCCAAGGCCTCGGCCATGGGGCCCTCGTCGGCCACCAGGACCACCTCTCCTTCCGGCCGGGCGGCCTGGCTGTAGGAGGCCAGGGCCAAGGGGGCCGCCTCTAACTGGTAGGCGGTGGTCCGCTCGGTGGTCCTGGGCTCGACCAGGGCGGGTGAGGACGATTGATTTATGCGGTGCTTCGGCGGACGCCCTGGTCCCCGCCGAGGCGGAGGGGGCGGGGGGTCTTCCGGGGGCGGCCCCTCGGGCCGGGCTATGGCCGCGGGCTCGGAGGGCGGGGCGGGGGCGGCCGGCGGGCGGCGGCTCAAGGCGGGGGCCCCCAGGCTCCCGGCCAAATCTCCCAAGGTCCTGGCTGCCGAGAGGTCTTCCGGCGCCGGGACGGACAATCCGCCCGCGGTCATTTCTTCCAGAAGGGAGGACATTATTTCCACTTTTTTAATGGAATCCAGCCCCAGGTCGCTCTCCAGGTCCATGGAGGGTTTCAGCATATCCCGGGGATAGCCGGTCTCCCGGGCCACCA
>Ga0099364_10013408_pt1 | contig 11002 bp, 10 predicted proteins | sample TergutTh196P3_FD_73070 | JGI IMG/M metagenome (GOLD analysis project Ga0099364, IMG submission 73070) | Microcerotermes parvus P3 segment gut microbial communities from Pointe-Noire, Republic of the Congo - Th196 P3 | ecosystem: Host-associated > Arthropoda: Insects > Digestive system > Gut ... | reverse complement strand
AGGGTTTCTTACCGCTACCATTTTTAGTGTTTTCCAAACGCTGTTTTATTTCATCAGTTGATAAGCCTTGGGAAATAAGCTGTAGAACGTAATTTTGAGTTTTCTGTTCGCCTCTCTGTTCGCCTACGGCAATGCCGTCCTGATAATATCCTTCAATTTGTGAATTTCTATCCCGCAGGGCTTTTAGCCGGCGTTCGTAATCCAGGCGTACCTGTTCGTCTGAGCTTAATTCATAAAGGGTATCTACCGCTTTTCGTATTTCGGGGTTTCTTACCGCTACCATCAGTTATGCCCGTATTCCCTCAGAATATCTTCCGGCGATTTTCCGCTTTTTAATAAATCAATTATTTTCTGTTTACCTCTCTGTTCGCCTATCACAATGCCCCTCTGTTCGCCTACGACAATACCGTCCTGATAATATCCTTCAATCTGTGAATTTCTATCCCGCAGGGCTTTTAGCCGGCGTTCGTAATCCATGCGTACCTGCTCGTCCGAGCTTAATTCGTACAACGTGTCTACCGCTTTTCTTATTTCGGGGTTTCTTACCGCTACCATCTCCAGTTCCTCCTTGCTCGTTGACTTAAGAAACTTAAGCCAGTCCCATAATGCGCTTCCGTCATTTTGGGCGGGGATTTTCGGCAATTCCAGTGTGTATATTTCCTCTGGAATATCCTTAAACAATAATCCGTTTTTGGGGTTGTAAAACATGAAGTTGTTTATGTAGTCTTTTTCACCGGGAAACAGATCGTAACTCGTTATGCAGATGCAAATGACTTTTTGGATAACGCTGTATAGCTCGCTTTTGCCTATCTGTTCCACTATAAGTTTAGATTTGTAAAATGAAAGCCGTCTGCCAATGTATTTTACAGGGTCTACCTGTATCTCTATGTCTATTACTTTTCCTGTCTTTGTTTTTACTTTCACATCGATTATGCCCAGCTTGTCATCTTCGCTTTCGGGCTTGAGGTGGGTGTCCAGATATGTGAGTTCAAACTCTTCCTGCGGAAGTTCGACAAATGATCCTAACAGGTCTATGAGTATGCTTTTGTTGCGCTCATCCCCGAACAAGAGCTTGAAAATCCAGTCGTTGGTTGGGGATAAAATCTCTTTGTCCATGAGTTAATTATACTGCATATTACATAATGAGGCAACATCACGCATCAGAGATGTGGATTTTCACGACGCTTGCGAGCAGGGGGTACCCTATCCTGCGCGGGCCTATGGTTGATTGGCTGCCGGGACCGGCGCTGGGGGGACAATAGCAGTGAACAATGAGCAAATGAAGAGCGTGGTTTCTGGGCTTTGCTATTTGTAAAGAGTATGCTATATCGCTAAAACCTTCATAACAATATCCGGCGCTTTTTCAATTACTTTTAGGTATGCTCTAGCGGCAGGATCCGGATGTCGTTTTCCTTGTTCCCAGTTACGAAGTGAATAAACTGAAAGCCCAAAACTGTTGGCAAATGAAGTTTGGGATAAACCAATTTTTTCCCTGATTGCTTTTACATCAATGTTTTCAGGTATGTGTATTTTGTATAAGTTTTTTGGGAGTTCGCCTCTGGAAATAGCTAACGCTTCCTTCATACCTTCAATTATTCTTTTTCCGCTCATCATCTTTCCTCACTGTTTTATATTGTTTTACCAATAAACCGGCTAATTGTTTCAATTCATTTCGCTCGGCTTGGGTAATATTGACTTTTTCATTTTTTGCAAAAACATTCAAAATAAAAAGCGGAATCTCCATCGAATGAAAAAAGTAAATAATTCTGTATGCCCCGCTTTTTCCAATGTTTTCGCCTGCCCACCTGAGCTTTCTGATTCCTCCAGTCCCCTTAATTAAAACACCTGCATTGGGGCTGGATGCCAAATAAGTAATAAGAGCCTCACATTCATCTTTGTCCAGCAATTTTTTAGAATCTTGTAAAAACGAGGGAGTTTCAACAACAGTCAATAATGAAGTGTTTTGCACTTTTACACTATAACCCATTGGCTCACTCTTGTCAATGTCGATATTCCAATATTCTCACGCTTTCTGGAACAGCCTCACCTTCTCCGACGATTACTGGTCTGGTGCGTGGATTTTCATGACGCTTGCGGAACGGGGGGCAGTAGCGAGTGAGGAACTTATATGTTGCTGATTACAGGGAATGAAGAATTTAACCACAGAGTGGCACAGAGTTTCACGGAGTTGTTGTTTGGGAGCGTTGCTTCTTACTCTGTGTAACTCCTTTACCTCTGTGGTTTAAAATTCTTGGGGTTTGTTAGAAAAACTGTAAAAAAAACTCGACTTGTGTTGAAAATCAGCGATTATGCACCCTAGTCCGTTCAGTAGAAATGAGCCATACCCTTAAAAGTCAGTAGAAATGAGCCTTTTGTTTTAACATGGGAAAAGCTAAAAATATATAAAAAAAGGAGTGATTATTGAAAAACCGACTGTGGTTTAGCACAGATATTTCCCACAAGGTAATGATTAGATGGTTTTACTATTATAAGCAGAAAATTAGTGGCTCATTTTAACTGAACTCAGGGTAGCATTTCTACTGAACGCAAATAGGGCTCATTTCTACTGGTCATTGACAAAAAAAACTCGACTTGTTGACAAATTTTCCAGAATGCGGTATATTTAGTATAGCTAGCCGTGAGATTAAAAGCCCACCGCCAGCAACGTGCCCGTCTGGCTGCTCATGGGTAGTCAGGCGGTGTTTTTTTATTTGGGTTTTTTGAGATTATCCACATTCAGAAAAATCAGCTTTTCTTTCTCCTTTATTTTTAATATAATCCTTCCGCCCTTGAATTTGTTATAATATGCGTAACCATGATTTTTTTCTGTTTCCGGCTTATTTCTGGCTCCGTACAGTGTGAACATTATTTCCGATTTGGTAAGATTTGATATTTCCAAATTGATAAAAACATTAGGAGCTTGTGAACGAGATCGTAAAAATTGTTGCTCAAGCGTGTTTGCGTTTCCACCTATATTCTTAAATTCAAATTTAAGCCCATCAACTATAGCATCATACTTTTTCCCTGGATGACGGCTATTTTCTGGAACTAAATAAACGGTACTCCCTAAATCACGCAAAATCTGCGAGTCTCGTAATTCGTCCTTATAGCTTGTTTTATCCCCAATAGCCCTATTTGGCGATAGATATATCCCATCTTCTACGGCTATCCATTTTTCCCCGGGAAACAACAGGTTAGCTGCTTCTCTTGCCTTTTTTGCGTTTTCTCTTTGCTGCTTATTTTTCATCTGATACATTATCCCTAAAAATTAAAATAAAATCTATTATATCTTGTTTTCTGGGGCGGTCTTGGCTTCTCCGACGATTACTGCTCGGGCGCGTGGATTTTCACGACGCTTGCGAGCAGGGGTACCCTATCCTGCGCGGGCCGATGGTTGATTGGCTGCCGGGACCGGCGCTGGGGGGGCAGTGGCAGGGATAGTTGCTGCTTGTTATTTGAATCGCTATAATAAAAAATAACATGATTGAACATTGGGACAACAGCAAGAAAAAAGCGCAGGAATTACGTCTTGAACAATGGGGGACATTGGAAGAAGTAAAAGAATTAGCCTAACCGCTTCGGCAAGCAAGCAGCAGACGGACGGCAATGGATTACTTGAAGGAAATCCAATAAAGATAATACAGGATTAAAAGCCAGGCGGTATTTATTTGCCCCGCTGGAATTTAATGGAAAAATTACGATTGTAAAAATAACCGTCAAAGAGTATGAAGGCACCGATCTACAAAATAAACTTTACTCGATTGAAGCGGTCGGTGTTGACTTGAAAGCGTAGGGCAAAAAAAAGAGGCTGCTGGTCAGTCGACAGCTGGGGGCGCAAGCCCTTACCTATCCCGCATGGCATCCTCTTTCAGCGCTCCCGCGCATATCTATAATATCGCTCAAATTCTACTTTTTGTCAAGGTTTTCGCATAGGTTGATGTTTCAATTTTCTCGCACTTTCTGGGACAACCTCTCCTTCTCCGACGATTACTGGTCGGGGGCGTGGATTTTCACGACGCTTGCGAGCAGGGGGTATCCTATTCTGCGCGGGCCTATGGTTGATTGGCTGCCGGGGCCGGCGCTGGGGGTCAATAGGAAATGAGTCTGCGGATTTCTTACCTGACTACTTGGTTCAAGTAGTCAGGCGGGGATTAACGCAGATTAAAATCCGTGTAATCCGTGTTAAATGGAATAACAGCCAAAATGGGGAATCGAACCCCAGACCTGTACATTACGAGTGTACCGCTCTACCGACTGAGCTATTTTGGCGTAGCTACACTATATCAATTAACTGCAAAAATATTCAACCGTGTTAAAACACAAGTTCTACGGCGCCTGCGGGTCTGATATGCAAAACTGTAACAGAGCCGCTGCCAAATATTGTTTCTATGTATGTGCGGTAAGCTTCTATTGCATCAACCGGAAGATATACTTGGATTGTTCCTGCAAAGCCGCCGCCATGCACTCTGTATGCACCCTTTATTTTTTGCCTGCGAAAGAAATCTCTTGTCAATGCAAGAGAAACGGTAATACCCTGACTTTCCGGGCTTTTTGGAGAATATATATTTTGAAGGAGCTCCCACGAGGAATCTCCAGACTCATTAACTAAATCAAGATAATTAAAAAGTGATCCGGTTTTTCCTTTTTCCATTTCTGTCAAAAAAAACGCCATTGCATCAACTCTTGTGTTTTCATCAAAAAAGTGAAGCGCACGCAGCAAAGCTCTATCCCCTGAAACCTTTCGCAATTCGGCAGCATTGGAAAGAACAGTTTCTTTGTCTAACTCCCTAAGTACAGATTTGCCAAAAAACGAAGCAATCATTCTCATTTCTGCCGGTATTGCAGCATAATCGGGAGTTAAATCAGCATGGCTTCCGCCTGTGTTCACAACACACAGAGAATATCCTGCTGCGGCAAGATTAAAACCGATCTGCCTGACCGCAGGGGAATCCGCTTGCGCAAAATCAATCGCTACAGCGCCTCCCGAAGCGCAGGCAGTTTGGTCCATTAAACCGCACGGTTTGCCAAAATAGACATTTTCTGCAATCTGAGAAATTTGCGCAATTTTCAGAGGGCTTAGGTTTCCGTCATTGTAAAGAGAATCAAAGATACGGCATAAAAGCGTTTCCACTGCCGCTGATGACGAAAGTCCCGAACCGGGAAGTACGGTAGAATCTGCGTTAGCAGAAAACCCGCCAACCGAATAACCGCGCCTGATAAATTCTGCCGCAATTCCTCTGACTAAACTTTCGGTTTTGCCTGTCTCTTCGGGTTTTGGCTGCAAATTATAAGCGCCGGAAGAATCTGTTAATTTTACTTTTACATCAGGGTAACCGGTAGACCGGAAGAAAACGGTATTATCTTTTCGTACTTGCACAATAGCGGCGCTGTCCATTTGAATCGAAGCAGCCAAAACCTTGCCCAGATTATGGTCAGTATGATTGCCTCCCAATTCTGTACGACCAGGAGCGCTGAATACTCTGATTGGACATGAAGCTTCGGGCAACTCTGTTTGCGGAAAATCTTTTAACATGGATTTTAGAAACATACTGTAACGGCAGCGGGCAGTTTCAATTTCGCCTTCACCATAAAGCTCCTCAAAGATTTCTTCTGCCCTTTTGGAATTAAAACTTTCTATTAGCTCATTGTAATTCATATTTCTCTATCTGCCCTCCGGTACACAGAGAGGTAATCAAAAAAAGAGATAACAGAAATAATAACCGAAACAATAAATATTATTACAGCCGAAAATCTGAAATATGGATAGAGGATAGCGAAAACAGGCAATCGCTCAACGCTGGTTGCCAATAATTTCAAACTTGCTGCAGCAAGTGCAATGCCTCCTGCAATTATATAAGTTACGGTTTTTAATTTTCCGCTTAGACGCGCACCCATTGTAATTCCCTTTTTAAGCATTGCGTTGCGTAAAAAAAGAATACTAAATTCACGGTAAATAACCAGCAGAAAAAAGAAAGGCGGGAAGATGTTCTCAAGAACAAAACAGAGAAAGCAGGTTAACTGCATTAAAGTATCTGCAAATGGATCAAAAAGTTTTCCAAAATCACTAGTTTCGTTATATTTACGTGCAGCCATACCGTCAAGTAAATCAGTTATTTGGGATGCAATAAAAATAAACCAAAGCAATGGTATTGCCCAAACAAAATGTAACGTTCGCAATAAATACATAAACACGATATAAAAAACCGGGGCAAGAATAATACGTAATAAAGTCAGTTTATTGGCTAAACCCATCTGTAATGCCCATGAATCATAGAGATTAAGATCATCATTCTTTAATATTGTCTTTTAGAGCAGGATATGTCAATATTAATAATGAATAAAGATAGATTAATTTGGACTGAAAAAGAACGAAAAAAGATTTTAGATACAAAAGTTTTTTCTGTTTGGGAATCTTGGTGCACGGCACCTTGCACAGAATCTTCTAAACCTTCAAATGAGGCTAAAAAGGCGCAGGTTTTTACAGTTCTTGATGCCGTAGACTGGGCAATTATTATACCTGTAATCGACACCCCTTCTGGGAAGCAATTTGTCATGGTGTGGCAGTGGCGGCATGGGGCGCGGGAATTAAGTCTTGAATTTCCGGGCGGGGTTTTTGAACCGGGAGAGAAACCCGAAGAAGCCGCCGCAAGAGAACTTTATGAAGAAACGGGGTATTATCCCGGAAAAATTAAAAAAATCGGGGAGGCAAGCCCAAATCCCGCAATCATGTCAAATAAAGTGCACTTTTTTCTGGCGGAAGAATTGGAAGGAAAGGGGGTACAAAACCTCGACAAAGATGAATATGTCGAGGTTGTAAGAATTAACGCAGAAGAAGTAATCCAAGGAATGGGAAAAAAACCCTATATACACGCCCTCATGGGAACGGCGGCAGCGCTATATCAAATATCGGTGAATGAAACAAGAAAAGAGAAAGCGCCTGTCTAGCAAGCCCTAACAGCCGTAATAGCTTGCTGATAAATTAAAGCTACCCTGCTCTCTCTTTTCTGTGTTTTTCGCTTATTCGCTCCACATCCCCTGTCTGTTCTCACCATCAAGATTTGGAATATCTAATACTGTTCCCGGATGAATTAGGTGAGGATTATTAGGATCCCTTAATTTGGATTTATTCGCATCATAAATAATTCTCCATTTGTACGGATCTCCGTATATGAATGAATAGCCGGCAATTTCACTAAAACTATCGCCAGAGGTTACCCACGGTCTTACTGTGTATTGCGCCGGCAATGCGGTTCGACCGGATGATCCGGATTCAAATACTGCCATTATCCTAATAGAACTAATTGCAGAAACAATTGATTCGCTCCAATTTTCATTATTACTCGCTTCTATACTGGCATCGTAATGCGCTTTGCCCTCACTGTATTCCTCCGGATGTTTATTCTCCACATCGTTAGAATCAGCCCACTCAAAAAGCCGTCCGGCTTCGATAATCAACTGATTGGAAACAAATTCATCGGAGCGTTGTGCAAAGAGAACGGCTTCTTCGGCAAATCCGGTAGAAGCGTCATAATCCCCGTATTCAAATGCTTCATGTGCAAGCTGTGTCAAACGCAGACTTTCAAGATAAAATACATTATTCATTATATGATCCGGTATTTCATACTCATTGTCCGCCGCAACTGCAGCTTCGGCGGCAGCTTCTTCTGTAGCTTCGGCAGCAACTTCTTCTGTGGCTTCGGCTGTAGTTTCCTCTGCAAAACTCAATTCAGCGGCATCATTAAGTAAGGTTTCGCTGCTGCCCTCTTCTTCTTGTGCAAAAAGCGGAATTGTGATTAATGCAGATATTAATAATGCAATGATAATTCTCTGTTTCATCTTGATCCTCCTTCGATTATTCTTTCAGCTTCAAGCGCAGCTTCAATACTCCCCTCGATTTTTTCTTCTGCCAGTTTGATTGCTTCTTCCGCTCTTATACGCTTTTCTTCAGTTTCCTGTCCCGCAATTGCATACAGAGCTTCCGCTTCTACAAAGAGCAAAGCCGCCTCTTCATGATGCCCGGCATCAAAATTTTCATTAGCCTGATTAAATATTGTTTCTGCTTCACGGAATCTGTCACGGGCGGCAATATTCACCTTATGGGAAAGCGCGGCATTTCTTTCTTCGGTTGCAGTTGTTCTCCGTTCAGATGAGTAGGTTGTCCAGCTATTGTTCATCAGCAGATTATACCTGACCATCGCTTCATCCCCTAATTCTCTGGCTGATTTTTTTTCTCCGGCTTCATACAATTCCAATGCAGAACAGGCAATCTCGTCTGCTTTGGCGAAGTTCTCTGGATCATATTCAGCAAAACCCCGGTCTTTTAATTCCTGCCTTCTTAGATATATTACTGCTCCATGATACAGGGTTTCGTATTCATAAAGGGCTGTGGCAGCGGTGTCTTTTGCTACGTAATAATCCTCTGCTTCATATTGATCAAGCGCGGTAAGGGCAATTAGATCGGCTCTTCTTAAATAATCGCTAAACTCTTTTAACCCTGTAGAAATCAAAAGATCTCTTGCAGCCAGAATTTCATCTTCCCAAGTCTTGGCATAATGCGGAAGAGCTTTCCTGAAAAGCTCATCATAAGTATCCGCCGCGTCAACAAGCGCCTCCGGCTCCTTTGTCTCTACGGCAGCGGCGAATTTAGCTTCCGTTTCTTCCCAATCACCGGGGAAATAAGCCGGAGCCTCAAAATCCACAGCCCGCTTCCTTGCCAGATTTGCAAGCTCCATAAGTTCGTCCAGACTTCCTGTAGTTTCGGCAGTTAAAGCATCCAGTTCTGCCAGCCTTTCATCAACAAATGCCAGCAAATCATCAACATCCTGATCTTCTGGAGTTTCGGGCGCGGAGGCGCACGAAACACAGAATAACACCAATAACATCAGAGGAATAAATATTAGATGGGTAATTTTCTTCATTAGACCGCTCCTTATAAATTTAAATTCTTGAGCTGTAAGTATACAATGGTTACGCTTTTTAATCAATATATTTTTACCCTATTGCCTAATTTTTCTAAATTTATTATCATGTAGGCAAATCTTTATTAAGTGCAGCCGTTGGCTGAACAATAAATACAGGCACGAAACGATGTTTCGTGAATAATCATTAGATAATACCGTTTTACGGTAATGAAAAGAGGAGAGGTATTATGGCAAAACAGTTAATGTTTAGCGAAGAGGCCCGGCGCAAGCTATTGTCCGGGGTTGAGCAGATTTCCAAAGCGGTCAAAGTAACACTTGGACCTAAGGGGCGGAATGTCCTGCTGGACAAGAAATTCGGCGCGCCTACAGTAACCAAAGACGGCGTTTCGGTGGCAAAAGAGGTAGAACTGGCCGATCCATACGAGAATATGGGTGCCCAGTTATTGAAGGAAGTTGCCACAAAAACGAATGATGTAGCGGGTGACGGTACGACAACGGCTACGGTTTTGGCTTATTCGTTGATTAAAGAGGGTCTAAAATCAGTTGCGGCAGGCATGACCCCGCTGGAATTAAAGCGCGGTATTGACAAAGCGGTGGGAATTGCAGTCGAAGAAATAAAGAAAAATTCCAAAGATATTAAAGACAAGGAAGAAATCTCGCATGTCGCCTCGGTTTCCGCCAACAATGACACCGAAATCGGCAATACAATCGCCGATGCTATGGAAAAAGTAGGAAAAGACGGCGTAATTACCGTTGAAGAGTCAAAAACAATGGATACTTCTATTGAATTTGTCGAAGGTATGCAGTTTGACCGCGGTTATATTTCCGCCTACTTTGTAACCGACCGCGATACTATGACCAGCGTTTACGAGGACGCATTCATACTGATCCACGACAAGAAAGTTTCAAGCATGAAAGACATGCTTCCCTTACTGGAAAAAGTCGCCCAGAGCGGCAAGCCCCTGCTCATAATTGCCGAAGACTGTGACGGCGAAGCCCTCTCGACTTTGGTTGTAAACAGCCTGCGCGGAACCCTCCGCACCTGCGCTGTCAAAGCCCCCGGTTTCGGCGATCGCCGCAAAGCGATGCTCGAGGATATCGCCATTCTTACAGGCGGCGAAGTTATATCCGAAGAACTTGGTCTTAAACTTGAAAACACCGATATTTCCCAGCTTGGAAAAGCAAAAACGATTAAAATTGACAAGGACAACACAACTATTATTAACGGAGCGGGTAAACAGAAAGACATACAGGATCGCATTGCCCAAATCAAAGCGCAAATCGAAGACACAACCAGCGATTATGACCGCGAGAAACTGCAAGAAAGACTTGCCAAACTCGCCGGCGGCGTAGCGGTTATCAACGTAGGCGCCGCGACTGAGGTCGAATTAAAAGAGAAAAAACACCGTGTCGAAGACGCTCTATCCGCAACCCGCGCAGCCATCGAAGAAGGCATTGTTCCCGGCGGCGCAATTGCTCTTATCCATGCCGCTCTTGCTTTAGATAAAGCCGATACCGCAAGCCTTACTGATGACGAAAAGGTCGGCTTTAAGATTGTAAAGCGTGCGCTGGAAGAACCGGTTCGCCAAATAGCCGAAAATGCCGGACTTGACGGTGCTCTTATTGCTGATCGTGTCAGAAATGAAAAGAAAGGCATAGGCTTTGATTTTGCCAAGATGGAATGGGTGGATATGCTGAAATCCGGTATCATTGATCCGGCGAAAGTTACCCGCTCGGCTTTACAAAATGCAGCATCAATTGCCAGCTTATTATTGCTGACAGAATGCGCCATTACAGACATTCCCGAAAAGAAAGAAGCTCCCGCAATGCCGGGCGGCGGAATGGGCGGAATGGGAATGGATTACTAGAAGACAGACGGCGTTTTTAGCGCCGCTTGTTAGATGACATTGCGTCATACAGGACTGTCCGAAAAACAATTTTTCGGGCAGTCTTTTTTTGTAACTTTTAACTTAAACTATGATTAATACTGGCTGCAAATACAGTATTAGGCAACGCCTCAAGATATGAATTATTATATTTAACAAGAGAGACAAAGTAGTAGTTCCATTTGAACTATTTTT
>Ga0099364_10013407_pt1 | contig 11002 bp, 8 predicted proteins | sample TergutTh196P3_FD_73070 | JGI IMG/M metagenome (GOLD analysis project Ga0099364, IMG submission 73070) | Microcerotermes parvus P3 segment gut microbial communities from Pointe-Noire, Republic of the Congo - Th196 P3 | ecosystem: Host-associated > Arthropoda: Insects > Digestive system > Gut ... | reverse complement strand
TAGTCGAGGGGGTCGGCAATTGTCTTGTGAAGTTCGCGCGTTGCTGTGCGCCTGTTCCGGGGGATCCTGTGATTGGATTTATCACACGCGGATTTGGCGTGTCTGTTCATCGTCAGGACTGCATCAACTATCTTAAGCAAAAAAATTCACCGGAAGAAGCGGGTAGATGGGTGGGCGTATCATGGGCCGATACAGAGGGCCGGTTATACTCTACTATGGTAAACATCATGGTGCGCGACAGAACAGGGATAGTTGTTGATGTCGCATCGGTCTTAAACACGCTTGGGATAAAAATAACAACATTTACAGCCGGTGACGCAGGAGACGGTTTTGTTTTCGTTTCCGTGGAGGTAGACGTCAAAAACCGTGATGAACTAATACTAGCCATGGCAAAACTAATGTCCGTTACGGGCGTGACCGACGTAAGAAGGGCGGACGGGTAGCGCGCAAGCGTAGAGAATTCGGAATTCGGAATTCGGAATGCGGAATAATGCAGAGTTACGCTGCCTAAAGACTATCTATTTGGGGCTCCCTTATACTACTTCTTAATAATTCTGCATTCTGCATTAAAAAACGGGGGTATCAAGCATATGCGCGCTGTAGTTACGCGGGTGTCTTCGGCGTCGGTTGAGATTGACGGCGGAGTTTCGGGCAGTATCGGTGATGGTTTTTTGGTTCTTTTGGGCATAAAAGACGGCGACACGGAAAATGACGCGGTCAGGCTTGCCGCCAAGGTCTGTAACCTGCGAGTTTTTGAAGATCGGGACGGTAAAATGAATCTTGACCTCAAAGCTGCCGGGGGCGGTCTTTTGGTGATTTCGCAGTTCACGCTTTATGCCGATTGCAAAAGCCGCAGACCGGGTTTTACCCGCGCCGCGCGCCCCGATACGGCGATCCCGCTTTATGAGCTTTTTATAGATCAGTGCAGAAACGCGGGATTCACAGTAGAAACCGGCGTCTTCGGAGCAATGATGTCAGTAAGCTCAGTAAACGAAGGCCCGGTAACGATCATATTGGATACGGAGCAATAGTATGGAAGAAACAATTCTGGAGGGCATGGTCACGTCCGTTGTTTTTTCAAACACTGAAAACGGATATACTATACTGCGTCTGGATACAGAAGACGGTAATGTTGCGGTGACGGGGTACATGCCGGGCGTTTCCGCAGGTGAACGGGTGCTGCTTGGCGGCGTTTGGACAACACATCCGCAATACGGCGAACAGTTTAAGGCTGAGACATTTGAAATAAAGCCGCCGAGAGGCTCAGATGAGATATACAGATACCTCGCTTCCGGCGCGATAAAGAATATCGGGCCGGCAAAAGCGCGCGATATAGTTGACAAGTTTGGCGCGGACTCGCTCAATGTGATAGAAAACGATCCGGGGAAGTTGGCCGGTATCCGGGGGATTTCGCCCAAAAACGCAAAAATGATAAGCGAAGGGTTCCGCCGTCAGGCGGGACTGAGGCGCCTGATGGACTTTTTGGCAAGATACGGGATCAAGCCGATCATTGCGACCCGTGTTTACAGGGACCATGGGGACGGGGCTCTGGAAGCCGTGCGCGAAAACCCGTATATAATAACAGCGGACAGCTACGGCGCGGATTTTTCCGAAGCAGACTCCATAGCTCTGGATATGGGCTTTGAGAGCGACTGTCCCGAGCGGGTTTCCGCAGCGGTCATTTTCGGTCTTACGCATAACTTGAATAACGGACATGTCTTTATCCCGAAAGCAAAGCTGGGCTCGGCGACCGATCAGCTTATCGGCGCGGGACACGAAGCTATTAACGATGCGATGGAGGCCCTGTGTGAGTGCGGAGATATAGTTATTGAGATGATTGCTGGCGAGGAAGCCTGCTATCTTCGCCATATGCATGAAGCGGAGCACTATGCGGCGGAACGTTTGTCGGAGCTGCTAAAAAGCTCGGATCCGCCGGAGGATTTGTTTGGGATGATCCGTGAAATAGAACGAAAGCAGGGTATAAAATATGCGGATATGCAACTCAAGACGCTGGAGTTGGCGGCAAAAAACGGCGTAATAGCGTTGACCGGAGGCCCGGGTACGGGCAAAACGACGACAGTACGCGGCATTCTTATGCTCTTTGACGCTATGGGGTTGAAGTCTGCACTCTGCGCACCTACAGGCAGAGCCGCAAAGCGACTATCCGAAACATGCGGCCGCGGGGCCGCGACAATACACCGTATGTTGGGAGCAGCCCCCGGCGACGACGGCCGTCTCATGTTTGATCATGATGAGCAAAACCCGCTTAAAGCAGACGCGGTTATCGTTGACGAGTCATCAATGATAGATGTTTTGCTCATGCGCTCGCTTCTGGCTGCGATGAAGCGCGGATGCCGGCTTGTGATGGTAGGCGACGCGGACCAGCTCCCGCCGGTCGGTCCGGGCAGCGTGTTTGCGGACGTGATCAGGAGCGGAGCCATACCGACCGCCGCGCTTACAGAGATTTTCAGACAGGCTTCCGGCAGCGGCATAGTCAGATGCGCTCATAATGTCAATAACGGGCTCATGCCCGACCTTACTGAAAAGTATCCGGATCTGTTTTTTCTGCGCAGACCGACAGAAGGTCAGATAGCGGAAACGGTAACTGAGCTTATCAGCGAAAGATTACCTAAAAACATGGGTGTCGATCAGTCGCAGATACAGGTTCTGTCGCCTACACGCAAGAACACAGCCGGAACAGTGCTTCTCAACGAGAGGCTGCGCGAGGCGCTCAACCCGGGCAGCGCGATTAAAAAAGAGAAGCAGTACGGAGATTTTCTATTTCGCTCAGGTGATAAAGTGATGCAAATCCGAAACAATTATGATATAATGTGGAAAAGCGCCGTCGGCCGGCCAGACGGAGCGGGGGTATTTAACGGAGACGTGGGTCTTATTACCGATATAGATATTGACAAAGAAACTGTTACAGTCGATTTTGAAGATAAACTGGTAACTTATTTATTCGAACAACTCCCCGAGTTAGAGCCGGCATTTGCTATGACTGTGCATAAATCACAGGGCAGCGAGTACCACGCCGTGATACTTGCAATGGCTGCCGGAGCGCCGCCTTTGCTGACACGCAGCGTACTGTACACGGCGATGACACGCGCTAAAAAGCTGCTTGTTATAGTCGGAGATTCCTCTGTTATGGAGTCAATGGTCTTAAATGACAGGAGGCAAAGACGTTACAGCGGACTGCGGGCGCGGCTTGCTGAGTAATGCGGAATTCGGAATAGGGACGGTGGTTAGAGAGTTGGGAGTTTTTTCTTCATTTTTGGATTTATTGTTTCCTCCAAAATGTGTGTTTTGCCGGAAGATCCTGAATGGCGGAGGAGCATTGTGTCCCAAATGCGTTGAAACCTTACCCTATACGGCTTGCGGTGGTAAGCTTGAGGGGGAAGTGTTTGATTTTTGTATTTCTCCGCTCTACTACAGCGATGTAGTGAGAAAATCAATACTGCGGTTCAAATTCCGCGGCGCAGCAGCATATGCCGATGTATACGGCAAGATGCTGGCGGACTGCATACGGGAGCATATGCATGTTAAGTATGACGTCATATCATGGGTCCCGTTGAGCAGAAAACGCAAACGTTCGCGCGGATACGATCAGGCGATGCTGCTTGCTCTGGCGACTGCGCTTGAGCTTGGTGACGTCGCCGCTGAAACGCTTATAAAGCCGCTGGAGGTCGGTGCGCAGTCCAATCTGTCAGGAAAGACTGAGCGTCTCGAAAACATAAGCGGTGCGTTTGAAGCGGCTGACCCGGAGCTCGTCAAGGGAAAATGCGTGCTGCTTATCGACGACATCGTCACAACCGGCGCGACGCTGTCCGAATGTGCAAGGGTGCTGCTGTCGGCAGGAGCAGGTAAGATCGTATGCGCCGCGCTGGCACGTGGAGAGTAGGGAGATATTTATGGTATTTGGAAGAGATATAGGAATAGATTTGGGAACGGCGTCCGTCCTGGTATCCACACGTGGAAAGGGGGTTATACTGCGTGAGCCGGCGGTTGTCGCTATGGATAAAATCACCGGAAGGATGCTTAACGTCGGTATGGCGGCTCAACGTATGCTGGGCAGAACTCCGGGTAATATTGTCGCGATACGCCCGATGCGCGACGGCGCGATCTCGGACTATGACATGACTGAGCGCATGCTCAAAGAGCTGGTCCGCAAGGCGTTGTCATTTTCACTGCTCAAGCCAAGAATAATCATTTCCGTCTCATCGGGCATAACCGAGGTTGAAGAGCGCGCGGTCATTGATGCGGGCGTCGCTGCCGGAGCGCGTAAGGTGTATCTTATGGAAGCGCCGCTCGCGGCGGCGATAGGCGCCGGGCTGGACATCACCAGACCGGACGGTCATATGGTCATCGACATTGGCGGAGGGACGACAGATATAGCAGTGGTGTCGCTGTCCGGCATCGTCGAGTCGGTATCTTTAAAATCCGCAGGGGAAACGTTTGACGACGCGCTGATAAAATATATCAGACGCAAACATAACGTTCTTATTGGTGAAACCACTGCAGAGGAACTGAAAAAGAGCATAGGATGTGTGTTTCCGCGCCCCGAAACAGTGGCGGTAGAGGTCAAAGGCCGCAGTCTGATGACCGGTTTGCCGCAGGTTGTACCGGTCAGTTCCACCGATACGCTTGAGGCGTTCGAGGAAGTGACCGGACGCATAGTCGAAGCGACGCACAAGATACTTGAAAACACGCCGCCTGAACTGGTGGCGGACATTTCGCAAAACGGTATAATACTCACAGGCGGAAATAGTCTGCTATGGGGCTTTGACAAGCTCATAGCGAATAGAACGAGCATCAGCACGCACACCGCAGACGATGCCGACCTCTGCGTCGCAAACGGACTTGCAAAAGCGCTCAACAGAGTAGGTGACATGACAGAAGGTACAATCAATCTGGCAAGGCGTAAACAAATGAGAAGCTAAAGCCTCCAGGGGGGACGCTGTCCCCCCCTGGAGAAAAAATAAAATTTAGAATTGGAGGTTTTTCCCGCAATGGCAAAGAAACAGTTTAAATCGGAATCAAAGAGACTGCTGGAACTAATGGTCAACTCGATCTACACTCACAAGGAGATTTTTCTGCGCGAGCTTATATCGAATGCGTCAGACGCTATTGACAAGCTGTGCTACATCTCACTGACCGACGATAAAGTCGGACTGACACGCGAAGACTTTAAAATCACCGTCAAGGCGGACAAGGAAGGCAGAACGCTCACTGTCAGCGACAACGGCGTAGGTATGAGTGCGAAGGATCTGGAATCAAATCTCGGCGTTATTGCGCGGAGCGGGTCCCTGCTATTTAAAAAAGAAATGGACGAAAATGCTGAAGATCTCGACATAATCGGGCAGTTTGGAGTCGGTTTTTACTCAGCTTTTATGGTCGCGTCACGCGTGACGGTCATTTCTCGCGCATATGGTGAGCAAACAGCTAACAAGTGGGTGTCGGAAGGCTCCGACGGATATTCGATCATACCATGCGAAAAGGAGGCCCCCGGCACGGATATCATTATCGAGATTAAGCCTGATACCGAAGATGAGAAATACGAAGAGTTCTTGCAGGAGCACAAGCTCCACACTATTATCAAGAAGTATTCCGACTATGTCCGCTGGCCTATAATCATGGACGTCACAAAAAGCCGTCAGATAGACAGCGACGAGAAAGACGCAGACGGAAAAAACAAGAAAATCTGGGAAGATTACACCGAGACCGAAGTCATCAACAGCCGTATTCCGATTTGGCAGCGCGAAAAAAGCGAGGTTTCAGACTCGGACTGCGCCGAGTTCTATAAAGAAAAGTTTTTTGACCATACCGAACCCGCAGCGGTCATACGCGTCTCGGCCGAGGGGACAGTCAGCTTTAAAGCGATGATGTTTATCCCGTCAAAAGCGCCTTATGATTACTTTACCCGTGAGTACAAGGCCGGTCTGCAATTGTATTCATCCGGGATCATGATCATGGAACATTGCAGTGACCTTCTGCCTGAGCATTTCCGCTTTGTGCGAGGGGTCGTTGACTCTCAGGATCTGTCACTGAACATCTCACGCGAGGTACTTCAACACGACCGGCAGCTTAAAATCATAGCGAATAACATAGAAAAAAAGATTAAGGCTGAACTGAAAAAGCTGCTGGAAAATGATTTCGATAAGTATGAGGACTTTTACAAAAATTTTGGAATACAGCTAAAATACGGTATTGTCAACGGGTTCGGCGTCAACCGCGATCTGCTGTCCGATCTGCTGTTATTCTACTCATCTAAAGCGGAAAAGCTGATCCCGCTCACGGAGTACATAAAAAACATGCCGGAGGAGCAAAAATTCATCTACTACGCCGCCGGCGAGAGCATAGCCCTTCTGGACAAACTGCCGCAAGCGGAGCAGGTGCGTGAAAAGGGCTATGAGATCGTCTATCTGACCGATGAAATAGACGAGTTTGTAGTCCGTACGCTCATGAGATTCGAGGAGAAAGAGTTCCGTTCGGTTAATGACGGCGATCTCGAACTTGAGAGCGATGACGATAAAAAAGAAGCCGAGCGTAACGAAACGGAAAACAAGGATATTTTAGAGTTTGTCAAGGAGTCGCTTGACGGCAAAGTCACGGCGGTAAGGTTTACGAGCAAACTGAAAAGCCACCCCGTCTGTCTGGCCACAGAAGGCGAGATCAGTCTTGAGATGGAAAGATACTTCAAGTCGATGCAGGGGCGGCAGGAGGGTCCGTTCGGGGAGATGCGTGCGCAGCGCGTACTTGAGATCAACGCCGGGCATACATCGTTTTCAGCCCTGAAAAAAGCATTTGAAAATGACAAGGACAAAGCCGCCAAGTATGCGCGTCTGCTGTATGGTCAGGCGCTGCTCACCGCCGGAGTTCCCCTCGAAGACCCTGCGGAGTTCTCACAACTCATCAGCGAACTTACATTTGTGTAAAGCCTATGCTTATCATTAGTTTCGACGCTGTGGGCGACAGCGAATTTGAGGTCATGGAACGATTTCCCGCCTTTTCAGCCTTTGTAAAGCAGTCCGCTGTTTTTCGGGACGTCCCATCCGTATTTCTGAGCAACACATATCCGATCCACGCCTCCGTGGCGACAGGTGTCACACCGGACCTTCACGGAGTAGCGTCAAATACGGAACCTTTTCCGACGCCGCATCCTTTCTGGAACAATCGCGAAGACTGTATCAAGGCAAAAACGATTTGGCAGGCAGCCTTTGAAAACAGTATTGATACTGCGGCGGTGTTCTGGCCCGTGACCGCAGGTTCGGGGACAATAATATATAACATACCGGAAGTTAAAGCGCGTCCGGGAAAAAGCCAGATCATAACCAGCCTCAAGGCCGGAAGCAAGGGACTGCAAATGAAATTGTTTCTGCGGTACAAAGCTTTGCTTGACGGTATCGAGCAGCCCAATCTTGACGCCTTCGCGACGGCGTGCATGGCGGATATTCTCAGAAAGCACAAACCGGGACTTGCGCTGATCCACCTGACAGCTTATGATTCGCTCTGCCACAAAAACGGCAAAGGCAGCGCCGAACTGCAGACAGCGTTTGAGTCGCTGGACAGAAATCTGGCCATTCTCCTTGAGGCCGCCGGTGATGGCAGGGACGTTATAGTTTTTTCCGACCATAGCCAGATAAATATCCATACGATCCTTGACCCGAACGCAGCGCTTGTCGAAACGGGCCTGCTGCGGACGGACGGCAGCGGGTATGCTCCCGGAGAAAGCGGTTGCTTTATTGAATGCTGCGGGGGGTCAGCCTTTTTCCACTCAGGCAGACTTTCTCCCCCGCAAACCGATCAGATACGCGAAACGATCAGCCAAAGCGAAGGGTTCCGCCGCTTTTTGACCGAAGAAGAAATGCAGGTATCAGGGCGGGATAACGTGGCTTTCGGCTTCTGTGCAAAAGAAGGCTATTGCTACGAGGCTTTTTCTTCCGGAGAAAAGGCGAACCATGGTTATCCTCTGGATACGCCTGATTATAAAGTTTTTTACGCCGTCAGGGGTTCAGGCTTTGAAGCAGGCAGCGTAAAAGAGGGTGGAAGTCTTCTTGATATCGCCCCTATGGCAGCGCGGAGCCTTGGGTTTGAATTATAATAATCCATAATATGAGGTAATCACGATGAAAACTAAAAGTCCGGATAAAAAGCTGACGCGCGAGGAGAAAAGCTGGATCATGTACGATTGGGCAAACTCCGTCTACGCTACTATCATGATGGCGGCCGTGTTCCCGATTTATTTCACGACCGTCGCCGAAAGCGCTGGGCAGGCGGGCGACTATTGGTGGGGGCTCGGAACATCTGCCGCGATGATCATCGTAGCCCTTCTGGCGCCGATCGCGGGGGCGTTGTCCGATTTCATGGGTTACAGGAAGAAGCTTTTCACTGTATTTCTTGTTCTGGGCGTCGGATTTACGTTTGCCAGCGCACTCTTTGACAACTGGGTGTTTCTGCTTTTCGGCTATGCGATCTCACATATTGGCTTCTCAGGCGGCAATCTGATATATGACAGTTTTCTGCATGACGTTACTACGCCGGATCGCTTAGACAAGATATCCGGGTATGGGTTCGCATTCGGTTACATAGGGGGAAGCACGATCCCGTTTTTGATCAGCATCGCGCTTATCACATTCGGGGAGAGCTTCGGTATCGGGTCTTCGCTTGCGATAAAAATCTCCGTCATTCTCACTGCGGTATGGTGGGCTGTATTCACGATCCCATTCTTCAGGAATGTCCATCAGCGTCACGGAGTACCAAAACCGGAAGGCCACTCTGTCGCCGGGGCGGCGTTTTCCGCAGTCCTGCAAACCGCGAAAAAAATCTTCCAAAACAAGAAGATCTTCATTTTTATCATCGCGTACTTCTTTTATATTGACGGAGTCGGCACCGTGATAAACATGTCGACAAGCTACGGGGCGACGCTCGGGCTTGATACTACGGCCATGATCCTCGCCCTGCTCGTCACGCAGCTTGTCGCTTTCCCTTGTTCTATATGGTTTTCCTCGCTGTCACGGCGGTTCGGCTCGCTTAAAATGATCCGCGCCGCAGTCTGCACGTATCTGCTGATATGTATTATCGGTTTCATTATGGGATTCGGGCTTGAGGAGGCTTACTTCGGTGTTGAGACGGCGACGACACTGTTTTGGATACTGGCTATCATGGTGGGTTCCGTCCAGGGCGGCATACAAGCTATCTCGCGTTCGTATTACGCACAGATGATCCCGCCCGAATACTCCGGGGAATTTTTTGGGTTTTTCGATATTTTCGGTAAGTTTGCCGCCGTACTCGGCCCGCTGATCTACTCGATAACAAGAGGTATCACAGGCCGCAGTTCACTGTCGATCCTAGCCATAGTAGCGCTGTTTCTGGCCGCGCTGATCATAATGGGTGCCGGCAGGAAACATCTTGACTAATACGCAACTCCCCAGACTACCATCTTATCACTGTCTGCGCCGCATACGGGGCAGACGTCTCCGACGCGCTCCTGCTCAAAGGGGATGCAGCGCGAGGTGACGTCTGCTTCCTCTTTCATCTTAAGCTCGCAGTCGGGGCTGCCGCACCACATGGTTTTAATAAATCCGCCATTCTCTTTGATAATGGCTTTTATCTCGTCAAGTGTTGCGGCATTGCGGGTGTTGCGGGTAAGATTATCTTTTGCTTTTTCAAACAGGCTGTTTTGTATGTCTTCGAGCAGACCGGCGGCCCGTGTTTCAAGCTCCGCAAGCGGGATGGATATCTTTTCGCCGCTATCGCGCCTTGCGGCGATGCATTGATCATGTTCTATATCTTTTGGGCCTATCTCTACGCGTAGCGGAACGCCTTTCATCTCGTGTTCGGCGAACTTCCAACCGGGGGTTTGATCTGAATCGTCGCATTTCACGCGCACTCCGGCATTTTTCAGGCGCGTCACAAGTTCCGACGCTTTTTCGAGCACGCCGGGTTTGTGCATTGCTATCGGTATCACAACCGTCTGGATCGGCGCGACTCGCGGCGGCAGCACCAGCCCGTTATTATCGCCGTGCGTCATTATGATGCCGCCGATAGACCGCGTTGTAAAACCCCATGAAGTCTGAAACGGGTGTTGCAGCGTGTTATTTTTATCAGAAAATGTGATATCAAACGCCCGGGCAAAGCCATCCCCGAAATAGTGGCTCGTACCCGCCTGAAGCGCCTTTTTGTCATGCATCATACACTCAACCGCATATGTGCGTTCAGCGCCGGCAAATTTTTCCTTATCCGTTTTGACGCCCTTGACACATGGCATGGCAAGTACATTTTCATATACGTCCGCGTAGACGTTCAGCATGCGCTCTGTCTCTTCAATGGCCTCCTCCGCCGTCGCGTGCAGAGTATGTCCCTCCTGCCATAAGAACTCACGGTGACGCAGGAACGGACGCGTCGTCTTTTCCCAGCGCAAAACGCTGCACCACTGGTTATACAGCTTTGGCAGATCGCGCCATGAATGGACGGTCTGCGCCCAATGGTCGCAGAAAAGCACCTCTGAGGTCGGACGGATGCAAAGCTTTTCTTCCAGTTCGTCGGAACCGCCCAGCGTGACCCACGCGCATTCCGGCGCAAAACCGTTTACATGATCTTTCTCTTTTTGCAGCAGGCTTTCGGGGATCAGAAGCGGCATCGAAACATTTTCATGCCCAAGCTCTTTAAAGCGCCTGTCCAACTCACCCTGAATGTTTTCCCATATAGCATATCCGTATGGGCGCAGGATAAAAAAGCCCTTCACGCCGGAATAACCGATCAGTTCCGCACGTATCACAACATCCGTGAACCATTGTGTGAAATCGGCGTCCATATCTGTGATTTGCTCAACACTTTTTTCTTTTGCCATGTCGAATAACTCCTTGCATGTTAATGAACATCATATATATACGATAATAAACCACTTGTCAAGTTTTGCTTAAACTGATATCATAGGAGCGCAAGTTTGTTATTTTTTCTGATACGGTAATTCTGCATTTTCAATTGCGGGCGAAGCCCGCCC
>Ga0099364_10013406_pt1 | contig 11002 bp, 10 predicted proteins | sample TergutTh196P3_FD_73070 | JGI IMG/M metagenome (GOLD analysis project Ga0099364, IMG submission 73070) | Microcerotermes parvus P3 segment gut microbial communities from Pointe-Noire, Republic of the Congo - Th196 P3 | ecosystem: Host-associated > Arthropoda: Insects > Digestive system > Gut ... | reverse complement strand
CTTGACACGTTAAATAGTGAAGGACTAAGCCCGTGAACGTGTCAAGAGAACCGTCCCCCTGACACGTTAAAACCCATTGACATAAATATTCGGCGCTGTTCTCCTAAGTTCTTCGAGCTGCCCTGCGGTAAGTTGATTCGGCGATACATAAATATGCGATCCATCCGGCAGGCCTGCAAGCGGCCTAACATTGGCTGTTGGCGGGTTGTTGTGCAGTTGTATGCCGGTTAAACTTCTCATATCAGCTAATGCGCTTATATCTGAAATCGAGTTGAACGATATATCTAAGCTCACCAGATTCACTAACCCCGCCAAACCGCTGATATCGCTGATCGAGTTGGCGTGTATGTTTAGCGTTCTAAGATTAATTAGCTCCGATAACATATTAACATCGAACTGATGACTAGCTGAAACATACAAATCAGTAAGGTTAGTTAAATACGCTATACCATTAAAATCGCTTGATTGTATGTTTGACAAATACATGGTTTCCAGATTTGGTAATTCCGCCAAGAAGTTAAAGTCGTCCACCTGCATATGAGCTAACGCCAAATAGGACAAATTCGTCATGCCGGCCAAGCCTCTTAAATCGCTGACAGCTATTGAAGAAAGCGTTAGCTCGGTTAATCCGGTCAAATCCGCAATAAGGCTTATATCTATGGTATCGTTATGCTCTCGCCACAACAGAGAAGTGCGTTGCGAAGGAAATATGCTTAATGATTTAAGATTCGTCATGTGTCGCAACTGCATTAAGTCGGCATCTGTAACTGTCAAATAATCCAAATCTACTTCTGATGCAGAAATACTAAATATCTTATTGTTTATTTCTATTTGTCCCGGACCGAGCATTTCTTCTGAAGTAGAAACAGGCAGGTTACCCTGTTCGTCAATAACGCCGTTATCATCATGCTCGCTGACCCCGTTCAGCAAAAGGCCTACAGAAAGGGCAAACGCAAGCAAAATAGCGGCTATTACAGTAATCCGTGAATGTTTCTTAAACTTCAGCACATTTTTTATCCTCGCCTTAAGCCCGTCTTCGCTGAATCCCAATGGGCTGTTTCTGATTGCACGCTCATTGTTTGAACGCATCGGTTGGCGTGAGTTGAGCCCCGTTGCGTATTTAATCAGCGAAAGGGAGTAATCCTTTTTAGCGGTGATGCCCATCTCCTTCAAAATGCGCTCATCGCATGACATTTCCATGTCGATACCCATGAGCAAAAATGCTGCCCAAGCCAAAGGGTTAAACCAATGCAGGCAAAGAATAAAATATGCCGCGAACTTTATGATGTGATCACGGCGCTTAATATGAATCTGTTCATGGTGGATAATATATTTGTGTTCTGTGGCAGATAAACCTGTCGGAATAAAAATCTTAGGATCAAATATGCCAAGCACGAATGGCGACTTCACTGATTCTGATTCGTAGACGCCATCTTCATTGCAGGGGACTGAGCTTATTCTACGTTTTAGCAGCAAATATGACATTATGCCATATATCAACATGACGCAAAAGCCCAAAACCCACAAATATGTGCCAATGGTTATCCAAGGCTGCGTAGGATTACTAATGGTCGATAAAGCGGCAGGTTGAATGTTGTCGATTGATTCGTTTATTATTGTGTAGACGTTGCTAACATCTGACGGGACTTGAGTACTTATCTCTGTTTGCATGGAGGCCGCTTCTAGCATTGGTTGTATTGGCTCGGCGCGAAACGGTACTAGACTCAGTGCGCTCTCAATAGAAAAAGGTAATAAAAGCCGCAGCCCTGCCACTATCCACAAGCAATAGGATATAGTTTTTGGCGCTCTTTTCAACAGCAGTCTGGCAATGATTATAGCCAAAATGACAAAGCCTCCGACTAAGCTCATATTAAATACAGTTAAGAACAAATTCTCCATTACTCGCCACCCTCATCATGTTCGTCAATCAAGCGCTTTAGCTGTGCAATCTGTTCATTTGTAAGCTTTCTGTTGCTGGTGAATGCCGCGACGAACATCGGTAAGGAACCGCCAAAAGCCTCATCGACATAATGGCAGCTTTGATCTGCAATGTACTCATCGTAAGACGCAAGCATGGTCACGCATGAGTTTTTGTTTTGAGCAAGCCCCTTTTCTATCATTGCTTTAAGATGAGTGAACGTCGTAGATTTTGACCAACCATATTCACCCTGCGCAATTTGAACCAATTTCATGGACGCAATCGGCTCATTTTTCCATATAAGCTCTGCAAGCCTTAGTTCAGCGTTGGTCAGCCTATGTATTTGTTTCATACTAACCCCTCCCGGTGGTCTAAATTAACTCGACCAAAGTTAGTCTACCACATCTCGACCTACTTGTCAACAAAGAAAAGCAATGTTAATTTCTGCATTCTGCATTATTATTTCTGCATTATTATTCTTTCTTTGAGGTCGAAGGCCGATTTAGTAACAATTCAGAGGTTGCCATTTTGTCCGCAAACTTCCGCGCAAAGCCGCTCAAAGGCTCATTTCCGCTTTACGCCTCAAGCTCCGTTCTTATGCTGCCGAAGTTTCTCTCCGACTGATTCATGTGCTTTGAAATAAACAGCGACAGGCAGAAAAATGCGGCGGCGAAGATGAGTTGTGTCAGCATCGCTTGCCATATCGGGGCAAGTGCGCTTTCGCTAAATGAAGTCAGCTTGAAAATATCGTTTACCGCCGTTACGTACCAATACGTAGGCGTGAACCGCGAGACAGCCAAAATGCCCTCTCCGAGTATGCTTAGCGGGACAAACACACCGCCGAGAAAACACAAGCCCAAAGAGACGAAATTTGCTATTGCGTTCTGGGAGTTGGGGCTTTTGACAAACAGGCACGAAAGTGACGCTATCGACAAAGCGGTTATCATCATTATGAATGTATTGAGCAGGCAAAGCAGAATTATTCGGGAGTCCGCGCTTTTAATGCTTCCGCCAAACACGATGAATCCCAATACTGTCAGCAGTACCCATGCGCTCAGGCTGATAAGAATACCGCACAGCATTTGCTGTGAGCTTAAAGAGCGCGGTCTCACAGGCGAACATAAATTCCGCATACGGATGTCGGGGCGGCGGAACGATGAAGTCAGGTTACTGACTGAAACAATGACAAGCACTATGAGTATGTAACTGAGCATATTGTTATAAATCTGATACGTCAAATCTACAGGCGCTCCGATGCCGAAGCGTACCGTCTCCACAACCGCTTCTGTTTTCAAATCATTAAGGGCGGCAGATACGCCCGCTTCCGCTGTCATGTGAGCCGCCTCTCCGTAAATCCTTACTTGGTTGAGGTACCTGTTGACGAGGATATCCACATAGAAACCCTTTGCGGACTCCGTAGTAGCGACGGTCTCGATTGTCGGCGGCCGGCCTGTGTAGAAAGCTTCGGAGAACCCTTCCGGCAAGATGATGATATAATCCGTGGCGTTATAGAACGAGGCATCTTGCAAGGCCTCTTTGTCATCGGCAAGTGGAATCTCGTTTCCGTGCTCCGCGAGGTAAAGCGCAAGCCCGTCTGTCAGCGGCGTGTCGCTGTCCCGGTTTATGATGGTGTAGTTTGGGCGCATTGCGGAGAAATCCTCTGTGTACACTTCCGCAGACAACATGGGCATTACGATAGTCAACGCTATAAAAATAATAAAGTACAGGGCAAATGAGGCAAATCGCCTCTTGATGATGATGTTACACGCATTAAATACTCTCATAACGCTGCCTCCTGACGAATATGGCGGTCACCGCGAGCATTGCGGCGGACATTGCCAAAACTATCCCGATGTTCAAAAAATACCTCTCATAAGTGTCGTAATAATACAGGCAATAAAGAGCGTCAGCGATTCGGGCAAGCGGGTTGAGCCAAGCGATGAGCGGTGCCTTTTGGGCGACTGTATAATTGATGCCGCCAAACATCAAACCCGCTAGGAAACTGCATACCATAGTTACGCTTATGAGCACGGCGATTTTTGCCTGTTCCTTCATTTTTGAGGATACGGACACCATCGCCCCGAAAGTAATGCCCAAAAGACTCCCGGCGAGGCAAGTCAGCAGAACCGGCCACAGTTTAGGGCCGAAGCTGACACCGAGGACAAAATTTATATACGCTACGATGAAAATTAAACACAAAAAGTGCGTGGTGAGACCGCCAAGCAGGTCATACGCCACCATACGTATCCGCCCGCCCGGCGCAAGCGTCCTCCTCGCGCCCAACGCCGAAAGGTTTGCCTGCAACCCTGTTATCGTAACAAGGCCCTGAAAACCGCCGTACATACAGACCATAGCGAGCAGGGCGTAGAAGTACCCGACCTTTGAAGTTGGAGGGTTATCCGAAAGGGAAATCTGCTCCGTGTAAGTGAGGGGGCTTATCAACACGCCCACATCTCCCGCGGCAACCGCGCCCTGCAAAATAAGCGTTTCGGCAATGCCGGCGGTTTGCAGGTAGTTATCGAGAAAGCTCTTTATAATGGTTTGCCTGAGTCTGCTGTCGGCAACAAACAGGGTTGGGGTGTCCGCGTAGAGGATATATGCGTCGATCTCGCCTGCTTCAAGCAGAGCATCCGCCTCGGCCTGATTTGGAAGAATCTGCAAATCAAACAGGCTCTCGCTGCCGCCCGCACTCTCACCCGCACTGCCGCCGCTGCCGCCCACGCCCACGCCCACGCTATCACCTGCGCTATCATCCGTGTCGCCGCCCGCGCTATCACCCGCACTCTCGCTAGCGCCGCCGCCATTACTTGAAACAGAGTTCAGCGCCGCTTGAAAATAGCTATCTTTTTGATATGCGTCATTATCTACTACGGCGATGGGAATTGTGCTAAACTGCCCCGATGTATCAAGGTTTGTGAATACGGCGAAAAACATTGTCGCCAACAGAAGCGGAAAAATCCATGTCCAAATCATAGTCTCACGGTCACGGAAAAACCGTAGAATACGCTTTGAGTAAATATTCCAAAACATAATCGCGCCCCCTCTTCGTCAAGATTCTTCACTCCGTTCAGAATGACACATACTGCCTTGTCATCCTGAGCTGTTAGGCGAAGGATCTTTTTTCATGAACTATTTGACACTACCTAATCTTTTAACTCTTTTCCGGTTATCTCTAAAAACACGTCGTTGAGCGTCGGCGGCTCCGATGTGACGCGCCCGAATGTGATATTACCCTGCCTCAACGTATCGAGGACTGCCGTAAGATGACGGCCATCTGCGGGGTAGAGCGCGGTAAGGCGGTTTTCTGTTTTTGAATAGTCGGCTTGATAAATACCCTCGATGTTGCGGATTTTATCCAAAATCTGTTCGGGCATATCAAAAATCTCGGCGGTCAGTTTCTCGCCGCTCCGAATCATCGCTTTAAGCTCTTCCTTGGTTCCGGTGGCAACGGCTCTGCCCTTATCCATAATCATGATCCGTGTGCAGAGCTGATCGACTTCTTCCATGTAATGTGAGGTGTACAAGATTGTCGCTCCTTCCCTGCTGAGCTGCCGTATGCCTTCGAGTATATGATTGCGGCTCTGAGGGTCTACCGCCACAGTTGGCTCGTCAAGAAAAATGAGTTCCGGCTTGTGGGAGATGCCGCAAGCTATATTCAGCCTCCTGAGCAGTCCTCCGCTGAGTTTCTTGGGCAAAAACTTCCGATATTCGCCAAGCCCCGTAAACTCTATGGCCTCATCGACAAGCCCGCGTCTTTTTTTCTTGTCGTTTATATAAAGTCCGCAGAAGTAATCGATGTTTTCCACCACAGTCAGTTCATTAAAAACCGCTACATTCTGCATTACCACGCCTATCTTTTTTTTGAGTGCATAGCTGCTTGGGGTCATCGGCTCGCCAAACAGGCGGATTTCCCCTTTGCTGTATTTCAGCAGCGAGAGCATACAGTTTATTGCTGTGGTTTTGCCTGAACCGTTAGGCCCGAGCAGCCCAAAAATCTCGCCCTTTTGCACATTCAAATCAAAATGATCCAACGCGACGAGATTGCCGTAACGCTTGACTAAACCCTTAACTTCAATCATAGTCGTACCTGCCTTTCGGTTTTTATACTTTCGAGTAAACCCATTCTACAAAACCTGCGTTTTGAATAACAGTGAATAAAATCACAAAACGCGCTTTCCTAATATTACATTTGTCATTGATTAAACTGCCTGATACATGGTAATATGTGTAATAAACATAAATCGGTATCTACTCCGAACGCCGCATCAGGGGTGATGTATTGCAAAAAATAACGGATAAGGCGGCCTTGTTTGGGCTATGCCTGCTCGCTATGTCTCTGACAGATTTGAGCTGGAGCTGCATTGTCGCCATGCTTGCGGCGGTAGCGGTAAGCTCGCTTTGCGGGTATCTTGATAAATGGGCTTATGTCACGCTGCTTTGCGCGGCGTACACTTTGTTGTGCTTTTTTATTTTTGAATTTGTGATCTTTTTGCCGCTTATAGCCTACGATTTTATTAGCCTTGAAAAGCGTGTGCTGCGTTTTATGTGGATCATTGCGCTCCCTGTCTGTTTCGTATCGGCAGGCTGGCGCATGACGGCGGTCGTTGTATTTTCTGCTGCCGCTGCGGTTATGCTTCATTTTCGCACTACTTCGCAGATGAAAACCCAAACAGACTTTTTTGCCCTCACCGACGACGCAAAAGAAAGGGCAGAGCTGCTCGAACACAAAAACCGCGAGCTGATGGAAAAACAGGACTACGAAGTGCGGCTGGCGACTCTTGCGGAACGGAACCGCATAGCGCGTGAAATCCACGATAATGTAGGCCATCTGCTGACCCGTTCGATCTTGCAAATCGATGCCCTGCGCGTTACCTGCTCCTCAGACAGCACTGTGACCAACGAACTGGAAATGATAAAAAGCACGATGACCGACGCGATGGATAGTATTCGCAGCAGCGTACATGATCTTCACGACGAATCGATAAGCCTGAAAACACAACTGGAAAAGCTGATAGAGGGTTTTAAGTTTTGCCCCGTGCGGCTCCGATATGATGCCGATGACCTTACCACAGACTTTCGGGTTTGTTTTTCCGGTGTTTCAAAAGAAGCCCTGAGCAACTTCGCCCGCCACAGCAACGCCACGGAAGCGGCAATCACCGTGACAGAGCATCCCGCGTTTTGCCAACTCGTTATTTGGGATAACGGCACAAAACAGGAAAAACCGATCGCCGTCAGGGGCATCGGCCTTGAAAACATGGCACAGCGCGTCAACGCACTAGGCGGCATTTTCAGAACAGATAACGAAAACGGCTTCCGCATATTCATCTCAATCCCCAAGGAAAAGGGTTAGAAATTGACACCTGATAACTGAAAACTAACAACTGATAACTGACAACTGACAACCGACACCTGACAACTGACAACTGACAACTGACAACCGACAACTGACAACTGACAACTAACAACTTAGGTACAATACATGAAAATAAAAGTTATAATAATAGACGATGACAGCTTTATCTGCGCGTCGCTGAAAACAATATTGCAGGCAGACCCCGAAATCGAGGTGGCGGCGCTTGGCACAAGCGGTGAGGATGCCTTCGGTTTGTTTGAGCGCGAAAACCCCGACATTGTGCTCATGGATATCAGGATGGGAGGGATTTCCGGCATTACCGCCGGGGAGCGCATCCTTGAAAAATACCCTCATGCAAGGATTCTCTTTCTCACAACATTTTCGGACAATGAATATATCGTCAAGGCGTTGCGTATGGGCGCAAAAGGCTATCTCATCAAGCAAAACGCCGAAGCAATAGCCCCGGCGCTCAAAGCCGTTATGTCAGGACAAAGCGTATTTGGGAGCGAGATCATAGCCAAGATGCCGTCCTTTATCGCCGCTCCAAAGCGGGCAGACCTTTCCGGTTACGGTATCGCCGAACGGGAGGCGGAAATCATAGAATGTGTCGCAAAAGGCCTCAACAACAAAGAAATCGCGGATACGCTTTTTTTGAGCGAAGGCACCGTCAGAAACTACCTGAGCATTATCCTCGAAAAACTGAATCTCAGAGACAGGACTCAACTGGCAGTATTCTATCTGAGTAGAACATGAGGACGATTCTTTTGTTCATTCCAAGGCTTTAGCGCGATAAACTGAAGGTATTATTAAATATTGAAACGAGGGAATAATTTTATGAACGAAATCCTGTCAGTAGCAAATCTCACTAAAACATTCAAACTCTCGAAAAAACAGCAGCAACTCCGGCACATAGACAAAAGCGTGATCACAGCCGCGGATAATGTCAGCTTTAAGTCGTATCAAGGGGAGGTTTTTGGCCTCTTGGGACCCAACGGCGCCGGCAAAACCACGGTGATGCGTATGCTCGCCACTCTGATCAACCCTGTGTCCGGCGACGCGAAAGTCGGCGGTTACAGCATAGTCAAAGAGCCGCAGGCAGTGCGCGAAAGAATCGGGTTTCTGACAAACGAACTGAAACTGGACGACTTCTTCACACCAAATTACACCTTCGATTTCTTTTCGGAAATGCACGGGGTTCCCAAATCCCAAGCCTTGCTCCGCAAGAAAATGCTGTTTGAGAAGTTCGGGGTCGATAAGTTCGCCGAAGTGAAGATAGCTAATCTTTCCCTCGGAATGAAACAGAAAATATCCCTTGTGACATCCATCGTGCATGATCCGGGCATCATCATTTTCGACGAGCCTACAAACGGATTGGACGTTATTACCGCAAAAGTTGTGACGGATTTTCTTATCGAGTTGAAATCACAGGGAAAAAGCGTGATCCTTTCGACGCATATACTTGAGCTTGCGGAAAAACTATGCGACAGGGTCGGCATAATCATTGACGGCAAAATGGCCGCCTGTGCCCCCGTTGCCGAGATAACCGACGGCAGGACACTTGCGGAGGCGTTTTTTGATATTTACCGCGAAACCACCGGGGAGGTTATATGATGAAAAAGAACAATGTATTTACGATAATGAAAAAAGAGCTGCAACGGCTCTTTGGCGACAGACGGCTCGTATTTTCGGGGATCATATTACAAGGCTTGCTTCTTTATGTCATGTATACCGTCATGGGCGTGGTAATGGGCAACATAACAAGCGTTGACGAGGATTACAAATACAGGATATCCGTCGCAAATATGCCGCAGTCCATTTCCTCATTAATAACGTATTCAGGCATACCCGTCGATATCACTGACATAACAGAATCAGACATTGCAACGGAAAAACAGCGTGTTACTGACAGCGAGGCCGATTTGCTTATTCTATTCTCCCCAAACTTCGACCAAGCGGTGATTGAATACGATATAACATCGGGTGAAACTTCCCCGCAAATCGAAATATGGCATAACGCGGCGCGTATCGAGTCATTGCAAGCCGACAGCATGATGAAATCCATGCTTAGCGAATACGAACGCGGCCTCGTGAAGAAATTCGACATTAACGCCGTTTCATCCTACGAGGAATACGATTTGAACACAGGCATGGATTTTGCGTCATCGTTTATGATGACCATGATACCCATGCTGCTCATCATGGTCATCTATCAAGGCTGCATGGCAATCGCGCCTGAGTCGATAGCAGGCGAAAAGGAACGCGGAACACTCGGAACACTGCTTGCGACCCCGGCAAAACGCAGCCACATGGCTTTGGCTAAAATATTGAGCATAACGGTGTTTGGGGTCCTCGGTTCAATCGTTACTTTTGGGGCGATGATGCTGACACTTCCAAACATGATGATGGGCGCTGACGATTTTTCCTTTAACTATTCCGCAAACGATTATCTGATGATATTTATGGTAACAGTCTCCACCGTCCTTGTTTTTGTGGCGCTCCTATCAATCATGTCGGCATACGCCAAATCGATCAAGGAGGCCACCTCGCTCGCTTCACCTTTTATGATCGTCAGTATTTTCTGCGGTATGTCAGCCATGTTCACAGGCGGCGCGATGAGTGAGGTTTATTACTACTTGATCCCTGTTTTCAACAGCGCACAAAGCCTCACCGCAATCTTCAACAATGATGCCTCTACGATAAACATTGCCGTAACAGCTCTGACTAACACAGTATTCGCCCTAATCTGCGCGACAGTTCTAGCGCGTATGTTCAGCAGTGAGAAGATTATTTTTGATAAGTAAAAGGTATTTACAAGGAAAAGTTGAAGCAATGCACGAATTAATCATCAAAAAGTCGCGTTTCATCGCATACGCCGCAAGGATAGGCTCTGAAGATGAGGCGAAAGCCTACATTGCAGAAATCTCACGGCAACACAAAAAAGCGCGGCACGTTGCATTTGCGTATGTTTTGCCGAATATCGCGCGGTACAGCGATGCCGGGGAACCACACGGCACTGCGGGTCAGCCTATGTTAAGTTCTATTCAACGGCGAAATATGGAAAACACTGTCGTAGTTGTCGTCCGCTATTTTGGCGGTATTTTGTTGGGTAAAGGCGGGCTGATCCGCGCATACGGAAAAGCAGCGGGGCTGGCGTTGGAAGCGAGGTTGAAGGAGGACGGTTGAATGCCGTCCCCTTGTATTCTACGTCCTCTTGTCTTCATTCTTCCAGTTTTATCAGGTTTGTGAGCGCTTTTTCGCAGTCAAAGGCTTCCAGTGCGTTGATTGTTTCGTTCAAGAGCCTGTCCGTTTCATCATCGTAGGTATATCCCGCGTATGGGGTAAGAGCCTCCAACGCGGCATCGCGGTCAAATTCTTCCGCGGCGGCTTTTGCTTCGCCGATTGCCTGTATGAGCGCCGATTTATCAGCCGATTTTTTCGTTTCCGGCGTTTCCGTCTGTACCGCTCCGGCTAAGCTGTCATGCAATTCAATCAGCCCCGTTCTGAAGGCCGGGTATGTTTCATTGCAGTACGGAAGATTATTCTCTATTGAGGCGCGTTCAAGCCGTGCGGCGATGTTTCCAAGTGCGGCAGCCCCGATGTTTTTCAGTACGCTTTTCAGGCCATGTACTTCTACGGTAAATGCCTTTTGGTCGATGCCGAGTAACTCGTCCATTTTCTCTACCCGTTCGGGCAAGAGCCGCATGGTCAACTTAACGGTATCCAGATAAACA
>Ga0099364_10013405_pt1 | contig 11003 bp, 5 predicted proteins | sample TergutTh196P3_FD_73070 | JGI IMG/M metagenome (GOLD analysis project Ga0099364, IMG submission 73070) | Microcerotermes parvus P3 segment gut microbial communities from Pointe-Noire, Republic of the Congo - Th196 P3 | ecosystem: Host-associated > Arthropoda: Insects > Digestive system > Gut ... | reverse complement strand
TTCGAGTGATGAAGTATTAATCGCCTCAGATTTTACTTGACTAATTTGATGATATTTTAATAATGACATTGAAGTCTCCTTTTTAATTATTCTGTATCTTTCAATACTACAATAATATAAGGAGGCTTTTTGTCAAGAACTATTTTTAGATAATTATATATTTTTTAACATGTTAGCACACTCGGAAATATCAGTGAATAAATTTAAAAATTTCAATGCGTATTCTTCCCGTGCCACTCCCGAAAAAGAGATAAAAATGTTCATATTGCCCTCATTCATTTTATTATGCTTTTTTCCATAGTTAATTTATAGTTATCCTTTATTCACGAAGAATTCGAATCCTATTTCTTGGATGCATCGTTGTCAGTGTTTTTCTTTGGATATGCGTTGTCGATGCTGTATAGATTAGTATAGTTGTTATGGAAGCATGTCCGAGAAATGATTTTATATAGGTTATATCCACACCTTTTTCAAGCAAGAGAGTGTAGAATGTATGCCTGATCATATACGGTATCATAAGTTTGTTCAAACTTTCATTCCAATATCCTCTATGAAAAGCTGACTGATTGAGGTGCTATCTTCTATCAACTTGATATAATAAATAAACTAAACAAATAGATCATGTAAAAATCTTGTTCTATGTGTATTACTGAATATTTATGGATGGCACGAAAGGAATATCTGATATAGTAACTTCGACGTCCTTTAACCAGTATTTGCTTTGGCAAAAGCGATTCACTATTTCCTTAGTTCTGCTTTGTTGACTCATGGGAGCGATTTTTATACTACGAATTGGTAAATGACCACTACAAAATATCTTTATTTTAGAGTTATTTAATGTCATTTCATTTTTTTCTTTGATATAATTTCGAACATTAAAATATAAATCACTCTGATTCGCACAAGTAGGAATAATTATGTGTCCATCATGAGTCCTCGAATCAACAATACTTTTAATATTATTGGAAGAACAATCTATAAAATTATCATGAGTCTCATCAATACAGCCAGATTTTATCACTATGTAAGGTAGCCTTGTGCCATTAAATAATTTTCTAAAACGAATGCAGTTGGACAATTCATTATTTGTATTTGACATCTTTAATCTAAATTCCTGTTCTTCAGCGAAAGCACTATTTTTTATGTATGGGACGAAATCATAAATATTTATATCCTGACTATATTTACTAGACTGTTTACATATTAATTCATCAATTTTAGCAATAATAGCTTTGGCTTCGCGTTCATTATCTGCATATAAAACTGGTAGCGGTATAGCTATAACATCTTTATGTTTTTTTGTTATATCCGAATCTGAATGAAGTACACTGTACTCAGCAATATGGAACATGTCAAATCCTATTGATGCACCTCCATTTTGACAATAACCACGCCATTGACTTAAGCGGTCTTTTTCTTTTGTAAGACAAAAAATAAAATTGTCGCCAATGTAATTATGTTCGTACAACCAGTTCTTTCCAAGAATTGTCTCATCCGATTCATCATTTGAGAAACGCAAGCCAGAGAGCCAAATAGAATCGCTTTCAAGCATATCAAAAAGAGTTGGCAAATTTGTATAATGAAATAATTCTTCTATAGAGTAATCATAAAGTATGGGTAATGTTAAACCATGTTGAATATTGCCTATCTTGTTTTGTTGCAGAAGATTACAATAGTTTTCTTGTAAAATATCCCATAGCAATTTAGCTTTATCATTCATTTTGACCTCCTACATTTTTAGGGAACAAAAAATTTATGAATTCATTCAATTCTTTACTATTATCATATTTTGGAGTAATTAAATTTTTTGTTGAGAAAATTGTCGGTTCACAGGGTGATTCTTCATGAAAATATTTATATCTATCCTTCCATTTCTCTACAGCATAGTTCTCTGTAGGATATGTATATAGAAAAACTCTGTAGTCCAATCTTTCATCATATTTTTTCTTAGTTAAATGATGAAAAAGTTTCATAGTCAAAGTTTCTTTTTCAAGATGCTTATCAGGTTGAAAGAGACATATATCAATTGCTATAAACGAAATCCCTTCAAGAGATTTCTCAATTCTCTCAATAATAATATCGTGGGCTGTTTCCTTCAGTAAGCTTGGGTCAATATCTGTAGGGGTCAAATGTTCATATTTTTTAGAAACAGCAAATGGAGTGAGACCAGTTTTATAAGTCTTTTTATTGCAAAATAAACCAAATTGGTCAGAAATTAAATTCTTTAAATTTTCGATTTCCATTTGAGTTACTTCAATACCAGGAGAAGTAGCCCGATAATTATCGCCGAAAAACACAATTTTGCTTTTACACTCATTTTCCCATAGATAATGAAAAACTATTGGCAATAATAGTTCTATATTTGAAATATCGTCATCAATCCAAACTAAGTTTTTCATTGATAGTCCTCCTTTTTAAAGATAGGTAATTTTGAGACAAACCATACAGATTCATCATTCAATTTATACTCCCAATGGTTTTGTAAATTAACTTGCCATTCATTAGGTAATTCCTTAAACAATATATATTCGAAATCAGGTTCTTCTCCAGCATTATTTTTGATATAATTGTAGATAGTAAACAAACTCATATGACCATCGAAGGAATCAAAAGGATTAGCAAGTTGAATTTTTATCATTTTATTTAGAGTGTTGGCATTATTTAGGATACGATTTGAAATTGTATTTATGGGATTAATTATAATAAGATAATTATTTTGTCTTTGTAATAAAAGTTTACATCGTAAACGATCATAGTTAATGGAATAATCATTTTCCTTATTATTCACAAATAATTCCTCGTATCCTTTCTTATATTCTTTTAAATTTTCAATTCTATACAGAAAATCTGCACCTTGATGCCAATACTTAGCACAAGATAAAAAAATGTCAAATATTACACATTTTAAAAGCTCCTTATTGAAATATCCTTTTGAATTTTTACAATGTGGAGTAACCAATTTTCCGTCTTTCTCAATTACATTGAAAATTTCTATAATCTCCCTACATAGCTTCATTCTTTTATCAGTTTCATCTAATATGTCACCCATAAGTGACCGAGCGGGTTGTGAGAAAATATTTTGTACGTTATTATCTTCATTTATATAAAGTTTCGGAGATTGTTTTTCCACAGCATTCTGTTTACTATTATCATTTTCCGTTTCGGTTCCATTTTGATCAAAAAGTAATAAAGTCCGATTAAACAATTTTGCAATTTTCATATTAGTATAATTTCTAAAAAGAAGCCATTCATAGTCGTCTTTATCAATATTCCCTTTGTCAATATTCCAGAGTATCGTTGGTAGTTGATCATCTGATGTCGATGTATGACTGACAGTTTTTTCATGCATAAATATTGCATTAACCAATGTTTTGTGAGCATCTTGTTGCATTAAATCACTATTGAAGTCTTTTTCAAGTATACTCATAATGCTATTTCGAAATATTAATATATCACGCATGACTAAAAGTGGAATTACTTTCTCTTTACCTTTTGCATCAGACTGAAATTTAAAACTAACATATAAGTATACACCAGCAATAGGTTGCGCGTCACGACCAAGATGAACACATTCTCGAATAGGTATATTGTCAAAACGAATAATAAAAAATGGTTGAAAAAAAGAATCTTTGTCAGTAACATAGTCGATATTATCGTCATTTATATTCAGCTCAGCATCTGGACACATTAAAAAATACCCATCTTCTTTCAACCTAGAATCGTTATAATCTTCTTTCATGCCATTTTTATCGCATGTACACAATGCTTGTAATATTCTTTGCTTTATTATATATTTTGTGGATGATAACTGATATAAATCGTGAGATTGTGGAATATAGGATTCAATAAATTTAAGATTATCCATTTTTTGAGGAATTATGTTAACATCTTGGGTTAAAAGAGCTATACATAAATTATTTTCAACGATATCATACTTTTCTGTAATCATTTTATGAATATAATTTATAAATAATTTATATTTGTCCTTTACAGTTTGTATTTCTTTACCTTCCCTAGTAAAAAAATTAAATAATTCTTGTTCTGATTTCAAAATATAACTTTTAGATTGTATATTTCCCCACTTTATATTTAAATTACGCATTTTTGCAACGTTTTGTAAAAAATAATTATAATTGGAGTTATTAGCGGTATCATCCTTTGTTTTTTCTAATCCATCAAATAAAAGACGAGAGTTTTGTAAGAATATTTCTAAACAAAATTCTTTAAAATATGTATTTGCTTTTTTATCTGTTCCAAGTAAAGAAATCAGTGATTCATATAACGGGAGTGTAATCCCCTGTTTCACTAGTAATGTGTCATCATTGTATTCTGTTCCTGATATCAATAAATGTTCCAACCATAAAGCACGTACTTCATCACCACCACTATCAATTACTTTGTGTATATAGAAAGCATATTTTTTCCAGAAGCAACGAACTAAACTACCTGCACAAGGATAAACATTGTCTTTTGTATCTTCAATATAACAGCAATTGGACAATGTGTGCTTTTTATTACGATATTCGCAATGGATATCGCTTGTATACTCAACATATTTTTCTGTAAACTTATATACATTGATTATCGTTTCTTTTCTAAGTAAATAAGTGCTATTGACATCAGATAAAGCATCAAACAAACAATCTTTTACAAAATAAAAGGATTGCATATCTGAAATAAAAATTATGCTAAAAACTAAAACCAGATCATCATCTGTTTTTTGGGAAAACATAAATTCACAAAAATTAATCAATAACTGTAAAACAAATTTTTTATTATCGTAATTATACGAAAAAAAAGGACGTGATAACATTTTAATTATTTGTTCAATTATTTTTATCTTAGAAAGATTTTCATCAAATTCAATTGCTAAGACACGTAACGCTTCTTCGAGAACCTCTTTCTCATCGCTATATAATAGTTTTTCACTATACTTTTGCAAGACAATAAATTCAAATAATTCTTTCATGCCTTCACGTGCTATACTTCTTCTTTTATTAATGCTTTCTAAGGTATGGCAAAGTAATAATCTTACATATGCTTTAGTACCACCATATTTGTATAAAATTTTCATGCTAAATGACAATGTTCTATGGTCATATGATTTTTTTGCCCAATAATTCGCAAAGCTACGTGTACTGCTACGCAAAAATAGATATTTTGCTTCATCTTCGAGCTTGCAACCGACACATGAGTCTCCTTGCTTACGTATGTTTGAAATGTTTATTATGCAAAACGACAGATAGTTATTTTCTGGCATTATTGTATATGCTTGAAGGCTTGATAAAGACAGCCGGTTAACAAGTATAAAACATTTAGCAAAAACTGAAAAATATTTTTCATTCCTATATTTTTGAGGTATTAGTGATTGCATTAAACTTCTTGCTCTATAATAATTTCCCCCTGAAATTATGCTATCATCCACAAAATAAAAACGCACAGGTCCACCACTAAGTAGAGTGCTATTTAATACTGTGGTTTGTTTTTTTTCTGACATTTCTTCATAATCATTGAGTAAACGTTCAATTGTTTGTCTTATTGCATCATGTTCACAAATAAAATTAGAACGAAATTGTTTGTCAAGATTCACAGATATTATTTCTGCTAATCCTTTAAAGTAATACGCATTTACATATTGAGAAAAACCTACGTTTGTATTATGTTCTGGTGAAAAAATTACATTTAACACTGGCGAAGTATAGATATCATTTTCCATTTCAATTTTATCTGCTTTATCCCGCTCATGCTCTAACCATTTTTTAATTTCCACTTTAACCGTTTTTTTTGCAATATATTTCTGAGTATCTATATAAAACTGGTTATGATTTTTACCACGAATAAAATGACCATAATACACACAATCCTGTAATTGAAACAAACGATAATTGTTACCAATATGATTGTTTTCAGAATATTCTTTTGCTTTTTGGCGTAATTGTAAAGTTGGTACTGTTGAAGTTGGATCAGTTTCGATCAATGGTAGTTCGTTGCGAACATCTTTTGGGAAACAGTTAACACATTCAATTGGGGAAAGCCACTTTGCTCTTTTTGACATAATAAATGAAATGATTGGGTTATCATATAAATCTTTCATTTTGTCCGTGTTCACTTCAATCAAACGGTCTTTTGAGTTAATTGATACCCATAAGTCATTCTCTATTTTTTTCCCTTCATCATTATTACTCCTCACTAGTACAACATTATAGTTTTTGTATAGTTCTGATTTTTCATTTTTTTTATCTTTGATATATTTATTCCTCATTTTATCAAAAGTTGTCATTGTTGAACCAATTGGAACTATCTGAACTATAGCAGTTGTTTTTTCAGTGTCTCCCTCAAAGGTACTATAAATTTGAATGTTGTTATTTGAAATTGAGTTTTTTTCATGCTTCTCTGACTTAAAAGTAAATAATTCTGATTGCAAATTATACTGATAAATCGCATAATGCACTTCTCGGTTGTTTAATCCACATTTTTCAAAATACTTCTGTAATATTGCTTGCAAAGAAACTAGTATTGCCTGCGAATACGATGCATATCCATAAAAAATAATGGTCTTATCACAAGATAAATTAAGTAGGTCATTTAAAATATTTCGTAGTATATAGAATGAAACCCTGTTAGCAACTGAAGTTCTATAAAATAAAAATGACATTTCATAGAACAAATCTGCATGAACCTTGTTGCCAAGACGCATATGAACGTCAGTTAATTTGAAGCTACTTTCATTTTTACTTTCATTAATTATTGGGAATTCAATAATATTTTCTAATCGTTGAAAATATGGTGGAATATCCGTAGTTGCTTGTTCAAAAATCATGAAAGGGCATACTAATTGAGATTCTATGTTTTTTTGAAGTTTCTCTTTGAAAGGTAACAATATAGAGGATGCATCAATATAATGAGCAAAATCGATACTATTTTCTCCATGTTCTAAAGACATTATATACGCATTTTGCATTACATGACCTACATAACCACCTACAGCTAATAAACTTGAAAGGTTATAGGTTGGAACGTGCTTTTGCTTTCCGCATGAGAAGAAAACTTGTAAATAATTAGAAAACTGCATTAAAGACAAAGATACTCCAACTTTTTGAAATACTTCGATAAAATGATGAGGAAGGTTTTCAAAATAAACTCATAACGGCTTTTGTATATTCATTTCCAAAGATTTATATCTTGATGCAGCTGCAAAGAAACCTTTAATAAAAACTTCACAATTATCTTTATTCTTATTAAGGTAATTTACAAAGTGTTTTTTCTTGCTTACATCACAAAAGTGAACTTTTTGGTCATTTGTTGTAGAAATATCAAACAATTTGTCCCATATTTTTTTCCATCCTTCTTGTGCGTTGAGCTTACTCCTAGCATTAGTAATATCAAGAATATAAGAAGAATTGCTTGCATCATCTAACACTATCATTTTTTCCCAAACTTCATTTGAAATCTTGTGTTCCAAATAGTTTGCAAAAGCAGTATAATCTTCACAAAAGGAACCGTTATTAGCTAATTGTACAAGATTTATAGGTATCATATTTTTTAAAGGTTTTATAGGGACAGAAAAATAAACCTGAGTTCCAGGTATAATATATTTTGGAATGATAATCGAATGGTCTCGACGAGTGTTATCCTTAAAATAATTTGTAAATATATGCTTTTTGTCAATAATTAACTTTGTGTCACTTAGTATAGACACAATACCTTCACATTTCATCAATATATTTTTAAGTATTGTCAATCCGATATGTGCTGAAGAATCTACTTTTCTATAATCAAACCAGGCTGATATGACCTTATCTTCTTCTAAATCAAATTCACTTAGCAGATGTTTAACAGATATATTATTTTCATTGATTTCATGAAACTGGAATATATCGTATGTATTCTCAATTTTAAGAGTATCGACAAAAGTTTGAATAATATTTTTATGTGTATTTATATCTGTGACTCTTACACATAATTGATACTTTGTCTCGTCTAGTTGATTGTTAATTCTTTGTTTGTAGAAAGACATAAAACAAGAACGATATTGAGAGTGCTGAAGGGAATTTTGAACTAACTGGCGAATACCATCACCAATCTCACATGCAAGCTTTATTGTGTTATTGATAATATCACTTACATTATCTTTATTTTCTTTTTCATAATATAGAAGATATCCGAACAAAGCATAAGTAATCCTGTCACAATTTTCAATACAATTAATTATTTCTTCTTGGTAAGTTAAAATGTTTTCACGCCCTAGTTTATGAATTTCTTCATCTGATATTTCTGAACATTCACATGATTCAGATATAGAAGCAAAAAAAGTAAGAATCCTTGTTCTTGTTTCATCTAGTATTAAATCAGCGATTGCTATGTGAGGATTGTCATTTCCTGCTTGATTAAAAGGTCGGGAATCATTCACACTGATTTTATATTCAAATCCTTTTTTAATAGTTTCTCTGACATCGTTGATTTCAGTTTGAAATATCTTACCATAGTTGTCATTAGATTCTATTTCTCCTAAATACAATAGTGGAAAAAAATCATTATTTTTGACTCTTTTTCTAAAATTAAGGGCTTCTATTTTATTTAATGGCGAATATCCAAATATTACTCCATTGTGCATTTTGGTAAACAATCTCAAGTATTGTGAAGCAATAGCATAAAGTGATGTATCATGATTCTTATTTTTACCTACAAATTGTCCCGAAGACACTGTGTAGGGAAGCAAAACGACACTTAAGCGATCTTGTAATTTATTTACTTCAAACTCATCTACAATAACTCCTTTGTTTTTATTGAAACATGTAATATATACTTGTTGAAGAAACATTGCCAAAAAATGTAAATTATCTAAATCTTTGTATGCACCCACGTTTAGATCATAAATAAATTTTACACGAAGGTGGAATAAAGGAGGTCTGATTCTATATTTTTCGTCACTCAGATAATTTACTGCATCTTGCAAGAATCTTAATTCTTCTGTTTCTGATATAGGAACACGTGCATATTCATTTGGTTTGATTTCTTGTTCCATTTTATCATTCGATCCAAGTCTACGTTCATTAATTTTAAGAGTAAAATATCCCTCTGATTCAACTTTTTTTACTTGAGTATAAAACTCTTTAATATCCTTATCTTTGTTGAGAATATTTGTTTCGAAATATGATATTGCACCTAAACATCGTGCGTATGAATCTTGTTTGTTCGTCACTTCAAAAACAAGGACAAGTTCTCTATTAATTTTTTCTTTAGTTATCATTCTAACACCTACTTTGATTTTTTATGTTACTTACTATACACATCGAATTTTTGTGTGAACTTTTCAAACTTAGTTTTTTACCAAACTATCCTCTTTGTACTTATTAAACATACCCATCACTTCATCAATATCATTTTCTTTTATTTCGCAAAAAGACCTTCTCAATAAAACGATTTAAACACTTCAAAATTCTCAAAAATAAACTAACCACACTATGTGCAAAATTAATTTCCACCTCATGTTTCACACTTATCTCCTATATTTTTTCTAAAGTTATAAATAAATTATTTTATCACCACCATCCGATTGGTTCCCACTATTTCTCCATCTACTATGGCTCGATAGAAATAAATACCAGAGCCTACTAATCCCTTGTTATCATCTCTCATATCCCAAATCACACTATAATTTCGAGAGTTTATCAAATCAAGATTTTCTTGTGCTAAACCTGCTAACACGGCGAGGTCATAAAAACTCATTCCTGTTCTGAGGGTTCGGATTTTTTGTCCTCTGATATTATATATTTCAATTACTGGTTCTGAAGCCGCTTTAGTTTGTGTATTAAAGGATATTAAAGTGTTTGAACTTCTACTGATATTTACAGGGTTTGGGTAGCTTTGAAGATTCACACCCGTAAAAGGCAAAACAGTTTCATCATCTTCGCTGACAGTAGAATCAATAAAATCTTGTTTTGTGATGGTATCCTCACCGTTATTTATGATTAGCGTTACTGTATAAATGCCCGAAGTGAGATAGGTAAAAATTGGATTTTGCTCTGTAGAATCAACAGTTCCATCATTATTGAAATCCCATTTCCATGCAAAAGCACCAGTGGAAAGGCAAGTAAATTGAACTTCCAAGGGTGCGGTGCCTGTAGTAGGTTCTGCTTTGAAATCTGCTTTTGCCGCTTGTGTTACAATTATAAAATCAGGTTTAGTATTACTACTTTCACCATCGTTGATAGTCAAAGTTATTGTATATTCACCTTCTTCCTCAAAGATGAAAACTGGGTTTTGCTCTGTTGAATCAATATTTTTTACATGACTAATTCTATTATTGTTAATTCTTTTAGTTGGTGTTTGAGAAGATGATGCTGGTGTAATTCCAAAATCCCATGCCCAAGAGACTGCGCCTATAGACAAGTCTATAAACTGAACCGCAAGAGGTGCTGTTCCTATTAAAGGATCTGCTGTGAAATCTACATTTACAATATCGCTAACAATAATAAAATTTGGCATAGTAATACTCGCTTCTCCATTATTGATAGTTAGCGTAACTGTATAGTTTCCATTTTCTTCGTAAATAAATACAGGGTGTTGTTCTGAACTATCAACATTTCCATCAGAGTTAAAATCCCACGCCCAAGCAAAAACATTACCACCTGAAGACAAATCTGTAAATTGAACTTCTAAAGGTGCGGTTCCTGTTCTTGGTTCAGCACTAAACCTTGCTGTAAGTCCTTGAAACTCAAAAGCACCCATATCTATACTATTACCTGATATTCTATAGTTTCCTGCCAAATCTATTCCTAATGGCATCATATCTGAAACATCAATCCCAGCGTCAATTGCAGGTGAACTATCGTGTAGATAATAGTATTCCCACATAGACTCATCTATGTTGTCATCAAACTGCCCCATGAAATTTGGGTCTGAAAATATCACGTTGTTTGGAATAATTTGAGAACCTGTATTAACAAGAATTTTGTTATTAAATATCAAAGAATTGTTGACATTAGTAGTATTGTTCCCCA
>Ga0099364_10013404_pt1 | contig 11004 bp, 10 predicted proteins | sample TergutTh196P3_FD_73070 | JGI IMG/M metagenome (GOLD analysis project Ga0099364, IMG submission 73070) | Microcerotermes parvus P3 segment gut microbial communities from Pointe-Noire, Republic of the Congo - Th196 P3 | ecosystem: Host-associated > Arthropoda: Insects > Digestive system > Gut ... | reverse complement strand
CCTGGCGGTTGCTTTGAAAGATATGAGGATAGATATTGTAAGGGCAACCCTTGCGGTTGCCTTGAAAGATATGAGGATAGATATTGTAGGGGCAACCCTTGCGGTTGCCTAAAATAAAAGGGCGAGGGCAAGCCTCGCCCCTACAATACTATTACGAGAGGAAATTGTGCGACCGCAAGGGTCACACACACAGTGATACCCAGATATAAGTGATAAGCAGCGAGACTATGAATATTTCGTATGGATAATGCAAGAAAAAAATGATGTCAGTAAAATTCCAAGAGTAAAAGAACTCTGACCCTTAAGAATTCTTGTTATTCCTGTTTTTTCGTGAAATTAGTGGCTAAAATTTTTAAAATTTTTTAAAAAAAATGTTAAAAAAAATTTTTGTATTAAAAAAAATATTATTTTTGCGCCCTAATTTTAAAATATTTTTTATCAATTAATTAAATTTTTTTTACTATGAAAGTAACAATCAAATTAAGTGTTTTGGCTTGTTTATTTGCAGGCTTAATTTTTATGGGCTGCTCCGATAGCGGTGGCGGCGGTACGAATACCGGCGGATCCGGTGGACTTGGCGACGACAATACAATTACCGCAAAAGTGGAAAATAGTGGTGATTATGACGACATCGATGAGGTGTGGGCTGTTGTCTACTATGATGACGGTTATAATTACTATGGCGAGTCAGTTGCTGATGCCAAATATTCAAATGGTGGATTTACGATTAAATTGCCATCAACCGTTGATGAAGACCTTTTGGAAGAAATCGGAGAAGACGATGATTTAGACATTAGTGATCCATCGGCTAAGGGCTGCAATATGGACCTTGAAGCCCGTGATGACAATGGTAAATGGATTGAAGATTTTGTACGTTATTACGTGTCTGGGAATGATTATTCAGGAAAAATAATTATTGCTGAGTATTTTTACGCTGACAAAGCTGTAACTATCAAAGGCTCTGATTCATGGGAAGAAGACAATGGCAAATATGAAGAAACAATTAATCTTTCCTTCAAAAAAGGATGGAATGAATCCTTCTTTGTTGTTGATGTTTCTTACAACCAAAACACCGACGTTCTAACTGTAAAATATTTACTAACCACTGCAAAACAGAGCGGATTAAAGTGGTATCTGGGGTATCCTGATGAGGAGGAGGAAGAATGGAAATCTATTACCACATCAGCAGAAAAAGGCTTGTCATTTGATAAATTGATGAACTCTTCAAGGTTGATAAGCAAATTCCGCAAATAGGAATAAATCAATTTTCAAGCGATGAGAAGATTGATTGAAACAATAAAAATAAGCCTTGCGACAACATTAGTCGCAGGCTTATTTTTTTTATTTTTGAGTTGCAAAGACGATAGCGGAGTTGACACAGGTACAAACAATAACGGTGATGGCGGTCTAACAATAACCGCCGAAGTTGAGGATGGCAACGAATATAACAACCTCGTAGATAAAGTACGTGCAATAATGTATCGCGGTGGCGAAACAATTATTATAGCCGAGTGCGGATTTAAGGATGGTGGGTTTGATCTCAAGTTGCCCAAAGAGGTAAATAATAATCAATTGTACGAATTAGATAATTTTATTGGAGCAGAAATTTGGGATTATCACACAATAAGCGATCCAGATGTTTTGTTAAATGAAATTATCTTAATAGCTATCAAAAACGGTGAAAATGTAGGAATATTTAGTTTTTACAACGAAACTTCGACAACTCACGCACATTCTACATATTGGTATGTAGATGCCGATGTAACAATAAAACCTACAAGTGCAGAGATACATGAAGGAGCTGATTTTAACATTGCGCTTGATTTGCCACTCAAGAAAGGATGGAACGAGTTATTTTATGTAGCCTCAGAAACAAGTAGTGGATTATTTCATACATTTTCTCTAAACGAGCCGAGCGGTCTAAAATGGCAATTGGACTTTACTGGCGGCGGTGATCCTGACGATCCTGGTATTGGCACCGACAACACAATTACCGCAAAAGTAGAAGATGGAAATGAATACAACGGCTGGATTGATGAGGTGTGGGGTTTAGTGCTTTCTTCTTATGATTACTATGAGGCTGCTAACACCAAATATCGAAATGGCGGTTTTACTATTCAACTACCTTCTACAGTTAACGGTAACTATTTATCGAGTATTGTAGAATTGTTTGAAGATGAAGCCGAATATTATGACAATTTCACAATTAGCGACTACTCTGCATCCTTTGGGATTATTTATTTTGTGGCTGTTGATGATTATGGTGATTATGTGGGAGAATTTTGGCACGGCAAATACGAAGAAAAAGAAACTTCTACCACTTATTCGGAAATCGAGGTATCTGGGTTTTATTTGTACGTCAATAAAGATGTTACCATAAAGGGCTCATATTCTGAAACTTATGAGGGCGACAAGTGGGATGAAACTATTAATCTTTCTTTAAAGAGGGGATGGAATAGTTTGTTTGTTGCTTACGAATATTTAGGAAATTACAACACAGGAAATGCAACTGGCAAGTGGTCAGTAACCCACAACAACCCTGGCGGTTTAAAATGGTATTTTGAAGATTGGAATGGTTACAAATCCACTATCACAAAATCCGCTGAAAAACGCTTTCCTTTTGAAAAGGTTAAGAGCACTTCCAAGTTGATAAGCAAATTCCGCACAGAATCTCTTCGATAGGTATAAAATTTTTAATCAATGAAAAGATTGGTAGAAACAATAAAAATAAGCCTTGCGACAATAGTAGTCGCAGGCTTATTTTTTTCATTTTTTGGCTGCAAAGACGATAGCAGCGGCATTGGCACGGAGACAAACAATAATGGCGATGGCGGCGGTCTAACAATAACCGCCGAAGTTGAGGATGGCAACGATTATAACCACCTTGTAGATAAAGTACGTGCAATAATGTATCGTGGTGGCGAAACAATTATTATAGCCGAGTGCGGATTTAAGGATGGCAGCTTTGAGTTAAAGTTGCCCGAAGAGGTGGGTAATAATAGATTGTACGATTTTGAAGACCTTTATGATTTAAGCGATGAAAGTATGTCAATTAGTAACTCAGTTATGTTTAATTGGATATCTTTAGAAGCTCACAAGGATGGCGAAAATGTTGGAACATTTAATTATCTAAACCAAACTTCAACTGCACAAGCCAATTCAGAATATTGGTATGTAAATTCCGATGTTTCAATAAAAGTTTCAAATGAAGGAGACACTTGGGCACATACTTGGGATTTACCTCTCAAAAAAGGTTGGAACGAATTGTTTTCTGAAGTATCAGAAACAAATAGTGGTTTCAAAACGTTTTCATTATCTCTCAAAGAACCAAGCGGTTTAAAATGGCAATTGGAATTCACAGGCAGCGGTGATCTTATCGAAAATAAAATTATTGCAAAAGTAGAAAATGGTAATATTTACAACGGCTACATCACTGAGGTTTGGGGAATAGTAACTGACTACGATAATTTGAATGAATTTGTTGTCTCAAAAGGCAAATATTCGAATGGTGGATTTACCATAGAATTGCCATCTACGGTTGATGGTGGATATTTATTGAGAATAGAGGAATTTTTTGATTATTATTTTACCATAAGCGACCTCTCTACAAAGATGGGCATACTTTATATTGATGCATACAATGCCAATGGAAAATTTATCGGCGTTTTTGATAGACTCTTTTTTGAAGAGAAAGAAAATCAGACAGGATTTTCTTCAAATACGATTTATTCCATTATTATTTATGTTGATAAAGACGTATCCGTGAATGGACATTCCGTTGATTCCAATTGGGACTACACTTGGGATGTAACTGCAAATCTTTCCTTAAAAAAAGGGTGGAATGAAATTTTTTCTATTCGTGATTATACTTACAACAACGGATTAGCAACTGATATAGTTTTATTAACCTCAACCAAACAGAGCGGATTAAAATGGTATTTTGATGATTGGGGCAAAAAATCAACCACCAAGACTATTGAAAGAAACATTCATCTTGAAAAGTTCAAGAATTCATCATCTTTTATAGGCAAATTATTGAAATAAATAGAGAGACATTAACTAATGTTATGTTAATTGTAAAATTACATATTTTCAGATTCCTCATTTCACTACGTTTCATTCGGAATGACGAATTATACTTTGGGGTAGTTCAGTTTCCGCTGCGGCGTTGCCGCAGCGGAAACATGCCACATTAAAGGAATGAAATGGTCATTCCGAGCGTAGCGAGGAATCTTGGTCTGCGTCATTTTACACATAACTTTACACTAACTAAGAAATGAAAAATAAACAACATATAACGTTATGTAATTATCTGCACTTACATCCCGTTAGGGATGTATCGCTCGGTAGAATAGATATTAAATTCAATGCATCCCCTAACGGAATGCCAAAAACTGAAAACTGAAAACTGAAAACTGAAAACTGAAAAAATTTTTACTATGAACAGAACAATTAAATTAAGTGTTTTAACTTGTATATTAACAAGTTTGATTTTAACGGGCTGCAAAGATAATTCAGAAACTGGCGGCGAAAACGTAATTATTGATAATACAATTACCGCAAAAGTTGAAAATGGCAACGAATACAATGGATACATTTCAGAGGTGTGGGGCAGAATCGAATATGATAATATAAATTTTGAATATATTGCGACTACCCACTATTCAAATGGAGGATTTACAATTGAATTGCCTTCTGCCGTGGAAGATTCGTTATTGATGAAGATTGAGAATGGATTTGGAAATGAATTTAAAAGAATACGAAACTTCTCTATAAGCGATAAATCTGCATTGATAGGATTTGTGTTTTTTTTCGGAGTTGATGATGATGGAAATTTGCTGGATGATTTTTACCATGTTATACGTTATGAAAATGAGACTAGTACAAGTTTTACAGGAAAGTGGGGTCGTGCCATTTATGTATACGTAAACAAAGACGTTACTATCACAGCCTCAGATTCGTGGGATGAGGATGGCGATAGAGAGGAAATGTTGATTAACCTTCCTTTCAAAAAAGGATGGAATGCAGCATTCTTGCTTGAAGAGTATTCGGCAAATTATATCAAAGATACTGATATTATTAAAACTTCACTTACCACACGCAACCCGGGCGGTTTAAAATGGTATTTTGGGTACACTTGGGATGAATATTATCAATCTATTTACCCAAAATCTGAAGAAGGTATCTCTTTTGAAAAGTTTAAGAACTCTTCTACTTTTTTTTCAAAATTATTTTGGAAATAATTACTTTTTTTCCGAAAAATAGTTCTGTAATCAAAAATTATCATTAATTTTGCGGCAATTATTTAACCGAAAAATAAATGGAAATAATCAATAAGGAATTGGTTGATAAATTTATTCAACGGTATGCAAATTCAGGTAAAGCTATTTATGCAAAAAATTTTTGAAAATGTGTCGAAATTGACAACAAGACAGGATTACGGCATCGCCTTAGGGTGTGTAAAAAATTTAATCACCGAAGCATCATTGAACGGAGCATTGGCAGACCTCGAAGCTGATAATGAGTATGTTAGCGAAATAGGACGTCTCGGTCACTTATGCGACGTTTACGAAAACACATATATTGAATTTGAACACCTTACCGTTAGGAAGCGGTCACCAAAGTCGCCAAAGATATTAGAATATGCATAATTGAGTGATAAAAATGTCAAACAAACTGAAAACTGAAAACTGAAAACTGAAAACTGAAAAAATTTTTACTATGAACAGAACAATCAAATTAAGTGTTTTTACTTGTATATTAACAAGTTTGATTTTAACAGGCTGCAAAGATAGCGATGACGGCATCGGAGCAGGGTCAGATGATAACTACGGTCTAAAAATTACAGCCGAAGTTGAGGATGGCAACGACTACAACCATCTCATTGATAGAGTTCGTGCCATAATGTATCGCGGCGGCGAAACAATTATTATCGCAGATTGCGAATTTAAGAATGGCGGCTTTGAGTTAAAGTTGCCTGAAGAGGTAAATAGTAACCGATTGTCAGGTTTTGATGATTTTTTTGAAAATTTAGATTTTGACAATTCATCAGTAAGCAACCCTTCGGCGATGCTTAATGAAATTATCTTAGTCGCTTTCAAAAATGGAAAAAAGGTTGGTACTTTTAGTTCTACAAACGGTACTCCGACTTTGAAAACTTATGCAGAATTTTGGTATGTTGATGCAGATGTTACAATCAAAGATAGTTATGAAGGTGATAATCATAACTATACAATGGATTTACTTCTCAAAAAAGGTTGGAACGAAGTTTTTTATGAGGAATCAAGCAGTGGTTTCACACATACAACATCTCTTAAAGAGCCAAGCGATTTAAAATGGCAATTGGATTTCACCGGAGATGGTGGTATCAGCGGAAATAAAATTATTGCGATAGTAGAAAACGGTAATAATTACAACAATTATGTTGACGAGGTTTGGGGAATAATGGCATCTGATTACTATGAAGCAGCCAAAACAAAATATTCGAATGGCGGATTTACCATCGAATTGCCATCGAGCATAACAGGTAACTATTTATGGAATATTTTGGAATTGTTTGATTACGAATATTATGACAATTTCACAATTAGCGACAGATCAGTTTCCTGTGGGGTTATATATTTTTTGGGAGTTGATGATTATGGATATTTTCTCGGAGAATTTTATCAATTAAAAGAGACTTATTCAAGTAATTCTGAAAGCATTGTTTATGGATATTATTTGTACGTAAATAAAGATGTAACCATAAAAGGCTCATATTCTGAAACTGATTATGGAACGAATTACGAAGAAATTATTAATCTTTCTTTAAAAAAAGGCTGGAATGCAGTGTTTATATCTCTTGAGTATTCGTACAATAATATGGGAAATGACACCGAAACTTTCTCTTTTACCACAACCAACCCCGGCGGTTTAAAGTGGTATTTTGATTATGGTTGGAAATCCACCACTTATGCAGATGAAGAAGGCTTTCCTTTGAAACTTTCAAACTCTACCGTAAGGAATTTTTCTTTTGGGAGAAAATAAAAGTTTATGCTCTACAAAACAGATGGCATTGTCCTTGACCATACACTCTTTGGCGAAACGAGTGCAATAATCCACGTTTTTACTCGAGAATTTGGAACTAAAAGTTATATGGTGAACGGCATACTTGGAACTAAAAAAAGAGATAAAATTATTTTATTGCATCCACTTAATATCCTCGAACTCGAAGTTTATAATAAAGAAAATAGTGAAATTCAACGAATCAAAGAGTTCAAATTGAAACGACAACAAGAACATATTCCTTTTTCACAGGAACGCCGTGCGCAAACATTTTTTTTAACTGATTTTTTGTCCAATATCCTTCGTAATGAAAACAGTAATAAGCCTTTATATGATTTCATTTACGATGCGGTTCTATTTCTCGATTCAGAAAATGTTGGAATTGAAAATTATCATCTCTATTTTCTTTTTCAGATGACCTTCTTTCTTGGATTTTCACCCGATGCCAAAAATGCAGCTATTTACCCCTTTTTCGATTTAAACGAAGGTTCTTTTGTTTCTAAAGAACCTATTCACAACTCCTTTCTTGATATTGATGAAACAAAACTTTTTTCACGTTTTTTCTTTATTAAGCTCGAAAACCTGTCACAATTAGCAAAAAACGTCAACGAACGCAAAATTTTACTCAAAACAATAGTCGCATTATATAAATTTCATTTTCCAAACAAATTGAAACTAAAATCGTTAGATGTTTTGGGGCAATTGTTTTGAAATTACTATAGGCTAAAGTCCTCTCAAATATTTTTTCACCTTTTTAATTGGAATTATAAAAATTTTATCTACTTTTGTAAAAATTTTCAAAAAAATAATAGAACATTAATTCATAAAACTTTTAAAATGAAACAGTACGCAATAATTTTTATTTTGACCTTATTTTTGCTATTTTCAGGTTGTCTTACAGATAGTGACAGACTGCCTCAAGAAACTTGGGCTGTTGGTTCTTATAATCACGAAACAAATATGATAACGACCGACGACCCCTTAACTTTGATAATAAAAAACACTTCCGAAATTCCCTTAATGAATAATACCCGTGTTTTAGTCTATTTTATCGTTGATAATAGAATTGACGATAGAACTGCGGAAATAATCGTCAGGGATATTTCAGATGTATCGGCTCCGCTCATTTACATTACCGAAGATAATAAAGATGATTTTTTGACAAACTACGCTGTTGAATACTACAATATGTGGATTGGACAGGATTATCTGACAATTATGTTTAATTTTTGGATAGAAAATGATAAAAAAGAACATAAATTCTTTCTTTCGTTAGACATTCGAGAAAAAGAGGAAGATGAGGAAGATGAGGAAGATGAGGAAGGTGATGAAGATGATGAAGATGAGGTTGAAAATATTAACCTTACCTTTCATCATGAAGGTAATAGTTCTTTTGCATATTCAAAAAGAGGAAACGTTATAAGCGTAGATATCAATGAATTGAAAGATATTTTTCCGACAAAAGATTCAGTAGAATTAGTCATTACATTTCCGCGCACTCCAAATTATGACAACCCCGATAATTTTGAAAAACATTCAATTTGGTATAAATATTAGGTCAATTCGTTAGACTGAAACATTTTATTATTTTTTTATGTCAAAAGAAAACCGTTTTCACGTTGCATTTTTCGGGAAAAGAAACACAGGAAAAAGCAGTTTAATTAATTCTCTTACTGGACAAAATACTGCAATTGTCTCTTCAGTTGCCGGAACAACTACCGACCCTGTAAAAAAATCTATGGAAATTTCTGGGATTGGTGCGGTCGTGCTGATTGACACAGCAGGAATCGATGATGTCGGAGAACTTGGAAATCAACGTATCTCTAAATCAGTCAATATTATAGAACAAATCGATTTGGCTATTTTGACAGTTACAAATAATTCTTTTGACAATTCCGAAAAAAATATTATCAATCGTCTTAAAAAGTTTGATGTCCCTTTTGTGGTTGTCCATAATAAAAAAGATATTGAGGTAGCAACTGATTTAACAAAAATACTTTATGAAAAAGAAGGCGCAAAAGCATTTATTGATTTTTCACACTTTTCACATGTAGACGAACTCATTAATTTACTAAGAATCAATATTCCTAAATCAGATTTATCAAATATTTCTTTGCTCAGCGGACTTATTTCTAAGGGCGATATTGTATTATTGATAACTCCCATTGATTCTGGCGCTCCAGAGGGACGCCTGATTTTGCCTCAGGTTCAAACAATTCGAGATATTTTAGATAACAACGCAATTGCAATTGTTTTGAAAGAAAATGAAATATCAGATTTTCTACATACAACAAGCATCAAACCGAAAATTGTTATTACCGACAGCCAAATTTTTGACAAAGCCGATAAATTAATACCCCAAAATGTGCCTCTCACAAGTTTCAGTATTATTTTGGCACGTTTTAAAGGTGCTTTTGAACATTATAAACAAGGAACACCTCAAATTTCTAATTTAAAAGATGACGACAAAATATTAATTTTAGAATCATGCACACACCACGCATCATGCGAAGATATTGGAAGAGTAAAACTGCCCAATCTTTTGAAAAAATTTACAGGAAAAAAATTGCATTTTGAGGTAGTTCCGGGATTGGAAAAATTACCCATTTCTATAAAAAACTATGCTCTTGTGATTCAGTGTGGAGGTTGTGTTGTTACACGAAATCAGTTGCTAAATCGATTAAAACCCGCCATTGAAGCAAATATTCCTATTACAAATTATGGAATGGCAATTGCATATATGTTTGGAATATATGAACGAGCAATGGAATTATTATAAATATCAAATGTACCTCAATTTCAAAGATTTATCTACCATAAACTATAAAGAAGCGTGGGATTATCAGGAAAAATTATTTTTAGACACGGTTTCTCTAAAAGTAGAAATGCGTAATCATTCTGATTATCAAAAAAATATGCAACACTATCTTCTATTTTGTGAACATCCTCATGTTTACACTTTGGGCAATAGTGGCGAATATTCAAATTTACTTATTTCTGATGAATTCTTAAAAAAAATCAACGCATCCTTCTATAAAACCAATCGAGGAGGCGACATAACTTATCATGGTCCCGGACAAATTGTAGGTTATCCTATTTTTGACCTCGAAGCACTTAAAATTGGAATAAAAGATTATATTCACTTGTTAGAAGAGAGTATAATCAATTTTCTTAAAAGCATCGGGATTCCATCTGAAAGACTCCATGGAACAACAGGTGTCTGGATAGATACCAAAGGAAAAAATACCCGAAAAATTTGTGCAATTGGCGTAAGAGCAAGTAGATATGTTACAATGCACGGTTTTGCGTTAAATGTTAATACAAACCTTGATTATTTTACTTATATTAATCCATGCGGTTTTATTGACAAAGGAGTTACATCAATTGAAAAAGAATTAAGTTGTAAGCAAAATATTGATGAAATAAAAGAACTTTTACTATTTGAAATAAAAAAAATATTTCTAGTAAATGAGTGAATAAGTATTCGGTATTTATTTAGTAGTCAGTAGTCAGTGTTTAGTAAACCCTGTTTTTTCAACAAAACGATAGTTCAACATGTCTCACTAATCACCTTAGTAGAATAGTAAGTATTTTCAATTCATAATACGTTTATTTTTTAATTTCAGAATTTCTGACCTCAGAGGAAATCAAAATGTCCTCATTAATGAATACAAAGGTTTTGGTTTGTTATTGAACGTATTGAAATTGTTATTGAACTTGTTGAACTTGTTATTGAGTTTACCGAAATATTGAATTTATTGAAATTGTTATTGAGTTTACCGAAATTGTTATTGAGTTTACCGAAATTGTTATTGAGTTTTCCGAAATTGTTATTGAGTTTTCCGAAATACACAAAAGACACAATTTATAATTAGTGCCTGGCAGAAAACAACTTTTTTCAAAAATCGGGGGGGGGAAATCCACCCTGCGGGATCATTTTTCGGAAAATTTTTGAGAAGA
>Ga0099364_10013403_pt1 | contig 11005 bp, 12 predicted proteins | sample TergutTh196P3_FD_73070 | JGI IMG/M metagenome (GOLD analysis project Ga0099364, IMG submission 73070) | Microcerotermes parvus P3 segment gut microbial communities from Pointe-Noire, Republic of the Congo - Th196 P3 | ecosystem: Host-associated > Arthropoda: Insects > Digestive system > Gut ... | reverse complement strand
AGACTTCTGTAAACATAAAACTTGACGAAATAAAGCGCGAGAGCTACTTTAAAGAAATCGGCAAGTTGGTTTACGAATGTTATATTGACGACCCTGCGAAAGTGTGCGCTGACGTATTAGTTTACTGCAAGTGCATTGACGAGATAAAAATAGCTATCGAGGAAAACAAAATTAAAGCAGCGGAGCTGAAAAACAAGAAATATTGTGCGGACTGCGGGCTTTTGCTTGACAGAATCGCGTCTTATTGTTATTCATGCGGGGCGAAGCAGCCGGAAATAGAAGTATGCGACTGCGGCTGCGGAGGAGAACCGGAATCTCCGGAGTGTTGCTGCGAGGACGAATCTTGCTGTCCGGCGGATGCCGACGACGATTGCTGCGACGAGCCTGAAAGCTGCTGTGAAGGCGAGAGCTGCTGCGACGGCAATTAGTGTAAGCCTGAATAAAATCGCAAAGGCGGGAATTTCCCGCCTTTATTTTAATTTTAAGTAAATCCATGTCATTACGTCAGGTTCTGCTTCGCTGAAATGATTCGGCATTGCGTACATAGCAATTTTTCAAATCAAAGACAGTTGCTTTCGGCTCTGGGGAATATAATAAAAAAGGGAACCGCAAAGCTCCCTTTTTTCGCTGTAATATAAATATTATACAAATCTCTTTAAATAATTATAGCCTATGGAAGTGCCGACGAGCGGGTTCTCAAGCCCTTCAAATTCTAAACTCAGCCAACCGTCATATCCGCTTGATTTTAATATATTTATGCACTGGTCAACGGGAGCGTTGCCGTGTCCGACGATTGCGCCGCGCAGATAATTGCCTCCGCGTGACTTAAAGAAGCCTTCGCCGGGGTTCGGTCCCATGCCGCTTTTTATGTGAAAATCTTTCGCGTGGACGTGCTTTGCATACGGCGCGAGTATTCCGACGGCAAAAGCCGGGTCTTCATCCGCGCATAAAAAGTTGCCTATATCTATCAGTGCGCCGAAATTTTTATTCCCGACCGTGTTTATAACTTTTTCAACTCTCTCGCTGTCCTGCACGAACAAGCCGTGATTTTCTATACTTGTCTGGATATTACGCTGCTCCGCGTAAAGAGTGACTTCTCTGTACCCTTGCGCGATACGCTCGACAAAATCGTCGAAACCGCGCGGAGGCGGCACATTTTTATTCACGCCGTAAGTCGTGTCATGTCTCATTTGCGGCGAACCGATAGCTACGGCTATGTCAATATTACGCTTTACCGCTTCAATTTCTTTATTAATATCGCCGCCGCTGCCGTTTATAAAATCCGAGCCTACGCAATAATTTACGATTTCAAGCCCTTCGTTCGCGCATAATTTTTTTATCAGTTTGCAGAACTCCCATATGTCCTCGCTGCCGTTCGGTATATCCGAGAACTCTATGCCCTCCCAGCCCTGTTCTTTGACAGTTTTTATCAGCTTGTAAATATCAAAGCCGTCCTTGCCGAATATTCTTGAGTAACAATAAGAACTTACGCTTAATTTCATAATTAAATCCTCCGTTTATTTAAATTTTTATGTTAATCTGGTGGTTTGCCTATTCCGCATTTTCTGCAAGAAGTGTAAAATCCACCTCCTCCGTAGTCACCGTCTTCAACCCAGTCATGCCAATCACACCTGTTTATTTCTTCACCGCAACGCCTACATCGTTGCCTAAGCGAACTACTACCAAAATACTGCCAGTCGTGACCACGGGGTGCTCCGCAAATCCGACATTCACAGTCTTTCCAATCATGAGTGTTTTTCCCGCAACGCTTACACTCTTTACACTTACCATCGCCATAAGTTCTCCAGTCGTGTTGATAATCTTCTACGATTCTCGTATTTCCGCAACGCTTGCGCTTACACTTGCAACCGTCCCAGTCATGCTTTATTCCTGTGCAAAATTCGTCAGCAGTAGCAAAAATCAGATGACTCAAGCACCAAATCATGTAAAGTAAAATCGGACTTGTTATAAAAATACTGCCAATAATCCACCAAGTTTCTCCCCATGTTGTCCAGCCCCAATCAAATATAAATGGCAGGCCACATATGAAAAAATATATCGCTACGGATATTATAATATACAGCGTTTTCAAGAAATTCCTCATGATATAATCCTCTTTTTACATTTTTATTTTATTTATCAAAAAATCTTCTTCGTGTAATTATTTATCCTGTCCGTGCCTTGCGCGTTTATAAAAGCAGTATTGGCAAGGCGCGGCACGCCCAGTTCCTCGCTTATCCTGCGCGCATAATCAAACGTGACCAGAATATCGCTCTCGGTCGTAAATTCGCCGATATTGCTGTTATTTATCACAGAAGTAACTTTCAGCCTTGCTTTGTCCTCAATTGCCCGCGCTAATCCGACCGCGGCTTCAACGTCGGCTATTAACGGTCTGTACTTGTTCACTACGTAAATCATCTCATGATTGTACTCTTTTATTTTTTTCGAGAACATACCTAAAACACTTGCTCCGACGGCGTCGCCGCCAACATCTATAACTGCGCGTGTATCTCTGGTATCGTCAAACACAGAATAAATCTCCGGAGGTATCGAAGGAGCGTCAACATTAGTATTTGCAAACTGCGGAATTATGCACCTTACGCCGAACTGCTCAAGCTCGGTTATATTGTCCGCGCTCCTGAAAAACGGGTTCACGACGTCCAAATCGACGAGCGCGATTCTTTTCGCGCTTGAATTGCGCCGCAGGTTCATCGCTAAATTCACCGCGATATTCGTTTTGCCGGAACCGTAATGCCCGCAGATTATTATTATTTTTTTTCTTAATAATTTACTCATCATAATTAGATTGCTCCTATAGATTTACATAAGCGATATTAGTTTTCTGCATATATTCAACATTCCCGCCGCATAGGGTAGCCCCTGTTTTAATTATACAATAAATAAATATAAAAGTCAAGAAGATTAATTCTTGCTCACGGAAATCAATTTTGCAAAAAGACTACACGAAAGAACGCAACGGATATTTTTGCAGCGCACAGGAGGCGGTGACAATCGTAATAATGGTATCTTTCCGCGGATTGCACAACGTAAGCCAGATATATCAATGGGCAGAAAAAGTCCGGGTATCTTTGTAAAATTGATTTCTGTGATTTATTTTTAATAAATCTTGACAGATTAAAATAAATCTGATATAATATAAAAAGCGCAATAATAGTCAGGGGCGCCGGATTAACGGCTGAGATGTGCTTTTACGCCTGTCCCTTTTAACCTGATATGGGTAATGCCAACGTAGGGAGATTATTTTTGAACGGATTTGCCGTTCTTGATATTTTTGTACCGGGCATTATTGCGCGGTATTTTTTTAATATTAGAGGAGGGCATTTTATGCAAAAAAGCAAAAACATCAGGCTTTTGGTTGAATGTGCCGTAATGATTGCGCTTGCAACCGTTTTATCCGAGATTAAATTCGCGAGTCTGCCGTTCGGAGGTTCGGTGACGCTGTTCAGCATGGTACCGATTATTTTAGTGGGACTCCGGCACGGACCTGTTTGGGGGATTATCTGCGCTTTTGTTTATTCTAATACCCAGCTATTGCTCGGATTGGGGCATCTCGCGTGGATTCCCACTGTTTCAGGCAAAATCTTCTGCGTGCTGTTTGATTTTACGGTAGCTTTCAGCTGTATCGGAATCGCCGGCTTTTTCAAGCAGTCAATCGACAATCAAACTGTACGGAAAAATAAAATTATCTTAATCGGCGCGGCGGTTATATTAGTTTGCCTGTTGCGCTACATATCGCACGTTATAAGCGCGGTTGTAGTTTGGCGGGGACTTCTTGAAATTCCTGAAGATATAATTGCTTATTTAATAGGCACGGCATTAGGATATAACGCGGCGTACATGATACCAGAAACCATTATAAGTCTTATCTCAGTACCCGCGATTATAACTGTTTTATCAGCAGTCAAAAATAAAAGAAGCGCGTATTCTGATTAAAAACTCGAAAAAAGGCTGCTTTTGCAGCCTTTTTTGTACGTCAACGCTATAATTTCTTTGAATAGTATAATATTAAGCCTTCTTCTTTCCAAAAAGTTTTCGATTCTTCAAAGTCAGAAATTTCTAATTTTAAAAACTTATCGTACCCCCAATGCAAATATATCGCAAGATTACGCGTTTCTTTCGGTTCGACGCCTATTATGGCAGTTTTATATCCATCTTTTTTAGCATATTGTTCCATGATTTTTACAAGTTTAGATATATGCCCATTGCCTTCGTATTGCTTATCAATCCGCAGTCCGTTTATTTCGACGCTTTGCGGCAAAAATATCAAAGTGCCTTCTCCGATTGGTTCTTCTCCATATAAAACCACAAAAGTTATACATTTTTCTTTCTTATGATTTTCGACAGCTATAGATTTCCAAGCAACCCAGCGTTCATCACCTATGTTATCCGATATATTTTTATCCCATCTTAACTCAAGTTCAGCAATAGAGGCTTTTTTATATTTATATTCTTTAATCATCAATTCACAACCTCGCCTAATATAATTTTTATAAGCTGGCAAACGCGTTTATTTTTTCCAAACCATCGACGAATTTATTTGCGTAATATCATGAGCGCAGGTTCTCGCCATCGCGCCCGCAAGCTGCGCCGTTATATCCCGCACGGTCTTTGCCACGCCGTCCGCGCCGTTCTCTGAAAGCGGACCCATCATAACGCGTCCCGCTGATACCGCCGCCGCGCCCAACGCAATGGCTTTAAACACATCATATCCGTTTTCTATTCCGCAGTCCACGAATACCGGCATTTTCCCGTCTATAATTTTTATAATCTTCGGCAGTATCATAAGCGGCGGGACAGCAAAGTCCATTATGCCGTGATGGTGTGAAACAACTATTCCGCCGACTCCGGCTTCCACGCATTTTTGCGCGTCTTGTTCGCTCAACACGCCTTTTATAATAAACGGCAGTTTAGTAGCTTTGACAAACTGTTTGATTTCATTCAAAGATTTTCCCGTCATTTTTAATCCAAGAATAACGTCGTACTCTCCCTTGCCGTTAAACGAATGGTCAACGTCTATGCCTACGGCGATACAGCCGCATTTTTCACTATGCTCTATCTTTTTAAATATTTCGTCGTTGTCCGCGTAAGGCTTGATTATTTTTACCGTCTTTGCACCCGTCGCGGTGATACGCTCCAGTTCATCATAATCACCCATGCCTGCCCACATGACAGAACCGGCAGCTTTTGCCCCTCTTGCAAGTTCAGCCATACCCTCCGCATGGCACTTATCCAAATGCGACAAAGCCGCCATCATAACCGGCGTGCTGAAAGTTTCGCCGTAGAGTTTAAATTTCGTGTCAGGTATAATACTGTCAATATGCCGCATTTCGATAAGAATCGAATCAAAGTACTCGCGTGTAATCCGGTTTGCGTCGCCCGCTCTTGATTTATCCATAACATATCCTCCTAAAATATTATATAATTTATATTCAGAACAATCCATTGAAACAGTGCGCGTATGTATAAGCACTGTAGATTTAGTTGAGATGTTCTTGTAAAGCAAATACGGCAAAATCAACAGCATTTTTGATAAAATTCATAGTGCTTTCTACGGTTACTATTTCGTTTGATGTCAAATCCTGCCGTTCTTTATCCGAATACCATATATTTAAGATATTGTCTTTTTGCTTCTCTATTTCTGTTGCATAAATAATGTCTTTTAAATCGACGCCGGCTGACTGCCGAATATTTGACCAAAAAATATCTTTCTTTCCATGGGTTAGGGCTAATTCAATATCTATCATATTGGTTTCCCGTAACATTAAATTACCAATCCCCTTTTCTATTTCGTCAGCATACTTCTGCTTGAACGGTATAAATAATGCTATATTTTGGTAAATATCCGATAAGAGATGACAGCAGTAACCTACAATAAAATCATAATTTTCAGAAATTTTCTGATTGTTCAGAAAGCTAATAACATTATTTTTCCACTCATCGTTATTCGTTATCATACCCCATTTTTCATCGCCGACGCATAAATGAGAATTATTTTTATAATCAGAAATATAATTTGCCCTGTTATGGACTGCGTCCGGAGCTATATTTCCCAAATAAAATTGAGGTAAATTTTTAATATGCTTTGCAAAAACTTTGCTTACATTACCCGCGATAATTAAATGCGTCATTGTATACGGCATGAACTATACCTCGCTTTCGCGTTTCATATATAATATAAATTTTATTCGTTAAATAGTTTTTATCGTATAATATTTTCTGTGATTACCCAGTTATATTTCATTGCGCATTAAATCATCATAAGTTTCACGTTTTACAACAATTCTGCTCTCCCCGTCTTTTATCATGACCATCGCGGGCTTAGGCAGCCGGTTATAATGCGAAGCCATCGAATAATTATATGCTCCGGTGACTAAAAACGCAAGAATATCGCCGCGTTTCAAATCAGGCAGACTTACGTTTTTCTGTAAAAAGTCACCGCTTTCACAGCACCTGCCGACAACGTCGGCTGTAATCTCCGGCTTATCGTTCATGCGGTTCGCCGCGACTACTGTGTACGGAGCCTCATAAAGCGCGAACCTCGGATTATCAGCCATGCTCCCGTCAACAGAAATATATTGCTTATATCCTGTGATTTTTTTATTCGAGCCGACAGTATATAAAGTCGCTCCCGCATTTGCCACAATCGAGCGTCCGGGTTCAAAAATTATTTTCGGTTTTTTTATATTTAATTCGGCGCATCTAGTTTTAACCCGCTCCGCAACGGCTTTCACGCCCGCGTCAATATTAATCTCACTCTGTGCAGCTAAATATTTCACGCCGAAACCGCCGCCAAGATTAACGTCAGATATTATATAATTATATTTATCTTTTATATCTTTTACAAATTCAAGCATACAGTCAACTGTATCCAAAAAGAACTGAACGTCAGATATTTGCGAGCCTATGTGGCAATGCGTGCCTTTAAGCTCTATATTTTTTTTATTTAATATATAATTCACGGTTTCAATAGCTTGCTTTGTCCCTATAGCTATGCCGAATTTAGAATCAATGCCGCCCGTTTGAATTTTGGCGTGAGTATCAGGGTCAATTCCCGGACTTACGCGCAGTAAAACTTTTTGAATTTTACCGCGTTTTTCACAGAATTTATCAAGCGTATCAATTTCTTCAAGATTATCCGTAACAAAAAAGCCGATATTATTGTCAAGCCCTGTTTCTATATCTTTATCAGTTTTATTATTCCCGTGAAAATATGCTTTTTCTAAATTAAACCCTGCCGCTTTCGCAGTAAACAACTCTCCGGGCGACACTATATCCGTGTAAAACCCTTCGCTTTCTACAATCCTGTAAATTTCTTTAAAAGACAGGCATTTGCTCGCGAACGCGATTTCCGCGTTATTTTCCCCGAAATACTTTATCAGCGCGTTTTTGTAGGCGCGGCAGTTTTCACGCAACTTATTTTCGTCCATAACATATAAAGGCGTACCGTATTTTTCGGCAAGCCCTGCAGCGTCGCACCCGCCTATCTCAAGGTTTCCGCGTGAATTAATTCTAAAATTATCATATAATATCATGCAATTTCCCTCTCTTTAATTTTCTTTATTCGCTAATCATTCTTTAATCTTACCCGCAATATATCCCCGCGTTTCATTCACGCCCTCACCCGAAAGAGCCGAAAAAGCAATAACTTCACAACCGTCATTTTCGCTTTTCAATTCACCGAGATTTTTTTCCCGGTTAGTTTTATTTAATTTATCTGCTTTCGTGGCGACTATAACATAATCAATGCCGAAGTTATCCATGTAATCAAGCATACTTATATCATCGTCAGTCGCGCCCACTTTTAAATCAACAAGCTGCACTACTAATTTTATATTATCTTTAAAATTTTTAAAATATCCCTCAACTAAATCCGACCACTTTTTTTTCTCGCTTTCAGAGCGTTTCGCGTAGCCATATCCGGGCAAATCCACCAGATAAAATTTTTTATCGGTTTCAAAAAAATTAAGAGTGACCGTTTTACCCGGCGACGACGAAGTACGGGCAAGTTTATTTTGCCCGGTAAGTTTATTTATAAGAGTAGACTTGCCCACGTTCGAACGACCCGAAAAAACCACGTGCGGTAAATCTTTCGGCACTTGCTTTAAGAATCCCGCGCTTATTATTATTTTTGTATTATTAAAATTTATTTTTCTGCTCATAAAATTTCCTTTTTATTTTTAATAGCTTTATTGCCCAAAGGCTCTGACAAAAAATTCGGCTTGAAATCGCCTGTTTCTATAAAATTTATCAAACTTTCGTGAATATACGGAACATAATGAATATCTTGCAGATTTTCTACCGGCATCCAAACTGCCCTTGACGTAATATTCGGGTCGTCCGGGTTTTGGTCGGGAACGCTCGCCGCTTTAATAATTGTACTGCCTTTTACTTTACATTCGAAAACTATGCTGATTTGCGGCATTTCTCCATACAAATACTCGCAGTGGACAGGCTCGTATTCTAAAACATAAAGCATTTCCCCGACGTCTACAGCTATGCCCGATTCTTCCATTACCTCGCGCACGACAGTTTCTTTAATCAGTTCGCCGTCCTCCGCGCCGCCTCCGGGCAGATTATAATACAAGCCGTTTCCGAATTCATTTAATAAAATTTTATTTTCATGTATTATAACAGCTCTCGCTCCTACCCTGTGCGTTTTTTTCAAACTCATGATTTTCCCCTTCGATTATTTAATTGCCCGATAAATTCTGATTGATTTTTAGGCGAAATATAAATTTTCTTGAAATAGCCTTTATTATTGTCATATTTTATTTCTATGTTATCAATCGAAAGACCTGCCAGAGTCCCCCAAAAAGTTCTTTCATGCTTTACAGAAATTATATTTTTATACGCAACACGCAGCCTGAAGAAACCGTATCTTATATACAGTTCATTTTCCCTTAAAAAATAACGCGTGTTTAAAATCGTTACGACGAATATAATACAAGGCGGAAGCAGAGTAAAGACAATCGCTTGAATAATAAAAGAGCTTTCTTTTATTATTCTGAACATCTGCAATGCGCTGGGCAAAACCGGCAGACCTAATAATATTAACGCCATCCACCAGTCAACTCTTGACTTAAATCTCATAAAATTACCCCATAGTATCTATCGCCGCCCGTATTTTCGGCTCAGGGTCCTCCCATTCCGGCGGCTTGATTACTTTTCCGTCGTTCTCGCGCCTGTGAACCTTGCCGTCGCTCCAGATTTTAGTCATGTTGGCTTCATGCACTATATCAAATAATTTCTCCGGCTTCACGCCCATTTCGACAAGCGTGCCGAGCGCGAAATATATTAAGTCAATCATAGCGTCAGCCTGCTCATATATATTATCTGCTTCCTCAAATTCTTCTATTTCCTCGCGCAGCCAGCCTGCTCTCGCATTAACTCTGTCCGGCGCGAGAATAACCGGCTTATCGCTTACCCTAAGTCCGAATATTCTCTGGAACTCTTTTACTTTTTCAAATTCTCTGTCCATTATTTTCTCCTATATCAGAAATTATTATATCCGGAATGACTTGCATATCTTCTGATTTATATTTGTCAAACTTTTCCGGCTGTACTCCAGAAAGCATTTCCGGCTGCGCGTACAAATTATTATTAGGGAAAATCACAGCGTTCTCGAAAACTTTTTCCGCATTTTTGACCGGTATGAAATTTAAACGCTCGCGCACTGTTTTATCAATATCTTCCAAGTCAGGCATATTTATTTCAGGCAGTATCACGTCTTTTATCTTTGAACGGTACGCCGCGACCGTCTTTTCTTTCAAACCGCCAATCGGCAGAACCCGCCCGCGCAGGCTTATTTCTCCCGTCATAGCTACGTCCGCGCGAACCGGATAGCCCGTAAGCTGCGAAAATATCGCCGTTGCTATAGTTATGCCCGCCGAAGGACCGTCTTTCGGCGTCGCGCCCTCCGGAAAATGTATGTGTATATCTTTATTCTTGTAAAAATCCGTGTCTATATTATATTTGCCCGCTATTGAGCGTATAAAAGATATAGCAGTCTTCGCCGATTCTTTCATGACGTCGCCGAGCGACCCCGTAAGCTCAATCTTGCCCGTACCCTCGCACGTCACCACTTCGACCTGCAAAAGCTCGCCCCCCATCGCAGTCCATGCCAGCCCGTTCACCACTCCTACGGAAGCCTCGCGCAGATACTCGTCCTCTTTAAACTTGCGCGGACCTAACAGTTCAACCAATAATTTATTATTTACAGTTATTGATTTTTTGCCGTCCGTCAGCATTTTTTTCACTGATTTTCTGCACAAGCCCGCAATCTCGCGCTCAAGATTGCGTACCCCCGCTTCCCTCGTGTAATAATCTATAAGCTCGAAAAGGCTTTCGTCCGTGATTTTAAATTTACTTTTATTCAAGCCGTGCTTTTTGGCTTGTTTAGATATAAGATGATTTCTCGCAATCGCGAATTTTTCGTCGCGGGTATAGCTTGTAATCTGAATGACTTCCATTCTGTCCAGTAAAGGACGCGGCACCGTGTCAAGAACATTAGCCGTTGCTATAAACATACAGTCGGATAAATCAAGCGGCAGTTCAAGAAAATGGTCTCTGAACGCTTTATTTTGTTCCGAGTCCAGAACTTCAAGAAGCGCGGACGAAGGGTCGCCGTGCGCGCCGTGACCGAGCTTGTCAACCTCGTCAAGCAGTATTAACGGGTTAAGCACTCCCGAATCTTTGACTGCGTTGACGATGCGCCCCGGCATCGAGCCTATATAAGTACGCCTATGTCCGCGAATATCGGCTTCGTCGCGGACTCCGCCGAGAGATACCCTCGTATATTTTCTGTTAAGAGCGCGGGCAACGGACGAGGCTATAGATGTCTTGCCGACGCCCGGAGGACCTACAAGACATATAATCTGCCCGCGAAGCTCCGGCTGAAGCTGCTTGACAGCTATAAACTCCAAAATACGTTCTTTAACTTTATCAAGCCCGTCATGGTCCTCATTCAGGATTTTTTCGGCGATAA
>Ga0099364_10013402_pt1 | contig 11006 bp, 7 predicted proteins | sample TergutTh196P3_FD_73070 | JGI IMG/M metagenome (GOLD analysis project Ga0099364, IMG submission 73070) | Microcerotermes parvus P3 segment gut microbial communities from Pointe-Noire, Republic of the Congo - Th196 P3 | ecosystem: Host-associated > Arthropoda: Insects > Digestive system > Gut ... | reverse complement strand
AGCACAAATTAAGGAAGCCAAAAAAGAAGCCGCCGCCGTGCAAAAGCAAAAATATTCCGATGCGGCGGCGCGGGCGGCGCGTATTTGGAGCGGCGCAAAACCGGCCGATCTAAAGCATCCCTACGCATTAAAAAAGCATATAGATGTTTCTTGTCTTAGACAGTCGGGTAAAAGTCTACTTTTACCCGTGTTCAATGCGCGCGGTTCCCTCGTGAGCCTACAGGTTATACTTCCGGAAAAAACCAATGATGGAAAGGATAAGTTTTTCCTACGTGGCGGCGATGTTAGGTCGGGACGTTTTCGCATCGGGTCGAAACCTACCGGGGAACCGGATGAAACAATCCTGCTTTGCGAAGGCTTCGCCACTGGAGCGACACTGTATAGGGAAACCGGCTACCCGGTTTTTATGGCGTTTTCGGCGGGAAACCTGGAATCCGTCGCCGTTTCGATACGGGCGCGGTATCCGAAATCAAAGATCGTGATCGCGGCGGACAATGACCATCTAACCGAGCAAAAAACCGGCCGAAATCCGGGTATTGAAGCGGCAAAACGCGCGGCGGCGGCTTGCGGGGGAAGCGTCGCGTTTCCGCCTGCACTACCTGGCGTGACTGATTTCAACGACTGGTCAGCAATGCCGAAAGGGGGTCAGAATGGATAATCGCGTAAAAGCCTCTATTGATGCGGCAACGCATATCGACCCGGAACCAATAAGCTGTTTTAAGCACGGCGGCGGGCGGTTTGAAATAGTAGACGATGAACAAACCGGACGGGCGGCGGGCGTTTATTTCATTGGAAAAAACGCTGACGATGACGACAAACCGCCGATTTTCGTCTGTTCACCTTTGCGTGTAAGTGCTCTCACGTGTGACGACGAGGGAAATTCCTGGGGCTATCAACTGCAATGGCGCGACCGTGACGGAAAATGCCATACATGGGCTTGTCCGGCTTCGCTATTTAGCGGGGACAGCCTGGATTTTCGCGCAGAATTACTAAACGGCGGGCTAAGGATTGCAACGGGTCGGTCGCGTAATTTGCTGGCTGAATTTGTGCAAGCATACCCCACTGAAAAGATGGCGCGATGTGTTTCCCGGTTGGGCTGGAATGGTAAAAAGTACGTTTTACCCAACGACACCATCGGCGGCGACAATAACGAGATTGTTGTTTTTCAAAATAAACATGCGCTTAAACCGGCTTTTTCCATGTCCGGAAGCGTTGCGCAATGGCGTGAAAATGTTGCGGCGCTTGCGGCTGGAAATTCCCGCGTGGAATTTGCCATTTCATTAGGCTTTGCCGGGGCTATGCTGGAATTAGCCGGTGAGTCTGGCGGCGGCTTTCATTGCGTTGGCGGTTCATCCACTGGAAAAACAACCTGTTTAATTGCGGCCGCTTCAAACTGGTGAAAACCGGGTGAATTTATGCGTTCATGGCGGGCGACTTCAAACGGTCTTGAGGGCGTGGCGGCATTACATAATGACCTAACGCTAATTTTGGATGAGTTATCTGAACTTGACCCAAAATCAGCGGCTTCCGCCGCGTATATGCTTTCAAACGGACAAGGGAAAATACGCGCGAATAAAAACGGCACTGCAACGGATATAACAACTTGGAAACTTTTGTTTTTTTCTTCCGGTGAAGAAAGTTTTAACGATCTAACGCGCAATGCCGGACAAAAATTAAACGCGGGTGCAGAGCTTCGCGTAGCTGAAATCAGCGCCGATGTCGGATTAGGGTTAGGCTGTTTTGAACATCTTCATAACTGCGCAACTGCGGAGGAACTTTCAAACCTTTTGCGGGAAAATGCCGGGCAATATTACGGCGCGGTCGGTAGGGAGTTTTTAAAACAGCTTGTTAAAAATCGGGCGGAATGCGCTGAAAGAATTCGGCAAGGTATAAAGAATTTTATTTCTAATCCTCAAATTGTCTCTGACGGTTCTGTAGGGCAAGTTATGAGAGTTGCGCGGCGTTTCGCTTTGGTTGCGATAGGCGGCGAACTTGCAACGGAGTTTGGTTTAACCGGATGGGAACCGGGCGCGGCGGTCAATGCGGCTGTGAAGTGCTTCCGGTCATGGCTTGAAAATTTCGGGACCGGACACCGGGAAACCACCCGGTTACTTGAACAGGTACGTTACTTTTTTGAGCTTCACGGCGCTTCCAGGTTTCAAGACGCAAGCCTCGCTGATGAGAAAATTATCAATCGGGCAGGTTTTTATAAGTTGGATGGTTTGATGGATGACAGGACGAAAACCTACTACGTTTTGCCGGAAGTGTTTAAAAACGAGCTTTGCCGAGGCTTTAACTTAAAATCGGCGGCAAAGGCTCTGGTTGATGCCGGATGGATTGAACCGGGAAATGATGGAAAATCGTCACAGATGCAACGTATTTTTGCTATGGAGAACAAATCTATCCGCGTTTATGTCTTCCGTAGTGAAAAAATGGCTGTGGAATGAATTAACTTTTTACCTTTCTTATATTCATTTTTTGGTGATACAGGTGAAACAGGTGTCACCACTTTCATTTTAAAGGCCTTACGCCGTTACATATAGTGAAACGTTGATGAAACAAGATGAAACAAAACAGTTTTTGTTTCACCTTGTTTCATCACGAAAGCACAAAGTGAAACAAGGTATGTTCTTTTTAATCAACAATATATCACCTGTTTCACCTGTATCACCAAAAAATGAATATAAGAAAGGTTGAATTTAAAAAAAAGGGTAAGGTGAAAATATGGAATCAGAAATGAACGGCGAATGTGGGTACAATAATTGGCCAAGAAAATTACGGGAGTTGGCATCCGTTATCGGGCGGGAAGCGGCGCTGAATTTATCAATGATGTACGGCGGGCGGAGTGTCTATATACCAAAGAATGCTATTGAAGATCATCCTGTCGCGCAGGTGATCGGGATGGAAGCGTTTAAGCGCCTGGTTGCTTATTGCGGCGGGCTTGTGCTGCGCGATATTCCTCTGGCGACTGCGCTTGTGAGCAAGCGCCAGGCTATTATTGCCATAAATCGTAATCATCCGGACTGGACGGGGCGTGCTATTGCCGCAGAATTACGCACGACGGAGCGTTACGTAAACATGGTACTAAACAGCCGTATCAATCAACGCAAATGAGGAAGCGTTTGATTTTTTTATGTTGACAGACCAGGCGGCGGCGGTTACCATGTCCGAGCGTTGGGAAGAAACCAACGCCGGGATTCGAACCCCGATGTTATCCAGGCGGACAACCGCCACAAAAGGCGGTTTTTTTATGTCCGTTGTATGGTATCTCTCTTTATGGGTGTACTGTACAGGGAGCCGGAAGGCTCGCCGGTTCCTGGAGCCGGAGTTCGAACCTGTATAGTACGCCCGCCCTTTTTCGAACAGGGGCGGGTTAAACAAACTTATCCAGGAGATTTACCATGTCAAGAAATACAGTTAGAACGCCTTCCACATCCACAAGCGCATCCGGAGAAAAAGAGTTTGTAGCAATTCCATTGGTGGATTTAAAAGACTTAAAAGACTTAAAAGACAGAAACATCCAAAGCCAGGAACTGCATGACGATAAAACCACAATAAGCCTAGAACATCTTAATGATATTCAAGCCGCTTATTGGGCGCTTTGCGGATTTAAACATGTTTGTTTTAGTTCCAACAATGAAGAGTTTGACCAAATCGGATGGATAATAAAAACCATCGTCGATAAAATGAAACCCGCGATTGAATCAATGTGATTTTCACACATAAGCCGGGAGCAGAAACGATCCCGGCTTTTTCCTAACCCACGAAAACGCCGGAAGCCCGGCGAACTGGAAACCGCTGCTTCCAGTTCGCCGGGCTTTCTTGTTTGAATTCAGTGTATTTTGTTATATTTCGGGATGTGGGGTAATACGGGATTATGTGGGATTTTGGCGCTTTTAAGTAGTCTTAAACCTTCCTTTAAACATTGTTTACCACTTCGTGCGGCGCGGCGCTTCACTCTGGGCGACCAGCAACGGCCGCCATGATCGCGCCGGACTCTAAAACACGGGGCGTGATTTCTGGACACGGAATCATAGTGGAAATAAAGCCTGTTACGTATCAATAGTAGCATATACGCTACCAATCTTCTTTATATATCAATATGTTATAGCCGATATTTAAATAACGTACTATCTTACGTACTAAAAATAACGTCGGTTTCCACGGCTCCCTGGCCAGCTCCCGTGTGGGCTTCGCCAGGCGTGATCGGAACCGACTTCCGGAAGCCTGGATTCATGACGGACAGCTACCTGTCTATTGTCAAAAACGTTCTAAGACGTATCATAAAAGCTGATTTTTTTAAGTACCTAGTTAAGTACGTATTTTAAAAATGCAACTGTAAGTTGTTGATAAATATAGGGGAAGTGGTAGCGACGGGTGGGATCGAACCACCGACCTTGGGGTTATGAATCCCACGCTCTAACCGTCTGAGCTACGTCGCCACTGGGGTTCACGCGAGAAAGTCGTGACAAGCTTTAATCGTGCTATCTTCACGCGCGCTTTTCAAGTGATAAATTGTCATAAATTGTTCCCGTGTATGCGGCATAAAGTAAAATAAAAAACAGTGACATGGGACGGCAACGTCTCGTTTGCATTTTCAAGGTTTTACGTCACGTCTGTTGCATGCCTTGTTACTCTGGCCGTGAAGGGCGTCGGTCGAAATCAATAGACCTGAGCCTGTTCAGTTCGTTGCTCAATTGGCGAATTCGCTCATTATGGTCACTTGCATCCGATTGCAACTTTTCAATACGCGCCATAAGACTGAGAATCCATTCAGCCTGCCGCCGATAGGGGCTCCGGGGAAATTCCGCGATCAGTCTGCGCAAAGTGGCTTCTGTTTGCAATAAATCAAGATCGTCGCCTGAAAGCGCAAGTGAAAATCCCAGATGAAACAGCGCCCTGTCACTGGCCGGAGCTTTTGGGAAAAAACGAAGAAAATTTTCAAAAGCCTTTGCCGCCTGCCTGTAATTGCCTTCCACGAAATTCTGTTCCGCTTCCATAAAGATTTCCTGCGGAACGGCTGTTTCAGGTTGTATATATCCAGTCGGTTCAGATGGCGTAATTGCCGATGGAGCCCGTACTGATTCCTCTATTATTGTCACAGCCAATGGTTCAGGCATGACCGGCGTTGGTTTTTTTTGGCACCCCACCGCCGGTCCCAGTAGTGGGATAATTATCAAATACCGCGCAAAACCGTTCATATGTAAAGTTCCATCCAGGTATAATTCATCTTTAATCCGCAAGGGAATAATAAACCATGGGAGCCGCGAATTACACCAACTACCATATTAGACGGTTCGACGCGCCGCCCGATATGTATGCATATACAAAAAGCGCGGAAATATGAGAAAAGTATACGAACTGGACGGGCGCGATATCGCTCCGACACCTATGGAGATTCTGTTGTGGCAAAAAATGCCGGAACATTCCGTACCGCCTGGAATCGCGCGGTTGATGAATCACGCCATCGAACTTTTTCAGGATCTGGCGCAACCTCGCGGGTTGGTGGAGGGTTTCGGGATAGCTGATTTTCCCGACATTTATAAAGGCAAGGGCATGAACGCTCCGGACGGTCCTATCCCGTCGATTGTCGCCCGCGCGGACGCTGCAGCTTTTATGGCGGCAACTATGGGTGATACTTTGTCTGAAAAATGCAGCGAGCTTTTCGCGCATGGAAGAGCCGCGCTTGGCTATATGCTTAACGTGGTCAGCTCCATAGCGTCCGAATTGCTTGGCCGCCGGATGTGCCATATTTTTCTAGAGCGTTTGCGTTCCAAATCGCATGAAGTAAATGATATCAAGGTACAATATTACTGTCCCGGGCATTGCGGCTGGCATATTTCCGGGCAGGAAAAACTGTTCACCGCGCTTTGTCCTGATGAAATTGGCATATTGCTCGACGCCAATTGGGTGATGCGCCCCTTTAAGTCTATTTCCGGCATTATGGTTGCTGCGCCGATAGAGACCCACCGCTTCACGTGGGGCTTTTCTTTCTGCCCGCAGTGTATGGAGCTCAAGTGCGTCGAACGGCTCAAGTTGCTGGAGGCAGATTAAATTGACCAACGGAGAATTTATGGAAAGCATTTTGAACAGACTGCAACGTGGAGAAGTTATTGTAGGAGACGGCGCTTTGGGGACACAACTTATGCAGCGCGGACTTAAGCACGGCGAACCGCCGGAACTCTTCAATGTGGAAAAACCGCAGATTATTGAAGAAATCGCCGGTCTCTATTTTAACGCGGGAGCTGAAATTATTGAGACCAATACATTTGGCGCTTCGCCACTGCGTCTTGAGCGGTTCTCGCTTGAAAACAGAATGGAAGAACTAAACCGTACCGCGGTTGAAGCTGTACGCCGGGTTGTTGGTGAAAAGGCGTATATAGCCGGATCGGTCGGGCCTTCCGCCAGAAATCTTGAACCGCTTGGTGACGCCGAACCTGAACAGATTTTCGACAATTTTACTGCGCAGATTAACGTCCTCGTTAAGGTCTGTGTGGACATAATTTGTATAGAAACCATGATGGATATCGCGGAAGCCGTTCTTGCCGTCAAAGCGGCGCGTTCAGTCAGCTCAAAAATTCCCGTCATCGCAACCATGACTTTCAATAAAACACCTCATGGATTTTTTACGCTGATGAAAAATTCCGTCAAAGACGCGGCAGAGATGCTTAAAAGCGCCGGAGCTGATATCGTAGGCTCCAATTGCGGCGAGGGAATGGAAGAAATGGTTTGCATCGCGAATGAGTTCCGTCAGTGTGCAAAACTGCCGATAATAATACAGGGGAACGCGGGATTGCCGGGCGAGGGAGAAAATGGCCTGATTTATCCAGATACCCCGGAATATATGGCAGACAAGGCCGCCGAACTGCTGGATTGTGGCGTACAGATCATCGGCGGTTGTTGCGGTACCACACCGGCGCATATCCGTGCCATACGTTCCGTGGTTGACTCAGAGGGGAGGATGTTAAAAAAATAGACAGTTTGCCAGGATATATAATTAGGTTTGAAGCAAGCCTGAATAATTGGAGGCAAACAATGTTATCGACGTTTCCGTACCGTCGGCGTAACGCGTCACCGCGAAACTCCGTTGTTGTTTTCGTACCGTCAGGCGCGATAACTTCGCGTACCGACGCGTTCTGCAATCTGCCGCTGACGCTCATTACCGTCGTTCGACCCATTGCCGTACGGAGACTGACCGTCTTCGTGTTTCCGTCGGCGGGTATCAGTTCCTTGTAACCACCGGCGGCGTCTTCGGCTTTTACAAGCAAACCAAGCGCGTCGTATGTAAACATACTCGCGTTGTCGTTCGGGTCGGCAAATGCCGCAAGCAGTCCGCCGTCGTGATATGTCATCGTGTATGCGCGGTTCTCGGGATCGGATATGGAGCTTAAAAATCCGGCGCCGTTGAGTCCAAGCGAGGTTCGCTGACCGTAAGGACCGACTATCGCAACCGGCCTTCCGTTCGCAGCTCGCTCTATTGTCGTTACGTTGCCGTCGCCGTCCGTTATCGTTGACAGTATGCCGCCCGGCGTATAACCGAACTCATACACTACGGCGCGCGTAAGGGCGTTCAATGTACGCAAATGACGGCCACTGCCGTCAAACATGTACAACTCGCCGCCGTAAGGAATCGTTATCTCATCCGCGCCCACTCCGGGAAACGGCTCGCTTACCTTGCGCACACGGGGGTTGCGCATAAAGTCGTCGAGTGAAAACAAACTTACATAATAATAATCTCCAGCCGGGTCAACCGCAATGTGCCAGGATGGATAATCATCCGCTTGCTGCGCGGGAACGTTTTCTCCCGCCGCCGCGCCGCCAAGACCAACCGCGTACATATAACCGTCAGGCGTAATCCTGCGTATCATCCCGTCCGCCAGTAACACCATGCTGCCGTCCGAAAGTACAATAAACTGACCAAATCCATAGAAGTTCGTATGCTCCAACGGACCAGTGGTTGATGCCGCGCAAGTGGGGCAATAGGGTATGACATGCACCGTTCTGATAAAACCGCTGTCCGTTACCTGGCGTATGGCGTGAACGCCTTCATCCTCAAGATCAGCCATGTCAATTATATAAAGACTGCCGTCCGCACCGACCGCTATCGACCCAAGGTGCTCAAACGACGACATGGACGCCGGGCCGCCGTCGCCGGCGCGTATATATTCTCCGTTGCCGGCTACCGTGGAGATCAATCCATCAGGGCTTATGCGACGTACACGATTGTTGTAGGTATCGGCTATATATATATTCCCTTCAGGACCAAGCGCGAAATCGCCGGCATACCTGCCACCGTATCTGCCAAACTGCGCCATTGACGCGGGCCCACCGTCGCCGCAATCGGAATAAGCGTAATTGCAGAGACCCTGACCGCCGGCAACGCGGTGCGCTATGCCGTTGGAATCTATGCGCAACAGCAGGAACTCGGTATCGCCAGGTAAGCTGATGGTGAAATAAACGCCGTCAACTCCTATATGAATATTCCCGGGCATGTAGAGCTTCATTTGCGTCGCGGGTATACCGTCGCCGCAATCATCCGCGTAATAACATACCTCGTCTGTCCCAGCAAACACGCGCAGGACACCGTCGCGTTCCTTCCGCCATATAAGATGCCGGGCAGTGTCGGCTATATAAATACTCCCGTCCTCGCCTATCGCCAGTCCGCCTACCTCATTAATAAAATAATCATCACTCGGGGTATCGGCGTCTATTTCAGTCACAACAACGCTGCCCAACGTATAAACTCTTTCGCCGCCGCCAAGATACAAGGCTCGTGTCCCTGGATCGTAAGCATGATGCGCGTTCAGCGTCCAACCGCCAAGTTCCTGTACCAGGTTTGAAAACGAAACTTCGCCGGGAGCATCGATCGTCCTGCTGAACGTCCTGGAAAAACTACTATCAGTGCGGCTGGTTTCCCCGGTAATAAATGTGCCGCCGTCGGCAATGCCAAATCGATCCGCTTCCATGTAGGCGGCGGCGTAGACATTCGTAACCCTGACTGTTACCGGTTGCCGACCCGACAGTTTCCGGCCGTAGGCATCATAGCCATCCCAGGCAAAATCTATACGCTGATTCGCAAACGGTGGCAATTCCCAGTGAAAATCCCTGCCCGCAACACTTGCCGTCACCCTGATAGCTTCAAGGCCGTCTGGTACGTTATCTCCGCTGGCACTTATCGTCAGCCTGTTTTCGGTCAAGCTGCCGCTGGGCATACGATCGCTGCGGTAGTTCAAACTGAACGGAGTTCCAGTTACCACCGCGCTCTCGCCAAGGCTCTGGTTCAAACAGCCGATTATCGAGCCGGACTCGTAGCAGTCATTCTTGTAAGGTTCGCTCTCTTCAGGCTCAGGCACTTCCGGCGTTCTTGGATCAACCGGTGTAGTTCTAGTGACCGCGCCCCTGGGCCAGTTAAGATCAACCGCCGAAAAATGCTCAAGCTCAACCCGCCACAAACTGCTGCCGGCGATATACAACTCCGCCAGCTTCAAACGCTCAGATTCCGTCATGCCAACGTTATCCGCCATGCCGTCGCCAGTGGTGTCCACATTCGCCAGTCCGCCGACAATTGATACTATGCCAATTACAGCTCCGCTGTCCTCCGCAACCCACAAACCCCGCTGACGGTCGTAAACCCCAACAGGAACGGGCGTGCCAATCGGAAAATCCAGAAAATTATCCACATAAGTAACAACAGGCTCGCTGAAATCAACCCGCAACGCTTCCGCGGACAAAGCCTCGTCAATGCTGAACTCGGCGGCGTAGGTATAAGCCGTCTGCGGAGGCAATACCTCAGGCATCATCTCGGAACCGTAAGGCCCTACAGTGTATTCAGTAGCACGAACATGAAGCGTCGGCAGCACCTGTTCCGTGCCATCCGCCAGTTGCATCTTTGCCGTTGTGCCAGGCGTGAACAGCATCGTCACGCGGCGCTCGCCGTCGTCGTCAACCTCAACACTGCTTCGGGCCACCTGTATGCCGCCCGTATTATTAAGGTCGATTTCGGTCACAAGCGGGTCAAGACCTATCATTCGAACATCTGGCATAACTACAAAGTCCTGCCACGGTGTGTTCGTTCGCCGGTGAAGAGGAAGATAACCGGGCTTTTCGAAGTTCATCACAAGAGAACCGCCACCGTTTACCGCCATGTCGTAACCGCCGTCAACGCGGCTCAGTGTATAACCAAACTCGGGACGATTCCATACACTTACCGTCACGCCGGGCAGCGCGTTGCCGTCGCGGTCGTACACATATCCCCTTATAACAGCCGCGTGCTCGGCGCGGATAGTGTCCTCGGACATGCCGCGCTGAATCGGATTAGAACCGGTGTACAGAAAACGGGTCGACGCCGCGAGCGTAGTCGCTATAGTCGGATCAAGCGGAGGCGCGACCGACGTCGGATCGGGCGGCAAATCGGGAAGCCCGGCGGGATTTACAGTGATTATCACGCGGGCGTCGGCAGTATGCTGGTCAATACTCGCCGTCAGCTCAAGCACGTATATGCCGTACGCGCTGAAGGATGCCGTCGTATTCAGACTGGTCGCGTTGCCGAATGTTACATCGCCGCGACCGCTCACCTTACTCCACAACGTTAACGGAACGCCGCCGCCGTATGTAACCGTACCGCTCAACTGCGCGACGGAGGGAAATACTATAACCTGATTGGCGCCGGCGCTGACTGAAAGCGGGCTGACTGACGCCGATAATACCGTTACCGTTACCTCGGAGTATGATGTCAGCTCACCGTCTGTAGCCGTAAGACGAAGTACGTAAATACCGGCTTCGCTGAATGATGCCGTCGTAACAGGATTGCCGGGATTATAAAACGTTACTGTTCCAGAACCGCTTACCTTGCTCCACGTCGATGTCAGAATACCCCACGGCAGGCCATCGTCGGTTACTGTTCCGCTTAGTTGCGCTTCCGCGGGCAGGGTTAGCGTCTGATCCGTTCCGGCGTCTACTACCGGCGCAAGATTCAAAGGCAGGGGAACGGATACAACTATGGTTAC
>Ga0099364_10013401_pt1 | contig 11006 bp, 6 predicted proteins | sample TergutTh196P3_FD_73070 | JGI IMG/M metagenome (GOLD analysis project Ga0099364, IMG submission 73070) | Microcerotermes parvus P3 segment gut microbial communities from Pointe-Noire, Republic of the Congo - Th196 P3 | ecosystem: Host-associated > Arthropoda: Insects > Digestive system > Gut ... | reverse complement strand
GCTACCCAATCAAAAAACCGAAGCAAAAATAAGATGCAAAATACTAAACCACTTCACAAAACTCGGACTGCCCGAATATTACGCAAAAAATCATTAGTCAACAACGCCCATTTCACCCTCAAACCATCGGACGCCATGAAAACAACACAATTTTTTTACCTCATGCTGTTGTCGGGAATTTTCAGTTTTTTGACCTTGACGGACGTTGAAGGGCAAATTTTCCGCCGGATGACGCGAAGAGTGGCACAGCCTGCGTCTGTCGCTACCGATGTGCAAAAACAGACTTACGATCCGGCTTATCGTCCGCAATTGTTCGTGTCACTTCCCGACCACTTGCACAACCCGGACGGCATGACGTATTGCAAAAAAACCGGAAAGATTTTCCTGAACGTCCCGAACTTCAACAACATGGACGAAAACCTCAAAAAGGGAAATCATGAAGGGGGATACCTGGTCATGATCGACCCGGAAACGGCGGAATTTGAGGTCGTTCTGGAATATCCGATCCTCGAAGAAACCGGCCAAACCGGACCGATGGGCTTGACCTTCGGCCCGGACGACAATCTTTACGTCTGCGACACCCAGTGGTTCCATAACGCGGATCACAAATCGCGAATATTGCGGGTCATCATGCAGGACGGCCGCCCCACCGGGGAAGTCCAGGTGATCGCAACGGGTACCAAGGTTTCCAACGCCATCCTTTGGCTCGAAGACAAAATGCTCGTGACCGATACTTTCCTGGAACTCGAAGGACATTTTGGAACCGGCGGGGTCTGGATGTTCTCCAAAGAAGAGGCACTGACCGCAGGGAAAGACGGCGTACCGACAATCGCGCTGGAGTCCAACGGCAAAGATAAACACCTTGTCGTGATTGAAGACGTGAAAAAAATCGGCCGCGAAAGCACCGCAGGAGCCGACGGCTTGACCGTTGATGCAAACGGAGTCGTCTATTTCTGCAATTTCGGCGACGGGGCTGTTTATGCGATGACATTCGATGCGGATAACAAACCGACCAGCCGCAAGATATTTCAGAGCGACCATGTCCAGTGTTGCGACGGCATGTTTTACGACCAGCAAACCAACAAGAGTTACATTGCCGATTCGCAACTCAATGCGATTCACGCGATTTCCCCTTGGGAGGAAGGCAAACCGGTCGTTTTTGAAACCATCTGGGCCAATGGCGACACCGATGGCTCCGACGGACTGTTGGACTCTCCGTGCGAACCGCTGGTGATCGGGAACAAACTCTATATCTCGAACTTCGATTCGACGGACAAAACGTTTGTCAATACAAAACACGATGCACCGCATACGATTTCGGTCATCACGTTAAAATAATACAAAAATACTCTTACTGAAAGTGAAGGTGAACGATGACTTTCTTGCGACTGACGGTCGTGGCCGGTTTGATGTTGTTGACGGTGGCTTGCACCCTTGCCGAGGAGGCGGCAATCCCCGAAGCCGCCAAGGCAACCGTTGAAATCAACGGGAAAGCGGTGCTCCCGTCGAACGGGACGGCGGCGGGCGTCTGGTTTTTTCATGACCCGGAACTTGGCGACGCGTCTCCGCAACTTCTGTTGATGGGCTTTCCCGAACCGACGCCAAAATACCGGATCGCCGCCGTGCTGAATCCCGGAGATCGCATTGTGATTCGACCGGGCGACCCGAAACAGAAAGCGTTGGAATTTGAAGCGAAAGACACGCCGCTGGTCGTCAATCAAATCTCCCATGCCCCGCTTGACCCGGTGCGTCGTCCGTGGACATTCGGGCCGACGGAGTGTTCGCCGAATTTCAAGCCGGAGATCGAAGCGGCACTGATTGAACACGACTGGCGGTTGCAGGACGGCATCGACACGCCGCTGGAACCCCGCACTTATGAACAGGCCGTCGCAAAAATGATTCCGCAAATGGAATCGCTCCTGGAGGACTTGGCCGAAGCGGATGTGGCGGTCAGGGATTTGCGTGACCGGTTGGAAACGCTGAAAAAACCGGGTGATTCCGCAGAAACGCAATGGCTCAAGTTGCATCAGTTGCGGCGGGACCTCGTGTTGCGGAACCCGCTCTTCGAAACCGGACCACTCCTGTTTGCCAAGCATATTCCCTCGACAATGAGTCACCAACTCACGCAGACTTATGGTTACACGGCGCGACCGGGTGGCGGAATTTTCGTGCTGGACAAACCGGGGCAATCCATGCAGACGCGTTCGCTGACGGACAAACAAATGCCGGTGGGAAATTTCGCACACCCCGAAGTCCGCTTTGACGGCCAAAAGATTTATTTCGCGTATTGTGAAGTTGCCGAAGCACCGCAGCGATGGCGCGACACCGAAGCGATGAACCGCTGGTATCACCTTTACGAAATGAATGCCGACGGTACGGGCTTGCGGCAACTGACTGACGGCGAATACGATGATTTCAATCCGACTTGCCTCCCGGACGGCAATCTCGCGTTTATCTCGACCCGGCGCGGCGGGTACCACCGTTGCGGTGCCGGGCCGTGTTATGTCTATACTTTGGCGTCAATGAATCCGAATGCCGTCAATTCCGATGATCCCTGGGACAAACCGCGTCCGATTTCGTTCCATGAGACCAACGAATGGGACCCGGCGGTACTCAATGACGGCCGCGTGATTTACACCCGTTGGGATTATGTGGACCGTGACGCCGTGTTTTACCAGCAGCTTTGGAGTGTGCGGCAGGACGGCACAAACGTCCGTATTTATTACGGTAACAACACCTTCGTTCCCTGCGGTACTTGGGAAGCCCGGCCAATCCCCGGCAGTAGCAAGATCATGGCCACCGCCGCACCGCACCATGCCATGACCGCCGGTTCGATTGTCATGCTTGATACGTCGCTCGGCGTCGATGGTTCCGAGCCGGTTACACGCTTGACGCCGGATGCGCGATTCCCGGAATCGGAAACCCCCCTTGCTTCGGGAATCGGAATGCCGGCACCAACGGATTTCGATTCACCACCACGTACTCATTGGAATGCCAACGTCCCATTTCGACCCGGGGATCGGCAACCGGAACCGACCGAACAGGAACGCCGCTTCATAGGCCACTGCTACAAGGCCGCTTGGCCACTGTCCGAAAAGTATTTTATCGCCTCGTACAGTTACGATTTTCTTCGCGGCGAAATCGGCCCGAATATTCCGAACATGTTTGGAATTTATTTTATGGACGCGTTTGGCAACAAGGAACTGATTTACCGAGATCCGAACATTTCCTCCGTATGGGCCAAACCACTTGCCCCGCGCGAGACGCCGCCGATCCTGAACAGCGGATTGGATAAAATGGCGGCCAACACAGGCACGTTTTCCCTGCAAAACGTCTATGAAAGCTGGCCGCAACTTCCCGGTGGCGATGAGAACAAAATCACCGCATTGCGTTTGATTCAGGTCCTCCCGAAAACCACGCCGAATGCCAATACCCCCATGGTCGGTGCCGCGTTTGCGTCACCTGGCAAACAGGTTCTTGGAACCGTCCCCGTGGAAGAAGATGGTAGCGCATATTTTGAAGTTCCTGCCAACACGCCGGTAATGTTCCAGGCACTCGATAAAAACGGCCGCGCGGTGCAAACCATGCGGAGTTTGACGTACTTGCAACCGGGCGAAAACATGAGTTGTGTCGGTTGTCACGAACACCGGATGCAGACTTCGACCCCGAATCAACAGGCTTTGGCCACGTTGCGTCCTCCGTCACAAATCACACCGGGACCGGACGGAAGCAAACCGCTGAGTTTTCCGATTCTCGTGCAATCGGTGCTTGACCAACATTGCGTTTCGTGCCACAGCGAGATGGCCGTCGATAAAAATGGAGGGGTCTTGCTGACCGGCGAGCCGGACGGCCATTACTCGAAATCATACAACGCGCTGATTTCACGGGTTTCCTACACGGCATGGGGCTTGCCCAACGGGAATTACGAACCGTTGACCGAACCGGATCGATTTGGTGCCAGAGCCAGTACCTTGGTCAAACTGCTGGAACAGGGACATTACGACGTTGCGCTTTCCGCCGACGATTGGAACCGGATCAATACCTGGATCGATGCAAACGCCCTGTTTTATGGAACATTCAAACCGGAAGACCAAGCCCGTCAGCAACGCGGTGAACGAATCGAAGGTCCGGATTTGGAATAGCACATCAACCTGGCGGCGGGAGCGGCGACCCCGCCGTCAGGCTTCGTTCTATTTTTTCTCATTCTCTGCAACGAGCCAGTCAATGCCCTGTTTGATCAGTTTTTGCAGACTTTCGTTGGCAAAAGCGTGTTTGTCGTGTCCCAGCATGATGGTAAAGACCGGGCTGTCGGCATAACGATGCACCCAGGCAACCTGCTTCGTGGCAAGCGGGTTGTCCGTGGTCAGCAACACATGCACATCGGGGCGAACATACACATCCTTGTAGGCTTCGTCAAGAATTTCAAAATCGTTCACTCCCTTCGTAATCGGGTGGTTTTTGTCGGCGATGGCGATTTTCATTTCGACGTCATGTTTGTAATCGGAAGGCGGCCAGGTTTTGCCGTCAGCTTCCAGATTCTCAAAAAGATAGGCTCCACCCGCGATTTCACGGTATTTCAGCCAGTCTTTATAGCCGCCGATGCTATGGTGGAACACGATCAACGGCATCCCGGCTTGCATCAGTTTGTCGAAATTCGCCCGTTGAGCGTCCGTGATCGGGAAATTGTTCATGTCGTAGCTGACGATGGCATCGTACTTTTTCTCAAGACCGGGTGCCAGCAAATCCATCTCCTTCGGCAACTCCGCCTTGTCATACGCGATGCCGGACAGGGCGTCGAACATTTCGTAAAATTCTTTCACGTCAAAATCATGTCCGCCGGTGAGGATGAGAACCTTGTGTGTTGGGACGTCCTCTTGTGCAAACAGAAATGCCGACGTGTAAAGCAAGAGAGTCAATACAAACAAACGGGTTGTCAAAAAACGTGTCATGGCGATATCTTTCATTTCAGGGTGAGTTGAGTAGTGACGAAGAATGAGGGGCAAGGACGGGAGACCGGGGTTACTTGTCCCTATACCTGATCATACAATAAACCGGTCTTTTTTTCAAATCGTGAAAAATCTCGTATCCCCGCGTTTTACAATTTCAAAGCGACCAGTTCTTGAAGACTTTGAAAATTTTTCACTGCACGGCACCCGGCGAAACTCCCGGCGGCATTCACTTCACTGAGTCACGCTGCCAAAGAAATCGATAATTGAATCGGCGATTGGGAGCGGTATCCCCCGACATACAAAGGGAAATCGGATCATTCAGGTCACACGGGTTATCACTCCATTTGAAATCCCATTGGATTTCGTCGCCCAGCCAGTTTCCGAGTGAACGCGGCACTTTGACAACAAGTTTGTTGAACGCGGTCTGGTACGGAATTTCCGCCAAATCTTTCCACTCCCCGACGGTGTTATCCCATTGTCTTATGACCGTTTTTTCGGAATCAACGATTTTTTGATTGACCAGCAGATCATACCCGAACCAGCCGGTCTTGGAATTGCAGTCGGAATCAATCAGGAGCAACATCCAATGGTTGTCGGTGGAGGGGGTCAATTCATCCACCGTCTCAACATAGAAATAGACGTTCTCATCATCGACGGCAATTTGACACGTGGCAATGTCGTTTCTCCCGGAATGATCCGTATAGTGATTCCCCCCGTAACCCGGATAATCCCGATGCAACACATCGCCAATCGTATCGCGGTATTCCCCATCCATCGTTTCCCATGCGTCAAAAGGCCGGTTCCAATCAACGGGCGTGATTCCCTGGTGTTTCGGAATCGGACGAACTCCCTTGTATCGCCGGATGTTTTGCGCCATTTGCATATAATAATTGTCGGTATAACCGCCCTTCATCGGCTGGATGGTGCGATTGAACTCCGCATTATATTGATCGACGAAGTAATAAGCCGCCGCCCCTTTCCCGCGTCCCATGAAATTGATCCAGGCCAGATTGTTCGGATCGGAAAACTTGAGTGCCGTCCATTCATTCCAGTCATTGACAAACAGGAACCGGGGCCGGCCTTCCAGGACTTCATCCCAGCGTTCCTGGAAATAAATTCCATATCCTTCCGGATGTTCCACCGTTTGGTCCAGCCAGGGAACGTAAGCGGATTTCGGCATGTCACGTTCGTTCAGCTCGGGCGAACCAAGTTTTTTGCTCCAGGATTTCCCAACCATGAAATGGGCATGTTGGGCGGGAGTGACCACTCCTTCTTCGCGAACCCCGTTGTGGGTGGAAATCAGCTCATCGGGCGTCATTGCGCGAACTCTGGGGTCGTTCATGCCATATCCGAAACTCCAATTGTCTTCGGAACCGACAAAACGCTTGCCGTTCCATTCATAATCCCCCCACCACATTGTCCTCAAAGTAAAAAAGTCTTTCACCGCCCGGGTATAGTCCGTGTAAAATTCCTCCGTATATTCGGTGTCTCCATAATGAGGATGTTGCGTATCTGTTTTTGCCGCAGGGTCGTAATGGGGATTCGGGTGCTTGACCACACCGATTCGCTGCGAATCTTTCGTTGGCGTCCCGTTATAAAGCAACAAAGGTTTCCCGTCCCAGTGGAACCAGAACTCCTTGTATTTTTCTTCCAGATAGATTTTTTCATACAGAGTCTGGACAACCGTAATGCAGGGGCCGTTGAAAGCCCAAAAACAGAATAGCGGAACCTGGTTTCCCTCCGCTTTCATTTTTTGCATCGTGGTGAAAAGGATATCCCACTCGTCCCAGTACATTGCGGCATTGGTCACATCGACGACCAGAACATCGACCCCCGCATCGGTGAGCATCGAAATGTCTTTTCGAATCACGTATTCATCTTTGCTGAGAAAGTACCCCAATTCCGGTTCTCCCCAATGAAACATGGCTTCGGTCCAACCCGGATGATTCGTATCCAATCGCGCATCGGGGTCGTTTTGAAGGATTCGGGTGACGTCGGCGGTATAGGGGCTTTTCAATCTGGCGTTTTGATCTCCATGCCACGTCACATAAAAAATGCCGACGATCCTCTGCTGGTCGGTTTTGACTTCCCCAACCTCATCACACGTCGGCATGGTGCGTCCCAGTGCGTCCGTGCCAACCCAGGTATCAGGAAAGAGATCACGAATATCGCCCTGACTTTGGGCATGGGACAAACCTGTCACCATCAACAAGCCAAAAACGGTAACGATGGAAAGCACCCGACACGATATGAAATGACTTTTTTGCATGGGAATGAACGAAGATAAAATTTGGTTTCGGTGGACGCCTCTATTTTTCCGGCGGCGTGACGACAATATCAAAAACGGTGGCCCCTTTGATGGCGCATGTAAGCTCTGACGTTGCCTTGGACGTGAATTTTGCATCAATCAGATCATCTGGTCGGGGAACGGTTCCCGGTTGCATCGTCACGGGGCCGCGAAAGCCCAAAGCCCCGGTGATATAAACACCATATTCTCCGGGAGGGATTCCATCATGATTTGCCATGGAACTCAACCGATAGGTTCCGTTTTCAGAAATCGCTCCTTTGGCCTGTTCCCGACCGTTATCGAAAACCACCGTTCCTGCCGTTAAGGGTGTGCCGTCCTCAAAAACAACCTTTCCCGAAACCTGGACCTTGTTCGAACAGCCGAAAAGACCGACAAGAAAAACAACCCCTATCGTAAAAAAAACAGTTTTCCTCATTGTGGTGACGCCTCTCGCGTAAAAATGTTGATGGAAAAAGGGAAATGGGTTTCTGACGACTGGCAGCAGAACTCTTTTCCACCTTTTGCCTTTTATTCTTTTCTATGGCAATGAAACCACTCCGCCATCCCGGACGTCGGCATAAGGAATCAGGACGTTGTCGGTGCTTGCAGTCACCGAAACCGATTGAACCGAACCATCGCCAAGAAGAAAGTGACACACTCCGGGATGCGCACTTCCAAAACCATAATGGTAAAGGGGTGCCCGGTCGTCTCTTTCCAAATCTTTATCCGTTGCGTAGGCAAGTCCGTATCGACCATTGTTGTCAAAACCGCGGAATGACCTGGCCTCTCCGGGGCTGGACCATGTTGAAGCTCCTGTGAAATAAGTGCAATCCGCGCAAGTCGCAATCAATCCCGGATACGTTACGGTAAATTCACATTGATCAATTCGGTTACTGGGGATGTGTTTTTCACCGATCAGGAACTGATTACTGGTTCCGTCACTCCACCAGGCCATCGTATCCCGTGGTTTCCAGGAATCTTTTGATCCTGTGGCATCCCAAGGCAATCCATTAGCACCTGTCCAAATTGCCTGGCGGAAAGGTCCGACAAAACCCTGGGTGAGGTTAGGATCCCAAAAATCCCACCAACTTGTCGTCGCACCGGATGCAACCTGAGAGCTGTCTCGCAACACGATAAAAGCGTAGTCGCCGAGCGGCCCGCGTGTTGCATTCGTTCCTGAATTGGTCTTGGGAGACATTTGCACACCGCTGCGCCGGGAAGGACATTTCATAAAAGGAACCGACGCCAAACTCTCACGAGTTATTCCCAAAGGTTCAAATTGACTGTCTTGCGACCACCACGCGTCTTCAGAGTAATCGCGAAAATATCCTCGCCTGGTCATATAATCTCCAATGGCCGTTTGCTCCGCATAGGGAAAAATCTGCGGCCAAAAACCGCCGCGATTGTAGAGAAAGGCCGATGCAGGAAGCAAACGTTGCGCATCGTGGTGATTGTGAATCGCCAATCCGATTTGCTTGAGATTGTTGGTACACTGCATTCGACGCGCCGCTTCGCGGGCGGCTTGCACGGCGGGCAAGAGAAGGGCGATCAAAATTCCGATGATCGCAATCACAACGAGAAGCTCAACAAGCGTAAAAGCCCGTACATTGCCCCCCCCTCTCATCTTAACACTGAAATACTTTTTCATCGCTTTGTCCTTTCAAAAACCAAGGTTAACAACTGTATATTCACCGCACAACGCGAAGTTTTAAAACAACAACCCGAAGCGTAAGCGACGGGTTGTTCAGGAACAGCACCGTTGAACCGATCACTTACGTTCCCGGCTACCGTCCAGCTTAAAATAGCACTTGATTTACGTGCAACTGTACGACATTATCATAAGCAGTCTCAATAAAGAAAGCAAGCGGGTGATTGGTGTTTTTGGAAAAAAACGATATTTTTTTGTGGGTACCCCGACAATGATGTTTTGCGGGCAAAAGCCGGAATGGATCGCAGCGCAATGACGGGATTCGTGAGCGGGAAAATCACATACAAATCCCGGAATGACGCCGGAGTACCGGCTTCATTCCGGATTTTGTTCCAATTTGTCCGGGCCGTTCCAAAATCTATTGGCCCGACACTTTCCGGCGACAGGCTTATACGTCAGGTATCCCTGGTCTTCCATGGTCGCCAGAAAGTTACTCACCCTGCAACTCAAGCGTTGCCCACAGGCTGGGGTCTTCGTTGTGCGGGAAGGGGTAGCCGTGCAGGAGCGAGCGGTTGCCGATGTCCCGATCGACGATCATGTAATGAAAACCGAGACGGTGAAACTCAAGCGGTTCGTAACCGGTCAGGGCGTCTGCCGGGATCACGAAATCAAGCCGGTACATCAAGTCGGTGATCTTGCCGCCGAGCGTCATGCGTTCGACGGGGATCGGGTTCGGATGCGCTTTCGCGCGGTTGATCGGTAACCAGAGCGGCGTCGGTTGCGCCTGGTTGAGACCGCTCCCGCCGGGCAAAATAAACAGGCGGTGACAAAACCGCGTCGCGCGGTGAATATTCCGCACATCGCGCGTGTCAATGCAAAGCTGGACGCCATCGCTGTCTTCCGGTCGCGTAACGCGGCACCAGGGACGATGCTTTTTTCCTTCGACCCGGACGGAAAATGCCAACCCCTTTTCGTTCCAGCCGACGCGGAAATCGACCGTTCCGCCATTCTGCGACGGGGTATCTTCCAACGCCTCGAAGTCCGGCAGACGGTGACTTTCGTCCAACGGCGTTCCCTGAGCCGTCCACAGTTTTCCGACATAACGGCAAGGACAGCAAAAATGATACAAAAAACGTTTGGGCAGCATCGTGAGTGGTTTAGGGTGAGTACGGTGACATAATACCGGTTTCGGCAAACGGTTTTTCGGAAGGAAAGCAAACGGTCCATGATTTCCGGCAAGCGGTGCATCACCGGCGTTGACACGAATTCATTATACCCGTTTTGCGAGTTCAGGAACACGTCCCCGTTTCAAGATGATGAAAAAAACCGGCGACTTCCATGCGATGCTTTTCAGCCAGGATGTAAAATTCCTCCTCAACCGAGTCCCAATAGGCACGGTCGCGGATGTGATTGTCGAAATCCGGACGCAACCGGCGGTCAAGCGTTGTCACGGCCCGCAGGATTTCCGGCATGTTGCCGCAGTGCGTGTTCAGTGTTTCACCATAGACAGAGTCAATGATCCCTTCCAGCGAGGCGAAGATCGCCGGCAAATCAGTGACGCCGGGCAGAATCGGACCGAGAAACGCATACGTTGAAATTCCTTCGTCGTGCAATTCCCGCAAGGCGGCGATGCGTTGCGTAATCGGAGAACCGCGTGGTTCGAACAATCGTCGTGATTTTTCGTTTGTCAGGGCAATGGAAAAACCGACCGATGCGTCAGGAATCCGCTTCAACAAACCGGCGTCGCGCAACACGAGGTCGGATTTGGTGAGAATGGACGCCCGGAACCCGCGTTCCGGGTGGTCGGCGATCTGTTGCAGGATAGCGCATGTCAGCTTATACCGGGCTTCAAGCGGTTGATAGCAGTCGGTCACACTGCCAAAGAACGCTCCTTCACCGGGTTTCACCTTTTGGAAATCCTTCTCGAACAACGCCGCAGCGTTGACCTTGACATCGACAAAGGTTCCCCACGGCTCCTCATGATTCGTGAATCGCTTCATAAACCGGGCGTAACAATAGACACAGGCGTGCCCGCAGCCGACGTAGGGATTGATGCAATATCCGAGTCCCGGCAGCTTGCTTTTCGTCAGGATGTGCTTTGACTCAATTTCGTTGATGATCA
>Ga0099364_10013400_pt1 | contig 11007 bp, 9 predicted proteins | sample TergutTh196P3_FD_73070 | JGI IMG/M metagenome (GOLD analysis project Ga0099364, IMG submission 73070) | Microcerotermes parvus P3 segment gut microbial communities from Pointe-Noire, Republic of the Congo - Th196 P3 | ecosystem: Host-associated > Arthropoda: Insects > Digestive system > Gut ... | reverse complement strand
GCCCATTGTATCAATCTCATCTCCAAAAAACTCACAGCGCACAGGTTCATCGTATGCTGGCGAGAATAAATCCAGTATCCCGCCGCGTAATGCGAACTGTCCAGGACCCTCCACCTGTTCACTACGGCAGTATCCGCACATCAATAGACTTTTCACTATTTCATTCAAATCATACTCTTCGCCTACTTTTATCATCAGCGAGGCTTCTCGAAGCAGTTGCGGCGGTAGCGTGCGCTGGATTGCGCCGCTTACTGACATGACAACAATTGGCGCACTGTTGCTGACAAGCGCGGTCAACGCCGCAAGTCTCCGCTGCTCGATCTGACGCGAAACGACCTCAACGCTCTGGAAGGTGTACTCCCTCATGTTTATTGCATAAGCTTGCTCCATAGTGAGCGCTGCAATATCCTGCGCAAGCCTGCCACATTCATCTTCGGCTGCACATATGACCGCCACCGGCCGCATTGTAGTTGCCCTTATCGCAGCGGCAATATGGGCACGGTGAATCTCCGACAATCCATGTATGACTGCCGGGCAAGCTCCTGCTTCGATTCCTGACAGGAGCCGCCTAAACTCCGGTTCCTCAAGAAACGATTTTGCTAATGTTAACATTTGAAACTACTCACCTCGTACTGCTGCGACTGCCAACTCGTCGCAGCGGTTGTTATATTTGTTGTCCGCATGGCCTTTAACCCATATGAAAGTTACTTTGTGCTTTTCAAGCAGCGGTACAAGCCTCATCCAAAGATCCGGGTTTTTAACATCCCCGCCTTTTCTTTTCCAGCCCCTTTTCCGCCATGAGTCAAGCCATCCTAAGTTGATTGCGTTGGCAACATACTGCGAATCGGTATATAGCTCCACCTCGCAAGACTCTTTTAGAGCTTCAAGCGCATTAATGACTGACAGCAGCTCCATTCTGTTGTTGGTTGTCATCGCTTCTGCGCCAAATAGCTCTTTCTCCACGCCCTTGTACATAAGGACAGCCCCCCAGCCTCCCCGCCCGGGATTCCCGCTGCAAGCCCCATCTGTATAAATTGTAACTTCTTTCATTTGCTAGTCCCATTCATGATGCAAGCAAAAATATACCTGTCATCAGATTAAGCTTCTTCTCCCCTCTCAGCGCCTTCAACTTCCTCTTCCTTGTCAGTCCGGGCTATAGAAATCACACTGGAATCGTTTGTGGTGCGCATAAGGCGGACGCCCTGGGTTGCGCGGCCGATAGTGCTTATTCCGGAGGCAGCCATGCGGATTATTGTGCCATCATTTGAAATTATCAGGACGTCATCTTTATCATCAACGACTTTAACGTCTACAACTTTACCCGTTTTTTCCGTGATGGTGTAATTCTTTTTCCCATATCCACCCCTATTCTGGACCCCTCCATCATCGCCACCGCGCAGATACTCGCTGATTTCCGTTCGCTTGCCATAACCATTTTCAGTCACCGTCAAGAGGGCTCCGCCTTCCCTTGCCCGCGCCGCTCCAACGCAGAAGTCCCCCTTTCGCAAGCGTATCCCGCGGACTCCGGCGGCAGTCCTGCCCATTGGGCGGACGTCTGTTTCATTGAAACAGATTGCCATCCCATTATGCGTCGCGATAAGTATCATTTGCTTGCCATCCGTATCGCGGACAGAAATGAGTTCATCATCTTCAGCAAGCATAATCCCTCTGATACCGACATTTCGGATGTTTCGTAGTTCTTTCATCCGCATGCGCTTGACAGTCCCTCCGCGCGTCACCATAACTAGATACTCATCCTCTCCGAAATCACGCATCCGTATCATAGCCGAAACCTTCTCGCCCGGCATTATCGGAAGAATATTGACTATATTTGACCCCTTTGCCTGACGCCCGGCCTCCGGTATCATATAGCCCTTTTTGCGGTAAACTCTTCCGTGGTTAGTGAAGAATAAAATATAGTCATGGGTCGATGCCGTCAGGAGCGTCTCGACGTAATCTTCCTCACGTGTCGTCATCGCTGTTATGCCCCTGCCACCGCGTCTTTGCGTCTTATATGTGCTTGCAGACATACGCTTTATGTACCCTGCATTGGTCAGAGTATAGACGCATTCCTCTTCATCAATGAGATCCTCGATGTCTATCTCATCTTCGACTACGGCTATCTCAGTTCGTCGGTCGTCGCCGTATTTGTCGCGGATTTCGGCAAGCTCGCCTACCAGCACTTCATCCATCAGATGCTGGCTTTCAAGTAAGCTCAGATAATACGCTATCTTCTCTTGCAGTTCATCAAACTCCTTCTGGAGCTTTTCCCGCTCAAGCCCTTGCAGCTGCCTGAGCCGCATATCAAGAATCGCCTGCGCTTGGATATCGCTCAGGTTGAATCTTTCTATAAGGCGCTCTTTTGCATTATCGTAACTGGAGCGGATGATTCGAATTACTTCGTCAATATTGTCGCAAGCGATTAGCAACCCTTCAAGGATGTGGGAGCGTTCGCGGGCTTTTTTCAAATCGTACTCAGTGCGGCGGCGTATTATTTCGCGCTGAAAAGTGATGTATTCATCCAGCATCTGCTTGAGTGACAGTATCCTCGGCTGCGTCTGGTCATCGACTAGTGCGAGCATAACTATCGCGAAAGTGATCTGCATCTGCGTCTGCGTGTAGAGGCGGTTAAGCACAACCTGCGCATTTGCATCGCGCCTCAGTTCTATCACGATACGCATTCCATCCCTGTCAGACTCATCGCGCATGGCTGATATGCCATCTATGCGTTTATTTTTCACATTTTCGGCGATAGATTCTAGCAGACGCGCCTTATTCACTTGATAAGGCAGCTCTGTTACTATGATGCGAGTCCTGTTCTGTGAGAAATCTTCCATTTCAGTCCGTGCACGGACACGGACGCGTCCGCGGCCCGTAGCATATGCCGCCCTGATTCCGGCCCTGCCCATAATTATGCCGCCCGTTGGAAAATCAGGCCCGGTAATATGCTCCATCATCTCGTCAAGCTCGGCATCCGGATTGTTCATAACGCATATAACAGCGTTAATAACTTCGGTCAGATTATGCGGCGGGATGTTCGTCGTCATGCCGACCGCTATGCCGCTCGAGCCATTGACCAGCAAGTTTGGGAATCTGCTTGGAAGAACCCTCGGCTGCTTGCGCGTTTCGTCATAGTTCGGATCCCAATCCACAGTTTCCTTTTCTATATTGCGCAGCATTTCATCGGACAGCTTCGACAGTCGCGCTTCGGTGTAGCGCATCGCAGCAGGTGGGTCCCCATCTATCGAACCAAAGTTACCGTGGCCGGATATCAGCAAATAGCGCATAGAAAAATCCTGCGCCATGCGGACAAGCGCGTCATATATGGATGCATCACCATGGGGATGATATCGTCCCATAATGTCACCGACCGCCGTTGCAGCCTTTCGGAACGGTTTATCGCTTGTCAGGTTGCTTTCATGCATCGTATACAGTATGCGGCGATGTATTGGCTTGAGCCCATCTCGCACATCCGGAAGCGCCCTGTTGATTATGACAGACATCGCATACGTGAGAAACGAAGTCTCCATCTCTTTTTCAAGCTGAGTTGATATTATTTTTTGATTGGGATAGCTGATGTCTCCCTGCTTTTCTTTTTTTGGCATATTTGCACTCCTACGTATCCAGGTCTACAGCATATTTAGCGTTCTTTTCTATGTACTCCTTGCGGGGCTCGACTTTTTCGCCCATTAATATGGTGAAAACCTCATCAGCCCGTATGGCATCCGTTAACTCAATCCGCCTTAGCACGCGAGTTTCGGGATTCATAGTCGTTTCCCAAAGCTCATGCGCATCCATCTCGCCGAGGCCTTTATTGCGAGTTATATCGACCTTGCCCTTGCCATCTTCGCCGCGCATATCGGCCACGGCGGAATCTAAATCAGCTTCGTCAAGAATATAACGCACTGTCTTGCCGCGCGTTAGCTTGAACAAAGGCGGCTGGGCTGCATAGACATAACCGCCTTCCACAAGCGGACGCATAAAACGGAAGAAGAATGTCAGCAGCAGCGTCCTGATGTGGCTGCCGTCAACATCGGCGTCTGCCATTATTATGACTTTGTGGTAACGCAGCTTCGTCTCGTCGAAATCTTCCGATATGCCCGCGCCAAGAGCCGTTATTACCGGGGTCAGCTTATCGTTGCCGTATACTTTGTCAATGCGCGCTTTTTCCACGTTTAGCATCTTGCCCCATAAAGGCAGTATAGCTTGGAACCTGCTATCGCGCCCGCCTTTGGCGCTGCCTCCTGCGCTGTCCCCCTCGACGATGTAAATTTCAGTCAATGTTGGGTCAGTTTCATTGCAGTCGGCGAGTTTTCCCGGCAGAGCCATCCCGTCAAGCGCGTTCTTGCGCCTGATGTTCTCCCTAGCCTTTCGGGCAGCTTCCCGCGCCCTTGCTGCTGTGATAGCTTTGTCAAGTATTGAGCGGGCAACTGAAGGGTTCTCTTCGAGAAATATTGACAGCTTCTCTGATACAATGTTATCTATCAGCGTCCTTGTTTCGCTGTTGCCAAGCTTTGACTTTGTTTGGCCCTCGAACTGCGGTTCCATCAGTCTGACTGATATTACGGCAGTTACGCCTTCACGGCAATCCTCGCCGGAAAGCTTATCATCGCCTTTTAGCATATTTGCTTTAGTGCCATAGTCATTCAATACCCTTGTCAGAGCCGCTCTGAATCCTGTCTCGTGCATACCGCCATCCGGAGTATTGATATTGTTCGCAAAACTTAGCAGGAATTCGTTAAAAACGTCACTGCAATACTGAAGCGCGACTTCAGCCGTCGAATCATTGCGGTCGCCGGATAAGTATATAACGTTATCGTGCAACGGTGTTTTGTTTCTGTTTAAATATTTTACAAACTCAATAATACCGCCTTCATAGCACATTGTATCAGACTTTTCCATGCCCGGGCGATCGTCACGTGTCGTTATTTTTAGTCCTCCGTTGAGGAATGCTTGCTCACGCATGCGTTTATGTAGTATTTCATAATCGTAGACGCATTCATCAAAGATTTCGCAGTCCGGCTTAAATATGACCTCAGTTCCTGACAGTTCCGTCTCGCCTACGATGCTCAGTTCCCCTATAATTTCACCGCGCTCGAACTTCATCTCATATATCTGACCGTTTTTGTATACGCGCGCCGTCAGCCACTCCGACAAAGCATTGACGACCGACGCGCCAACACCATGTAATCCACCGGAGACTTTATATCCGCCTCCGCCGAATTTGCCGCCTGCATGAAGAACAGTAAAAACAACTTCAAGCGCGCTTTTACCTGTCTGCATTTGAATATCAACAGGTATTCCATGGCCATTGTCCGTCACTGTAATTATGTTTTCTTTGCCGATGGTAACAGTTATTTCATCACATCGCCCAGCAAGAGCTTCATCTATTGAATTGTCAACAATCTCATAAACTAGGTGATGCAGCCCAGATGCAGATGTTGATCCTATATACATTCCAGGTCTTTTGCGAACTGCCTCTAACCCTTCAAGTACCTGTATGTGCGATGCGTCATACTCATCGGCTTCAGTATTAAGGCCATTTTTGATTTCATCTGTCATATGAGATAATTCCTCCATAGTATCATGGGAATCGTGTACAGCGATTAATGTGTGTATCTATTCAGATGGTGTCCCTGGGCTGCGGATTTGACGTAGGCTGCACACAAGTTTACACCAATAAAGCATGTTTTATCCGCAGTGCTCGTGCATTGACGAAGTCAAAGCCGAAGCACAGTGATACCATCTGAGCAGTTACTAATGTGTTAAAAACTCAAGTGATGCTCGCTTTAACAGCGTCTGTGACGACAGTTGCGATAAGAAAACCGTCTGGCCATCTTCACCGTCGCTAAGGACAAAAGACCTAGGCAACTCGTCAGATACGTTAGTTATTCTGCCGGCTTTTTCAGATATGCTCAAAAACCTTCGCGTAATATGCGAACTGGTTGTATTGTCTAAGTCAAAAATGCCGATAATATCTGACTCTGCCACGACAACACCTTTTCCTAAATGCAAATACATGAATAACCTCTTCTTTTCGGCAAAAATAATGTATTTCAGAAGCCATAAGACAGCGACTGCCTTCTGATCATATGCTTCCCACTCAACTATCCATTTTCAAATTACCTTTTTCTATCCGTATTACAGAGCTTTTTTGAGAGTTAGAAGCGATATCTTGGTCACAGCATGTAATCAGCACCTGCCCGCATGATATTCTTTCAAGAATATAATTCTTACGTTTGGAATCAAGTTCCGACAAAACATCATCAAGCAACAGGATTGGGTATTCGCCCCTGTCATCATAGTGTATATCCCGTTCCGCAAGTTTTATCGATATAGAAGCAGTCCGCGCTTGACCTTGAGAAGCAAACTTCCGTGCCGGCACGTTGTTTATTTCTATTTCCAAATCATCCTTGTGAGCGCCGGATAGGCATAAACCGGTTCTAAGTTCCGCTTGATACTGCTCACGCTGATGTTCCAGCAAGTCAGGCAGTATATCAATCGGTTTTTTGCCCTCCACAAACATGTTTCCTACTGTTTTGTATATGATAGTCATTGCTTCAGAGCAATCAGAAAACTCGTTGTGTATTTTTGCAGCTCTGCGTGATAAACCTATCGCAAACGCAGATCTGTAGTAGATAAGCTTTGCGCTCTGCTGTGCCATGCGTAAGTTGAAGTCATCTAACAGTTCAAGCAAAGACGGTTTTTCATAATTGTCACGTAAAATACGAGTCTTATGCTCATATAGGCGGTTAAACTCTGAAAGCGCCGCAAGATAGCCAGGTCTTAGCTGCGAAAGGCAATTATCCATCAACTTGCGTCTTACAGCCGCGCCTTCCTTTATGATGTTCAAATCATCCGGAGAAAATTGCACTACCGCTAAACGTCCTATTAATTCGGAAGAGTTTTTCAGCTTTACGTCGTTGGCAAAAAGTTCACGCCTTCTTCCGCGAGCTAGTCTTACCTCAAGCGTCTGCTCTCTTCCGCCGGACATAATCTTAGCATTGATATATGCGCTCTCATGGTCAAAATTGATTAAATCTTTATCACTTACAGGGCGTAGCGGTTTCCCTGATGCAAGGTATAAAACGGCTTCAATAAGATTTGTTTTTCCCTGCGCATTCCGTCCGCAAATAACGTTTAAGCCATCTTTAAACTGCACAGTTGCATTGTCATAATTGCGAAAACCATTTAGTGTTATTTTCTTTACAAACATTTGCTCATCACTTTGTGTATATTAAAACAATCTTATTCTGGTTGTGACACAAATAGTATTTCATTTCCGTATCTAACAACATTACCATTTCTTATTTTCTTTCCGCGCTGTATGCATGGCTCTCCGCCGACAAAGACTTTACCGCTTTGGATAAGCAACTTTGCCTCACCGCCTGTAGAAGCTATTGCTGCAAACTTTAGCAACGAATCCAGCCTTATGTATTCACTATTAATGACTACTCTTCTGACGCCATGAAGTCTGACTTTCTTCACTAAAAATCTCCCCACACCATCACTACTGAATCAAAAAACCAGAGTATATAATATCAATCAGTTTTCATAACTTTTCAGTCTTACAGGAAGCACCATATAAAGGAAGTTGCTACTATCATCAGCAGGAGTGATAATGCATGGATTTACTCCTGTGTTGAGTTCTAGCTTGACCATTTCAGCAGGGGCAGCTTTCAATGCATCTAATAAGTACTTATCGTTAAAACCAATTTCTATTTCGTCAGCATAGCCATCAATTGCGCATTCATCGCTTGCTTTTCCTATGGCAGACGCACTGCTCAGTTTTATTAAACCGTCTGTAATAACACATCTTATTGGACTTTTAAGATTGTCGCTGATTATGAGCGAAACACGCTCAACAGCAGAAATAAGCTCACTTTTGTTAACTATAATCTGGTATTTTGATGATTGGGGTATCGAATGCCTGTAGTTTAAGAACTCTCCCTCAAGTCTGCGGGAAATAAGAATAGTATCCCCAATCGAAAACATTATGTGCTTTGCTCCGAGGGTTATTGTTACAACCCTATCACCATCACTAGCAATTTTCTCGATTTCGCTCAACGCCGTCCCCGGAACAACAAAACTTAAATCAGGGGTTTTTGAATCCATTCCAACAGACTCCTGCCGTAATGCAAGCCTGAACCCATCAAGCGCGACAATAGTGAGTTCACCGTCTAACGTTTCAAATAATGCCCCGGTATGTATCGGCCTGGATTCATTGTCGCTGACAGCAAAGTTTGTCTGTGAAATCATTTTCTTAAGAATTGCTTCATTTATCTCAAACGTGTCTTTACCATCGACCGTTGGAAGTTCTGGATAATCTAATGTTGGTGAGCCATGTACATCAAACAAGCTCATTCCACTGCTTATTGTTGCGATGAAACTTGAATTAACTGTTATTGTAACTGAGTGATCAGGCATTTTTCTAATTATTTCGCCAAATAGTCTAGCGCTAAGCACAATCCCGCCAGGTTGCTCAACTTCTGCCGGCACCGTTGTTATTATTCCTGTCTTTAAATCAAAACCGGATATTTTAATGCTCCCATCTTCAGCTTCGAGTAATAGCCCTTCAAGCAAGACCACAGGGCTTTTTGTTGCTGCCGTCCGTGATGCAGTTATTATAGCAGCAAGCAACAAATATTTCTCACATGTAAATTTCATAAATTATTCCTTTCGTTTATACATTGCAAGAAAACCAGGCGATTTCCTCACATAATATGAGAATTGATATTTCATAATTTACTATAAGAGAAATAAGTATTATTCTAGTAGTAGTATTAGTAGTAGTAAAAAATGTGGAAAAGCATAAAAAGTCCTTTATTCATGATACTTTAACAAAAAACAAAATGTGGATAATTAGATGGTAACTTTTTATAACAATTTCAAAAGAGAATTATCAACACTTAATCAACAGCTATATGTGTTGATATGTGGAATGACCGGTATTGTAGAATTTAGTTTTTGAGTTGATATTCGAAGTAATATCCCTTATTATTCCTGAAAAATCCTGTGACTTCGAAATTTTAGCTTCTATGCGGCGGATTGATGAAATAACCGTGGAATGATCACGGCCGCCAAAAACTGAACCAACATCTTTGAGAGAAAAATTAGTCAGTTTTCTGATAAGATACATTGATATATGCCGTGCAAGCACGGTGTCGCGAGTTCTGCTCTGACTTTTGAGTTCTTCTGGTGTGAGTGAGTAATAGTTACCGGTTTCTTCTATGATGGTATCTATTGTTGGTATTAGCTCCCTTGGCCCTTTGAACATTTCTTTTATACGTTCATTAACAGTGGCAACAGTAATATCATCATCCATGATATCGCGGTAGGCAATAATCATTTTTACAGCTCCTTCAAGCTGACGGACATTCGAAGTGATATTGCTTGCAATATAATTGGTGACATCATCTGGCAAAACAACTCCAAGTTGCTTTGCTTTATTTCTTATTATTGCTACGCGTAAAGCGTCGTCAGGTGGCTGGATATCGACAATGAGGCTAGCTTGAAGGCGTGACATAAGCCTGTCTGCTAATAATGTTATCTCGCTCGGTGGTCTGTCTGAGGTAAAAACAATCTGCCTGCCAAGTTCATATAAAGTGTTGAAAGTATTGAAAAACTCCTCTTGCGCTGCTTTTTTTCCGGCTATGAATTGTACATCGTCAACCAGAAATATGTCCGCAGTGCGGTATTTCTCTCGGAATTCGACATTCTTTCCTTGCTGTATGGCAGCAACAATTTCGTTTGTAAATGCTTCCCCGGTAACGTAGACTATTCTATGATTTTTGAAATTTTTCTCAACAGCATTGCGTATAGCATATAGGAGGTGGGTTTTTCCAAGACCTGATTCGCCGTAAATCAATAATGGGTTATAGTTTGCTTTTTGTTTACCTTCACCGACTGCAAGAGCTGCTGCATGAGCGAATTTGTTGGAGTTTCCCACAACGAACTGTTCAAATGTGTATTCATCAATGCTAAGATAGTCATCCGATGTTTCATTATCTGAAGTCTCCATGGCATTGAGTTCTTCATCGCTGATAAGAACAACGTCAAATTCTCCGGAAAAAATCTCACATAATGCGCTTCTAATTGATCCGATGAATCTAGTTTCTATTGTTTCTTTTTTGAACTTTGATGGTGTGTGTAGTAAAAGGCTGCTATTGGACAGTTTGACGGCATAGCATTCATTCAACCACATTTTTATTGCGGTTTCAGTCAGATCATTTCTAAGGATTTCTAACGTTTTATCCCATACATCCGTCGCAGAGTTCATCCCATTACCACCTTCCATAGATAGGTATTCTATCAAGAATGCTTGAAAAAATCAAGTTTTTTGTTCACAATATTGCATACTTCCACATTTCTACATATAGGCGTAATGAGAACTGGAATTGAAAATAGAGAGGATTATCCTTGATTGCTCTTCTCCATTTACAATTCCTAATTCGTTGGGATTAGTAAACCATACTTTGGTGATAACATAGAGGTTTTAGCTCATAGAGTTTAGTTGCTTTGCCATTGAGCTTTTTCTGCGAGCTGCCTTGTTCTTATGTATAAGGCCTTTTGTTGCTGCTCTGTCTATAGTCTTAGAAGCGATTCTAAAAGCGGTTTCAGCCGTTTCACTATTGCCTTCGGTTTTCGCAGCATCAAACTTTTTTGTGTTCGTTTTTATTAGTGTTCTTGCAGACTTATTTTTCGCGGTTGCCTTTTCTTCAAGCATGATTCTCTTTAACGAAGATTTGATGTTCGCCATTTTAATGTCCCCCTTTCTCTTATTTTTTGTTTAGAAATCGATAGCGAAAAGTTGGATTTGCGGACAGCCATTCTACCACTAAACAAAAGTGAATGCAAGCATTTTTTCATATCTGTCGTGTTTTAGTTCGCAAATTCTTGAAAAACAAGGTTAGTAGCGCAGAACTATCGTCGGACAGAATTCCGCCAGTCACATGAGTAAGATGCCCATATGGTTCCATGAAAAGATTAATGATGCTGCCACATGAA